>Ga0190271_10002821_pt1 | contig 10714 bp, 8 predicted proteins | sample Popmic356T_FD_133747 | JGI IMG/M metagenome (GOLD analysis project Ga0190271, IMG submission 133747) | Populus adjacent soil microbial communities from riparian zone of Weber River, Utah, USA - 356 T | ecosystem: Environmental > Terrestrial > Soil > Riparian zone | place: USA: Utah | collected...
CCGGCCGTCGTAGTAGTGCACGGCGAGAGTGTCATCGGCGACGGACTGCCCGCCCGGTCCGATGTGCACGTCGCCGTCGGCGGCGAGGATGGTCGTGCCGCCGCCGTTCAGCAGCGGGATGCCGTCGCGATCGCTGTCATGCTCGACGATGTAAGGCGCCTCGACGGCATTCGGCGGGCTGTCCCGGTCGGCAAGGCGCGCCGGCTCCGCGGAGTCCGATCGCAACCCGTCCGGCCACTTCAGCGCGACCATCCGGATGCCGCTCCAGAATGAGCCGAACGCCAACCAGGGTTCGCCTGCTGCGTCGACGATGACTCCCGAATCGATGGCGTTGAAGTCGTCTTGCTGTTCGACGAGACGACCTGGCCCCGGTCGACCCATTCGTACTCGGGATCGGCGGGATCGAGGGTCGTATTCGTCGCGACGGCGATCACTGAGGAATTCGACCCGAACGTGGATGCGGAGTAGTACAGATACCACGTGCCCTCGCGCTCGATGAGCTCCGGCGCCCAGAAATTGGACATACCCGGCACCGCCGCATCCAGCCACGCCGGCTTCTCGGGCCACCGGTCGAGTACACGTACTGCGTTCCGTCGGCGACCGCGTACGCCGGGTCGTGCACGGCGAGATCCCCGGTGAGGTGCCGCTCGCCGGATGCCGAGCACGCGGTGAGCAGGGTGGCCGCGATGACCCCGGCGAGCGCGAGCGCGGCGAGACTCCTGCCACGTGCTCGCCGGGTCGACATCAGGCGCCGAGCGAGATGGCCGTCCATGACACCCGGGGGAGCGTCACCGTGAGACGGCTCCCGTCGATGAACGCGGAGTCGTTGGCCTTGAGGCCGACCCGGTCGGGGTGCTCCATGCTGTTCTTGGCGTACAGCTCCTCGTCCCACAGCGAGACGGATTCCTTCACCGTGAGCCCGGAGAGGGCGGAGATGTCGACGCTGACCTCGTGGGACCGCGTCTGGTCTCGGTTCACGAGGAAGAGCGCGACGGCTCCGGTGTCGGGGTCGTGCGTGGCGACGGCGTCCAGAACGGGCACCTCGCCGTACACGTCCGTCTTGTACGTGGGCGACTCGAGGCGAACCTCGAGCGATGCGCCGACCGCGAGTCGCGATGTGACCGCGAACGGGAAGAAGGTGGTCTGCTTCCACGACGGGCCGCCGGGCTCGGTCATGATCGGCGCGATCACGTTGACGAGCTGCGCGAGGGATGCACTCGTGACGCGGTCGGCGTGCTTGAGCAGCGAGATCATCAGGTTTCCGAACACGACGGCATCCGCCACCGAGTAGATGTCCTCGAGCAGGCGAGGGGCCACCGGCCAGTTGTCGACGCCCTCGATCTTGTCGACGCCGTGGTAGCGGTCGATGTACCAGACGTTCCACTCGTCGAACGAGATGTCGATCTTCTTGGTGCTGCCCTTCACCGCGCCGACGTGATCTGCGGTCGCGACGACGGTCTCGATGAAATGGTCCATGTCGACGGCCGACGCGAGGAAGCTCCCGAGATCGCCGCCCCGCTCTTCGTAGTACGCGTGGCAGGAGATGTAGTCGACGTCTTCGTACGTGTGGTGGAGCACCACGCGCTCCCACTCGCCGAAGGTCGGCATGTGTGCGCTGGACGAGCCGCAGACCACGAGCTCGAGGTCGGGGTCGACCTGGCGCAGGGCCTTCGCGGTCTGCGATGCGATCTTGCCGTAGTCGTCCGCTGAGCGGTGGCCGAGCTGCCAGGGTCCGTCCATCTCGTTGCCGAGGCACCACATGCGAACGTCGAACGGCTCGGCATGCCCGTTGCCGACGCGGCGGTCGGACAGCGCCGTTCCGCCTCGGATATTCGAATACTCCAGCAGGTCGAGCGCCTCGAGGGTTCCGCGCGTGCCGAGGTTCACCGCCAGCATCAGCTCGCTGCCGACCTTGTCCAGCCACGAGGAGAACTCGTGCAGTCCGACCTCGTTGGTCTCGGTCGAGTGCCACGCGAGGTCGAGGCGACGCGGGCGCTCATCCTTCGGACCCACGCTGTCCTCCCAGCGGAAACCGGACACGAAGTTGCCGCCGGGATAGCGGATCGCCGAGACGCCCAGCTCGGAGACGAGCTCGATGACGTCCTGACGGAAGCCCTCGGCATCCGCCGTCGGGTGTCCGGGCTCGTAGATCCCGTCGTAGACGCACCGGCCGAGGTGCTCGACGAAGGAGCCGAACAGGCGGCGGTTGATCGGCCCGACGGCGAAGCGGGGGTCGATGGTGAGACGTGCGGCAGGCATGTGAGTCCTTCGTGTCCGGGGTGATGCAGATGGGTGATTGAAAGCGGCGCGAGGTCGTGGTGGTGGGTTATTTGAGGCTGCCTAGGGCCAGCCCGCCCTGCCAGTACCGCTGCAGGAAGAGGAACGACAGCAGGAGCGGCAGGACGGAGATGAACGAACCCGTCGTGATCAGGTTCCACACCTGCTCGCCGCCGGCACCCGCATTCGAGAGCGCGGTCCAGCGGTTGAGGCCGACCGTCACGGGCAGCAGCTGCTCGTTGGTGAGCACGGCGAGCGGGAGGAAGAAGTTGTTCCACGTGCCGACCACCGACAGCAGCAGCACCGTGACGATCGCGGGGCGAAGCAGCGGGAGGGCGACCTGGAAGAAGGTCCGGATCTCGCCGGCGCCGTCGATCCGGGCTGCCTCCAGCATCTCGTCCGGCACGGCATCCTGCGTATAGACGCGCATCAGGTAGACGCCGAACGGGCTCAGCAGGGAGGGCAGGATGACGGCCCACGGCGTGTTGATGATGCCGTACTGGCTGAGCAGGATGAAGGTCGGGATGACCAGCGCCGTCAACGGCACCATGACCGAGCCGAGGATGATCGTGAAGAGTGCCGAGCGACCGCGGAACCGGTACTTTGCGAAGCCATAGCCGGCCAGGATCGCAAGGATCGTGGCGCCGATCCCGCCCGCGAATGCGTAAATGAAGGAGTTCGCGAGCCAGCGCCAGTAGATGCCGCCCTGCTGGGCGAAGAGCCCGGCGATGTTCTCGAAGAGCGCGAAATTGCCGTCGAACCAGAACGCGGGGCTGGAGAACAGTCCCGGCGTGTCCTTGGTCGCGGCGACGAACAGCCACCAGATCGGGATGACGAAGTAGATCGCGAGGATGACCAGCAGCACGTGCGATCCGATGCGGCGACCGCCACGGCGACCGCGTCGGTGTGCGCTTGGATCCTGGTGCGAGGACAGCCCGGTCGTGGTGGTGCCGGGTTCCGCCGGGGCGATGAAGGTGGCCATCACTTGAGTCCGCTCTGCTTGCGAGTGAGGAAGAGGAAGACGAACGAGCCGGCGAAGACGAGGATGCCGAGCGAGAACGCGATGGTCGATGCGTAGTTGAACTGGCTGTACGAGAACGCCAGTGAGTACGCGTACATGTTGGGCGTGTACGCCGCGTCGATGGCTCCCTGGGCGATGTTGCGGAGCACGACCGGCTCGGTGAAGAACTGGAGGGTTCCGATGAGCGCGAAGGTGATCACCATGACCATGGATGATGAGATCATCGGGATCTTGATGCGCAGTGCGGTTTGGAGCCCGTTCGCACCGTCGATGCGTGCGGCCTCGTAGATGGCCGGATCGATGGAGCGCAGCGCCGCGTAGATGACGATCATGTAGTAGCCCGACCACTGCCACGTCACGATGTTGACGAGGCTGTAGAAAACCGTGCCTGCGGCGAGGAAATCCGGTGCGGGCAGACCGAGCAGCTCGAAGAAGGTGCCGGCCGGCCCGAAGCGCGGGCTGTACAGGAAGCTCCACATCAGGGCGCCGATCACGACCGGAATGGCGTACGGCGCGAAGATCAGCAGGCGAGAGGCTTTCGACAGCCACGAGACGAGCGAGTCCAGGACGAGCGCCGCGACGAGCGCGACGATCAGCTGGGCGGGGATCATGACGATCGCGAATGCCGCGACGCGAAGGAGACCCTCGAGGAACAGCGGGTCGGTGAACGCCTTGACGTAGTTGCCGATTCCCGAGAACTGCGTGCCGGTCGCAAGACCGGTGGTGAACAGGCTCATGCCGAATGCGTAGAACAGCGGGAAGATCAGGAACAGCGCGAAGACGACCAGGAACGGGCTCACGTAGAGCCAACCCCAGCGCTGGTGTCGCGCGTCGAGTTTCGATCGCCGCTCGCGCGGCGCACGACCCGCCGGAGCGGTGATCGTGGCGGTTGCGGTCATGATGCTCTCTCTCCTTCGAGGGGGCGGATGCCGGTGGCCGGCGACGTGGTGCGGCCACCGGCATCCTTCGGGACTACTTCAGGGCGAAGCCCTGCTCGGTGGCGTACTTCTCGAGGGATGCCTGGAGGTCGTCCAGTGCCGACGACGAGTCCTTCTCGCCCTGCACCATCGCGTACAGCTGCTCGGTGAGCTGGTCGTACGCGTAGTTCTGGAAGGGGCTGAACGTGAAGCCCGTGTATGCGGAGGCCGCAGGCAGGAACACGTCCTTGTTGATCTGCTGACCCCCGAAGAACGGGTACTCCAGATCGCGGAAGTAATCGGATTCGAGGACCGGCTTCCACAGGGGGAACAGAGCAGCCTCTTCGATGCCGATCTTCCACGCCTCCTCGGTGCCGAAGATCTCCTTCGCCACCAGCGCAGAGAGCTCAGCATCCTTGGCCTGACTCGTCACGGCGAAGGTCGAGCCGCCCCAGTTGATCTGGACCGGGTTGGCCGTGTCCCACTGCGGCACCGGCGCGGCCTTCCAGACCGCGTCGGGGTCGGCATCGGACAGACCGCCGAGGTAGCCGGGGCCCCACGCTGCGGCGACGTACACCGCGTAGGATCCGTCGACGAGCTTGGTGTTGTAGTCCGCAGTGAACGCATCGTCGGTCGCCACGAGGCCCTTATCAACGAGGTCCTCCCAGTACGCGAGCACATCCTTCGCGCCCTGGTCGTTGACCTCGATGCCGATCTCCGTCGGGTTGGCGTTGTCGTAGTCGAACGGAACCGATCCCGCCTGTGCGAACAGTGCCTGGTTGTACGCGCGACCATTGGTCGGGAAGTCCACCAGAACGCCAGGAGCCCCGGCATCCTTCAGCTGCTGGGCCGCCGCGGCGAACTCATCCCACGTCGTGGGCACGGTGATGCCGTATTCGTCGAAGATGTCCTGGCGTAGGAGCATGCCCATGGGCCCGCCGTCGACCGGAATGGCGTAGACCGCGGCGCCGCTGGAGACGTCCTTCCAGGCGCCCTCGCTGTAGTCGCCCTTCACGTCGTCGGCGCCGTACTCCGTGAGGTCGACGAGCGCCTTGCGGATTGCGAAGCTCGAGAGCACCTCGGACTCGAGCATGATGACATCCGGCGCGCCGGAGCCCGCCTCGATCGCCGTCGAGAACTTCGTGTACTCGTCATTGCCCTGGCCGGCGTTCGTCCAGCAGACCTGGACCTCGTCGTGCGTCTCGTTGAACAGGTCGACGACCTGCTCGAAGGCCGGGTACCAGGCCCAGACGCTCACCTGGGGGGCGTCGGCGACCTTGATCTCGTTCGTGCAGCTTGCGGCTTCGGCCTCGGCCGAGCCGGACGCGCAGCCGGTCAGGACCGCGGCGGCGAGTGCCGCTACGCCCGTGGCTGCCAGGAGCTTTCTCTTCATTGGGGGGCTCGTTTCTCTCGCGGTGTGGGACACCGTCGTCTGTGCGATCGTGCGAAAACCCTGCACCTACCGAGAGCCTCTCAGCATCGAGGGTAGTGTTTTACAACGTTGTAGGTAAACGTTGTAAAAGGAATCATGCCGGACAGACGCAGCCCGTGTCAAGCGTCACTTCGGCGTTGCGGTGGACTCGCGTTCGACGATCCGGAACTGCGCGAGATGCAGCCGCGGTGGAGCGGAGGGAGCGCCGTTCGCCTCGATGCGTTCCATCAGCGATCGCACCGCGACCGAGGCGATCTCGTCGCGACCGGGGTTCACCGTGGTGAGGCTGGGGAGCGAGTACATCGCTTCGTCAAGGTCATCCCAGCCGATCACCGACACGTCCTCGGGCACGCGATGGCCGGCTTCCTGGAGCACGCGCATGGCGCCCAGCGCAAGGGTGTCGTTCAGGCCGAACACCGCGTCGAAGTCCACGTTGCGCGCGAGCAGCTCGCCCATGGCGATCGCACCGTTGGAGCGGTGCCACAGCGTCGTCTGGACGATGATGCGCTCGTCGAGGGGGATTCCGGCGCCCTCGAGGGCTTCGAGGTACCCGCGAAGTCGAAGGCCAGCCGACCCGACCACTTCGCCCTCGTGCGCGCCGATGACAGCGATCCTGCGACGACCCAGCCCGAGCAGATATTCGGTCGCGGCTCGGGCTGCCTCGACGTTGCGCATCGTCACGTGGTCGGTCGGCCCGTCGAAGATGCGCTCGCCGAGCAGCACCAACGGGTACGGGACGTCGAGCTGAGCGACATCCTCCATGCCCATGCCCAGTGGACTGAAGATCAGCCCGTCGGTCATCTTCCGCCGCGAGCTGCGCAGCATCTGCAGTTCGCGCTCACGATCCCCGCCCGTCTGCTCGATGATCACACTCTGTCCGAGCCGCTCCGCGGCGACGATGACCGAGTCGGCCAGCTCGGCGAAATAGCTGAGGCTGAGTTCCGGCAGCGCGAGGGCGATCGCACCCGTACGCCCAGAACGAAGGCTGCGCGCGGAAAGGTTCGGCTGATACCCGAGTTCGGCGATCGCCTGGTTCACGCGCGCACGAGTGTCGGGCCGCACGTGCGGGTAGTCGTTGATGACGTTGGAAACCGTCTTGATCGACACCCCGGCCGCCCGTGCGACGTCGTGCAGCGTCACCGACATCAGGCCCCCTCCCCACGCGCAACCCGACTCTACAACGTTGCAAAGCACGGTGCGCGACAGACGCGCGTCGGCTGTGGGTCTGCGGCCCACCCGTACTGCATCGCAACCGCGCGGACGGGAGGAGATGAGCAGTCGGGAGGGCGGATGCTGCGGCTTCGACCTCCGCCTCGCGCATCTCCTCCGGTCTGCGCGCACGACGGGCGCCCCGCCCCACCCACGTCAGCGCAGCGGCGCCGAGCTCCCTCGCACGATCAGCCGCGTGGGCACCAGGTCGGTGCGCGGTGCCCGTCCGTCGATCGCGCCCATCAGCGCTTCGACTGCCCGCTCGCCGAGTTCGTCGAAGTCCTGACGCACGGTCGTGAGCGGAGGCAGGTAGTCCGCGGCATCCGCGATGTCGTCGAACCCGACGACCGCGACCTCGCGCGGAACAGGGCGGCCCGCCTCGGCGAGCGCGCGAAGGAGGCCGAGGGCCATCTGGTCGTTCGCGGCGAAGACGGCGGACACATCCGGGCGGTCGGCGAGGGCGATTCCCTCGCGGTGGCCGGATGCCGCAGTCCAGTCGCCGCGCACGACTGGGGGCGCGACGAGGCCCGCGCCCTCGAGAGCGGCACGCCACCCGCGTTCCCGCTCGGCGGAGGCGTATGAGCCCTCGGGGCCGGCCAGGTGCCATGCCGTCGGGTGACCGAGGGCGATGAGGTGCTCGGTGGCGGCGCGAGCGCCGGCCTCGTGATCGGACTGCACGACGGCGAAACGCTCATCGGGGGGTGAGTCGACCACGACGAGCCGGAGGTCGGCGGGTGCGTCGGCCCCGCGCGCCAGCGGCGTGGCCTCGTTCAGGACGACCGCCCCGTCGACGCCCTGGTCGCGGAGGCGGTCGAAGGCCTCCGCCAGAGCAGCCGGCCCCACCGCGGTGACCACGGCGAGTGCGTAGCCTCGGGCGGCCGCCGCGTCGGCGACGGCTTGCAGCATCCGGAAGTTGCCGACCGTCTCCAGCGTCGACACGACGATTCCGATGGTGTGGGTCCGGCCGGTCCGCAGGGCCCGGGCCGCCCGGTGCGGACGATAGCCGAGCTCGCGCATCGCGGCCTCCACGCGTGCTCGCGTTTGGGGATCCACGCGCGGACTGTCGTTGACGACCCGCGATACGGTCTGCCCCGAGACGCCGGCCCGCGAGGCGACGTCGCGCATCGATACCCGGCGGCCCTGTTCGGCATCGCTCATTCGGCTTCCCCTTCCTGGCCGGTTGCATCGTCGACAGGCGTGCGATACTCGCGATGCCCTCCATGTTGACGTTACCATGCGCATGCTGTTAGCGTGTTGACGTGAACACGCATGAGTCCAGCCCCCAGACCCTCGGCGCCGGAGTCGTCAGGCGAGCGACGACGCTCGCCGACGGCCGCGAGCTCATCTACTTCGACGACCCGGGTACGACGCTCGGCCCAGACCGCGGCATGGACGCTCGAGCCTTGGATCCCCGCGCCGAAACCGCGACCATGCGCCGCGACGTCCTCACCGGCGACTGGATCTCGGTCGCCGCCGGCCGGCAGAACCGCGCGTTCCTGCCCCCGCCCGAGCTCGACCCGCTCGCCCCGCAGACGCCGAGCAACCCCTCCGAGATCCCGTCGCTCTACGACGTGGCCGTGTTCGAGAACAGGTCGCCGTCGTTCGGACCCGCCCTCGCAGCGGCGCACGGCGACGCGCCGCAGGCCGTCGACGCTCCGCTCGGGCTCGACGACCTCGACACGCCCGGTCTGGGTCGCACGCGCACCTCGGTCGGGCGCTGCGAGGTGGTGTGCTTCAGTCCCGAGCACGCGGGGTCTTTCGGCACGCAAACTCCGACTCGGGCGCGCACCGTCATCGAAGCCTGGGCCGATCGCACCGCCGCCCTCTCCGCCCTTCCCGGCATCCAGCAGGTCTTCCCGTTCGAGAACCGCGGCGAGGCGATCGGCGTCACCCTCGCCCACCCGCACGGCCAGATCTACGCCTATCCATACATCACGCCGCGAACGCGGCGGCTGCTCGAAGCGATCGACCGTGAGGGGCCGGACCTCTTCGCCCGCGTGCTGGAGTTCGAGCGCGCGTCGGAACGGGTGATCATGAGCGGCGAGCACTGGACCGCGTTCGTGCCGTTCGCCGCGCGCTGGCCGCTCGAGGTGCACCTGATGCCGCACCGTCACGTCGCAGACATCGCTGAGACGACGGATGCGGAGCGCGACGAACTCGCTCCGCTGTACCTTCGGCTGCTGCGCGGGATCGACGCGCTGTACACGACGCCGACGCCGTACATCGCCGCCTGGCATCAGGCGCCCGTGCACGTCGGGCGCGGCGCGGCGCGGCTGCGGCTGGAGCTCACCTCCCCCCGCCGGGCACCCGACAAGCTGAAGTTCCTGGCCGGCTCGGAGGCTGCGATGGGCGCTTGGATCGGTGACGTACCGCCCGAGACCGCCGCGGCGAGGCTCCGGGATGCCCTCGGGACCGTTCCGGAGGTGACGGCGTGACGGCGGCGTCGCAGGCGCGCGCGCTGTTCGACGAGCTCACCGGCGCGAGCCCGGTCGGCGTCTGGTCGGCGCCGGGCCGCGTCAACCTGATCGGCGAGCACACCGACTACAACGACGGGTTCGTCTTGCCGTTCGCGATCCAGCAGCGGACGTACGTCGCGCTGGGCGAGCGGACCGACGCGCACATCCGGGTCACCTCGACGGTCGAGAGCGAGTCCGTCGAGGTGGACCTCACCGGGCTCGACGCGCTCTTTCCGAAGAACCGCGGCGCCGTGCCCGAGTGGGCGACCTATCCGCTCGGCGTCGCGTGGGCGCTGCTGCGCGCGACGGGAGTGGACGCGGCATCCGTTCGCGGCGTTGATCTGGCGATCGCGTCCGACGTGCCGATCGGTGCAGGACTGTCCTCTTCGGCCGCCATCGAGGGCGCCGTGGCGACGGCGCTGAACGACACGTGGGGGCTCGGACTCGACCGCGTCGCGCTCGCCCAGGTCGGCCGCACCGCCGAGAACGAAGCCGTCGGGGCGCCGACCGGGATCATGGACCAGATGGCGTCGATGCTGGGCCGTGCCGACGCGGCGATCTTCCTGGACTGCCGCTCGCTCGAGGCGAACGTGGTGGATCTCGGCTTTGCGGACACCGGCCTCGAGCTGCTTGTGATCGACACCGGGGTGAAGCACTCCCACGCCACCGGCGGCTACGGCGAGCGTCGCGAGGCCTGCGAGCGAGGAGCCGCGGTGATGGGCGTGCGTGCGCTGCGCGACCTATCGGTGGACGACCTGCCGCGGGCGGCGGAGCTCCTGGACGACGTCACCTTCCGCCGCGTTCGCCACATCGTGACCGAGAACCAGCGGGTGCTGGACACCGTCCGAACGCTCCGCGAGCACGGACCGTCCGCGATCGGCGACCTGCTGCTCGCCTCGCACGCGTCGATGCGGGACGACTTCGAGATCTCGGTCCCCGAGCTGGACACGGCGGTCGCAGCAGCGATGACGGCCGGGGCGGTCGGTGCCCGCATGACCGGAGGCGGGTTCGGCGGAGCCGCGATCGCCCTCGTCGCGCGGGATTCCGTCGAGACGGTGACGGATGCCGCGACCGCGGCGTTCGCGGCATCCGGGTTCGCGGCGCCCACGATCTTCTCCGTGCGGCCGTCCGCCGGCGCCGGCCGGGACGCTTAACGCCCTCGCACAGACGCCGCAACCCCTGGTGCGGACGGCGACCTCGCCCTAGCGTCGTACAGGTTCCCGGGGCATCCAGGCCCTCGGCTGGAGGGACTGCGCACGTGGCTTTCATCACCGTAGGCATCGAGAACTCTGCCGACATCAAGCTCTTTTACACCGACCAGGGCAAGGGTCCGACGGTGGTGCTGATCCACGGCTTCCCGCTGAACTCGGAGTCGTGGGGCAAGCAGCAGTCCGTCCTGATC
>Ga0190271_10002822_pt1 | contig 10713 bp, 6 predicted proteins | sample Popmic356T_FD_133747 | JGI IMG/M metagenome (GOLD analysis project Ga0190271, IMG submission 133747) | Populus adjacent soil microbial communities from riparian zone of Weber River, Utah, USA - 356 T | ecosystem: Environmental > Terrestrial > Soil > Riparian zone | place: USA: Utah | collected...
ACGCGCAGCGTGTGCGCCGCATCGGCGAGCGAGAGGTCGGGATTGGCGCGCAGGTGCGTGACCAGTCGTTGTGCGGCGGTGTCGAGCACACCTTCGTTACGCGCCGACAGCGCCAGCAGATGCAGCCCCGCGGCGGGCGCCACGGATGGCTGCTTCGGCGGCTCTTCGACGATCACGTGGGCGTTCGTGCCGCCCACTCCGAAACTGCTGACACCTGCCCGGCGCGGCCAGTTGCAGGGGCGCCAGTCGGTGAGCTTGTCGTTTACGTAGAACGGTGAGCCGGCGAAGTCGATCTTTGGATTGTTAGCCCGGAAGTTGATGGACGGCGGCAACACGCCGTGGCGCGCGGCCAGCGCCGTCTTGATGAGTCCGGCGGCGCCGGCGGCGATGACCAGGTGGCCGACGTTGCTCTTGACCGAACCGAGCGCGCAGAACTGTTTGTCAGCGGTGCCGTCGCGGAACGCCTGCGTGAGCGCTTCGACCTCGATCGGATCGCCGAGCGGCGTGGCGGTGCCGTGGGCTTCGACATAGGTGATGCTGCGCGGCTCGACGCCGGCGCATTCCTGCGCGGCGGCAATCACCCGCGCCTGCGCGGTGACGCTGGGCGCGGTGAAGCTGGCCTTGTGAGAGCCGTCGTTGTTGACCGCCGCGCCGCGGATGACGGCATAGACGGTGTCGCCTTCGGCGATGGCATCGGAGAGCCGCTTGAGCAGCACCACCGCGGCGCCATCGCTGAACACCGTGCCCTGGGCGTCCGCGTCGAACGAGCGCGTGTGGCCGTCGGGCGAGAGCATCGCGCCGTCCTGGTAGAGGTAACCGCTGTTGGGCGGGCAGGTGACCGCGACTCCGCCGGCCAGCGCCATGTGGCAATGCCCGCTGCGCAGGCTGTCGAAGGCCTGCGCGACCGCCACCAGCGAAGTGGAGCAGGCGGTGTGTACGCTGATCGCCGGGCCCGTCAGGTTGAGCTTGTGCGCGACGCGCGTGGCGATGTAGTCCTTTTCGTTGGCCAGCATCACCTGGAATTCGCCGACCCGGTCTATCAACTCCCGCTGCGCCTGCACGTGCTTGAGGAAGTACGACGCGTTGTACATGCCGGCGAACACGCCGACCGGTTCGCAGGTCGCATCCGGCACGTAGCCGCCGTGCTCCAGGCACTCCCAGCAGATCTCCAGGAACTTGCGCTGCTGCGGGTCCATGAGCTCGGCTTCTTTCGGGCCGATGCCGAAGAACGCCGCGTCGAAGTTCTCGACACCGGCGAGCACGCCGCGCGCACGGACGTAGTTAGGGTCGGTGGTCAGGCTGGCGGGCAGCGAGGCATCGAGCTCGCCCGGATCGAAGTAGCTGATCGACTCGCGGCCCGCGCACAGGTTGCGCCAGAACTCGGCCACGTCGTTCGCGCCGGGGAATCGTCCGGCCATGCCGATGATGGCCACGGGTTCGAGTTGCGCCAAAGCCCGGCGGCGCCGCGGCGTACCCGGCGCGTTGCCGGCGCCCGTGCCGGCAATCGAACGCGCGAGACCTGCGGGCGTGGGACTCTGGAAGAACGTGGTGGCCGAAACCTTCGCGCCCAGCACTTCGCGCATGCGGGTCAGCGCGCGCAGCGCCAGCAGCGAGTTACCGCCGAGCTCGAAGAAGTTGTCCTGGGCGCCGACGCCGTCGACTCCCAGCGTCTCGGAAAACAGCGCGGCGAGGGCGCGCTCGGAGTCATTCGCCGGCGCACGAAATTCCTGCGCGAGCTCGGGGCGCGCGCGCGTCGGAACGGGCAACGCGGCGCGATCCAGCTTGCCATTGGCGGTGATGGGCAGGCGTTCCAGGCGCACCCACGCCGACGGGCGCATGAACTCCGGCAGTCTTGCCGCAAGGTGTGCGCGCAGCGTGTCGGTGTGCACCGAGTCTTCCGCCACGACGTAGGCCACCAGGCGTTTGTCGCCGGGCCGGTCTTCACGCACCACCACGGCGCCGCTGCGCACGCCTGCGTGCTCGCGCAAACAGGCTTCGATCTCGCCGACCTCGATGCGGAAGCCGCGGATCTTCACCTGGCCATCGCCGCGTCCGATGAATTCGATATTGCCGTCGGGCAGCCGGCGCACGAGGTCGCCGGTGCGATAGAGGCGTGCGTCGCCTGCCTGGAAAGGGTCGGCGACGAATCGTTCCTGGTTGAGTTCCGGTCGATTGCGATAGCCGCGCGCCAGGCCTCGGCCGCCGATGAACAGTTCGCCGATGAAGCCATCCGGTACGGGCTCGAGGCGGCGGTTGAGAATGTAGATCGTGGTGTCCGGAATCGCGCGGCCGATGGGCACCGTGCGGTTCTCGGCGCCGAAGCTGCGCGGGATGCGCCAGGTGGCGGCGAAAGTCGTCGATTCAGTCGGGCCGTAGCCGTTGATGAGTTGCGTCGATGGCAGCGCGGCATACGCTCGCCGCACATGCGCCACCGACAGCGCCTCGCCACCGGTCAGCAGTTCGGTGATGCCGGCGAGCTGCGCGGGATTTTCATCGACGATGGCATTGAACAGCGCCGCGGTGAGCCAGGCGGAGGTGACGCCGTGGCGCGAGATCGTGGCGGCGAGACCCGGACCGGTGGGCAGGATCTCGTCGTGCACCACGCAGCGACCGCCATTCAGCAGCGGGCCCCAGATCTCGAGCGTCGAGGCGTCGAAGCCGAGGGGCGCGGCATGCAGGAAGGCAGTGGATGCATCGAGCGTGATGTAGCCGGGTTCGCGCACCAGCCGCACGATGGCGGCGTGCGGGATCTCCGCGCCTTTGGGCGTTCCGGTCGACCCGGAGGTGTACATGACGTAGGCGACGTCGGTGGTGGTTCCGGTGTCGGGCATGCTTCCGCCGGCCTCCGAAACGCTGGCGAGCTCGACGAGGTTCAGCGAGCGGACGCCGGCCGGCAGGATGTCAGGCGGCGCCGCGCCATCGGTCAGCAGCAGCGTTGCGCCGCTGTCCTCGATCATGAAGCGCAGGCGCGCCGGCGGATAGGCCTGGTCGAGCGGTAGATAGGTGGCGCCGGCCTTGAGGATCGCGAGCAGCGCGACGATGGCGTCGGCGGAGCGCTGCATGAGTACCGCGACGGTGGCGCCCGCGGGGCCGATGTTGCGCAGGGCCGCGGCCCAGGCAGTCGAGCGGCGGTCGAGCTCCGCGTAGCTGAGCGTGACGTTGCCGGACTCGAGCGCCGGCGCGTCCGGTGTGCGCTGCGCCTGCGCGGAAAACAGCGCATGCACGGTATCGCCGGGAGCGATCGCCCGAAGCGGCGCGTGTCGATACAGCACGGCCGCGCGCGCCTCGGCGTCCAGCAGCGAAACCGTGTCTGGCTGCCCGAGTACGCGCACCAGGAATCCGGCGAGGGCGGTCAGCGTGTTCCGGTCGAGCCGCGCGGATTCGACGCGCAGCGTGAGCGGACCCGCGGTGGTCAGCGTCGTGCGCCAGACGAGTAATGCCTCGGGCGCAATCTCGCCGTCGAAACACCACACGCCGTTGTTGCCTTCGGCGGACGACGCATCGTCGGGATCTTCTCCGGTGAGCGCTGCCGCCGTGTGGGTCCAGGCTCGCAGCAGCGAGGCGCGCGGATCCGGCTGGCGCCGCAGCACATCGGCGAGCGGCTCGTCGAGCGTGAATTCATGGACCGCAGCACGGGCCGGATCGATCGCCGGGACGCAGGTGTCGGTCAGCGTGCGACGCTCGCCGCGTTTCGGCTGACTCGACTCCCGCATGCGCTCACCCCACCTGTGCGTGCGCGTACCGCGCGGTGTCGACGCGCGCGTTACTGCTGCGGATGCGCGCGACCGTGTCGCGCACCCGGGTGCTGACGGCCGTGAGCGAGCCCAACAATGCGTCGCGCGCGGCGCGCGTGCCCACGGGCGCGGGCGACATGCCGGCATTGCGCATGCGCTGATGCAGCGCGTGCAGGCGGCTGTTCCGCCGCGTGGCGTCGGTGTAGTAGGTGAAGCTGATGGTGATCGACGGGTTGTCGTCGTTCTCGACCATGTGCGGACTGGTCGACGGCATGTACGCGCCCTGGCCGGGCTCGAGATCGAAGACGGTCGCCCGTTTTTTGAATTCGTCTTTCCACTTGATCAGTTCGCGCGAGTGATCGAAATGAAAGCGGTCCCGCGCCAGCTCGGAAACCACCTCGGTATCGCGGTGATCCCAGACGTACAACTTCTTGGTGCCGCGCACCTGCATGATGAAGTTGTGTTCCTTGTCGATGTGGAACGGCGTTACGGCCTTCGGCGAGGTGACGAAGATCCATCCACCGCGGTAACACACGCCGGGATCCCGACTTTCGATGCCGGGCTTGAGCTCGTCGATCACCGTATCGACCAGCTTTCGATAGACCTCATCCGTCTGCACGTTGAGCAGCGACATCCAGGCACCCGCTTCGCGAATGCGGCCGAGAGTTTCTTCGGCCGACCGGCGATTGGGGTGCATCGATGGCGCATCGTTGAACGGTGTGCCGGCGCTCGCCTTGTCGCTGTGGGTGCGAACCAGCCCGCCTACCTCGAGTCGCCGGCCGAGCTCGATGAGCTGGTCGGGCTGCAGGAGGTGGTGGCTGCCGAGGCGATGTTGGACGGGCTGGATTCGCCACGGATCGAACTTCGTCCAGTCGACGATCAACTGAGGAGTCTGGATTGCGTGCATAGGGCCGGAACGGACAGCTTCTTGTTCTGAAGGCGACTGATTTTCCGTCTGTTTCCCGCAGGAAACACCGGCAAAACCGCCCCAATTTGCGCGGACCGTGAATCAGTCGAAACTTAAGCCGGATGCAATCTGTAAAGCAACGCCGCTGTTGCAGAACAGCGTGTAGAAAGTGACGGTTGCCACACAACAAGAGCCAGGAATGCCCAACCTGTTAGAACGCATCCGACGTCGCCGGTTTGACCGCCAATTCGCATCCCACGAGGAGGGCGGGTTCGGCGGCAACCTGTATCGCGGAGTGTTCAAGACATTCGAGGAAGCGCAGGCAAGTGCCCCGAAAGGCAAGCCGCTGGGGTATGACAACCCGGCCGCGGCCGACCTGTACCTCGAGCGCACACGCCGCATCTATCCCAGCGACTACCCGGTGGTCTACTGGCTGGACCGGCTGTTTCGCAGCGGGTTGCGGACCGTTTTCGATTTCGGCGGGCATATCGGCCTCGGCTACTACGCCTACCGCAAGTACGTGACCTACCCGGAAGGGCTGCGCTGGACCGTCCATGACGTTCCGGCGGTCATGGCGCGCGGCCGCGAACTGAGCCAGACCATGGACCCCGACAAACGGCTGTCATTCGCGGACAGCGTCACCGCGGCGGACGGATATGACGTGTTCTTCTCGGCCGGCGCGCTGCAATACCTGCCAACTACGCTGGCCGAGATGCTGGCGCCGCTAACAAGGAAGCCGCGCGCCCTGGTGCTGAACCTGGCGCCGCTGCACCCCTCCGAGTCGTTCTTCACGCTGCAGAGCATCGGTGCGGCGTTCTGCCCTTATCGCGTGCTGCAGTTCGGCGCCTTCGTGAAGAGCCTCACGCAACTCGGCTACGTGCAGCGCGACGCCTGGGAGAATCCCGACAAACGCTGCACCGTCGCGTTCGAGCCCGGGCACTCCATCGACCGCTACTACGGCTTCACCTTCGAGCTGCCGGGTTGAAAGCTTGAGCGCGCGGAGCTGGGCAATCCTGCTGGTGATGCTCGCGGTGGTGGCGGGCGCGGGATTCTGGGTGCTGCGCAATCGCTGGGCGGTGGTCAATGCGCTGCCCGTAGGTATCCGGGATGCCATCTTCGGAATGCGCTACGGCTATCGAGTCGAACGCGACGTGATGATCGCCATGCCCGACGGCGTCAAGCTCGCCATGAACCTGTATTTTCCGAGGGACTTCAGTCCGAAGGATGCTGGCGGCAAGCTCCCCGTGGTCCTGATCCGGCTGCCCTACGACAAGAACCACCATGCCGGAGGCCTCGCGCCCGCGCAGGAATTCGCCGGGCATGGATATATCGTCGCGATCCAGGACATGCGCGGGAAATACGCCTCGGAGGGCGTATTCACACCGAGCCGGCTCGACGCCGAAGACGGTTCGGCCACCGTGGACTGGCTGGCGGCGCAACCCTGGTCGAATGGCCGCGTCGGCACCGTGGGCTGCTCTTCGCTGGGCGAGTCGCAGATCATGCTGTCGCGCATGCGCAATCCGCATCACGTGGCGATGATTCCCATGGGCGCCGGTGGCGCGATAGGCAGCGCCGCCAACCGCTATACCTACTTCGGGCAGTTCGAAGGCGGAGTGTTCCAGCTCGCCTCCGGATTCGGCTGGTTCCTGTTCGACGGGGGCAAGACTCCCGGCGTCGGCTTCGATGAAAAGATCGACGTCGCGCGCGCGATCTGGGAGCTGCCGTCAGGCGGCCTGGTGCGACGCCATCGGCCTGACAAGACGGACTTCGACGACTTCATCTCCAGGCCCCTGGGCGATCCTTACTGGCGCGATCTCGGCTACATCGCCGACGAGGACCGCTTCGCGACACCGGCGCTGGTGTTCAACACCTGGCAGGACCAGACGGTGGCCGAAAGTCTCGCGCTGGCCGAGGTCATGAAACGCAACGCTGTCACGGAAGAGGCGCGCACCCACTATCACGTCATCATCGGCCCGGGAAATCACTGTCAGTACTTCGGTCCGAATCAGACCATGAACGTGGGCGAGTTTCGCGTGGGCCCGAATGCGCTGGCTCCCTACAGCGCCTGGCAACTGCAGTGGTTCGACTATTGGTTGAAAGGCGAGGGGTTGAAGGGCCCGGGTGCCGATCAGCGCAAGCCACCGGAGTTTCCCGCATACCGCTTCTACGTGATGGGCGCGGACCGGTGGATGGACAGCGCGCAGTGGCCGCCCGCGGGTGTGCAGACGCAGCCCTGGTATCTCGGCGGCGAAGGCGCGGCCAACAGCCGCGCGGGCCACGGCACGTTGCAACTCGACGCACCCGAAAAAGAGCAGGGCGACGAGTTCCGCTACGACCCCGCAGATCCGGTGCCCACGCGCGGCGGGCCGATCTGTTGCACGAAGAATCCGGCGCAGGTGCAGGGCATGGTCGATCAGACGGACGTCGAGACGCGCAGCGACGTGCTGGTCTACACCTCTGCCGTGCTCGAATCGGACCTGACCATCGCGGGTCCGCTGCGCGCCGACCTGTACGTGAGTTCGAGCGCGAAGGACACGGACCTGGTTGCCAGGCTGGTGGACGTGTTCCCGGACGGCCGCGCGCTCAACATCCAGGAAGGAGCGCTGCGGCTGCGTTATCGCGACGGTTACACGGAACCCCGGCTGATGACGCCCGGCCAGGTGTACCGCGTGTCGGTGGACATGCGCGCCATCGCCTATCGACTGCCGAAAGGCCATCGCCTGCGGTTGCAGATCGCGAGCAGCAACTTTCCGCGGCTGGAGCGCAATCTCAACACGGGCGGCAACAACCACGACGAGAGCCAGCCGGTGGTCGCCACCAACCGGATCCTGCGCTCGCCCGGGTATCCCTCGGCGGTGATGCTGCCCGTGTTGCCGGGCGACTAGCTACTCTTACGCGGCCTTCGACTTGCGGATCAGGTCTTCGAAGTAGGCCGCGGTGCGCGTCAGGCCTTCCTCGAGCTGCACCTTCGGTTCCCAGTTGAGGATCTTGCGCGCCTTGGTGATGTCGGGGCGGCGCTGCCGCGGATCGTCCTGCGGCAGCGGCTGGTGCACGATCTTCGACTTCGAGTTGGTGATCGAGATGACCTGCTGCGCCAGCTCGAGCATCGTGAATTCGCCGGGGTTGCCGGTGTTGATGGGGCCGGTGATGTCATCGCCGGTGGCCATCAGCGAGAGGAACGCATTGATGAGATCGTCGACGTAGCAGAACGAACGTGTCTGCGAGCCATCGCCGTAGATCGTGATGTCGATGCCCTGGAGCGCCTGCATGATGAAGTTGGACACCACGCGGCCATCGGACGGATGCATGCGCGGACCGTAGGTATTGAAGATGCGCGCGACCTTGATGCGCAGCTTGTGCTGGCGGTGGTAGTCGAAGAACAGCGTTTCGGCGCAGCGCTTGCCTTCGTCGTAGCACGAACGCGTGCCGATGGGATTGACGTTGCCCCAGTACTCCTCGACCTGTGGATGTATGGCCGGATCGCCGTACACCTCGGAGGTGGAAGCCTGGAAGATCTTGGCGCGCACGCGCTTGGCGAGGCCCAGCATGTTGATGGCGCCATGCACGCTGGTCTTGGTGGTCGCAACCGGGTCGTGCTGGTAGTGGATGGGCGAGGCCGGGCAGGCGAGGTTGTAGATCTCGTCGACCTCGACGTACAGCGGGAACGTCACGTCGTGCCGCATCAGCTCGAAGTGCGGGTTGTCCGAAAGGTGCGCGATGTTGTCCTTGGTGCCGGTGAAGAAATTGTCGATGCACAACACGTCGTTGCCGGCGGCGATCAGGCGGTCGCACAGGTGCGAGCCGAGGAAACCGGCGCCGCCACTGACCAGCACGCGCTTACGCTTGAAATTGCTCATTTGAAGATTCAGCCTTGTTAGGTGGAGTCAGGCGGCTTCGGACAGGCCGAGGACGCTGCGATAGACGGCCATGGTCGCGTCGATGTTCTTGCGGATGCCGAAATGCTGGTTGAGGCGCTCGAACCCTTTGCGGCCGAATTCGGTGGCCCTGGACTGGTCTTCCAGCAGGCTGGCGATTGCCGCGGCCAGCAGTTCGGGCTTTCCGGCTTCGACCAGCAGGCCGGTCTGGCCGTTGACCACCACTTCGGCCGGTCCGCCGTGCGTGGTGGACACCAGCGGCTTCGATAGCGACATGGCTTCCAGCGTCACGATGCCGAAGGGTTCCGGGTGCACCGAGGTATGCGCCACGACGTCCATGAGACCCATGTAGTCGATGGCGTTCTTCTGGAAGCCGGTGAAGATGACGGTGTCTTCGAGTCCGAGCTCACGGCACAGATTCGCGAGCATGTCGCCGTATGGCTTGTCCGCCGCACCACAGTCGCCCACCAGCAGCACGCGCAGGCGCGGGAATTTCGGCTTCAGCAGCGCCGCGGCGCGCACCATGACGACCTGTCCCTTCCACTCGCGAATGTTGCCCACCACGCCCACGACTTCGGAATCCGCCGGGATGTGGTGCTTGGCGCGCAACTGCGCGGGCGTTTCGGTGACGTGGTAACGCTCGAGGTCGATGCCGCAGTGGATCACGACGGTGTTCGGATAGTCGACTCCCAGGCGCTTCATGTTGTCGTGGATGGCATGTGACAGGCACACGATCTTCTCGAGGCGCTTGCCGAAGAACCGCGCCATCTTCGAGAAATGCAGGCGAATGCCCATCTCGTGAGTCATGCAACGGGTGCCGGTCCTGCGGGCGGCCAGCATCCAGGCGTGGTTCCGCGTGATCGAGTTGTTGAGGTTGATCAGGTCTATCTTCCTGTCGCGCAGGAAGCGTGCGTATTCGCGCGCCGGTACGAAAAAGCCGCGATAGAGGTTCACCAGCTTCTTGAGCGGCGACAGCACCGTCCTGAAGAGAAAACCTTTCGGCACCCACGGAACGGGATTGGAGAACACGATGGTTTCCACTCCCAGGGCCCTGAAGCGTTCGATCAGGAAGTTGTCACGATGGAAGCCGACGATCGGCTCGAATTTTTCGCGATCGAGTCTCGAGACGAGGTCAAACAGGAGGTAGTAGGAGCCGCCGACCGTTCCGTCGGTATTGCCTTCGATGTACAGAATCCGTTTCTTCATCTGCCTGCCTGGATGTAACCCACTGTGCGGCCGGCATTATCAGGGGGTGTGGAATCGTGTGCAGTCGCCCTGTCATTCCGGATGGCAGGAACGCGACTTGGGTCACTGTGGTGGCGGGAACCCTTCATAGGCGGCCCAACATGCGGTACCAGGCCAGCCCGAGGTATTCGTGCACCGCCAGATCGGAGGCGTGGAGGGCGCGGGGTCCGGGAATGAAGCTGGCCATCGTCATGCGTCCCGGCAGGCGATAGTCCGCGGGCACGGGCAGGGGATCGAGGCCGGCCTTGGCAAACGTGGCCATCGATCTTGGGAGGTGTCCCGCCGAAGTGACCAGTGCGAATGGTTTGCCGGCTAACAATGGAACGACGCGAGTGGCGCTGTCGGCCGTATTGCGCGATTCCGATTCGAGCACCAGCCGGTCGGCGGGCAGGCCGAGCGACAGCAGCACGTTCCCCAGGTCGCGCGCGTTTCGCGGATCGCCGCTCACGATGACGCTGGCGTGCGGATGCAACCGCCAGAGCTGCATGGTGACGATGGCGCGCGACGCCGATGAATCGTTGAGACGGACGCCCGCCGGAAGATCGGGGTTGTCGCCTGCCCAGGCGGTGAGCAGCACGATGCGTTCGATGGTGAGCGCCGGGCTCACGTCCGGATCCCAGGTGGGGTAACTCAGTTCGAGAGGCCGCAGCAGCGCTCTTGCCACCGGGCCGCATCCGAAGACCAGTACCACGAGACCGCTGGCCGCCATCAGCCGCCACGACCAGCCGCGAGTGCGGTGCCAGAAGCGCGCGAGCAGGCCGGCGACCAGCAACAGGAGCGCAAGGTGCGATGGCAGCAGTAGATTGCCGAAAAAGCTCATGGATGCACGCGGGCTAACAACACCCGCGCGATCTTAGCGCCTTGCCAGGGGCTTGCGCCCCACGACGGAAAACGCCGCCCTGAAGGGGCGGCGTTCATGCGTTGCTGATCTGCGCGAATGAATGCGACACTG
>Ga0190271_10002823_pt1 | contig 10712 bp, 7 predicted proteins | sample Popmic356T_FD_133747 | JGI IMG/M metagenome (GOLD analysis project Ga0190271, IMG submission 133747) | Populus adjacent soil microbial communities from riparian zone of Weber River, Utah, USA - 356 T | ecosystem: Environmental > Terrestrial > Soil > Riparian zone | place: USA: Utah | collected...
CCGCCGCGGGTGAAGCCGTGCTGCCACACGCGCGAGTCATCAGCGGCGAGGTCGAGAAGGTACGCCAGCTCGCGCAATCCTTCTCTACCTCTCGCGAGGGACCTCTGCGCGTCATCGCCGATCCGGCCTACGGCCGTGTATTGCTGGCACCGCTGGTGCCCCGGTTTCTCGACAGCTTTCCGGACATCGCGCTCGATGTCGTGCTCGATTCCGGCGTTGGCGTCGACTGGGATGTGGCGATTCGCGCCGGTGTCAACGAAGACCCCAGGCTCGGTGCGAGGTTGCTCGGTGCACCGCCGGCCGTGTTGTGCGCAACCCCGGCCTATCTCCTGAAACATCCCGCGCCGGAGCGGCCCGAAGGCCTGCGCGATCACGCCTTGCTCACCCCGGCCGGTGAAGGGGCGGAGTATCGTTTTCAGATGACGAAGGCGTCGGCCCGCGCCGAGGTACGGGTGCGGCCAAAACTCGCGGTGGACGATCCGGCGGTGCTGCACAGTGCGACGGTCGCCGGTCTCGGCATCGGCCTCCTGCCCGAGTTCCTGTGCCGGCAGGGCGTGGCCACCGCGAAGCTGCGCCGGGTGCTCGCCGATTGGCAGGCGCCTTCGGCCGCGCCACTCTATGCGGTATTTCCCGCCGGCCTCGAAGACGATCATCGAGTGCGCAGCTTCGTGGAATTCGCCGCCGCGAACATCGTTCCGGCGCTGGCAAACTAGTCAAACGAAGGAGTCGAGATGTATCGCGCCCCGGTCAAGGACATCCGGTTTGTATTGGATGAGCTCATTGGCGCCAATTCCCTGCGTGCCTGCCCGGAGTTCGCCGAATATTCGAGCGAAACCGCCGACGCCGTGCTCGGTGAGGCGGCGCGGTTTGCCGAGGTGGTGCTCGACCCGCTCTGCAAGAGCGGCGATCAGCAGGGTGCGAGCTGGTCGGCGATTGGCGTGACCATGCCGGAGGGATACAAGGACGCCTACCGGCAATTCTGTGAAAACGGCTGGCCGGCGCTGCGCTGCAAGGCCGAATTCGGCGGACAGAACGTGCCGTCGATGCTCGGCACTGCGGTCGAGGAGATATGGGCCGCGTCGAATCTCGCGTTCAAGCTCTGCCCGATGCTCACGCAGGGTGCGATCGAAGCCATCCAGCACTTCGGGTCGCCGCAGCAGAAGCAGCTGTACCTGCCGAAGATGGTCAGCGGCGAGTGGACCGGCACCATGAACCTGACCGAGCCGCAGGCGGGCAGCGATCTCGCGCAGGTACGCACCCGCGCCACGCCCGCGGGGCCTAACTACCGGCTCTACGGCCAGAAGATCTTCATCACCTACGGCGAGCACGACCTGGTCGAGAACATCGTGCACATGGTGCTGGCGCGCATCGACGGCGCGCCTCCCGGCGTGCGCGGCATTTCACTGTTCATCGTTCCGAAATTCTGGGTCAACGCCGACGGAGCGCCGGGCGCGCGCAATGACGTGTTCTGCGCGTCCATCGAACACAAGCTCGGCATTCATGCCAGCCCCACCTGCGTGATGATGTACGGCGAAAACGAGGGGGCGCTCGGGCTGCTGGTCGGCGAGCCGAATCGCGGCCTCGAATACATGTTCGTGATGATGAACGCCGCAAGGCTGTCGGTGGGCCTCGAGGGTTATGCGCAAGGCGAACGCGCTTTTCAGCAGGCGGTGGAATGGGCGCGGACGCGGGTCCAGGGCAAGCCGCCCGTGCCGCTGGCCCGGATCTCGGGCTCGGCCTCGATGGGCACCAGTTCATCCCCGGCGCCGATCATCGGCCATCCCGACGTCAAGCGCATGTTGCTGGACATGAAGTCGACGGTGGAAGCGTGCCGAGCGCTGGCGCTGTACGCCGCGTACCAGCTCGACGTCGGGGCCTCGCATGCAGATGACGCCGTGCGCGCCGCGCATCAGTTGCGTGGCGACCTGCTGATCCCCATCGTCAAGGGCTTCTGCACGGAGTGCGGCATCGAAATCGCGTCGCTCGGCATCCAGGTGCACGGCGGCATGGGCTACATCGAGGAAACCGGGGCCGCGCAGACTTTCCGCGACGCGCGCATCACGTCTATCTACGAGGGCACTACCGGCATTCAGTCGAACGATCTCATCGGCCGAAAATTCGGGCGCGACCGCGGCGCCGCGATGCTCGCGTTCATCGACGAGATGGAAGCTTCGCTGGGGGCGCTGGCTCCGCTGCATGCGTCGGCGCTGCATGCCCGCAGCGCCGCGCAGGATGCAGTCGCGAGGCTTCGCAAGACTTCGGATTCCATGCTCAAGGCGCTGGCCACGGCTCCCGATCGGGCCATGGCCGTGTCGGTGCCATTCCTCAGGCTCTGCGGCCTCACCATCGGCGGATGGCTGATGGCCCGGTCCGCGGACATCGCCGCGCAGCGGCTCGTGGCGGGTACCAGCGACCGTCAATTCTTCGAAGCGAAACTCGCCACCGCGCACTTCTATTCATCGCAGGTGCTGCCACAAGTGCTGACGCTCGAGAATATCTGCACGCACGGAAGCGAAGCGGTGTCGGGAACCGATGCGGCGCTGATCTGATCAAAACGTTTCCGGAAGGACGTCATGGACCGAAGGAATTTTCTTGCGATGGGCAGTGTGGCGGCGGTGGCCGGCGCGGGCGTGACCAGTTCGGGCGTGACAATGGCGGCCGCGAACGCGCCCGCCGCACCGGGCGGCAAACTGCTCATGCGCCGCATTCCCTCCTCGGGCGAAACCATTCCGGCCATCGGGCTTGGCACCTCGGGACCGTTCGAAGTGGGCGATGATGAATCGGCGCGCGCGCCCCTGCGCGAGGTGTTGCAGGGTTTCTTCGGCGGCGGCGCCACGCTCATCGACACCTCGCCCATGTATTCCACGGCAGAAGCGGTGCTCGGCGATCTGCTGACGCCGGATCAGCAGGCGAAAGCCTTCATCGCCACCAAGGTGTGGACTCCGAGCTCGGGCGGTCACGGCGAGCAGAAGGGCATCGAGCAGATGCAACGATCCATGGCGCTGCTCGGCCGCAAGCGCATCGAGCTCATGCAGGTGCACAACCTGGTCGATCTCGACGCGCACCTCAAGACGTTGCGCAGGTGGAAAGCGGAAGGCCAGATCAAGTACATCGGCGTCACGCACTACACCACCAGTTCCTACCCGGACCTCATCGCCATCATCGAGCGCGAGAAGATAGATTTCGTGCAGTTCAACTACTCGGTCACCACGCGTGAAGCCGAGAAGCGGCTGCTGCCGTTGTGCGCGGACCGCGGTGTCGCGGTGCTCATCAACCGCGCTTTCGAAGACGGCAGCCTGTTCAGCAAGGTGCAGGGCAAGGAGCTTCCCGCGTGGGCCGCGGAGTTCGGCGCGAAGAGCTGGGCACAGGTGTTCCTCAAGTTCGTGCTGGCGCACCCGGCGGTCACCTGCGTCATCCCCGCCACCGGCAAGCTCCGCAACCTGGTCGACAACCTTGCCGCCGCAACGGGCGGCTTGCCCGACGCGAAGCACCGGGCACAGATCGTCGCGGCCCTGCAATAAGAATGGGGACATTCCTGATTTGCTAGCAAAAGGGGACGCGGCTCACTTACCGCGAGGCGCGTCCCCTTTTGCTAGCAAATCAGGAATGTCCCCATTTTCAGGGCGCTGGCACCAGCTTGTAGATAGCGGCGTCGCGCACGTCGACGATGTAGAGCTCGCCGTCATTGTCCTGCGCGAACGAAGCGGGATTGAGTCCCGACTCCCATCCTTCGGTCTGCACCATCGTGCGCGTCGGCGCGGTGTCGGTGGCGATATGCCAGAAGTAGCCCAGGTTGTAGTCGGCGAACACATAACGGCCGACGAGCCCGGGGAAGGCCGTGCCCCGATATACGAATCCGCCGACCACTGACTGACCGGTCGGATGGATGTACTCGGCCACGGGCGGCGTCAGCGGAGTCGTAGGAGTGCCGCAGTTCAACGACGTCTGAAGCGTGCCTTCGTAGCAGCGCCAGCCATAGTTGCCGCCGAGAACGACGCGATTCACTTCCTCGCGCGTGTGCGATCCAACGTCGCCGAGCCACAACTGGCCGCCCTGGCTGTCGAAATTCCAGCGCCAGGGATTGCGGAATCCCCAGGCAAAGATTTCCGGACAGGCCTGCGCGCCGGTGCCGTCCACATTGCACAACGGATTTGCTGCGAACGGATTGTCGGCCGGGATGCGATACCGGCGGGTGCCGGTGCTGCCGCTGACATCGATGCGCAGGATCTTGCCGAGCAGGTTGTTGGTGAGCTGACCATTGCCGGCGACGCCACTGGCGCTGTCATCGTTACCGCCATCACCGATGCCGAGGTACAGAAATCCATCCGGCCCGAAAAGCAGGTGACCGCCGTTGTTGTGGCCGCCGGGCTGTGCCATCTCGAACACGATCTGTTCCGACGCCGGGTTCAACGTGGCCCCCGCGTCGGCGGTGGTGAATTCGGAGATGCGCAGCACGATGACACCGGCGCTCACCTCGTGGGTGTAGGCAACATAGGCGCGCGTATCGGTCGGGTAGTTTGGATGGAATGCCAGGCCCAACAAGCCATGAACGTTGCGGAACACCACGCGGTCACTGATGTCGAGCACGTTGCTCGTGGTGGTGACGTCCGGAGTGTCGGCGAATGCCAGGATGCGTCCGTCCTGCTGCACCACCACCCAGCGGCTGGTGTCGTGCGGCACGCGCAGCAGCGAATGCGCGGCGGAGAGCGTGAGGCGGGAAAACACCCGTTGCGCCGCGAGTCTCACCGGCGGAAGTGCTGGCGTCGTGGCGCTGACGACCGCCGATTCCGCGGACACATTCGGTGTCGGCGCACTATCTACCGCGGCGACCGTGTAACTGTAGGCGGTACCGGGAGTGAGCCCGGTGTCGGTGAACGACGTGGTCGTCACCGTATCCACCGGAGTCGCCGCGCCGGCGCGAAACACGCGATAGCCGGAGATTCCGCTGGCGTCCGTCGATGCTGTCCAGCTGACGAGGATCGAACTGGCCGACTGGGCTACCGCGGTGACGCCCGCCGGTACGGATGGCGCGGTGGTATCTGGCGGCACCGGGGTAGTGGCGCTGACGGCGGCCGATGCGGCCGATACGTTCGGAGTGGCGGCGCTATCTACCGCCGCAACCGTATAACTGTAGGCAGTGCCGGGAGTCAGCCCGATGTCGGTAAACGATGTGGTCTGCACGGTCGCCACGGCAGTTGCGCCGCCGTCGCGAAACACGCGGTAGCCGGAGATCCCGCTGGTATCGGTCGACGCCGTCCAGCTCACGAGAATCGAACTGGTCGACTGCGCTACCGCGGTGACGCCCGCTGGCACCGTGGGCGCGATGGTGTCGGCCGGCGGCGGCGGCGGCGGCGGTGCGGGAGCCGCGGGAGGCGGACTATCACCACCACCGCCACCGCCGCATGCGGACAACGACACCGCCAGCGACGCGAGCACTGCGAACACGAAATACCGGTTCATGCCACTTCCTGATTCTGAATCTTATGGAGCAAGAGCGCCGACAATCTGATGCCAGTCGAGCGATCGCGCCGTCAGACGGCGACGGCAGTGAGTGCCGCGTCGGCGGCAGCCGCACGGGCGAAAAGGGGAATCAGTGCGTAGGAATATTCCCCGCGGCGGCGGTTTTCACTGCCCGATGGCGCGAATCAATTCATCCATCGTGCGGATGACCGTCGCGCCGCTCGCCCTCATGGCTTCGAAGGTCTTGCCCGGCGCATAACCGATGACCCGCATGCCCGCCCCGCGGGCTGCTGCCGCGCTGGCGGGCGAGTCTTCGATGACGATGCAATCCGCGGGTGCGGTACCGAGTCTTTCCGCTGCCAACAGATAGATGTCGGGCGCCGGCTTGGGGCGCGCGACCATCGAGGTGACGTAGATGTGTTCACCAAACTGACCCGCCAATCCTGCGACCTGCAGCGACAATCGCACCCGCGCCAGTGGCGATTGCGACGCCACCGCCATGCGGTGGCCACGCCGGCGCAGTTCTTCCACCGCCACGCCGACGCCGTCGACCGACTTGAGCTCGCGCAGGAACGCGTGCGCAGTGGCGAATGCCCAGTTGTAGGCCCAGGCGCTCGAGGGACGCGTACCGCTGCGCGCGGCGATCGCATCCAACACCCCGTCGACGGTCTTGCCGAGAAACAGCGCGTGCGCTTCCTCGACGCCGAGCGTCAGGCCGAGTTCACGTACCAGCTCGGATTCGACGCGGCTCGCCAGGTACTCGCTGTCGACGAGCACGCCATCGCAGTCGAATATCAGGGCCGGCTGTCGCGGATCGCTCAAACTACTCTCAGTTCTTGCCGGGTGTGAGATTGATGAATGGCACCGTACCGCCGCCCATCATGTATTGCGGCAGCACCCCATTCCATTTCTGCACGGCTTCCCACTCCACCAGCTTGGCGTTCTGCTCCAGCGCCTCCGCGCGAATCTGCATGGACTTCGCCTCGGCTTCGGCCGACAGCACCTTCTGCCGGGCCTGTTCCTCGATCTGCTTGGTGCGGTTCTGCTCTTCGATCGCCTTCTGCTGGGCGATCACTTTCTGTTCCACCGAAGTCTCGAATTCCGAGGTGTACGAGATGTCGGTGATCTCGAATCGCGACACCTCGACGAAACGCTCGGCGAGATCCGCGCGGATCTGCTCGTAGGCGGTGGTCGTGGCCTTGTCGCGATTGGAGATGAGGTCGACCGCGTCCCACTTGCCCACGACTTCCTTGAGCGTCCCCAGCACCACCTGGGGAATCAGCCGCTGCTCCCAGCCGGTGCCCACGTCGCGGTACATGATGTGCGCCTTGTCCTGCTGCAGCCGGTAGTTCAGCGTGTACTTGATGTCTGCCTGCTGCACGTCGCGCGTGTACGAAGCGGTCTCGCCATCGGTGCGCTGCACGCGCGTGTCGATCTCGACGATCTTGCTGGTGATCGGGTTGAAGAAATAGAGCCCTTCGGGCAACGAGGTGGACGTGATCTCGCCGAAGCGTGTCTTGACGCCGCGCTGACCGGTATCCACGACCTTGATGCCGCATCCCGCGATGCCGACGACGATGACGGCAATGATGACCACCACCGCCCACATGATGATCTTGCGGATGGGCAATTCCACGCCGCCATTTCCCGAATTGCCCGGACCGCGGAATACGTTGTTGCTGAAAGCCATTATCGATTCTCTCCTGCTGATTAACCGCGACGCAGGCGTGCGCGCCCGGCCGGTGACATGAGTGCGATCGGCCAGATCAGCGCCATGCGCAATCTGTTTGCCCAGCGCTGGCTGCGCTCGGCGCCATTCTCGGCCGAATAGATGAAACTCGAGGTTGCCGCGAGCGCGAGCACGATGAAGCCGAAGATCCAGATGACGCCGGCGAGGCGCAGCAGTGCGAAAAGCATGGCTAACTCTTCTCGTAGGGTTCGTGCAGCTTGACGGGCGAGCTCGTCTTCTTGCGCATGCGGATGTTGAGCATCTCCACCGCCACCGAGAACGCCATGGCGAAGTAGATGTAACCCTTGGGCACCTTATGGTCGAAGCCTTCGGCGATGAGCATGACACCGACGAGCAGCAGGAACGACAGCGCCAGCATCTTGATGGAAGGATGAGCCGAAACGAAATCACCGATGGCGCGCGCGAACAGCATCATGAGGCCGACCGAGGCGACGACCGCGGCGATCATGACCGACACCTGGTCGACCAGGCCCACCGCGGTGATGATGGAATCGAGCGAGAACACCATGTCGATGATGATGATCTGCAGGATGATGGCGCCGAAGCTGGCTTTCACGCTCTTCGAGGCATGGCCTTCCTCACCTTCGGTGAGCTGGTGAATCTCCATCGTCGATTTCCACACCAGGAACACGCCGCCGGCGATGAGGATGAGATCGCGGCCCGAGATTTCCGTGCCGGTGATCGTGAACAGCGGCGCGGTGAGCCCCACGATCCACGACAACACCAGCAACAACCCGACGCGCATGAACATGGCGAGGAACAGGCCGATGCGGCGCGCCTTCTCGCGCTGCTCGCGCTCGAGCTTGTCGACCAGGATCGAGATGAAAATGATGTTGTCGATGCCGAGCACCAGCTCGAGCGCCGTCAACGTGAAAAAAGCGATCCATACCTGCGGATCGGTCAGGAGGGCGAGAATGGCTTCCATGGGTGGCCGCCATATTAGAGGAAATCAGGGAAGTTTCAGGCGGAACTCGGCGTCTCCGTAGTGCACGTAATCCGCCCAGTCGGGCGAGCGCCTTCTATGAATCGCGCGGCGTGCCTTGACCAGCGCCGTGCCGATGCTCGCGCGCATGAGCTCGCGGTAGAACACCGTGGCGAACGTGGTTGCGGAAGCATCGTCGACGGGCCAGTGCGTACCGACGTAGTGCGCGACACCGGCGCGCAGCAGCGTCTCGGCCAGGCCGAGGTTCTGCGCAATGCTCTGCGCCCGCTGCGGCGCGCGGCGCTTGCGCGAAGATGCGCGGCGCAGCCGCGCGGATTCGCAGGCGTTGAACATCACCAGCGGTGGCAGACGCGCCAGCGCGGAAAGATGTGAGCCCGTGAGCTCGCCGTCGGCCAGCATCAATCCACTGTCACCGGGACGCTGGGCGTCGAAGGATGCGTGCCCGGCGTAGTGAATGACGTCATGGCGGCCGGATTCGAATTCCGCGGTGATTCGCGCCAGGGTCGCGGCTTCGCCCACGACCTCGGTGAGCCGCAGGTATTTGTGGCGGCCGAACAGGCGCGCGATGCGTTGGCGTTCTGCTTCCGCGCCCGGCAGATCTCCCGTGGGATTGGCGATCAGCAGAACCGCAAGCTCACTCTGGCCGCGGCGACCGGTGTCGAAACGCGCGGGCACCAGGTCGGCCGTTGCATATCGCCGTGACAGGCCGCCGTCGAGCGCCGGGAACCAGCCATGCAAATTGAGCGCTTCCCACGGCACGCGACTGCTGGCGGCATCGTGTACTACCGACAGCGATTGTCCGCGCGTCTCGAGTAACGCGCGCGCCAGCGCCGGATGCAACGTCAGCGTGCCGAGCCTGGCGCCGAGCGCCTTGATGCGGGCGGGGCTCAGCATCTGGCTCTCGAATTCGCGGTCCAACCGGTCGAGTCCCGTCGATGCGAACTCTTTGCTCTGCGAGTAGATCGCGGCGGAGCTTCCACCGGTGAGCAGCGAAGCGCGCCAGGTTTCGCGCGCTCCGCGGCGCGACTCGGTGGCCACGATGAGATGTGCGGTGCCCGGCACCCGGTGCGAGCGCGTGCCGGCGCTGGCGCGCTGCGAACCGAGTGGCTGCAAACGCATGGCGCCGGCGGGCCGCGATTTCACGAAATCGCGGAGCCTCGTATGCACCGCCTTCGCATCGGCGCGCGTGAGGACGTGGAAATCGATGCGTGTGAGACCGGTCTGCCCCGCCGCGCGTGCGCGCAGCAGGCCGCGAAGCTGCGCCGCGAACGAATCCGCGGGTGCGATGCCGGCGGCCGCACTCCAGGCGACGGTGGCGAGCGAGCGATACTGCGGCGCTTCCGCAAAGCGCGCCAGGTTCTCGGCCGCGTGCTCGATGACGTCCAGGCTCAACCGGTCGAAGCGGCCGAGTCCGACCAGCAGGTAGGCGGTTCGCGACTTCGGCCGCAGTCGCCACAGGCTGCGCGGGATCGGCGTGATGTGCCCGGCGTCGCCACTAACTACCCGGTGCTGGAGCCAGTCGTCGATCACGCCGCCCAGCCGGTGGTCGACATCCGCGGCGGCGCCGGTGGCGGGCACACCGCGCAGTACCGCGACAGCGGTGGCCGCCACGCGCGCGTTGGCCACGTCACCGACACGCACGCGGATGGTGAGCGGCCGCGCCGCGGCGGCCCGCTGCGGGCGCCGGTGCGCGCGTCCGCGTGGCGCTTCATTGAGCGTGTCGAGGAACAGCCGGCGCTGTTCCGGCGTCATCTGCGGCCAGTCGATCTTTCCCTGGTATTGCTGGCGCAATTCGGTGTCGCGCACCCGGGTCAGAGAGCCACGCCTGAGCGGGGGCGCCGCGGCGAAGCGCTGCGTGGCGCCGGTGGACAGCAGATCGAGCGTGCCGGCGATCACGCGGTCGGCAAGCGGCATATCGCTGTGTCCGCATTCGACGTAGCTGTGGCGCGCGCCGGGAAGGCGGGCGAGCTCGACGGGCACCGTGCCGTCGCCCTGCAGGCTGTATTCGTATTCGAAGTCGCCATCGCGCATCGCCAGCCCCGTGGCCGTGGTGCGGTTGCAGCCGATCACCATGTTGAAGCGCGCGTCCGCCGAAGCCATACGTTCGCCGAGTCCGGCCGCCGAGCGCAGCAGCGCCGCATTGGGTCCGGGTCCGCTGGCCGGCCACGCGGCCGCGTCGAACAGGTCGAGATCGCTGACGCTGTGGTTGGACGGCAGCAGCTCGTGCAGGCCGGGGAAGCTGGCGAACACGTTCCGCGCGAGAAACTCGGCGTCATGCCGCAGGTCGAGCATGGCGATCTTGCGCACCACCGAATAGGTTCCGCGCAGTGCCTGGACCGCGGCCAGCGAACCGGCGTTGGGCGTGCCGAGCATGATCAGCTGCGAGACGCGTTTGCCGGCCGCGTGCGTGAGCGCCGCGCGGGCCACCAGCCCACCCATGCTGTGGCCGATCAGCGCGATGTCGTCGCGGTCGTCGGCTGCCAGCTGGTCCGCGAGTAGTTTGCCGAGCGTGCCGACGTCGCGCCGCCAGTCGTAGTCGAGCAGCACGGCATCGAAGCC
>Ga0190271_10002824_pt1 | contig 10711 bp, 9 predicted proteins | sample Popmic356T_FD_133747 | JGI IMG/M metagenome (GOLD analysis project Ga0190271, IMG submission 133747) | Populus adjacent soil microbial communities from riparian zone of Weber River, Utah, USA - 356 T | ecosystem: Environmental > Terrestrial > Soil > Riparian zone | place: USA: Utah | collected...
CACGGTACGCCGAGTTCAGGGATCGGAGGCGGTCAATCTCGTCACGCGTCAGAGCATCGAGACCGGCGCTCGTCGGTTCCCGACTCGATGTGTCAGACATGCCGGCTCGCGCGCCAAGCTCCGGGTGCGCGCGCAGCAGCGACAGCTGTTCGCCGAGTTCAGCGGACGCCACGACTGACGACAACGCGTCGTGCAGGGCATCGAGCGTCGCAAACGGTCTCTTGTCCCACGCGCGCTCGGCCACCCAGGGCGAGCCCTCGAAGACCCAACCGATCGCGCCGACGAATCCGCTTCGATCTTTGCTGTTCAGCTCGTCGAATGTCATTCACGCCTCAGCCGCGAATACGACATCTCCTTCGACTCGAACCTCGCGAATGCTTTCACCGCCCGCGAGCGTGAATACCGCCGCGAGCGCCTGAACGGGATCCGGCGCATGGCGCACCACCGCCTCCAGTACGCTGCCCTCCCGGGGACGCAGATGAACGAAGTCAGCCGCCTTGCCGGGCTTGAAATCGCCGATCTCGGTTTCGAGCCCCAGGGCGGCAGCGCCCGCACGCGTGGCCATGTACAGCAGACGGGCGGCATCGAGCCCTTGAGGATCCGGAGCGAGGCGCTGCATCAAGTACGCCTGCAGACCTTCCTTCAACAATCCAAACCCCAGCCCTCCGCCGACATCTGTCCCAAGCGCACAGGTGACACCGGCAAGAACGTGGCGGCGCATGGGAAAACTTCCGCTGCCGAGGGCGGCGTTGCTGCCGGGACAGTGCGCTACGGCCGTGCCCGCGGCGGCGAGCCGGTCGATCTCGGACGGCGTGCCGTGAACATTGTGCGCCATTACGGAGCGGTTGCCGCTCAATTGATATCGTTCGTAAATAGCAAGGTAGTCGCCAGCCCAGGGAAAGAGCCTGGCTAGCGCCGCGTTTTCCGCCGTGTTTTCGTTGATGTGCGTCTGCAGCCGGACGTCCGGGTGCTCTGTCAAAAGCTGCTGGCAGACTTCGAGCATTTCCTCCGTCGTCGAGTATGCAAATCGCGGCGTCACGGCGTACAAGAGACGGCCGCGATTGTGATAGCGCGCTATCAACTCGGTACTCTCGCGATATGCGCGCTCAGGAGTGGTGTGGAGGTCGGGACGAAGCAGGCGGTCGGAGAGTACCAGTCCGGACGCGATGCGTAGTCCGGACTGCGAGGCGGCCTCGAAAAGCACCGCGGTGGCCTCCGCAAAATGCGCTCCGAACACGAGCGCCGTCGTCGTCCCGTGAGACGCCAGGCCGCGCAGGAACAACCTCGCGGTGTCCCTGGCATACTCGCGGTCTGCCATCCTCGCCTCTTCCGGCAGCGCGACCGCTTCGAGCCAGTCCAGAAGCGTTCGCCCCATCGCACCGATGACGCGCACCTGCGGAAAGTGCACGTGCGCATCCACGAGGCCGGGAACCACAATCCCTCCCCGCCAATCGATCGTGACAGCGCCAGGATTCGCTCCAGAAATGTCTTCATATCGGCCGCACGCGACCACGCGGCCTTCATGTACTAAAAGCCCGCCGTCTTCATGGCATATCAGCGCGCGTCCATCACCGAGAGGAAACTGAAACGGATCGTCCGGCGTGTGAAAGACCGTTGCGCGGAAGAGGTCCATTACTTCAAGGCGGGGCGGCGCACGTGACGCACGGCGAAGAAGACACGCTCGGGCGTCGCGGGACTGTCGAAAGTAAACGGACTGCCATCTCCAAACGCCGCGATGGCGTCGCGCAGCGCCTCACGAACAGAAAATGCGAGCATGAGCGGCGGTTCGCCGACCGCCTTGCTGCCCATCACAACGCCGGGTTGCGCGGCGTGCTCGAGCATCTGCACATGCAACTCCTCAGGCATCTCCGACCACGAAGGAAGCTTGTATGTCGAGGCCCCTCGAGTGCTCAGGCGGCCTTGCGTATCCCACAGCAGCTCCTCGATGGTGAGCCAACCCACGCCTTGCAGAAATCCTCCTTCGATCTGGCCGCGATCGACGATCGGCGAGATCGAGTCACCGGCGTCATGCAGGATATCGGTTCGCATCAGCCGGGACTGCCCCGTAAAACCGTCCACTTCCACCTCGGATACCGCGGCGCCATAGGCGTAGTAGTGGAAGGGTGTGCCTCGCGCGGTCTTGAAATTGAAATGGATGTCCGGCGTGCGGTAGTACCCCTCTGCAAAGAGGGGTACGCGCTGCTTGTACGCGGTTTCGCACAACGCGGCGAATTCTATCGACTTTCCTCGCGCGGCCGCGAGTCCATCTTCGAACGTCACGTCGGCTGGCGCGCAGTCGAACACCGCGGCGGCGACGGCCGCGAGCCGCGATTGAATCCGCCGACACGCGTCCTGGACCGCCGCACCATTGAGGTCGCTGCCAGACGACGCGGCGGTCGCCGAGGTGTTCGGCACTTTGTCGGTCCGAGTCGGCATGACGCGGACGCACGAGACGGGCACCCCGAGGCTGTCGGCCGCGACCTGGAGAATCTTTGTAGACAGGCCCTGCCCCATTTCCGTGCCGCCGTGATTCACCTGGACCGTTCCGTCGCGGTACACGAGCACCATGGCTCCCGCCTGGTTATAGAAAGTCGCCGTGAACGAAATCCCGAACTTTACGGGTGTGATCGCCATGCCGCGCTTGAAGTGAGCGCTACGCGCATTGAATCGCGCGATATCCGCGCGGCGCTCGGCAAAGCTGCTGGATTGCTTCAGCGCGTTCCAAATCAGGCTGATGCGGCCGGCGTCTCGTACCGGCTCGCCATAGTGTGTCTCGTCGCCGTCACGATACAGATTCCGCTCTCGAACGAGCTCCGCGGGAAGATTCAGCGCGTGCGCCGCGCGCGAGAGGATCTCCTCGATGACCAGCATGCCTTGGGGCCCGCCAAAGCCGCGGAACGCGGTCTGCGACGTCTTGTTCGTCCTGCACACGCGGCCCGTCACCTCGACCGCAGGCAATTTGTATGCGTTGTCGACGTGAAACATCGAACGCCACATGACTGGCTCTGACAGATCAAGGCTCCATCCACCGTCCGAGAACAGCGCAATCCTCAGCGCGTTCAACCGGCCGTCGGCCGCGAACCCTGCGGCGTATTTCGCAAGGTATGGATGGCGCTTCCCCGTGATGGCCATGTCGAGCTCGCGCGACAGCCTGACTCGCACCGGCCGGCGTGTCTTGTACGCGCCCAGCGCCGCGATCGCCGCATACGGGTTGGCTTGCACTTCCTTCCCGCCGAACGCTCCGCCCATTCGCAGACACTCGACTGTCACCTGATTGCGCGGGACGCCAAGCACTCGCGCGACGACTTCCTGCGTTTCGGATGGGTGCTGCGTCGAGGAGTGCACGGCGATGAATCCTGCCTCATCTATCCACGCGATCGCCGCCTGGGTTTCGAGATAGAAATGCTCCTGCCCGCCGATCCTCAGCTCTCCCTCGATACGAGCGTGGCTCGCGTCGATCGCGGCTGTGTCGCCATCGACGATCCGAAGCTGCTCGGTAAGGAAGCTGCCGGCCTCGATGGCCTGCTCGATCGTAAGGAGGGCCGGCAACAGCTCGAACGACGCTGTTACGCGCGCGGCGCCGCGCCGGGCAGCCTCCATCGTATCGGCCAGCACCCATGCAATTGGCTGGTGATGAAAGAGCACCTCGACGGGGAACAACGGCTCGTCGTGGCGATTCGCTCCACTGTCGGCTTCGCCGGGCACATCGCTTTGCGTGAGAACCGTCACCACACCCGGCTCTTGCAGCGCCGGCAACGTGTCGAGCTCGGTCACCAATGCATGCGCGTGGGGGGCGCAGACCGGCCACGCATGAAGAAGGTTCGGGTACCTTCCGCACAGATCGTCAACGTACAGGGCCTCACCCGTCACGTGCCCGCGCGCACTCTCATGCGGAAGAGGCGTGCCGGAGATCGTCACAGGGACTGCTCCCATTGAAACTTCTCGACGAGGGACTTCGACACTTCGACTCGATACTCTTTCGACCCGCGGTGGTCCGACATCGGTTTCAGATCTCGTTCCAGAATTGCCTGGACACGCTCTACCGCAGCGTCGTTCCAGATCTGATTCACGACGGCGGCTTCCGCCTCGGCCACGCTGATCGGTGTCGCCGCCACACCGCCGAACGCAAAGCGCGCGCGCCGAACGACGCCGTGTGGACCGAAGTCGAGCGCGATTGCCGCGGCCACCGTGCTGATGTCATCCAGCCGGCGCTTGGACACCTTGTAGAAGCGAAGAGACTCGGGGAATGGCTTCGGGATTTCGACAGCCGTGATGATCTCGCCGGCTGCGAGAGCTGTCTTGCGATATCCGGTGAAGAAAGACGAGAGAGCAATAGGCCGGCGTCCTGACAACCCGGCCACGTGAACAGTGGCATCGAGCGCGAGAAGAAGCGGCGCGGCGTCGCCGATGGGCGACGCGGTCGCAAGATTGCCGCCGATCGTCGCGCGATTGCGGATGAGCGGCGACGCGAACAACGACAGCCACTGGCAAAAGGCGTCGGGTGCATCCGTCCAACGCTCCCCCACTTCGTTCAGAGTCAGCGCCGCCCCTATCGTGACACTCGTGGGTGTACTGGAATACTCCCGCAGTTCCTGTATTGCTTCGACGCTGACAAGATGTGGCCATCTGCTGCCTGCGAGGTTGGACTCCACTCCCAGGTCGGTGGCGCCAGCCACGAGTTTTGCGGCCGGGTCGTCACGCAGAAGGGCCAGGCACTCATCGACGCTGCCGGGCCTGGAGAACCCGCGAATCGAAACCGTCTCGAGATCTGGCGTGGGGGCAACCAGACGTTGACGAAACTCGTCGGCCGGTGCGCTTCCAATCGACTGCGCCGCATCCCGAATCGGCCGATACCCAGTGCACCGGCAGAGATTACCCGCGAGCGCGGCGGTGTCGCATGGCCCAACTCGATCGCGGCGATACTGCTCCGCGAACAAGCTGACGACGAAACCCGGGGTGCAGTAGCCGCACTGCGAGCCACCCGCCGATGCCATGGCACATTGCGCTTCGCTCATTTCTCCATCGACGACGAGGCCTTCGACCGTATACAGCTCGCGGCCGGCCGCCATCGGCAGGAACATGAGGCAGCTGTTCACGACGCGATAACGGCTGCCGGCTCCATCGGGCTCGACCAGCGCCACTGCGCACGCACCACACTCTCCCTCGGCACATCCTTCTTTCGCACCTGTCAGCCCGTGGACACGGACGAAATCCAGCACGGTCATCTGAGCCGGAGGACTGTCGACATGCACGGATCTACCGTTCAAGAGAAACTGGATACCCGCCACACCCCTAGCATAGAGCAGAGAGGACGGGCAGAAGCAGAGGGCGGAGGGGCGAGACGAACGGGCTAGCGACTCGCGTGCAGGCTGGGGGAGCTGCTTACGGCTTGACCGTCGACCGTCTTGTAGTCGTAGGTCATCGAAAATGTCGACATGCCGGCGACGCGGACGTCTGCGGTGGATTCGATGGCCACTGGCATCATCGCACCGGCGATTGGCGCGTAGCTGCGGGACACATCGACCCAGCGCACCCAAATCGAGGGTGACTTCGAGAGTCGTCCATCAATGCGAACGAGATTGCCCGACGTCTCAGTAACCAGAGCGGATCCAAGAACGAGGCGCGGATCACGGCGTTTCGGCGTCAGCTGCATTCTCAGCATCCCGTCTGCGGCATGCCCGCCAAAATCAAATTCATAGTTTGCGCGCGACAAGTTCGTTTTGCGCCATTCGGCGTCCGTAGTGTTTTCGCGTTCGGCCTCGAGCACCGCTTTCAGGACGCGGCGCTGGATCCGCTCCGAGCCGCCCTGCGCGACGATGGTATAGGTGAATCCCGCAGCCGGATCGAATTCGGTGATTGCTTCCATCCACGCGGATTCCTTCAGTTTGGCCGCCGACGCATCGAGCCGGCGTCGGGCCTTGTACGCCACTGGTGGCTTCTCGATACCAGCGAGAAATCGCTCGACGGCCTCGTATTCCGAGGTCGACGTTGAAACGGCGGCCCCCCGCGCGCCCGCGAGGTCCTCGACCGTCAGGGCTAGCAGACATCCGAACCCGAAGAGAAGTGCCGTCGGTCGAACCATGCTGCTCCCTACACAGCAACTCGCGTACCCCTTTACGGAGGGCGGCGGGCGTGGTCCTGTTGGCTCGAAGGTGTATTCGGTTCGGACGATCTGACCGGACTCAATGCAATCGGCCGATTGGGCCGAGGTCGAGATTCAAGTCTTTCGGGTCCAGCTTGAAGCGCTTGGCAATGTCGCTCACGGTCTTCTCCAGCTTCATCAGCGCGACACCGACATTCTCGATTTCGGCAGGGGTGAGGGTCTTTTCTTCGAGTCGCCTGATGGCCTGGCGCTCCATCAGCTTGCGGATGAATTCGATCAAGCTCAGGACGAGCTTGACGACCGAGCGCTGCACGTCATCTGGATCGGGGTTCCAGCGTAGCGGCGCAGCCGCAGCGCGGCGATGACGGACGACCTTTACGCGGCGCGAACGTCGAGTGCGAGAGACCAGCCGCGCGGCCTTCTTCGCGGAGCGCTTTCCACTCCGCTTCTTCACGCGCTGTTACGTTTCACTTTCCCGTCCTTGGCGGCGGGCGCACCGATCACTTTTTTGATCTCCTTGATCAGGTCGTGCGGGAGGCACGGCTTGGTGATGACGACATCGCAGCCTGCACTCTTGGCACTTTCGGAATGGCCCGCCATCGCGTGGCCCGTGAGCGCCACGACCGGTATTCCTTTCGTCGACGTATCAGCCTTGAGGCGGCGCGTGGCCTCCCACCCATCGACGACGGGCATCGACAGGTCCATCAGGATGAGGTCCGGCTTGAGCCGCTTCGCCTTGTCGATCGCCTCGATGCCGTTCTGCGCTTCGGCCACCCTGAAGCCACAGAATTTCAGATACTCGCCGTACATCTCGCGCGCGTCGGCAAAATCGTCCACGACCAGCACCAGCGGTTCACTCTTGTTTTTTGTCGCCATCGCGTCCTTCATCGTTTCCTCACACAGCCGGTTAGAATCCGATACTACTTCCGTAAATTGGCCGGCAGGGTCAGCGTAAAGGCAGATCCGTGCCCCAGCTTGCTCTCCACCTTCAGAGTACCTCGCAGCATCGCCGTCAATCGCCGGCAAATCGACAGACCAAGACCAGTGCCACCGTAGGCACGACGAGGCGTTTGATCGACCTGGCGGAAGTCTTCGAAGATCTTCACCTGATCCCCCTTCGGGATGCCAATGCCGGTATCGATAACCGAGATGGCCACCGCGTGCCTCCCGGAGAGCTGGGTCCTGATGGTGATGCTGCCTTTCGGCGTGAACTTGAGCGCGTTGCTCAGAAGATTCACGAGAATCTGCTTTACCTTCTGGCGGTCGGTCCGCAGCGTCGGCATGTCGGATGGCAGCTTGCAAATCACCTGCAGACCCGACTTCGCGACGATGGGTTCGAGCTCAGTCGTCACTTCACGCACCAGGTCGGGAAGATTGAACGCCACCACCTGTATGGGCATGCGCCCCGCTTCGATCCGCGTGATGTCGAGAATCTCGTTAATCAGCGTGAGCAGGTGTCGCGCGTTCGCGTCGATGCGAGACAAATTCCGACGCTGCGGCGCACTGAGCTCACCCGACACACCCTGAAGCGTCATGGCCGCATAGCCAAGAATGGCGTTGAGAGGCGTCCGCAGCTCGTGTGACACGTTCGCGAGAAACTGCGACTTGGCGGCGGAGGCCTGCTCCAGCTCGAGCGCCTGCCGCCGCAGAAGCTCGTTCTGATTTGCGAGCTCCCCGGTCGCTTCGCGCACTTTCCCCTCGAGCTCCTCGGATGCGAGCTTCAATCGCTCGTACAGCTGATTTCGCTCTATAGCCTCCGTGCGATCGTGCAGGATCGTGACGATTGCCGTCAGCTCGCCGATATCGGACAGCATCTTGGCCGCGAGGGCCTCGACAGGAACCAGCTTCCCCGTGTTCGGATCTACCAGCGCAATCTCTCCGCGACGCGTCGTCTCCCATCCGGTCGACAGCAGTCCTGAGACGAACGACGTAAAGTGCGCGTCGTTCGCGCGCACGATACGCTGCGCATCCTCGCCAGAGCCGCGCACCACCGTAAACAGGCGCTCGGCCGGGTTGTTCATCAGCGAGATCTCGCCTCTCTGGTCGGTGACGATGATCGGATCGGCGACAGAATCGATCAGCAGGTTCAGGCGGTCACGTTCGGCACGCACCTCGGCCTCCGCCGCGCGCAGCTTGACGTAATTCTCGTCAATCTGCCGCGTCGCCATCCGGAGGTCCGTGATGTTGCGCAGAATCGACACAACACCGGTGCCTGCGCGCGGATCACTGACGAGCGTGCTGAGCAGCTCGAAGAGAAGATCCGATCCCTCCGTCGGATCGACCAACAAAAGCTCACGACGGCCCGCCTCGCCCTCGCCGAGGGCTGTTCGCGAGAGAGCGGCGGAGAAAAACATGTTGTTCAGCTGCACCGCGCGCCGGCGCCCTTCACTCACATCGTCCGGCGCGGTGAACAGCATTTCTGCCCGCGCGTTGGCGATAATCAGCTGACCCTCCATGTTCGTGAACAAAATAGGGTCGGTCGCCGCGTTGATGATGCTGAAGAGCAGCGCGTGCTCGCGTCGAACGCGGGGATCCTCCTCGCCGAAGCCGGCAGCCGGGCCGCCAGTGTTCTCAAGGCACCGACCCAGTGCATTCGCTGCCCATGTGACGCTGTCCGTCGGCATGTCCGTCGCCGGGCTGATGAGCAGCAACCCAAACGCCGGCTCCTCGCCGGTTCCCCCGACCTTGACCGAGGTAAACGGCGCATCGCCAAAGACGCTCAGGCGAGCGTCTTGAGGGTTGTGAAAGGAAACAACGGACCCGTTGGTGAGAGCGCTGACGAGCGGATGGGCGGAATCGTCGAGCGGGACCGCGAACTTTTTCAGCTGGCGGGCCGGGACGCCGGCTCCCGCGATGCCGGTAAGCGTGCCGCGTGCATGATCGGGCGCAACGAAAACGGTGCGTTCAGCGCCCGAGTGGGCGAGCAGCCACTCAGCCGCGCTTTGAGCCGCCGCAGCAGGATCTCCACACCGCTGCAAATCCTCGAGCAGCGCCAATTTTGCTTCGGCGGACGCCATCTGGCGTGCCGCTACTCCCACGGAGCGCCGGGCCATCGCCATCAATCATTACGAGCGCGGAGCACGGCGCCGGCTGGTCGTCCGCTGACGGACGGCACCTGCCGGCGCGCTGCCCGCACTAAGCTCTGCCCGCAGCGCCTGGTTCTCGGCGACGAGTTCGTCATAAGGACGCGATTCGAGCGCTGGCCGTGCGACCGGCACCGATTGTCCAACGGCTTCCGAATACTTCAAATAGGTGTCGATGGACGCGACGACGACGCGCGCCTCAACGGTGATGAGGTCTATGCCAACGAGTGAAACGCGCACCCAGGCATCGATGACGATGCCCTTGTCGAGCACTCGATCAAGAACGTCGATAAGACTTGAGCCGCCCGCGGCGCGTTCAACGGCCATTCATGTGCCTCCAATGAAACATCACCTACGCTCCAACCGCTTCGCGCGCAGTTTCGGTGCCCGCTGCGCAGTGCCTGGCGCCGCTTCGAGCTGCCGCTCGAGACGGCGAATGCGTTCCTTGAGCTGCTCGTTTTCGATGGCCAGCTCGTCTTTACCCATCGACAGGTGGCGATCGTGGCGCCACCAGTCCAGTCCGATCTGTTCGGCCTTGTCGATGGAGCACACCATCAGTCGAATACGGATCGTAAGCAGCTCGACTTCGGCGATCGAAATCTTGATATCGCCGGCGATGACCAGGCCCTTGTCGAGGACGCGATCGAGGACGTCGACCAGGCCGCTTGCACGCGCATGACCGACTTGAATGGAATCGTTAGGCATAGGGGCGTCTGCTAAGGCCAGCGAGTATATCCCGGTGCGAGTCTTGCGACTATCCGGCCAGAGGTCCCTGGCTCGTACGAAACCGCACTCCCGGCCCGCCACTTCCCCCACAGCATCAACGGAAGACCCCGGCCTCGAATCTAAAGTGCAGCCTCGCCGATGAAAAGGCCGGCGCAACCTGAAGAGATCGCGCCGGCCTTCGTGTTCTTAGGCGGAACCGGAACCCGGAACCTCGGTGCTATGCCTCAGGGACTGGAGGCTTGAATTCCGGCGGCGCTGGCGCGACCGGCGACGGCGCTGCTGGAGCCTGCGGGACGCGCGGCGCCCGCTCCTGTGTTTCGATCAGGTTGTACTTCTTCAGCTTGTTGTAGAGCGTCGGACGATACACGCCGAGAATGCTGGCGGCCTTGCGCTTGTTGCCGCGCGTGCGCTCGAGTGTTTGGAGAATCGCGAGCTTCTCGATTTCCTCCAGCGTGTGGTGTGGAGGAATGACGAAGCCGGTCTGGTTCGGCAGACGCTCGGCATCGCGAATGGTCGGCGGCAAATCCTCGACGGTGATGTCCGTCCCCTCGGCGACAATCACGGCGCGCTCGATCACGTGCTCGAGCTCGCGCACGTTGCCGGGCCAGCGATAGCGAAGCAGCGCTTTCGCAGCGTCCGGCTTGATCGACCTGATGTTTCGCTGGTGCTGACCGGAGAAGCGGTCGAGGAAGTGCTCGGCCAGCAGGAGAATGTCCTCGGTGCGATCGCGGAGCGGCGGAATCGCCAGTGTGACGGTGTTGATGCGGAAGTACAGGTCTTCGCGCAGCTTGCCCTCGCC
>Ga0190271_10002825_pt1 | contig 10711 bp, 9 predicted proteins | sample Popmic356T_FD_133747 | JGI IMG/M metagenome (GOLD analysis project Ga0190271, IMG submission 133747) | Populus adjacent soil microbial communities from riparian zone of Weber River, Utah, USA - 356 T | ecosystem: Environmental > Terrestrial > Soil > Riparian zone | place: USA: Utah | collected...
AAAGGCCGCGTTGCCGTCCTGCTCGCGGATCACATCACCGAGGATGCGGCCCAGCAGCCGGATGTTGTCGATCAGCGGCTGGTTCTTGCTGGCGGGCGAATCAGATGACATGGCCACTCACCAAGCACGGACCATGCCAGTTCGGCGCGTTAACGTTGCGCGCCCATGATGAAGTCCGCTTTGCCCACCGGGACGCCGTTGTGGCGCAGGATGGCGTAGGCCGTGGTGTAGTGGAAATAGAAGTTTGGCACGGCAAAGCCCAGCAGATAATCCAGACCCTTGAATTTCATTTCGCGGCCGGCGATCTGCAGCACGATGTCGCGTTCCTCGGAACCATCGATCTGCGCGGGCTGCAGCGTGGCCAGGTATTCGCGGGTCTTTGCCAGCCGCTGCTTGAGTTGCACGAAGTCGGTTTCATTGTCCTCGAACGACGGCGGTGTTGCGCCGGCCAGCCGGGCCGGCGCGTTCTTGGCGTGATCGGTGGCGATCTGCACCTGGCGCGTCAGCGGCAGCATGTCCGGGGCCAGGCGCGCCGACAGCAATACCGGCGGATCGATGCGGCGCTCGGCGGCATGGGTCGCGGCTTTGTCCAGCACATGCTCCAGGTTGGCAAGGCCGCGCTGGAACACCGGCACCGAGGCACGAAACATCGAGATGGCCATTTGTAATTCTCCTTAACCGGGGAACTGCTATCCAGGCGGTAAGATACCCCAATGGAAATCTTCAAAGACTTCTGGATCGAGGCCGCGCATCGCCTGCCTCAGGTGCCGCCTGGCCACAAATGCGCGCGCCTGCACGGTCATTCCTTCCGCATCTCGGTGTATGTCGGCGGCGCGGTGCAGCAGCAGACGGGCTGGGTGCGGGACTTCGCTGACATCAAGCAGGCCGCGCAGTCAGTGCATGACCAGCTGGATCACCACTATCTGAATGAAGTCCCCGGCCTGGAAAACCCCACCAGCGAACGGCTGGCCATGTGGATCTGGGAACGCCTGCAGCCGCAGCTGCCGGGCCTGTCGCGCATCGTGGTGCACGAAACCTGCAATAGCGGCTGCGAATATCGCGGCCCCGGCTGAGCCGAATCCATGGCAGCCACCCCCATCGCGGCCGGACCCGGCCGCCGTCCCGCTTCCCGCAATCTGCGGCCGCTGTCGGCGCTGCGGCCCTTCCTGGCGCCGTACCGGCTGGCCATTGTGGCGGCCGTGGTGGCATTGGCCGTTGCCGCCGGCGCCACGCTGGTGCTGCCCAGTGCCGTGCGGCTGGTCATCGACCGCGGTTTCTCCAGCACCAGCGCCGGCAACATCGGCCAGTACTTCCTCGGCCTGCTGGCGGTGACCATCTTCATCGGTGTGGCCTCGGCGACGCGTTTCTACCTGGTCAGCTGGATCGGCGAGCGCGTGGTCGCCGATGTGCGCGCCAGGGTCTACAGCCACATCCTGACGCTGTCGCCGGCCTTCTTCGAGACCACACGCACCGGCGAGGTGCTCTCGCGCCTGACCGCCGATACGACATTGGTGCAGACCGTGGTGGGTTCCTCGGCATCTTTTGCCTTGCGCAGCCTGGTCATGGCGCTGGGCGCGCTGGTGATGATGGCCGTCACCAGCGTGAAGCTGACCGGCCTGGCCTTTGTCGGCGTGCCCGTGGTACTGGCCATGATCATCCTGATGGGCCGGCGCGTACGAGGCCTGTCACGCATTTCGCAGGATCGCATCGCCGAAACCTCGGCGCTGGCCGGCGAAACCATTGGCGCCATGCAGACCGTGCAGGCTTACACGCACGAAGCGCTTGACCGCCGCCAGTTCGGCGCGGCCATCGAGGAATCCTTCCGCGCCGGCATCCGCCGCACGCGCATGCGCGCGTGGATGACGGCCGCGGTGTTCGTGCTGGTGGGCGTATCCATTGTCAGCGTGCTGTGGATAGGCGCGCTGGACGTGCTGGCCATGCGCATGAGCAGCGGCGAGCTGAGCCAGTTCATCATCTATGCCGTGCTGCTCGCCAGTTCGGTGGGCGCACTCAGCGAACTGTGGGGCGAGGTGCAACGCGCGGCCGGCGCCACCGAAAGACTGCTGGAAATCCTCGCCACGGAACCCGACATCCGCGCGCCGTCGCAGCCCGCCGCACTGCCTGTCCCCGCGCAGGGCCGCATTGCCTTCGACAACGTGCGCTTTCACTATCCGACGCGGCCGGATCATGCGGCCCTCGCCGGCTTCTCGCTGCAGATAGCGCCGGGCGAAGCAGTGGCTCTGGTGGGGCCCTCCGGCGCCGGCAAGTCCACAGTGTTCCAGCTGTTGCTGCGCTTCTTCGACCCGTCGCAGGGCGTGATCCGTTTCGACGGCATCGACATTGCGCAGCTCGAGCCAGTGGCACTGCGTGCGCAGATCGCCGTGGTCAGTCAGGACCCGGTGATCTTTGCCGGCAGCGTGGCCGACAACATCCGCTATGGCCGGCCCGATGCCAGCGACGCTGAATTGCGTGCCGCGGCCAGCGCCGCGGCCGCCGATGAATTCATCGACCGCCTGCCCCATGGCTTCGCCGCTCTGCTCGGCGAGCGCGGCGTGACGCTATCGGGTGGTCAGCGCCAACGCATCGCCATCGCGCGCGCCATCCTGCGCGACGCGCCGCTGCTGCTGCTGGATGAAGCCACCAGCGCGCTGGATGCCGAGAACGAACGGCTGGTGCAGCAGGGCCTGGCCAACCTGATGGCCGGCAGCGGCGGTCGCGGCCGCACCACGCTGGTGGTGGCGCATCGGCTGGCCACCGTGCAGCGCCTGCGGCGCATCGTGGTGATGGACCAGGGCCGCATCGTCGCCGAAGGCAACCATGCGCAACTGATCGCCGCCGGCGGTCTGTATTCACGGCTTGCGGCCTTGCAATTCAATGACCTGCGTGCAGGCACAGCCGCCGCGCTAACTTGACCCCATGACGCTGACTGCGCAGGAAAAGGCCCGCTACAGCCGCCACCTGCTGCTGCCCGAGATCGGTGAGCGCGGTCAGCAGCAGTTGCGTGCGGCGCGCGTGCTGATCGTCGGCGCAGGCGGACTGGGTTCGCCGGCGGCGCTGTATCTGGCAGCGGCCGGCGTGGGCCACATCGGCATCATCGATCACGATACCGTCGAGCTATCCAACCTGCAGCGGCAGGTACTGTTTGCCAGCGACGACGTGGGTCAGTCCAAGGCCGAGCTGGCGCGAGCGCGGTTGCTGCAACTGAATCCAGGCATCGAAGTGACCGCGCACGCCGAAGAACTGCGCGCAGCAAACGCCGAGTCCGTGTTCGCCGCTTACGACGTGGTGCTGGACGGGAGCGATCGGCTGGGTACGCGCTACCTGGTCAACGATGCCTGCGTGCTGCTGGGCAAGTCGCTGGTGTCGGCGGCCATCCATCGCTTCGAAGGTCAGGCCATGACCTACGTGCCGAAGCAGGGTCCCTGCTACCGCTGTCTGTTCAGCGACCCGGCCCAGGGCGGGGTGCCGAATTGCGCCGAAGCCGGCGTGCTCGGCGTACTGCCCGGCGTGCTCGGCAGCATCCAGGCCACTGAGGCCATCAAGCTGGTGACCGGCATCGGCACGCCATTGATCGGACGCCTGCTGACCTACGACGCGCTGGACATGCGCTTCCGCGAGTTCCGCTTCCAGCGTCGTGCTGACTGCGCGGTGTGCGGCGATCTGCCCGGCATCACCACACTGCGCGATGCGCCGGCAGAATCCGACGTGGATGTACCGGGCCTGCGTCCCTGGTCCGCCACTGAACTGCGCGATGCGCTGCGTAACGATATCCGCACAGGCGGGCTGGTGCTGGTCGATGTGCGTGAACCCGCGGAGTTTGCGCTCGACCACCTCGAGGGTTCACTGAACATCCCTCTCGCCGATCTGCCCGGGCGGATCGCTGAACTGGCAGGACGTCAACCGGTATTCCTGTGCCTGTCAGGGGTGCGAAGCAGGGAGGCGTGCGCCGTCGCCAGCCGTCACGGCATCACCACTCCCGGACACCTGATTGGAGGCCTGCGCGACTGGCCTGTCGCATGATCCCGACTGTGAACATCGCCGGCTTAAAGGCGCATCCCACGGCTAATTCTTCACTTTTCTTCAATATTATCGTTCCGCCGGAAGGTGAAACTACTCTCCCCCATTTCCCCGGAGGATGCATGCGCTTTGGCCTGCCCCTGTTCGCCGCCTTTTCCCTGATCCTCACTGCCTGTGGCGGCCCGGCCCCTCAAGGCGCGGGTGGTCCCGGCGCCGGCGCGCCTGGTGCCCCGGGTGCGGGCGGTCCCGGCGGGCGCCGCGGGGGGGGCGGACCGGTCGAGGTGGGCGTCCAGGCGGTACAGACCCAGCGTGCCGCGCTGACCACCGAACTGCCCGGGCGTACCGTGGCTTTCCGCATTGCGCAGGTTCGTCCACAGATCAGCGGCATCATCCAGAAGCGCCTGTTCGAGGAAGGCGCCAATGTGCGGGCCGGCCAGCCGCTGTACCAGATCGATCCGGGCACCTACCAGGCCACGCATGACAGCGCCTCTGCTGCGGTCGCCAAGGCCGAGGCCAATGCACTGACCGCGAAGCTCCGCTACGACCGCATCCTCAAGCTGGCCGATTCCGGCGTGGTCAGCCAGCAGGACCGCGACGATGTGATCGCCAACCTGCGCCAGTCCGAGGCCGATCTGGCCACCGCGAGGGCGTCGCAGAGGGGTGCCACCATCAACCTGGGCTACACCCGCATCGTGGCGCCGATCTCCGGTCGTATTGGCACCTCGGAATTCACCGAGGGTGCGCTGGTCACCACCAACCAGACTGCACCGCTGACCATCATCCAGCAGCTGGACCCCATGTACATCGACCTGACGCAGTCCAGCTCCGAGGTGATGCGTCTGCGCCAGCAGCTCGAGAGCGGCGTGCTGAAAAGCGACGGTGCCGCCAAGGCCAGCGTCAGACTGCGCATGCAGGATGGCAGCGAGTATCCGCTCGCCGGCACGCTGGAATTCACCGGCGTCACCGTCAGCGAAACCACCGGCGCCATCACGCTGCGCGTGGTCATGCCCAATCCCAAGGGCCAGCTGTTGCCCGGCATGTATGTGCGTGCCGTGCTTGAGCAAGGCATGAGCGACACCGCCATCCTGGTGCCGCAGCGTATCGTCAAACGCAACGACAACGGCGACCCCTATGTGCTGATCGTCGATAGCCAGAACAAGGTGGAGCAGCGTGTGCTGACCACCGCCAATGTGGTCGGCGATTCCTGGCTGGTCACCTCGGGCCTGACACCCGGCGAGCGGCTGATCGTCGAGGGCATCCAGAAGATCAAGATCGGCGACACGGTGAAAGTGGTGCCCGCAGGCGCCACCGCATCCGCAGGCGTCGATCCGGGTTCCATGCCGGCGCGCACACCGCGCGCGGGCGGTTCATCTCCACAGAGTCCTCCGACTGGCAGCACGGGCGCCGGCAGAGGCGCCAACGCGGCTCGCTGAGGTATCTCACCATGTCACGCTTCTTCATCGATCGACCGATCTTCGCCTGGGTCATCGCCATCGTCATCATGATGGCCGGCATCTTCGCGATGCTCGGACTGCCGATCGAACAGTACCCGGAAATCGCACCGACGCAGATATCGGTCAATGCCAACTATCCGGGCGCTTCGCCCGAAACCATCGAACAGTCGGTGACGCAGGTCATCGAGCAGGCGATGAAGGGCATCGACAACGTGGTGTACATGACCGGCAATGCCTCGCAGGGCGGCGGCGGCGTATCGATCGTCTTCGAGACCGGCACGGATCCGGATATTGCCCAGGTGCAGGTGCAGAACAAGCTGCAGCAGGCATTGCGCTCGCTGCCGCAGCCGGTGCAGGCGCAGGGCGTCAACGTCACCAAGGGCGGCACCGGCTTCCTGGCCATTCTCGCCTTCTACATCGAAGACGAAAACCTGATGACGCGGGCCGAACTGAACGACTACGTCTCCACCGTGGTGGCCGACGCGGTCGGACGCATCGATGGCGTCGGCAGTGCGCGCGCCTTCGGTTCGCAGAATGCCATGCGCATCTGGCTCGATCCGTACAAGCTCAACCAGTACAAGCTGATGCCCGCCGACGTGCGCAGCGCCATCCTGTCGCAGAACGCGCAGATTTCCACCGGCAGGCTCGGCGACCTCCCGGCCACCCAGGGGCAGCCCATCACTGCCACCATCACCGCGCAGGGCCGCCTGCAGACGCCGCAGCAGTTCCGCGACATCGTGCTGCGCGTCAACCAGGATGGTTCGTCGGTCAAGGTCAGCGATGTGGCGCGCGTCGAGATCGGCCGCGAAAGCTACGGCAACACGGCCTGGCTGGACGGCAAGGCGGCGGTGGGCTTTGGCGTGAACCTGGCCTCTGGCGCCAATGCGCTGGCGACCGCCGAGGCCGTGCTGGCGCGCATGGCCGAGCTGGAAAAATTCTTCCCGCCCGGCATGAAGTGGGTGTCCAGCGTCGACAACGCACAATTCATCCGCACCTCCATCATGGAAGTGCTCGTGACGCTGCTCGAAGCTGTGGCCATGGTGGTGCTGATCATGTACCTGTTCCTCGGCAGCTGGCGCGCCACGCTGATTCCGGCGATCGCGGTACCGGTGGTGCTGCTGGGCACCCTCGGTGTGCTGTCGGTGTTCGGCTATTCGATCAACACACTGACCATGTTCGCCATGGTGCTTGCCATCGGCCTGCTGGTCGACGACGCCATCGTGGTGGTCGAGAACGTCGAGCGACTGATGCATGAAGAGCATCTCTCGCCCCTGGAGGCCACGCGCAAATCCATGGACCAGATCACCGGCGCGCTGCTGGGCGTCGCGCTGGTGCTGGCCGCGGTATTCGTGCCGATGTCCTTCTTCGGCGGTTCCACCGGCGCCATCTACCGCCAGTTCTCGGTGACCATCGCCTCGGCGATGGGCCTGTCGGTGCTGGTCGCGCTGGTGCTGTCGCCGGCGCTGTGCGCCACCCTGCTCAAACCGCCGGAATCCGAGGTGTACGGCCGGCGCCGCGGGCCGCTGTTCCGCTTCTTCCACTGGTTCAACGGTGGCATGCAGAAGGCGACCCTGCGCTATCAGGGCATGGTCAAGCGCATGCTGCCGCATCTGGGCATGGGATTCGCGGCTTACGCGTTGCTGACCGCGGCCTCCGCGGCGCTGTTGTTGTACCTGCCCACTTCCTTCCTGCCCGAGGAAGACCAGGGCAACCTGAACGTGTCGGTGCAGTTGCCGCCGGGCTCGACGCAGGAACGCACCAACGCCGTGCTGGCGCAGGTGATGACGATTGTGGATACCGAGAAGGACGCCTACCGCCTGGTCATGCCACAGAGCGGCATGGGCGGGGCCGCCAGCGGCCAGGCCAGTGGCCAGGTCAACGTCCGCCTGAAGCACTGGGATCTGCGCACACCGGAACAGTCTGCGACGGCACTGGTCAGCCGGCTGAACGGCAAGCTGTCGAGCATCCGCGATGCCGACGTCACCGTGCGCAATCCGCCGGTGATCCGCGGCCTGGGCAACACCAACGGCTTCAGCCTTGAATTGCAGGACCTCGGCGGCCTGGGCTATGAAGGCCTCACCGACGCCCGCGACCAGTTCCTGCAGCTTGCAGCAGGCAGCTCGGTGTTGGCCAACGTGCGGGCGCAGGGCACCGATGTGGAGCCGGAGTACCACGTCAGCGTCGATCTGAACAAAGCCGCGGCGCTGGGACTGACGCTGGGTGATGTCAATGACACACTGTCCAGTGCACTGGGTGGCAACTACGTCAACGACTTCATCAACAAGGGTCGCGTCAAGAAGGTGTACATGCAGGGCGATGCGCCTTATCGCATGCAGCCCGGTGACCTGGAAGGCTGGTTCGTGCGCAACCGCGCCAGCGAGATGGTGCCGCTGGCGTCCATTGCCACCGGCCAGTGGACCGTGGGGCCGCCGCGTCTGCAGCGCTACAACGGCACCGCGTCGCTGAGCATCAACGGCCTGCCCACCGAGGGTTACAGCTCGGGTGATGCCATGGCCGAAGTGGAGCGGCTGATGACGCAGATGCCGGAGGGCATTGGCTATGCCTGGTCCGGCGTCTCCTACCAGGAACGGCTGGCCGGCACGCAAGCGCCGTTGTTGTATGCCGTTTCCATCGTCTTCGTGTTCCTGTGCCTGGCAGCGCTGTACGAGAGCTGGGCGATTCCGTTCTCGGTGATGCTGGTGGTACCGCTGGGCGTGCTCGGTGCACTGATCGCCACGGCGCTGCGCGGCCTGGACAACGACGTCTACTTCCAGGTGGGCCTGATTACAACCATCGGTCTATCGGCGAAGAACGCCATCCTGATCGTGGAGTTCGCCAAGAAGCTGATGGAGGAAGGATTGGGCCTCGTTGAGGCCACGCTGCAGGCCGTGCGCATCCGTCTGCGGCCCATCCTGATGACCTCGCTGGCCTTCATGCTGGGCGTGCTGCCGCTGATGCTGGGCACCGGCGCCGGCGCCGCCAGCCGCCACGCCATCGGCACCGGTGTGTTCGGCGGCATGTTGACGGCGATGCTGTTCGGTCTGCTGTTCGTGCCGCTGTTCTTCGTCTTCGTGCAGAAGGTGTTCGTGCGCCAGAAGCCGGCCGCAGCGCCGGCCACGGCAGCCGCCACACCGGTCTGATCGTCAGACCGTGGCAGCAACGGCCCCCGCATGGGGGCCGTTTGCTTTCAGAGGCCGGCCTTGACCAGTACGTCGATCACCTGGCGCATGGCGCCCGCCAGCGCCGGGTGATCCGCCTCGAAGCGGGTGGCCAGTGCCTCCAGCCGATGCGGCGGCGCCGCGCCGCTCAGCTCATCATCGGCGGCCTGCTCCAGCGCGCGTTCGATATCGTCCCGCAGTTCGCGCAACAACTGCCGCGAATCCTCATCAACGGGTGGTGCAGCGCTGAGCTGCTGATGCAGGCTCGCCAGTTTCTGGCGCAGTTCGCTGGAATTCATGCCGGCAATGTCGCGTGCGACGCGATGGAGTGTCAAGCCCAAAGCGGATAGGATCCTGCACCCTTGAAACCGCCCAAACAGCTGCAGCCGCTCATCGACGACGGCATCATCGATTCCGTCGTGCGCCGCCTGCGCAGCGGCAAGGAAGCTTCGGTGTTCCTTGTGGCCCGCGGCGATGAGATCCTCTGCGCCAAGGTCTACAAGGACGCCGAACAGCGCGGTTTCCACAAGCTCGCCGAGTATCAGGAAGGCCGCAAGACCCGCGGCAGCCGCGATGCGCGGGCGCTGCGCGGTGGCAGTCGCCACGGGCGCGAACTGGCTGAAGCGCAATGGAAGAACCATGAGGTCGATGCGCTGTACAAGCTCGACCGCGCCGGCGTGCGCGTGCCCAGGCCCCATGGCATCTTCGACGGTGTGCTGCTGATGGAGCTGATCGCCGACGCCGCGGGCGGACCTGCACCGCGCCTGGGCGACATCGACATCGCGCCCGAGCAGGCACGCGAATGGCACCGCTTCATGCTGTCACAGGTAGTGCTGATGCTATGCGCCGGCACCATTCACGGCGATCTCTCGGAATTCAATGTGCTGGTCGATGCGACCGGCCCGGTGATCATCGACCTGCCGCAGGCGGTGGATGCCGCGAGCAACAACAACGCCTTTGCATTGTTCGAGCGCGACGTGAACAACCTGCGCGAGACCTTCGGGCGCAGTGAGCCTGCGCTGCTCCAGACGCAGTATGCCCACGAAATCTGGGCCCACTACAGCGCGGGGCAGCTGACCCCCGCCACCGTGCTGACGGGCGAGTTCACCTTCGATGAGACAGCGCCCGACGTGGAGGGAGTGCTCGCACACATCGAGGAAGAACGACAGCTGGCCGAAGAGCGTCTGCTGCGCCTGGCGCAGGAAGCATCAGGCCCTGATCAGGCGTGAACCCGAGGTGGCGCCCGTGGATCCTCAGGACACCAGCGTTGCCACCAGGGTGATCTCCGGAACCGCCGCCAGCGCCTTCGACAACGGACACGCCTCCTTGGCGCCCTTGGCGATCTTCTGGAACGTGGCGTCGTCGATGCCGGGAACCGAAGCCTGCAGCGTGAGCGCGATGCGGTCGATGGCAAGGCCGCCACCCTGCTGCACCAGTCTCACCGCCGCGGTGGTGTCGATGGATTTCGTGGCAATGCCCTGTGCATCGCAGGCGAATGAAAACGCCATCGTGAAGCAGGCCGCATGGGCGGCGCCGAGGATCTCTTCCGGGTTCGTGCCACGACGGTCGTCGCCAAAGCGGCTGGCGAAGCCGTAGGGATAATCCTTGAGTGCACCGGTCTCGGTGCTGATCTTGCCAGTGCCGGCCTTGCCTGCACCGTCCCAATGTACGCTCGCGTGCTTCTCAGCCATGGTGATCTCTCCTGATTGTTGCCTTGGAGAGAATCATCATCCATCGTGCAATCGAACGAAAGGCAGTGAGGGGTTGGGCTTGGTGATTGAAACCGGAGAGGCCCGCTTGTTTGAGTCCTTTCTGACATCGCCGCGCTGATGCCGCGTTACGGCGTGGCGCGGGTGATCTCGAAGCTGGGATTGGCTTCCCGCACCAGGCTGCCGGGTGGGTGCGCGGCGGACGAGTCCGGGTCAACGGCAAGCTGGTACGCAACCCCGAACATCCTGTGTGGCAGGGGCTGGACCGGGTCGACATCTATGGCGAAGTCTCAGCAGCCGTGCAACGCGTGGTGCTGATGCTGCACAAGCCGCGCGGCCTGGTGACGACAGCCAGCGACGAGAAGGGCCGCGC
>Ga0190271_10002826_pt1 | contig 10710 bp, 25 predicted proteins | sample Popmic356T_FD_133747 | JGI IMG/M metagenome (GOLD analysis project Ga0190271, IMG submission 133747) | Populus adjacent soil microbial communities from riparian zone of Weber River, Utah, USA - 356 T | ecosystem: Environmental > Terrestrial > Soil > Riparian zone | place: USA: Utah | collected...
GGACTGATATCTATACTCATGTTTCATGCACTGTATGTGAAGAATATTGGGGAGAGAATCATTGGGAGCACGTTAAAGCGCCACGGAAGCTGACCGATTACCAGGAGAAATACTTGCTGCTACCTTTACGCCAATGGATATGGCGTAGAAGAAGGGAGCATGTGAAGAGCTTTATTAAAAGTGAAGATTCAAGTAAAGCATATTCAACAATTCAGGAGGCATACAATGGCATGGACTGACAACTTTAAACGCTATGATACTTCTCAGGGTTATGGTAATAAGCGTAAATGGCAGAAGGCATTTAATCAGATGCTCGATCCGGAAGCAGCTGCAGAGATTCTATCTCACCAGGAGATGACACCTTATGAATTGCTTGAAGTAAGTAAGTTTGCATCAAGGGATGATATTAAGAAGGCGTATTTCACACAGATGAAGAAGTGGCATCCCGATGCTAACCCCAATCTCAAGCCCGAAGATGTAATCAAGTATACTGAACGCTGTAAGAGTATCAATGCCGCTTATTCAATCTTAATGCAATGACAAGAGAAGAAGCCTTAGCTAATATAGGCCAATCATTTCGGCCTATCGATCCGGGATCACTACCGGGAAAGTTCGACACCATTCGTGAAGTTCAGGAGGATGGTACTATCATTGGTGATATCATAGAGATGCATCATGATGATTGTCGACTGAAACAATTACAACCTGAACAATTAAAGAAACACAATCATGAAAGGGAGTTGGGGATTAGCACAGGATCTGGAGGAAGCATTCAACCAGGTGGGCGAATCAATGATGAAGCCTGAATTTGCAGCTCAACTGCTTGCATATACTTATGTGATCGGTGGAGAAGCAACTGTACTTAGTGAAAGTATGAACGCCGGCATTGCTATAGCTTCGCAGAAGTTCGGTATCAAAGGAGGGGAAGTTCCTAAAGCTGAGTATATGTTTCTATTGAAGAGTAAGATACTGCAGATGGAGATTGCGATCGCTGGCTTCAAGGGTAGTGGTACAACAATGACACTGAAAGAGCTTACTAAAGTATTACCCTGGCTGCAGCAGATATGGGATCGCTATCATATCCATCCGGATAAGCAAACGTCAACTATCAAGAATCATACAACGAAATGACAACACAATCCCGCCTGTATAACGGGCTCTATTTCCGATTCAATTCGGGTACATTGAAGTGGCTCATCTCTGAGAAGGTAAGAGGCGATGGCTTCACATGGGATTTCAATGCCAAGCTGTTTTCACTTGATGAATGCTATCTTATCATCAGCAAGGATCCAGATTGGAAACTATATCTTGCTAATAAACCTAAATCAAATGATGACAGCAAGCAGGAAGTTCCAGCTATGGAGCAATAAGCACATGAGTTATCCTGTTGCCACAGGTGAAGCTATTGTGATCATATGGTACTTGAAGGAGAACTTTCCTTCCAGTATAGTATCTACCAGTACGCTGTATCGGATGAAGGTCAACCAGACCAAGCTTCTTACAAAGGATCACAGCGTAGAAAGAGTAACCGTTAAATGTATTAAATAACAAAACAATGAAAGAACAACACGTTATTATTCTCAACAGTGCAGAGATACAGTCCGGCTCTGATAGAGTCAAATGGGCTGAAGGTTTAATATTACAGCTTGCAGTCGATCATGAAGGCCGCAATAGCTGGCTGCTTAATTACGGCAGAGGTCCGGAAGCAGATGCTTTAAGAGTAAAACACGGCTTCAATCAATTCGATTGGCTTGAAGATTGTGACTGCCTATCACCAAGAGGCGATGCAATCGCTGCTAACATTACCAAGAGAGATGATGCTGAACTTATCCAGCGTGTAGTGAAAGAGTTACTACCAAGATTCGAAGGCATGGAAGAGAAGATAAAGGGTAGCACTAAAGATGAGTTCATTAACTATTGTCATTCACAACTGAGTGGCGGCATTGGTATGCAGATCCGTAACAGCTATGATTTGTGGAATCCGCAGTCACAGGTAGCTCAGTATTTCAAGACCAGGAATATTACTCATCATCCGGATGCTATGTGTGCTGAAATTCTGAAAGCCGTTTACGCTACAATCATTTCCAGAATAAAGGAGGATTAGTATGAATAAACAACTATTTAAGAAGACAATGCAGATGACAGGTATTAATGGAACATTTGATGCTACACTTGAAATCCTATTCAACTATAAGACCGAGACAAAGCCCGTTGAGAATAGAGTATTGCATGAAGAAGTGATGCGAACTTTCTATTATCATACTATTCGTGGCGTTGTGGGTAGTGATCAGTTCTATAGCCAGGACTTTCTGAATGAGGATAACGTTTGGCAATACATCGATGAGATCGAGAAGAAGATAAATGCAAAACTTCATCAGCTTGCCAATGTTCCGAAGACGATTTCTCTGGCTGAGCAACTGCAAACTAAAGGATTCAAACTCACCTAAAACATATACCATGAATCTACCTACAGTCAATGTCGATCGCTACACAGCGGAAGAGAAGTATAAGGAGTATGCTGCAGCTGAGAAGGTCCAGAATGGATACTTCAAGCAGAAAGCTAATTGGTATAAGGATTTGAAGAGGCTATACTTCCAGATGAAGAAGGGGAATAAAGTAATAAGTGTAAAGGCTTGTATGCAGAAGGCGGGGTTACATGACAATGGCTTTCCCAAGATGGCCATTGCTGAAATAATAGCGCCGCATATCATTTGCCGGATGGAGATAACAGGCCGGGCTACATTCACACACCAGGATCATAACTGGAACTGGAAGCCAATGAAACGAGACTTTGATATCCCACATTGCTTCCCTACGTTCACTTATCAGAAGTATAACGCTAATCATTTCCGCCTGCAGGCGCCTGTTCCATTAGTGCCGCCACAATATGTACCGAAAGAATCAATGGCCGACTTGTATGTACTCTGGGAGGTAGATGAATGGAAGATGGTAGCTCCTAAAGACCCATGGCTTGTTAAGCGTATCACAGATGATCATTGCGTTCTCTTGCAGGGATGGGATCTCACAGAGCTTGAACGCTCAGTAATGAATGCTCACCTTTAAAACTCAATAGAATGAAGAAAGACATTAAGGATTATCTGCACTTGTACTTGGGATGTGAAATCTATTCAAGAAATGTAAATGAAATAATTGGGAAACTCGAAGGGGTGCAAGGCAATATAATCCATTTCAGAGTAAGAGGCGTTTGGTATAGCCCTAAATGGGTAGGTTACCAACTTGTTCTTCGCCCCCTATCTGATATGTCAGAGGAAGAAAAGAAGAACATTTCATTTGATGCTTATAAGGTACTTAGAAAGGAACAAAGTCGAATAGCTACTGGTACAGAGAGGGCAGTAACATGGGCTGCAAGACAAACGGAATATCTACTCAAGCAAGGTTTTGACCTCTTCGGGTTAATAGAAGCAGGACTTGCTATTGATAAAACTAAACTTGAAACAAATGAAGAAAACACTTCTGGAAAAGGCTAAGAGTTTTAAGAAGAAGACATCACCATTTGTTCCAACGAAAGAGTTCGAGGAGTTAGCAATAGCTTGGTGCAAGGATGAAATAAGTCATACTCAAATCTGCAAAGCATTAGGTCTTGATAATACAGGATACAGAGTTTACTCAATGCTGGCTATAACACTTAAATACTTATACTCTAAGAACAAACTATGAGAGACTTAGAAAACATAGATGAAGATGATCATGACTACAGCCCCAACGAGCTGGCTGAGTTATCCATCAAGAATCCGGACAAGCACCGGCGTATCGTTGAACAGAACATTCCGGATAACATGACCGTTGAGGAATGGCAGCAACGTAACCTGGAGCATATGCGTAAATACCTAAACTCATAACAGTAGTGACTGGAGGCGGGATCGGTGTCCGAAAGGCGTAAATCCAGCTCGTCAATCCTGCTACTGTTCTTTAAACTAATAACAATGGATAGATTTATCGTTGCAGAAGTAACTAAGAATTGGGAGAGAGGAACAACTTCCACCGCTGATTTGATAAGCCATAAGTTCGAAGCAGTTATAAATGTAAATGCTGAAAGAGGCTACAAGCTTATTGAATGGAAGTACAATACAGTAATCTATGAGGATATCCTCACTGAATTAATCATCGCAATCTTCGAACTCAATGACGTACCAGCTAACTAACACTGATGGCGAAACCATCACAGTAGACAACTTTCAGTATGCCGATGTTCAGCACTGCAAACTGTGGTGCTGGGTATATCGGGTAGTTACCGATATCTACGGCGTACATCACTATGTAAATACAATGGAACAATGAGCTTCAAGACAGTGGCCATCGACTTTGATGGCGTAATCCACAAGTATTCCAAAGGCTGGCAGGATGGTACGATATACGATCTGCCGGTGCCTGGTGCAATAGGAGCTATCAATGCATTATTGAAAGCTGACTATTCAGTATTCATATTCTCTACAAGAGGACCGAAACAAATCAAGAAATGGTTACGGGAACATCACAGTAATCAACTACTCTACATGAGTCAGGCTGACTTTATGGATCAGTATTATCCAATGACTACCATTGACCAGGCAATTATCAATGCAGAAGAAGACGCTACAGTTAAGCTGCAGTATAAGATCAAGTGTGTATCTGTATGGGAGAAGTTCTGGAATGAGAAAGGTATTCTTGGAGTTACCAATAAGAAGCTGCCGGCTAATGTCTATGTCGATGACAGAGGATATAAGTTCGAAGGTTCATGGGTAGATACCATTGCAGCTATTGAAGGATTTAAAACCTATCAGAATGCAACATGAGACAGTTAACACAGGTTACCTGTTCCTCATTCTCTATGCTCGTAACAAGACCACCGGCGGGGCATCAATGTACAACATGGTTCAGGAAGCCAAGAGCCCTTACAATGTTCTTATAGCACTTGTAAAGTCATATACCAACTTCGACTTTACAATGGTAAACTGGGCTTTCATATCAGAAGATGAATACAATAATCTTAAACGAACATTAAATGATAACGCTTTACCATGGAAGCAGTCGCCAATTCAATAAGTTCGATCTGAGAGAATGCGGCAATGGTGATGGCCGTAACGTTGGCGGTTGGGGAATCTATTTCAACAAGATCCGCGAAGTAGCATTGGAGTATGTTACTAAAGGCGGGGCATTATACACATGCCATGTATATGAAGACGGCTTCTGGTTTGATCTCGATGAAGAGGTTGACCAGGATACACTCAGCCGCATTCATAAGCGGCTTATAAGAATGGGTAAAGACCCGGCGGATATCCAGCAATTCACTCATGACTTTATGAGTCCGGAGCAGCCAGTAACAGGTCAACAAGTATATGATTGGCTTTCCCATATATTCAATGGACCAAGAGAAGCCTCATCATTCTTACGCAGTATCGGCAGTGACGGCAATACTTTCCTCGATCGTGGAACAGTAGATGCTGCAAGCAAGACCAATAACCCTGAGCTATTGGAGAATGGCAAAGGCCGCAACTATGTACTATTCGATGAAGACAATTTATCAATCAGACGTATGGAGACATACGATGAACTTCAAAACCCTCAACAAGATGGCGACACAGGACAGAGTTAAATTAGATGCTAAGTTCGACAACTGCATTATCCGATATAAGTCGGGAGACGATGAAAGCTTTATCAATCACGTTTACGATCGTGAAACTAAGAAGGAGATTAAATGTACTACTGAAGAGATCGATGCTCTGGAGTATATGTATGATATCTCTGAACATGATCACGATCGTCACAGTGGACAAGGCCGCATCGTAGTAACCAATGGTCATGTAACAGAACATAAATACTCGGAAGAAGATGATTGAGAATATACTCGTGCTATCAACAGCACACATAACCCTGCAGTCAGATAAATTACTTACTGCATTAAAGCCGGTTGATGTATCACAGGAATTAGATCCTGATGATGATAGAATGGCTTTTAGGTTCATAGCTCATCATTACGGTTACATCATATTCCTTAGTGACTATGCCAAGGAAGAAGAGTTCATGCAGAAGGTATCGGATAGAGCTCAAGACTTGGCTATGATTATTGACTATGCAATTAAGAAGAACTGTACGATGATCAACCTGGACAGGGATGCAGACACAACATTTGATCTTCCAACTTATAAATGGTAAATCATGATTAAGTATGTAGTAGGCTTTGCATTCAGCGAAGACATGAAACAAGTTATAATGATCCAGAAGGAACATCCACACTGGCAGAAGGGTAAGCTCAATGGAGTTGGTGGTAAAGCTGATCAACAGGTAGAAGAAACACAGCGAACCAGAGCTCATATTGAAACACCATATGAAGCTATGGTCAGAGAGTTTGAAGAAGAGACAGGCGTTCGATTTGAAACATGGGAATGCTATGCTATATGTGAGGATAAGAAGAAGGATATCACTATGTACTGTTATCGCATCTTCGACAATTACATATCGGAATGTAAGACAATGACAGACGAAGTAATCAAAGTATGCAGTCCGCCGGCGGTCATTACACTTGGTCCTCCTTCTACTTTGAGCAACATTCCTTTCCTATTAGCAATGGCTATGGATAAGAATATCATTGGTGCACAGATAACAGTCAGTTTAGATCATCCATAAATTATAGTAATGATTAAGAAAACATTTAAGATCGGTGAATACATGAAAGGTGGCGTGTGTACTGTTGAGATACTGGGTAAGGATATCGCCGTTATTGCAAAGGATTGGGACTTCACTGCAGGCAGCTTGAAGACAAGCGACCAGAGCAATGCAAAGGAGTTCGATCGTATTGAAGTAAAAGCAGATGACCATACAGCGTACCGGCAGATATTCGAATTTCTCAGTGATCTCACAAGCGCCTACTACTGTGATCAAATCCTTAATTACATTAAGGAGAATGTTACACTTATAATGGCATAACCATGTGGGTAGAATATTCTAACAAGCAGATAGGCAAGAACATCATGTATGTCTATGGCTTTGCAGCCTGGGAGAAGCGTGCTCTTCTCTCCGGCTTGCCTACAATAATCCGCAAGCTCGAAAAGCGTATTGAGCAGATCGAGAAGAATCCTAAGAATGAAGGCCAGGTAACATTCAAGGATATGCAGCGGGAAATTCAACTACAGATCGAATCACTGAAGGAGATACAGAAGGACTTCGAGAATGATATCCAAGTGTATAACCGGGATAAACCAATTCATCAACAGGTATGATCACTATACAATATTTCATTCCAACTCTAGAGGATTTCAGAGAAGGATATGAATGCGAAGTTCAATCGAATGCTCTTAAGAACTGGTTTAAAGTCATTATGCATCGTAGAATACCAGAGAGAAAACCCGAAGGATTTAAAGTTGTTGTTCCAGATACACTTCACTATGACTTTCTACACGGCCGGGTAAGGGTACAATATCTGGATGCACAGCTACTGCAGGAAGACGGTTGGGAACATAAATGGTTCGATGGTGAAGCCGACACATGGACCAAAGGAAAACTTATCTTGACAATATGGACAGGGGAGAACAACATCGAAGGCAATAGCCGGATGCTTATTGACTATGGTAAAAGACGCCTGTTCGATGGTACTTGTAAGGATATAAATACATTACGACAAATCTTAAAACTAGTAGAAGTATGAGCAAGCAGCTTATTGATTATCTGCATTACCATATAGGTTGTGAAGTACTGATTGTGAAGAGCTGTTACAACCTGGTACATGAATATGAGATACATGAAGGGGAAACCAGAGTTCTTAATGCCGATCTGCTTTGGGCTCTGACACGGAACGATAAGAAGTGTATCTATCAGCTACTACTAAAACCGTTATTTCTTATCACAAAGGAACAGATAGCGGATCTGCTTGGAGTTGAAGGATTCATTAAGAGAGGCAACTACTCAGCTCCATTCTTCCAGATCGAATTCGAAACCCTGGACAACACATGGGGTTACAAGCACCGGTACATTACGGATCTTAATGCAGATCAATTTCATTTCTTACTAAAAGAAGGCTACGATATCTTCCAATTAATCGAAGAACATCTAGCCCTCGATAAAACCAAATTTCTACCAAATGACAACAGCTAAAGTTAAATCTATCGGCATCATTCCACAGGAAGGTATGCTCAGCCGCATGGCCAAGATCGTAATTGTCTTCACTGATAACAACATCGGTGATCTGAAAGATGATGAGCCAGCCATCACATTTCAAATGACAGAATCGGAAGCATGGCATTTATCTGAAGAACTTGCAGAAGCATTATCGAAGAAAACGAAAGATTCATGATCACAGTCTTCTCATTCGGACTTGGACAGGAGAGCCTGGCACTGCTATACAAGCTCGGTACCGATACCGGTTTCTATGTGAAGCATGTCAGGGGCCGATTGCTTGTAGTAGGATCTGATACAGGCAATGAGCATCCTCACACCTATGCATTACTTCCCATGGTCAAAGCATTCTGTGCTATTCATAACATCGAATTCCAATGGGTAACTAATGATATGGGTTTTCATCCCAGAACTTGGAAGAGCCTTACTTATCAGTACAGGCAGAACAAGTCGATTGGGTCTGCAGCTTTCAGGCAGAGCTGCACCGATAACTTGAAGATAAAGGTGGTCGATAACTATGTCGAGTACTGGCTACAGAGAAAGTATTTCCAATTGACCAGGAAGCGTGCATACCGGCAATATGCAAAGCTCTATGGGAAGTTCCGTCTCATACTTGGTTTCGCTGCAGGTGAAGAAAGCCGGACTGATAATGGTAACAAGTATGATCCTGTATGGAAGAAAGCTACTGTCGAACGCCACTATCCTTTGATCGAAGAAGGTATGAACCGGCAGCAATGCATCAACCTGAACTTGCTTGCATGGGCTGAGAAGATATGGCCATCCAATTGCATGCTTTGTTTCTATCAATCTGACCAGGAAGTATTGTGGCTCCATCGTAACTATCCGGAAGTCTTCCTTGATTGGGTGGATATGGAAGCTGAGAAGTTGAAGAAGTACGCCTACGTTGGCGATAAGAATTACGGAGTTTATGGTAGATTGACATTGCCACAGAAGTTGATCAAAGCTCAGCAATTATACGGACACTGGAGCCCGGCACAGCTGGATGAATATAAGTTTAGTCACGGCCACTGTATGCGGTCTAAATATTGAAGTATGTTAAAGGAAATACTATACAAGGGGTACACCATTACACTTTGTCTCTCCGGTTGGTATTCATGCGGAAGATTCAAAGCTGATACATTACCTGGAATAAAGAAACTAATAAATGAATCACAATGCCCAAGATTAAGACAACATCATTACGATTGACGCCCAAAGGGGTTGTCAACAGTACATCCATTAAGGTAGAAATATGGTACAATGAAGGAATGTTCTTCAGCCCATTGCGTGAGGACTACTATGCTAAGTATGAAGGATTCGATTCCGATAAGCTGGAGAAGTTCGGCTTGGACTTCCGGGAGATTAACAGAAGTAAGTCGATGATATGCATCTCAGCCAAGACTGAAGGTGAACTGGAAGAGGAGATCGTTAAGTTCTATCAGAAGGAGATCGAAAGCACCACTGCTTCCAGGAAGGTTATCATCATTCATTACAGTTCACCTAACACAAGCTACGGTAGCCATCATTACAATGAACAGCATCCACAGATAGCCCTACAGCTTGGATTAACATATGCTACTGAATTCATCATTGGTGAAGAGAAGAGCTATAGTACTGATGCCAAAGGCCGCTATGGTCGTGGTAAGTTCAGGATATGGGAGAACGGCACAACCATCATTGATGATACAAAGGAGAATAGGAAGTGGCTTGAAAGTCTGTATGCTGCACTCAAGAATGTAGAGACAGCTCTGGATACGATCACCGAGAATAATGAAACATTACAGAAGTTCATTTCATCCGGTAAGAAGCTACTTACTCAATGATATATACTATTTCACTATATTAGCCGAAATATTATACTATGTCAATGAAAGTAGCCCCTGCAGATCTTAAGAACTATCAGAAGGAACAACGAGAAACACAGAAGAAGAAGGACCTTGAAGAAGCCCATCGTGCCTGTTATGGTGAAGCTGAAGACAGGCACCGGCCAGATCCAACCGGCACTATGCAGACTAAAGTAGTCGTCCTCCAGGAAGGTCTCTGTCTGGTTCACCACAATGATCCTAATGGCTTCTGCTTCTCAACATCCCTGATTAAAAGGGTTTGGGTTATTGGCGCATCATACTCATTCATTGATGAAAGCCTCGACCTGGTTGTTGTTCCTACCATTACCAAAGGAGAGGAAACAATGGTAGAGAACGTTAAGGTTGATAAGAACAATGTACGTAGCATCAATGGGTACAAATCATCCTTTAATCTTATTGGCCGTCATGATATCAAGAAGATACTCGGCATTGATTCCAGCCGCACTGTATTCGAATGCCTGTTCGGAGAAGGCAGCTTTAAAGCCATCGATGAACAGATAACATCATTTAAAACCCTGCGTGATACTATTACTACTGAAGCTGAAGAGACCTTCGCTATTAAGAAAGCAGAGATCGAGAAACGCTACGCTGCTAAGGAACCTATTGGTGACCTACTTGATTCTAAAGGCGAACCTTTAACTGAAGAAACCGTTAGCAAACCCGATATCGTTGTAGTACCAACCTAACTACGTGTGCTTTGTCATTCTTTTATTGTTGATTATTGTTAAGAGAAAAC
>Ga0190271_10002827_pt1 | contig 10707 bp, 10 predicted proteins | sample Popmic356T_FD_133747 | JGI IMG/M metagenome (GOLD analysis project Ga0190271, IMG submission 133747) | Populus adjacent soil microbial communities from riparian zone of Weber River, Utah, USA - 356 T | ecosystem: Environmental > Terrestrial > Soil > Riparian zone | place: USA: Utah | collected...
GACGGCCGCCAGCGCCAGCGCCAACAGTCCGAGGCAGCACAGGGCCCCGGCGATGCGCATGGCGTAGAGCGCCCCGACGCCATTGAACGGCAGCGCGGCGGTGCCGATGATCGCGTAGAACACCGGGTTGTAGCGGCCGGCGCCGCTGGCCACGGCGCGGTGCCCGTCAGGCAGCGCGGTGCCGGTGCACTCGGCTGCGTGGGTGTAGGGCAGCCGCTCACACTCGGGGCGGGCCGCCTCGACGAGCGCCTCCGGCGCGGAGACCAGGGCACCGGTCCCCCGGGTCGCCGACGAGGGCGTCGCCTGCCACTGACCGTCCGCCACCGCGCCCGCCCGGAACGCGTGGTCCCACTCGTCGAGCCCGCGGAACGGCGGCACCACGGTGATCCAGACGGCCTGCAGGACCGCGAAGCCCACGAGGAGGAGAGCCGTCCACCGCAGCCCGACCCGCGGGGAAGCGGTCATGCCGAGCCTTCCTGGATGTCCAGGAACATCGAGAACAGCAGCAGCTGGAAGCCGGTCAGCAACGGCCCGACGCACAGCACCACCGTGCCCGCGCTCGCCACCGGCGGCCCGAGGGTGTTGAGGATGATGAAGATGCCGACGGCGGTGCCGAACGCGACCAGGGCCAGGCCCGAGAAGAGCAGCAGCGCGACCGGGGAGAACGACTGGAGGACGTACTTCCACCAGATCCGGTGCCAGAAGCCCTTGAACAGCCGCGCGAACATCCGCGGCGCCGCCGTGTGGAGCTTGAGGCCCGACACCTCGTCGCCGTACACCGCCGGGATCGGGACGTCGCGGGCCCGCACCCGCAGGATGTTCAGGTTGACGAGGAGGTCGTTCTCGAAGTCGTAGCGCTTCGCGATCCGGTCCAGATCGAGGGGCTCGAGCGCCGAGCGGTGGATCGCGGTGTAGCCGTTGAGCGGGTCGAAGAGGTTCCAGTAGCCCGAGGCGGCCTTGGTCATGAACGACATCACGATGTTGCCGACGATCCGGTAGCGCGGCATCCCCTCGAAGGTCCCGGGCCCGTAGAACCGGTTGGCCTTGGTGAACTGGGCGGTGCCGTCGGCGATCGGGTCCAGGAGGGTCGGGAGGTACGCCGGGTCCATCTGCGCGTCGCCGGCCATGACGACGGACACGTCGGCGCCGAGCTCGAGCGCCCGCCGGTGCCCCGCGAGGATGGCCCCGCCGACGCCCTGGTTGACCTCCAGGGTGATCACCTCGGCGCGCGGGTCGCCCACCGCCCGGGCCGCCTCGGCGGTGCCGTCCGGGCTCGCGTCGTCCACGACGATGATGTGGTCGACGAGCTCCGGGGACGTCCGGATGACGGTGCCGACCAGGCGCTCCTCGTTGTGTGCCGGCACGACGACCGCGACCCGCAGGTCTCTGTACACGCGGCCCCCTGGTTGCTGGCGATCGAGTCGGAACGGCTGACCGGCTCGGGAGCCTACCCGCAGTAGCCTTCGGCCCGTGGACTGGCTCGCGGATCATTGGCTCGACGTCTTCGGCTGGTGCGGGAGCGCGCTCCTCATCATCTCGCTGCTGCAGACCAGGGTGCTCCGGTTCCGGATCCTCAACCTCTGCGCGTCGCTGAGCCTGATCGTGTTCAACGCCCTGGTCGGGGTGTGGCCGATGGTCGGGATGAACGTCGCGACGTCCTCGATCAACATCTGGTTCATCGCCAAGATGCTGCGCGACCGGCACGACGAGACCGCCTTCGAGGTGCTCCAGGTCGGCCCGGGGGAGGCCTACTTCCAGCACTTCCTAAGCGTGCACGCCCGCGACATCGCGAAGTTCTACCCGTCCTGGAGCGGCACCGACGACGAGGACCTCGCCTTCCAGGTCGAGAAGGGCGACGAGACCGTGGGGATCGTGCTGATCCGCCCCGATGGGGACGTGGCGCGGGTGATGCTGGACTACGTGACCCCCCGCTACCGCGACTTCTCCCCCGGCGAGTTCGTCTGGCGGCGTGCCCCCCGGCTGCGCGAGCGGGGCTTCCGGACCGTCGTGACCCCGCCGGACATGGTGGCGCCGTACTACGACCGGCTGGACGCCGGGTTCCGGCGCGAGGGCGCGTCGTACGTCCTGGAGCTCTAGGACGACGACGCAGCGACCCACCGCTGGAGCAGCGTGGCGGCCGAGCCGTCGTCGACCGCGGCGCGGGCGCGCTCGAGGCCCGCGGCGAGCCGGGTGGCCACGTCCCCGGGCCCCGCGGCGTGCACGGCCAGGGCCGCTCCGGCGTTGAGCAGCACCGCGTCGCGGACCGGTCCGGCCTCGCCGTCCATCACCCGGCGGACCACCTCGGCGTTGTGCGCGGCGTCGCCGCCCCGCAGGTCCGCGGTGCTGGCCGGCGCGAGACCCAGCGACGCCGGGTCGACGGTCGCCGTCTCGACCACGCCGTCGTGCACCGTCCACACCGACGACGTCGTGGTGGTGGTGAGCTCGTCCAGGCCGTCGTCGCCGCGGAACACCCACGCGTCGACGCCCCGGCCGGCGAAGACGCCCGCCATCACCGGCGCCATCCGGGGGTCGGCGCAGCCGATCGCCTGGGCGGCGGGCCGGGTCGGGTTCGTCAGCGGGCCGAGGAAGTTGAAGGTCGTGCCGATGCCCAGCTCCCGGCGGGCCACCGCGGCGTGCCGCATCGCGGGGTGGAACGCGGCGGAGAAGCAGAACGTGATGCCCGCCTCGCCGGCGACCTCGGCCACCCGCGCCGGCGTCAGGTCGAGGCGGATCCCCAGCGCCTCCAGGACGTCCGCCGAGCCGGACTCCGACGACGCCGAGCGGTTGCCGTGCTTGACCACGGTCACGCCGGCCCCGGCGGCCACGATCGCGGCCATGGTCGAGATGTTGACCGACATCGATCGGTCCCCGCCGGTGCCGACCACGTCGAGCAGCCGGCCGGGCACCGAGATCGGGTTGGCCGCCGCGAGCATCGCGTCGGCGAGGCCGGTGACCTCCTCGATGGTCTCGCCCTTGGACCGCAGCGCCACGGCGAAGCCGGCGATCTGCACGGGGGTGGCGTCGCCGGCGAGGATCTCGCTCATCGCCCAGGCGGCCTGGGTGGCGGTCAGGTCCTGACCGGCGACCAGCGCGCTCAGGACGTCGGGCCAGGTGGTCACGGTCAGGTGGTGGTCTCGACGGGCTCGACCGCCGTGCCGGCGCGCGAACGCAGCAGCGCGACGACCGAGTCGGCGAGCAGGATCGGGTCGATCGGGTGGGAGACCGTGGACTCCGCGCGCGACCAGGTCGCCAGCCAGGCGTCCTGCGGGCGGCCGATCAGCACCAGGATCGGCGGGCACTGGTAGATCTCGTCCTTGAGCTGCTTGGCGATGCCCAGCCCGCCCGCGGGCACGGCCTCGCCGTCGAGGATGGCCAGGTCGACGCCACCGGCGTCCATGTTCGAGATGACCACGGGCTCGGTCGCGACCTCGACGTAGGTCACCTCGGGCAGGTCCGGGTGTGGGCGCCGGCCCAGCGCCAGGATCACCTGCTGCCGAGTGTTCACGTCGTCGCTGTAGACCAGCACCCGGAGGGGCGGCTGCTTCGAGGTCGAGGTCGCGTCGCTCACGGCGGCGATGCTACCGCTCGCGACTCTCGAGCAGATCGAGCCGTCGGTCCTCGCGCGCGGCCTCCCGCATCGAGGCCCGCGCCCACTGCGCGAACAGCACCAGGAAGAAGACCAGCCCGACCAGGTCGCCGGCGCCCCAGAGGATCCCGCCGGCCAGGTGCTGGTCGTCGAGCGCGGGTGGCAGCCAGGCGCCCATCGGCCCGGCCCGCAGCTCGGCGTACCACTCCCCCGCGAGCACCGTGGTCTGCCCCATGATCGTGACGCCGAGGAACGCGTGGAACGGCAGCGTCAGCAAGATGATGAGCACCCGGAACGGGTAGGCCACCCGGCCGGGCACCGGGTCGACCCCCATCAGCGGCCAGAAGAACAGCGACCCGATGACCACCAGGTGGACGTGCGTCCAGTCGTGGAGGAACGGCGAGCGCAGGGTCGCGGCGTACCACCCGGAGAAGTACAGCGCCCACGGCGAGATCACGAACAGCGTCAGCGTGAGCGGCGGGAACGTCAGCACTCGCGCGACCCACGAGTGCAGCGCCACCAGCAGCCAGCCGCGCGGCCGCCGCGGCAGCGTGCGCAGCGCCAGCGTCACCGGTGCCCCCAGGGCCAGGGCGAGCGGCACCACCATCGTCAGGGCCATGTGCTGCACCATGTGGACGCTCAGCAGCGTGGTGTCGTAGGCGCCGATCCCCGACGACGTCACGAAGAGGAACACGCCCATGCCGACCACCACGAACGAGAAGGTGCGGCCCAGCGGCCAGCGGTCGCCACGGCGGTGCAGGACGGCCACGCCCACCAGGTAGGCGCCGGCCACCCACACGGTCAGGATGAAGAGGAGGGGCTCGATCCCCCAGGTCGAGAACACCCGTCCGAGGGTGAACTCCGGGAGGTCCGGGACCGCCTCCAGGGGCGCGCGGATCACGTTGTGAAGAATATGACCGCCCTGGGCAGGGGGTCGGGGTGGCCACAACCGCCAGGACCGACATAATGAGCCCGTGGCGACTGCAACAGCGATCCCGGCGTCCCGCCTGCACGGGCACCACGACCGACCGAGCATGGTCAGTGTGGGCACCATCATCTGGCTGTCCAGCGAGCTGATGTTCTTCGCCGCCCTGTTCGCGGCCTACTTCACCATTCGCGCCGTGAGCCCGGATCTCTGGGCCGGTTCGACCGAGCTGCTCAACGTCCCGTTCGCGACCGTCAACACCATCATCCTGGTGCTGTCCTCGGTGACCTGCCAGCTCGGCGTGTTCGCGGCGGAGCGCGGCCAGGTCGGGCGCACCGGCTCGATCCTCAACGTCGGCGGCTGGGGCCTGCGCGAGTGGTTCGTGCTGACCTACATCATGGGCGCCGTCTTCATCGGCGGTCAGACGTTCGAGTACACCGAGCTGGTCCACGAGGGCCTGACCATCCCGAGCTCGGCGTACGGCACGATGTTCTACCTCGCCACCGGCTTCCACGGCCTGCACGTCACCGGCGGCCTGATCGCCTTCCTCTTCGTGCTCGGGCGCACCTTCATGGCCCGCAGGTTCACCCACGAGCAGGCGGTCAGCGCGATCGTCGTGTCGTACTACTGGCACTTCGTCGACGTGGTCTGGGTCGCCCTGTTCGCCACCATTTATCTCATCCAGTAGTGCCGTTTTATCTTCACAAGTAGTCTAGGTTTTATCGACGGATTGGACCCGAGGTGCGCTTCCTGAATCGTTCCGCAGGTCGCTTGTCCCGGCACCGCCGGAGCAAGCTGGCCGGCTTGGTCCTGATGCTGCTCGCGCTCGTCGGGACCGGGACGGTCTACTCGGCGTTCGCGCCGGCCTCGGCCGAGCAGGCGGAGACCGACGCCGAGATGGTGGCCAAGGGACGCGAGCTCTTCCTGGTCGGCTGCTCCTTCTGCCACGGCGCCAACGGCGAGGGCCAGCAGACCAAGAGCGGCGACGCCCTCGGGCCCACCCTGGTCGGTGTGGGCGCCGCCGCCGTCGACTTCCAGGTCGGCACCGGCCGGATGCCCGCAGCGCAGCCCGGCCAGCAGATCCCGAGCAAGCGCCTGGCCTACAGCCAGGAGGAGATCGACGCGCTGGCGGCGTACGTCGCCACCCTCGGGCCCGGCCCGGCGATCCCGACCGAGGAGCAGTACAGCACCGCCGGCATGACCGACGAGGAGCGCGAAGAGGCGGTCGTCCGCGGCGGCCAGATCTTCCTGACCAACTGCACCGCCTGCCACAACTTCGAGGGGTCCGGCGGCGCCATGCCGGAGGGCGGCTACGCGCCCAAGATCCGCGGCGTCGAGCCGCGCCACATCTACGAGGCCATGCTCACCGGGCCGCAGGGCATGCCGACGTTCTCCAACGGCACGATGCCCCCCGACGCCAAGCGCGACGTCATCGCCTACCTCGAGTCGCTCGAGGCCAACCCGGGGTACGGCGGCTTCGGCATGGGCGGACTCGGGCCCGTGAGCGAGGGGCTCTTCGCCTGGATCCTCGGGATCGGCTCGTTGGTGGGCTTCGCGGTGTGGATCGCCGCCCACACCACGCGCACGCAGAAGGCCCCCGCCGCAACGACGGCCGTCGAGGAGCAGGCATGACCGATCTCGAGCACCGCACGGCCGGCGCCCTGGCCGCGCCCGACGACGAGGCACCCGGCCTGCCGGCGCACACCTGGCGGCCCACCGACGTCGACCCGAAGGCCGAGAAGCGCGCCGAGCGTCAGGTCGCCACCCTCTTCGTGCTGTCCATGGTGTGCGTCGTGCTGTTCATTATCGCCTACTTCACCATCGACATCGGCGACAACCACGACACCGCGGCCGGCCTCGGGGCGTCCACGCTCGCGCTCGGCGGCACCCTCGGGCTCGCCCTGCTGTTCATCGGCGTGGGCGTGATCCAGTGGGCCCGCAAGCTGATGGGCGACCACGAGATCGTCGAGATGCGGCATCCTGCCGTCTCCTCCGACGAGGACCGCGAGAGGGTGATCGCGGACCTCACGGCCGGGGCCGAGGAGTCTGGCATCGGCCGCCGTCCCCTCCTGCGCAACACCATGCTCGGGGCGCTGGGTCTGGTCGGGATCACCCCGATCATCGCGCTCCGCGACCTGGGCCCGCTGCCCGGCGACAGCCTGATGCACACGGCGTGGCGCGCCGGCATGCGGGTCGTCGTCGACGTGCTCGGCACACCCATCCGGCCCGAGGACCTGGAGTTCGGCACCCTGGTCAACTGCCAGCCCGCCGACATCTACGCGCTCGACGAGGAGGGCGAGCCGCTCTACGAGGGCGTCGACCTCCACGTCGCGAAGGCCAAGGCGTCACTGATCATCGTCCGGATGGAGCCCGAGGCGATCATCCCCGGTCCTGGACGGGAGAACTGGTCCGTGGACGGCATCCAGGGCTACTCCAAGATCTGCACCCACGTCGGGTGTCCGATCTCCCTCTACGAGCGCACCACGCACCACGTGCTGTGCCCCTGCCACCAGTCGACCTTCGACCTCAGTGACAGCGCCGCGGTGATCTTCGGACCCGCCAACCGCCCGCTGCCGCAGCTGCCGCTGGCCGTGGACGACGAGGGCTACCTCATCGCCCAGAGTGACTTCACCGAACCGGTCGGACCCAGCTTTTGGGAGCGTGACTCGTCGTGAGCCATCTAGACACCAGCAAGGTCGCGGACAGCAACCGCGGCTCCGCCGCCACCGCGCAGAAGCCCAGCAAGGTCGGTGCCGTCGCCAACTGGGCCGACGAGCGCCTCGGCCTGGCCACGGCCATGAAGAAGCAGATCCGCAAGGTCTTCCCGGACCACTGGTCGTTCATGCTCGGCGAGGTTGCTCTGTGGAGCTTCGTGGTCCTGCTGCTGACAGGGGTGTTCCTGACCCTCTGGTTCGTGCCGAGCATGGGCGAGGTGACCTACCAGGGCTCCTACGACGAGCTGCGCGGGGTCCACGTCTCCGAGGCGTTCAACTCCACCATGACGATCTCGTTCGACGTGCGCGGCGGCCTGCTGATGCGGCAGATGCACCACTGGTCCGCGATGCTCTTCATCGCCGCGATGATGGTGCACCTGCTCCGGGTGTTCTTCACCGGCGCACACCGCAAGCCCCGCGAGCTGAACTGGGTGATCGGCTGCCTGCTGCTGCTGCTCGGCACCCTCGAGGGCTTCACGGGCTACTCGCTGCCCGATGACCTGCTCTCCGGGACCGGCATCCGCGCCGCTGACGGCTTCATGAAGTCGATGCCGGTGGTCGGCACCTACATGTCCTTCTTCCTCTTCGGGGGCGAGTTCCCCGGTGAGGTGATCATCCCGCGGCTCTACATCGTGCACGTGCTGCTCATCCCCGGGATCTTGCTGGCGCTGATCGGCGCGCACATGCTGCTGCTCGTCTACCACAAGCACACCCAGTGGCCCGGGCCCGGCCGGACCGAGCAGAACGTCGTCGGCTTCCCGCTGATGCCCGTGTACGCCGCCAAGGCCGGTGGCTTCTTCTTCATCGTCTTCGGCGTCACCGCGCTGATGGGCGGCCTGCTCTCGATCAACCCGGTGTGGAAGTACGGGCCCTACGACCCGTCCAAGGTGACAGCCGGCTCCCAGCCGGACTGGTACATGGGCTGGCCCGACGGCGCGCTGCGGATCATGCCGGGCTGGGAGTCCCACTTCCTCGGGTACACCCTGTCCTGGAACGTCCTTCTGCCGATCATCGTGCTGCCCGGCCTGATGTTCACGATCTTGTTGATGCTGCCGTTCGTCGAGTCGTTCATCACCGGCGACAAGCGGAACCACCACCTGCTGCAGCGGCCCCGCAACGCCCCGACCCGCACGGCCACGATGGTCGCGCTGATGACCTTCTACGGCCTGCTCTGGGCCGCCGGAGGCAACGACATCATCGCCATCACCTTCGACCTGAGCATCAACCAGATCACCTACTTCATGCGGGTGGCGGTGTTCGTCGGACCGTTGATCGCGTTCTACATCACCCGACGCTGGTGCATCTCGCTCCAGCGGCAGGACAACGAGAAGCTCCTGCACGGCTACGAGACGGGCGTGATCATGCGCTCGCCCGAGGGCGGCTACTCCGAGAAGCACCTCCCGCTGCCCGAGGCGACCGCCCACGCGCTCGCCTCACGCGCCCCCGACGAGCAGTTCACGGTGGAGTCGGAGACGGACGAGAACGGCGTGGTGGCTCCGCACTCGCGCAAGGCCCGGCTCCGGGCCGCGCTCTCGGCCAAGATGTACGCCGACAACGTGCAGCCGCCGACCGCCGAAGAGCTCGACGAGGCGCATCACCACGCCGAGCACGAGCACCAGCTGCAGGCGCCGATGGACGGCGTCGCGGCCGACGGGCACCAGTTCGACGACCACCACCGGGCCGTCGAGGACGACACCCTGCGGCACTGACCCGGACGACCTGGACGCGTGGCTCCCCACGGGGCCACGCGTTCGTCATTTCGGCTCCGCGCCCCGGTGCCCGTTACGCTGGACCCGCTCGCCACCGCAGGTCCTTCAGGGGGAACCCAACATGTCCGCTCGTCGCATCCGGGTGCGCCGCGCCGTCGTCGTGGTCGCCGTCAGCCTCGCGCTGGCCGGCTGCCAGAACGGCCCCTCCGTCACGGGCGACGACGAGGCGGTCGCCGAGGGCGACCAGCCGGCGGCCGCCGAGCCGCCCGCCCCGACGCCGGTCCAGGTCAGCACCCGGGTCGGCTCCGACGCCGGCGCTGTCCCGCTGGACCAGCCCGTCCGCGTCCAGGCCCGGGACGGCCTGCTGCGCTCGGTGAGCGTCACCTCCGACGCCGGTCACCTTCCGGGGAGCCTGAGCGCCGACGGTACCTCCTGGGTCGCTGACGGGCGGCTCGAGCCCGGCACCACCTACCGCGTCGACACCGTGGCCCTGCGCGCCGACGGCAAGGAGCGCCGTACCCGCTCGTCGTTCAGCACCGTCGACCTGACCCTCGACCAGCAGACGTACCCCTCGATCGCTCCCCTGGCCGGGGAGACTGTCGGGGTCGGCATGCCGGTCATCGTCACCTTCGACGTGCCGGTGACCGATCGGGCCTCGATCGAGAAGCACCTCAAGGTGACCAGCGCCCCCCAGCAGCGCGGCTCCTGGCACTGGCTGAGCGGCCAGGAGGTGCACTGGCGACCGGCGAAGTACTGGCAGGCCGGCACCGACGTCACCGTCGACGCCGACATCAACTCCATCCCGGCCGGAGCCGGTATCTTCGGCCAGGAGAGCCGTCAGGTCTCCTTCCACGTCGGCGACGCGGTGGTCTCCAAGGTCAACGCCCAGACCCACCAGATGCAGACCTTCATCAACGGTCAGCTCGCGCGGACCACGCCGATCACGACGGGCAAGCCCGGCTTCACCACCCGCTCCGGGGTCAAGGTCATCATCGAGAAGTTCCGCGAGAAGCGGATGAACTCCGAGACCGTCGGCATCGCCAGCGACGACCCGGAGGCCTACGACATCGACGACGTCGAGTACGCCATGCGGGTCACCTACTCCGGGGAGTTCCTGCACGCCGCCCCGTGGTCGGTCGGCTCCCAGGGCTACGCCAACGTCTCGCACGGCTGCACGGGCATGTCCACGGCCAACGCCAAGTGGCTCTACGACCACTCCAAGCGCGGCGACGTGGTCGAGTACACCGGTACCGACCGCCCGATGACCCTCGACAACGGCTACGGCGACTGGAACGCCTCCTACGCCGACTACGCCGCCGGCTCCGCCCTCCGCTGACGACGAGCCCCCACTCGCCGAGTCGGCGCAGATGGCGCGTCCCCTCGGCGCAGATGGTCCGTCGAGCCGGCGCGGATGGTGCGTCCCGGGCGTGGTACCACGCCATCAGCGCCGACTCGGGACGCCATCTGCGCCGACTCGGCGTGGGGGTGGGTCAGTGGGCGTGGACGCCGCGGTAGAACTCGAAGACCAGGCCGCTCAGGGCGATGGCGCCGAGGCCGATGCCGATGACCACGAGCCACCAGGCGGACATGGCCGTGCCGAGGGCGATCACCGAGAGGGTGAGGCCGCACCACAGCGGCCACCAGGAATACGGCGGGAAGAAGCCCAGCTCCCCCGCCCCGTCGGCGATCTCGGCGTCCTTGCGGTCCTCGGGACGCGGTTGCATCTTCGAGGCGTGGAAGCCGAGGTAGACCGAGATCATTCCGGCCAGCAGC
>Ga0190271_10002828_pt1 | contig 10707 bp, 10 predicted proteins | sample Popmic356T_FD_133747 | JGI IMG/M metagenome (GOLD analysis project Ga0190271, IMG submission 133747) | Populus adjacent soil microbial communities from riparian zone of Weber River, Utah, USA - 356 T | ecosystem: Environmental > Terrestrial > Soil > Riparian zone | place: USA: Utah | collected...
CCGCGCCTGGGCCGTGCGCGATGGGCAGTCCGTCGCCAGTCCGCCGCTGGCGCCGTACATCTCTTTCTCACCGGGCAACCCGGTGTTCACACTCACTCCGTACAACACCCCGACCACGGGCACCATAACGCTCAAGAACAACGGTACGGGTCCGGCGACCATCTCCTCGATCACAGGGAGCGGCGATTTCGCCGTGACACACAATTGCGGAACCTCGCTCGCGGCGAACGCGACTTGCGCGGTCGTAGTGACGTTCACACCGACGGATCTGTTGGTACGCACCGGCACGCTCACGGTGAATGCGGACACCGTCTTCACGACGTCACTGAGTGGCACTGGCGGTATCGCGGCCAGCATCAGCGCGAGCCCCGACACCGTGAAAGAGGGTAAGTCCGTCACGCTCACCTGGAGTTCGTCACCACACACGGTCTGCGAGGGTGTCGGCGGAACGCCGGGCTGGGCGGGGCCCCTGATGCAGTCCGGGTCGCGCGATGTTACTTCGGAAGACGCGGGCACCTTCGAATTCGCAATCAGCTGCATACACGATGCGCAGACCCTCCCGGGCGTCGCGACCGGCGTGCGTGTCTACTTCACGAATGTCGCCAGCGGGGCACTCGACTGGTCGCTGCTGCTGGCGCTGACGTTCGTGCTGGGGCTCGTGCTCAGGGTGCGGATCAGGCAAGCGAAGCGGATAAGCCGATCGGCGGGCTGGGCCGGATGCGCGGCGGAAGAACAGCGTGGTTGTTAGCCCTCATTCCATACCCTTTCCCCCGGGCTTGCCCTGCAGTGCTGCTCGTTGATCGGGATCGCCCGGAATATCCATACCTCAGAAGATACCCATCAGGTTCGACATTTCACATTTCCTTCGCGCTCAAGATGTGCCACGAAGGCGCAGCGAATTGCTGATGACCGAGACGGACGAAAAGCTCATGGCCAGCGCCGCGATCAGCGGGGACAGGAGAAGCCCGGTAGCTGGATACAGCACTCCCGCCGCAATCGGGATTCCGAGCGCGTTGTAACCGAACGCAAACGCCAGGTTCTGCCAGATGTTTCGCACGGTCGCGCGACTTAACTGCCTCGCGCGCACGATGCCGTTGAGGTCGCCCTTGACCAGCGTCACCTGCGCGCTCTCCATGGCGATATCAGTTCCAGTTCCCATCGCAATGCCCACATCGGCACGCGCCAGCGCCGGCGCATCATTGATGCCATCACCCGCCATCGCTACCTTTCTCCCCTCATTCTGGAGCTTCTCCACGACGCGGGCCTTGTCGGCGGGCTGCACCTCGGCAATCACCTCATCGATCTCGAGGCTTTTTGCGACAGCCTCGGCGGTGCCGCGCGCATCGCCCGTGAGCATGACGATGCGCAGGCCATCTGCGCGCAGGGCTTTGAGCGCCGCTGGGGTCGTATCCTTGATCGGGTCCCCCACGACGATGGCTCCAGCGAGCTTCCCATCCACCGCCACAAACATCACGGTGCGCCCCGAGGCTCGCTGCGTGTCGATTTCCGACTGCAGACTCTCGACGGACGCTCCCACATCTTTCATTAGTGCGACATTGCCTAACGCCAAAGCTCTGTCTGCAGACTTGCCCATGACCCCTTTCCCCGTGACGGACTGGAAATCGGACACGTCGGCAAGCGGAACCTTTCGTTGCGCAGCGCCATCGACAATGGCGCGCGCGAGCGGATGCTCGCTCGACTTCTCGAGGGCCGCCGCGAGCGCGAGGATTTCGCGTTCGGACCACGGCGCAACCGTGAGCACCTGATGCAATGACGGCTTGCCCACCGTCAAAGTGCCAGTCTTGTCGATCACGAGTGTATCGATCTCGCGCAGCGACTCGATGGCTTCCGCATCACGGAACAAGACTCCAATCTGCGCGCCACGGCCACTCGCGACCATGATGGAAATGGGCGTTGCGAGCCCGAGCGCACAGGGACAGGCAATGATGAGCACCGCGACCGCATTGATCAGCGCATACGCGATACGCGGTTCCGGACCCACGAACCACCAGACCATGAACGTCGCTGCCGCGATCACAACGACCGCCGGCACAAACCATTTCGACACGACGTCCGCCAGGCGCTGCAGCGGTGCCCGGCTGCGCTGGGCTTGCGCGACCAGAGTCACGATCTGCGACAGCAGACTATCGGCACCCAGGCGCTCGGCGGCCACTACGACCGAACCCGTCTGGTTGAGGGTAGCGCCGACTACGCGATCGCCGGGACCCTTGTCGACCGGCAGCGGCTCACCCGTCAGCATCGATTCATCGAACGTAGAGCGACCCTCGACGATGCGCCCATCCACCGGCACTTTCTCACCGGGTCGCACGCGCACGTTATCGCCCGGCAGGAGCGCATCCAGGGCAACGTCTTCGTCAGTCCCATCGGCACGCACTCGCCGGGCGGTCTTGGGCGCGAGCCCCAATAGCTGACGAATAGCAAGACTGGTGCGGCCTCGCGCCTCGAGTTCCAGCCATTCACCCAACAACACCAGCGCGACGATGACCGCCGCGACTTCGAAGTAGACACCGACCATCCCATGCGCATCGCGCATTTCGGGTGGGAAGGCTTCGGGATCGAACGTGGCAAACAGGCTGAACAGGTACGAAACAAGAACGCCGAGTCCAATCAGCGTGTACATGTTGGGTGACCGATTGGTGATGCCCCGCCAGCCACGGCGGTAGTAGTCCGCTGCAGCCCACAGGATGACAGGGGCCGTGAGCAGCAGCTCCGCATACCGCAGTGTCGAAGCGGCGACAGCCGACAAATGCAAATCCAGGAGATGCGGGAGCATGGCGGTTGCGACGACCGGAATGCTCAACGCGGCGGAGATCCAAAACTTCTTCTTGACCCCTCGGAGTTCTGATTCGTCCTCCACGGCAGTGGGCATGAGCGGCTCGAGCGCCATGCCGCAGATTGGGCAAGAGCCCGGACCGCTCTGTCGGATCTGCGGGTGCATCGGGCATGTGTAGATCACGTTCTCGGACGACGCGAGTTCGGCCGGCGGCTTGGCGGTCCCTGCATGCTTCACATCCGCCTTGTTCAGATAGCGCACCGGGTCCGCCATGAATTTCTCGCGGCACTTGTTCGAGCAGAAAAGAAAGTGCCGTCCCTCGTGTTGCGCGCTGTGCGGAGAGCCCGCCGCGACCGTCATTCCGCAAACGGGGTCGGTTTGCTGACTTACGTTGTGCCGATGATCATGTTTCATTCCGTGGTTTCCCTGCCTGCGGCGTCGAGCCAGTGCGCCTGGCGGGCGGAAGCAGCGGGAGATCTATTGCTTCTTCGGCGGCGGTGGCATCGACTGCGGTTGCATCCAATGCTGATGCTGCATCATCTGATCCATCATCATCTGCTGCATCGGCATCCAGCGCTCCATCATGTACTGGCGTTCGCGCAGCTGGTCCGTTGTGAGGGCGCGATAGTCGCCCCGCTGCATCATGTGCCCGCTCTTCATGGGCCCAACCATCATTTGACCGTTCATCATGTGTCCGCTTTGCGACTGACCGGCCGATTCGCAACACCCGGCACCCATCATTCCGCCGAAGGTCGAGTACATCGTGGCCATTGCATTCTGCATCGAAGCCCAGTGCTGCTGCAGGAGCTGCTGGCGCTCCTGCGGATCTGTGGTCTGTGCAATCTTCGACATCTGATCGTGCATCTGATTCATCTGCGCTTGCAGCGTTGAATATTGCGCGTCGAGGTCCGCGGCCGCTGGAGCCTGCTGTGTCCTTGCAGCTGCACCCGGCGCGGGCAACTGTTGAGCGAAGGATGATTGAGTCAGAAACACGGCGAAGGCAGCCGCAATGAGAGTCGATTTCATCGAAGTTCTCCAATATCCCTTATAACGTTTCCAAGCATTCGTTCCGGCTGTCAGTTTCCGGCACCGAGTTGTGAAATGAAATCCGCTACTGCGTGGAGCTGTTCGAAGTCGAGCGATTTTATTGGTTGCGAATGCAATCGAGTGAGCGTCGGACGCCGTCCATCGACCGCGTCATACATCTGCCGCAACAGGTACGCAGGATGCTGTCCAGCAAGCATCGGTACCGCCTCGAATTCGTCGCCCTCTCCTCCCCTCCCATGACAAGAAGAACAATTCCGCGCATAAAGGCTGGCGCCCTTCGCGAGAGATTCGCGGCTGTTTTCGCTTGCGAAGCTCATGCGCGACTGCGCACTGAGGTAGAAAGCCACGTCCGCAATGTCCTGGAATCCACCAAGGTGACTTTTGGCGCGCTGCTCCATGCGAAAGCCCCAACGTTTGCCTCGTCGAAAATCGATCAGTTGTTTGATGAGCACGTGGAAATGCTGGCCCGCAATGCGCGGGGTTGTGCCGTCCGAAAGACCTTGACCTTCGTGACCGTGGCAAGCAGCGCACTGAGCGAATAGCACGGCGCCGTGATCGAAGTCGGGTACGGCATGGAGTGCCGCCTGGTATTCCGGGAGCGGAGGTAACGCGGCAACCGTGACGCCTGGCAGAACCAGCGCCAGAAGTAATACGCGTCTGATAAATAGATTCATGGCCCGGTTTGATTTTGCATGGTGGCTGCGCACAGCCTGACTTCACTTCCCTGTCGGCGCGTCAGGGGGATACGAGCCCCTGTACGCAGTGGCCCGTATGACTTTGGCGGACTTGCCTTGTAAAAATGGCGGCATGAACAATCACACTCACACGCTCGTCTGGCTCGACCATCGCGTTGCCAAGGTTTTCAGCTTCGATCGCAATTCGAGTGACATGTCGCTGGTACAGAGCACCCATCCGCACGCCCACCTCCACCACAAGGCGAACGCGGGCGATAGCGGTCACATGTCCATCGACCGCGCATTTCTGGATTCGATCGCTTCCGCGATTCCCCAGAACGGCCCGATCCTCATCGTCGGCCCGGGCACCGCAAAGAAGGAATTGCACTCGCACCTTCTCGACCGACATCCGAATATTTCCGGGAGGATATCGGCGGTCACGTCGCTCGATCATCCGACCGATGGCGAACTACTTGCCTGCGGACGCCATTTTTTCGATGCAGACGATCGGATGCACGCGCGACAGGCTCCCTGAGACACGCCGACTGGAAATCATGGCGTTACATGAAAAAATGGATGCCCTCCGCTCAGAGCAACTGGCTGCGATGCTGGACAACCAGGAGAGGCAATTCGAGTTGCTGACCAGACTGCTTGCGCAGGCAAACATCGGAGAGCCGGCTTGAGCATTCGTAAAAAGACGGTGGCAACTGGCGTCCGCTTCGGGATGCGCATTTCGCTCGACTTGCCAGTAGGTCTGATTGTCGAGGCGAGAACTGTTGGGCGCGCTATCGGGATCGAGTGGTGCGACATGGCGGGCGCCGACATCGTGGAACTGCTTCAACGCGCCTCCGGCGCCGTCGCTACATATTGATTCCGCGCTCCCCGGACGTCGCGCTGCGGTTTCGCGGCGGCCGATTCAAAAGCCGCGTGAATTGTCTTGCCGCCAAGAAGCTGGCATTTTCCCGCGCCCCCACCATTCATCCCGCGTGATCGGCTTTCGAGCCGGAAACGACATCGCATGCGGTCACCGCTCTCAGCACTAAGGTTGGCGAGTACCATGCCGTCATAGGTTTTCACGAAAGCCGGCACCGTTTCCGAACTCCACGAACGCCACCCACGGCTGGCGTCCCAACCTTCCCAAAAAATCGCAAGTTGATCGCTGCGCGCGTCCGGCGTGATCTTGAGGTACGCGCCCTGATATGCGCGACCGCCGTTGATTGTGGCGCTCATCATTCCACCTTCCCCGTCTACGCTGTGCCACTCGATGAAGATATCTGATGGGGAGCCTTCGTCCGAAAGCCGCAATTCGAGCCCTTCAGACGTGATCGCGCATCCGCACACCGCGAGCACGGCCACCGACAAAATTCCGCTTGTGACTCTGTGAAATTGCATGTGCGCCTCCATTGGAGGCGATGTTCGCGGCCGGACGCGCGCGCAGATATACGGTTCATTACGCTGGCAACACCGTAATCCCACGGACACCGGACTTGAGCATGCAACAACACACTTCTGTCTTCTTGCGTCGATCACGCAAACAAGGGTGCCACCCGCGCAACGTCTTGGGCTTGCGGGCGACAGCGGTCGGTGGCATGGTCGTCCACACCTTCGCATAACGAGTTTTTATGCTCTCCTCGGAGCTCGTCCGCAGCGTTCTCGATTCGGCGCCGGACGCGATGATCATCATCGACTCGTCGGGGCAGATTCTGTTTGCAAACCGCCAGGTGTCTGCGCTGTTCGGCTATGCGGCGGCGGAGCTGGTCGGGAGCCCCATCGAGACCCTGCTACCCCAGCGATTCCGCGCGCGTCACGTCGGGCATCGCAGCGACTACACGAACAGCGTGCGCGTACGTCCCATGGGTATCGGCCTCGAGCTTTTCGGCATGCGAAAGGACGGCACCGAATTCCCGGTGGAAATCAGCCTGAGCCCCATCGAACAGGGCAACGACATTCGGGTGGCGGCGGCGATCCGTGATGTCACAGAGCGCAGGCAAACTGAGAATGCACTCAAGGAAGCGCGACGGGAGGCCGAACACGCCAATCTCGCCAAGAGCCGTTTTTTGGCGACGGCCAGCCACGACCTGCGCCAGCCCCTGCAGACACTGGGCCTGCTCAGTGGTGCGCTGCGCCGGATGAACAAGGACGAGGAGTACCGTGAAATTCTGCGCGAGCAGGAATTGGCCGTTGACGCCATGTCGCGACTTCTCAATGCGCTGCTCGATATCAGCAAGCTCGAGTCGGGCGCGATCAAGCTGGAGCTCACGGACTTCGACATGGATGCCTTGTTCGAGCAACTGCGGCGCGATTTCGGCGCGCTGGCCAGCGACAAGGGACTGCAGCTTGCGATCGACAAACCGCATGTCTGTGTTCATTCGGACCCGGCACTAGTGGGTCAGATGTTGCGCAACCTTCTGTCGAACGCCATCAAGTACACACAGAAAGGCACGGTCGAATTGCATTGTGAGATCGGAGGCGGCAAGTTGCGGATCGCAGTGCGCGACACTGGTGTGGGCATTGCGCCAGATCAGGTCGGACTGATCTTCGACGAGTTCTACCAGATAGGTGTGACTCCCAACAGCTCCCGTGACGGCTATGGGTTAGGGCTCAGCATCGTACAGCGCATCGCTCGTCTGCTCGATCTGAAGGTCAATGTTGAATCAGATGTTGGCAAGGGCTCGAGGTTCTCATTCGAACTGCCTGCATCGGACGTGGCCCAATCCGGGGCCGAGCCTCGCGTCGCAGACGACTCAAGTGGCGAGAAGATTGTCGGCAAGGCATTCCGCATTCTGCTGGTCGAGGACGAGCCTGGAGTGCGCAATGCCATGCGCATTCTTCTCGACATCGAGGGTTATCACGTCACCACCGCGGCGACGGCGGAAGAGGCCTTGCAACTCCTGCGAGGCAGCAACAAGTTCGATTTGCTGGTCACCGACTATCACCTCGAGGGCGGCAGCACGGGAACGCAGGTCATCGCCTCGGCGCGCGAGATTCTTGACGATTCGTTCAAGGCAATCCTGGTCACCGGGGACACCTCATCGGCCGTGCGCGAAATGCAAGGTGACGCGAATCTGCGCATCACCAGCAAACCGATCAACTCAGACGAATTGCTCGCGCTCGTGAAGGCGCTGCTCGCCGCGTGACCCGCTCTTCGGGTGTGCCATGACAGGCTCCCGATAGTTCGACTTGACCAGCACTACGTCTCCTTTATTGGCGTCCGCGAGTGTGCTGGAAAGGCACTCAAGCGCATCGGCCAGCCCTGCTCGATGGCCCATGGCACCGAGCACCAGCACGTCGTATTCGCGCGCGGCGATCAGCGGCGTGAGGCGCTCTTCTGGAGTGCCGGTGAACATCTGCAGGCGCTCACTACCAATATGGAATTCGCGCACCAGTTGCGCGAGTTTCACGGCGCGCGCCATGCGGGTAGTTTCGTCCGTTTCTTCTCTCTCGCTGTACAAAATATCGAGGTGTCCACGGCAACCGAGCGCGAGAAACCCGGCAGTATGCAGAATGCTACGCGCAGACCTCACTGCCTCCTCGTCTGCCACGTCAACAGCGGCCGCGAAGCGCACCGGGTCATCCCAGACCTTGGGTCCCGCGAGCATGACGGGCACTGTGCACTCGTAAGCAAGCTGCCAGTCATTCGCGTTGAGCGCCCAACGTCGCAGCGGGTGAGGCCCCCCGGGCGTCTTGATCACCAGGTCCGGGCGTCGCACGATGACACGGCGCTGGATCAGTTCGTGCAGGGGTTCCCGGTCGCGGTGCGTACTGAACAAGGTGACCCTGTCGTAGTCGAGCGCCGCACAGCGCGACGCGAAGGAACTCAGCTGCGCGTCGTTTGCAATAAGGAGCTCAACGTGTGCGCCGAAGCGCCGCGCCAGCAGAATCGCTTTTTCGAGTACCGCGACGCCTGGCTCCAGCTCATCGAGGACCGCGAGAATCGACGTCAGCTTCTCCATTTTCATGCATCCCGCACGCACGAGCGACATCGGCAGGTGTAGGGCACCACCCGCAATCGGTCCAGTTCTATTTCCGCGCCGCAGATTTCGCATAGCCCGAACATCCCGGCATCGAGATGTTCGAGCGCGTGATTGACGTGCTCGAGCTCCGATCGCGCAGCCTTGTCGATTGCTGCGAGAATCTCGTCGTTCTCGATCACGATGGCAGCATCGGGTGCGTCTTTGGGTAGCGGCTCTCGCTGCCGGCCCAGATCCTCCTGTACACGGCGCAATCGATCGCGTAACTCGGCGCCACGGACCAGCAGCCATTCCCGGGTGTTTCTCAGCTTGTCATCGGTGACGGTTTGCATGGGTCAAAGCTTTGCAAACGACGGCGTCTCCCTGAATTCGCCCCTTCACTTACGTCGTCAGGAATACTGCGTACTCATTGCGAAGGCTGGTAACTCCATACTTCACCAATGTTTTCCAAAGGCACTCTGGCGCTCATGCAGGCGGCCGTCGATGCGATCATCGTCATCGACCAACGCGGCCGAATGGCCGCATTGAACGATGCGGCATGCCGCATGTTTGGCTATTCTCTCCATGAGCTGCTCTCCGAAAACGTGAGCATGCTGATGCCCGAGCCTGATCGCAGCGCGCATGACGGTTACCTTGCGCGCCATCTCGAAACCGGCAAGGCCAGGATCATCGGCATCGGCCGTGAAATTACGGCTCAGCGCAAGGACGGTACGACCTTTCCTGCGCGCCTCTCGGTGGGGCGCATCGCGGATGCTGGCCCACCACGCTTTGTGGGTATCGTGCGCGACGTGTCAGCCGAACGCGACGCGTCCGCAGTCCTCAAGCTCGAGCGTGACCGTGCCAACGCCTACCTCGAGCTCAACGATGCCATCCTGCTGATGCTCGATCCCGAGCGGCGCATAGTGGAAATCAATGCGCGCGGCAGTGACATCCTCGGTGCGCAATCCATCGACCTGCACGGCCGCGACTGGCTGCAGTTCATGCACGGCGAGTCAGAACGTGAGCGAGGCCGGGTTTTGCTCCAGCGTGCCTTGAACGGCACAGGCTCACGAGAGCGCGAATTCGATTCGCGCGGCGCGAGCGGTGATCGTCTGCGGATCTACTGGCGTTGCATAGCGCGGCGGGACACCGGCGGTACCCCGGCCGGCTGGTTGTGCGCCGGCATCGACGTGACCGAACAGGCGCTGCGCGCGGAGGACACTCATCTGGCACAGGAACGACTGACGCGCGTGGCACGGCTGGCAACCATGGGCGAAATGGCCGCCGGCGTCGCGCACGAGCTCAACCAGCCGCTGACCGCAATCACCACTTACGCACGCGCCGCCGAGCGCTGTCTCGAAAAGCCGGTACCGGACCTGGCCCAGGTCCGAGAGGTGGTGCGCGAGATCAACGCCGAAGGCCTGCGCGCCGGTGAGATCATCCGGCGTCTTCGGCGGATGGTGCGCACCGACGGTCTCGAGGAACGTGCGGCCGAGGACGTGAACGTTTTGATAAACGAAATCCATTCTCTGATCGCTGCCGATGCGCGCGTGCACGATTCGCGGCTACGCGTGTTACTGGCCGAAGACTTGCCACGAATCATGGTCAACGCAGTTCAGCTTCAGCAGGTGGTGCTGAACCTGCTGCGCAATGCACTCGAGGCGCTGCAAAGCAGGTCGGCGGGCACACGCGACGTCGAAATTTCGACTCACCAGACGGCGGAGGGTCACGTGGAAATCCAGGTCAGAGACAACGGCCCGGGCATCGACCCCTCGGTAGCCGATAGTTTGTTCGAGCCCTTCTGCACTACCAAGGGATCGGGCACCGGTCTGGGCCTCGCCATCAGTCGTACCATTGCGCACGCGCACGGCGGTACTATTGGCACCCGACCGGTGAACCCGCATGGTGCCTGCTTTTTTCTGCGACTGCCGGTCGCCGAGGATCAAGTCAAATGAAGAAGAATCCCCTCGTGATCGTGGTGGACGATGACTCGGGCGTGCGCAACGCCATGCGTATCTTGCTCAAAACCGTGGGGCTCGAAAGCATCCAGTTCGCGTCTGCGCAGGAATTTCTCGCTGCCTATCAACCTTCCCAGCCAGGCTGCCTGCTGCTCGATATCCGTATGCCTGGAATGAGCGGGCTCGAACTGCAGCAGGAGCTCAACCTGCGCGGTGCGGTGATTCCGGTGATTTTCATGTCCGGGCATGGAGACATTCCGATGGCCGTCGAGGCCATGCAGCAC
>Ga0190271_10002829_pt1 | contig 10706 bp, 5 predicted proteins | sample Popmic356T_FD_133747 | JGI IMG/M metagenome (GOLD analysis project Ga0190271, IMG submission 133747) | Populus adjacent soil microbial communities from riparian zone of Weber River, Utah, USA - 356 T | ecosystem: Environmental > Terrestrial > Soil > Riparian zone | place: USA: Utah | collected...
AGAACAGATGGGAGCCGTCCGGGGAGGCGGTCTCGTACTGGGCGCCCAGCGACGTCGACCCGGTTGCCGACTGGGAGGCGTCGATCACCTGGCTCGCTTTCAGGGCCACCCCGGTCGCGGTCGCGGTCGCCGCCTTGGAGAGGGTTATCGAGTCGGCGCCGAGCGCCGCGATCCTCGTCCCCGAGGGGATCCCCGGGCCGGTGATCGTCTGGCCGACCGCGAAGCTCCCCGAGCTCGTCGAGAGGTTGCCGACCAGGGTCGAGGCCGCGGCGGTGTCGCCGGTGCCAGCCGCGGTGGCGGCGCCATCGCGGACGAAGACCGCCGCGCGACCGCTGTCGGCACCTTCGTTGCTGACCGCGGTGAAGAACGTCCTGCCGCTGGGAGCGATCGTGTTCTCCATCTTTTCCAGGCCCTGCCCGGCGACCGGGCTGAGCGTGCCGTCGGGCAGCTGACCGGCGTCGCGCAGCACCCCGTCATGCCATTCGTACAGCGAGCTGTCGCCGGCAAAGAACGAGTAGCCGCCGAATACGGTGCTGAAGAAGATCCTGCTGCAGTCCGCCGAGGCCCCGGCCAATTCGTAGAATTTTTCCGATACGGAGATCCCCGGGTTCAACGGCACCCGGTTCGTGATCAGGGTGTACCCACCCGTCGCCCGGTCCCGCCTGTAGAGGTTGGTCACACCGTTTTCGACATCGACCTGCGGGGTGTCGGCGGTCAGCGGATTGAACGATTCGATCACCGAGCATTTGAAGTCTTTGCGGTCGATGTAGCGCACCCGTCCCGGCAGAGCGCTGCTCGTTCCTTCCGGCGCCGGCGCCGGGATCAGCGATGGTGGGGTCAGCTGCGTCGCGCTCCAGCCAGCGCCCGAGCGCGCGCCCATGAAGATCGTCTCGCCACCTCCCGCGCTGCCACCGAGGGCGTTGAAGATCGGGTAGGCGATCGCCTCCCCGTCTTCGGCGGCCTGGAAGTAGACCTGGATGAGGTTGAACCGGTAGACGTTCCCGGCCGGCCGCTTGTCGGCCGGCGAGACCAGCTCGATCGCCCGGTTGTCGGGGAGTCCGGATGGGTTGAGGCCGTCCCCCGCGTTGGTGGTGAAGGTGCTGTCGGGCCCGGTCGTGGTGCCGAAGGCGTTGGTCGCCACCAGCCTGAAGTGGTAGGTCGTGGACGGTTTCAGCCCGGCGAGTTTCGCGCTGACGGCGACCGCGTCCCCACCCGCGCCCACGAACGGATCGAAGTCCGGCGCCCGGTTCCCGTACGCGGTCGTCTCGCCCCATTCGAATTTGTAGGTCGTCGACGAGTTGTTCGGGTTGACGGTTCCGTTCAGCGTCGCGGTGGTGCCGCCAACGGGGAGCGCCTCGCTGCCGGCGAGGGAGGGTTTGTCCGGGAGGGTGGTGAACTGGCCGTTGGTGCTCGTCACCGAGGAGCTGGTCGTGGCGACGAGGCGCACGAGGTAGTTGCGGTTCGGCTGCAGGCCCGCGATCGCCTGGCTGACCGGCACCGTGCCTGCGACCGACCCGGCCGAAGCATCCGGGATCGGCGCCGATTTCCAGCTGAAGCCGCCGTCCGCGGAGTATTCGAAGTGGTATTTGGTGTCGAACCCTTCCCCTCCCGGCGCCGGCACGGTCACTTCGCCGTGCAGCGTCGCGGTCCGCTGCCCGATTCCCTGGGTGGGCAGGATCGCCGCGCTCGGCGGCGGCACCGGGCCGAGGATGTGGATCGCCGGAGCCGCGTTCACGGCCCAGACGCGTTCGCCGGGCCCGACCGCGAGACCGGCGCGGATCGCCGCGGCCACGGCGAGGTTCTGACCGGGGAAGAGGCTCCCTTCGGGGAGTTCTTCGCCGCTGTTGGTGAGCTCGCAGACCCGCGCCGTCGTCGTCGAGAGTTTCTTCAGCCCGTAGATGTGGCCGGTGCTGGTGTCGGCGGCCACCGCGACGATGCCCCCAGCCGCGGTCGTCCCCGACACCGTCGTCAGCGAGCACTGGTCCCCTGCGGCGGGACCGAACTGGTCGTCGCTCAGGGTTCCGTCGGCGTTGAACCTCTCGACCCGGCAGGTTTCGGTGGCGCTGCAGTTGGCCGGCGCGTTGAGGGCGAAGATCGAGCCGGCGCCGTCGACGGTGACGCCAATCAGGCCTTCGGTGAGGAACTGGCCCGCGCCGTTCCCGGCGCTGCCTTTCTGACAGCCGGTCGCGTTCGTGCACTGCTGCAGCGCTTCGGCCGGCGTCGCGGCGTTGACTTTCCAGCCGAAGGCGCGGGCGAAGGAGATGCCGGTGACTTCGTCGGAGCCGTTCAGGGTCGGCGTGAACACGTCGACCCGGAGGTTGCCGGGATCGGGCAGGTAGACGTTGCCGCTGGTGTCGACGGCGAGGTTGCGGGTGTGCTGGGCGCTGCCGGTGGCGGCGTTGGCGATGCCTCCGGCCGAGCCGCTGGCTTCCCCGGCGAGGCACCCGCTGGCCTCGGTGCAGAGCTCCAGGGCGCCGCCGTCACGAGGGGTGGCGATGGTCACGGTGCCCGAAGGCGTCAGTTCCGCTCCAGACGCCGTCAGCTCGTTGACGTTGGTGTCGCCGTAGCGGCCGCCTTTGAACTCGATCGCGTAGGGACCCCCGGCCGGGCCGGTCACTTCGACGTTGCCGACGCCGATGTTGGACAGGGCCTCGAGCTGCGCCTGGACTTCCGCCGCGCCCGCATCGAAGGGAATCGCCGCCGTCGTCGACGACGCTTCCGAGGGTTTGGGGTCTTTGAAGGTGAGCGTGAACGAGCCGCCGGTCGGGGCGCCGCCGATGGTCACGGTCTGCAGCTCGTTCTGAGCGACGTTGCCCGTGCCGACGTCGGCGCTGAGCGCGACTCCCGCTTCCGAAGCGGTGGCAGCCTGCGAGAGCGTGATCGTGTTCGTGTTCGCCCCAACCGCGGCGATGGTCGTACCGGCCGGGATGCCGGCGCCGGAGATTTTCTGACCGACGACAAACGCTTTCGAGGTGGTCACGACCGAGGTCACGCTGGTCGAGCCGCTGGCCAGGGTTCCCGTGCCGGCGGCGCCACCGGAGACGACGTTCCAGCCGAAGGCGCCCTGGAACTCGCCCTGGGCGGAATAGACGTCGATCCGTTTGTTTTCGTTGCCGTACACGAAGACGTTTCCGGTGTTCTGGTCGATGGCGAGGCCAAGCGGCACCCGCAGCGCCCCGGCCGCGGCGCTGGCGACGCCGGCCTTGCAGGTCGAGGCGGTCGTGCAGACCTCGAGGCCGGTGCCCGTGTCCCCGGAGCCGCCCACCGGGATCACGTCGAACCCCCAGGACCGAACGAAGGTCCCGTTCGCCGAGAACTGCGAGATGCGGTTGTTGCCACGGTCGACGACGTAGAAGTCCCCCGCGGAAACACCCCCCGCGCCGGTGCGGTTGACCCCGGCGCCGCTCGGGTTGAAGAGCTGTCCGGCGCCGTTGGCGGCGGCGCTGGCGGCGGCCGTGATCTCGCCCAGCTTCGTCTTGCTCGCAGCGTGCGCAGAAGGGGCGAATGCGGCGCCTAGGAGGAAGACCGCGAAGAGGAGCACAGCGGAGCGAAGAGGCAAGAGCGACCTGCCGCTGGCCCGAGTCGCGCGAGGGCCCGCGATCGGGCCTGCAATCCGTGCCACCGCGATGTCACCGCGAATCTTCACTCGTTCCTCCCTCGTCGGCGTACCGGCCTCTCGGCACGGTGCGCGCAGTCCCTAGTCCCTGACTCTGTCCCCCAGATGGCTGGCCGTTCCGACCCGCCTGTCCCTGTCGACAGGACCCCCTGAGATCGGGTCGTACCGTAATGGTACGCCCGAAGTTGTGTCAAGAGAACTCAGAAGTTTTTTTACTCAGGGCGCGCGCACCGAGGCCACCTTCTGGCCTCGGTGCGCTGCCCACCATCTGGATCTGAACGATCCGAACGGTTCTACGCGTCAATCTCGATGGGGGTTTCACCTTCTGGTGTCTCGAGTGTGAAGCTGCCGTGCATGTTGCCGGTGCCGCCGCAGCTGTTGGTCAGCGTCGAGCCCGGGATGTTCAGCACGTCGGTCCCACTCGTGTAGGTGAAGCCGAGGTTGCCGGCGATCGTGCACTGCACGCCCCCGCCAAGGTCAGCCGTAAAGCTGGCCCCGGTCGCGGTGCCAGTGCCACTGTTGATGGTGATCGTGCCAGCCGTCGGGTTTGTGATCAGGGCGTTACAGCCTTCGGTTGTCGTCACGGTTTCGCCGATCACGACCTGGGTCGGGCCCGGGTCCAGGACGGTGCCGTGGATGGTCACTTTGGCGCATTCGAGGGTGCCAGCGAGGGTTGTGGTTTTGAGGTTGGTGCTTGTCGCTGTGACTTTGGTGCCTTTAGGCACCGTTTCGCCTTCGTCTGTCAGCTGGACTGCTTGGGCGGCAGCCGGGATCGCGAACGCGACAAGGGCGCACGCCGAGAGGGCGAGCAGCATCATCTTCTTGAGCATGGGTTAATCTCCCTTAGTGGTTGTTGATTCTCGGGGTCTCGGTGGTTACGCCGGGGCCCCGAACTTCTCGCTGGGATGAATACCCGATACTGGCCTGAGTGGTCAAGACTCCCGGGTTTACCCCGCCTTTTTGTCAAACCGCGCCACGGAGCTGGGCATTTCTCCCTGCAAATCCCCGCATGTCCGAAAATCGCGCGTGTCGATTGACGTTGTCATCGATTGATGGAGAGTGAGCAGTGGAGCCCGTCGACGAGGTCGATCGCGAGCTGGGGATCGGCGCCACCGACACGGAGGGTCTGGAAGCTGCCGTCGATCAGCGCGTCCAGCCAGTCGCCGGTGGGGGCCAGGGCCCAGGTCCTCGGCTCCTCGTCGATACGCAGGTCGTAGGAGACGATCGTGCCGCGCTCGACCCGGATCGCGACCCCCGCCAGACCGGGGCTTTCGTCATCCGGCTCCACCGGGTCGGTCTGGGAGGCAAGCGTGCAGGTGCCGTGGGCATCGGGGGTCACGTGGACCAGGGGCATGGAGAGGAGAAACCCGGTCTCCACCTCGACGTCGGTGATCGGCGGCGCGTCGTCGAGGTAGCGCTTCTCCCAGCGACCGGCCGCGGCGAGGGGGGCGATCGCGCGCCGCAGCCATTCCGTCGGCACGTAGGGCGTTCCGCCCGACTGCCGTTCCAGCGCCACGATCTGCCCAGTCGTCCGCATCCAGCTCAGGCGGCGCTCGAGCGCCGGATAGCTCAGCTCGGGGATCAGCGCGCTCAACTCCGTGAGCGTGTGCGGGGCGCTCGCCACTGCCCGCACCAGCGCCGAGTTCCAGCCGTGAGCGAGAGCGTTCACGGCGGTGCCCGCATAGCTGCCGTCGATGTCTATCGGCCCTTTGGGGCACGCTGCCAGCCACTTCTCGAGCACCCGCGCCACGACGAGCATCTCGACCCCGGCCGAGGTGAGTGCGGTGGCCACCCCGCTGCCGCGCTGGCCCCTCAGCCGCTGCTTTTCGAGGGCGCCGATTTCGCAGAGCGCCTTCACGGCGCCGCGCAAGGTGGCCTCGGCCGACCAGCCGGCCCGCTCCTGAATACCCGAGAGGCGCTGCCAGCCCTCCCCGTGCGCACGCAGGACCTGCGTGTTCAGCGGTTTGGCGAGCACCTCCAGAACACGACCGCCGGCGCGCACGCTCCCCTCAGGGACTGGCCGGACGAACGCAGACACGGCGGCGGCGCTACCGGTGCTGCTTTGCAGGGGTCCCGGACACAGAAGGCATCCTAGATATATACCCCGAGCCTCTATGAATACTAAATAAATATCCTAAGCACTGATGCCCTCCCGCCCCGCTTCGCTGCGGGTGCGCGGCTCGGGCTCGAGGCGCACCGGCGCCGTCGACAGCGCCTGCACGCGCAGGTCGCTCCAGGTCAGGCCCTCGCGCACGAGGGCCGGCAAGCCGAGGGCGACCGCGGTGGCAATCTCGACCGCCTGCAGGATCACTCCGTAGGCGAGCGCGTCGGCGGTGCCGATCCCGAAGCCGCTGTGGAGGACGCTGACCACGGCGGCCTGGAAGATGCCGATGTTCGACGGCGTCGCCGGCACCACCGCGGTCACGTTGACCGCGAACAGCACCGCTGCGGCGGCGCCGATCCCGGCCTGACCGTCGAGGTTGAGCGCGTACAGCAGCGCCCAGCAGGCGGCCAGCTGAATCGCCCAGGCCGTCAGCTGCGCCGCCGCCGCGGGAATGCCGCGACGGGGGTTGCGGAAGACCGTCAGGCCGGCCCTGACCTGAACCAGGGCGCCGTGCACCGCGGCGCCGATCCGCGCCACCCGGCCGTTGCCGTTGCGGCGCATCAGCATCGGCGCGACGAGGACGACGACGAGCAGCAGCGCCGGGACCAGGCTGAAGAGGAAGAGCTCCTTGGTCCCGGAGTGGAAGAGCGGCGTGGTCGAGACGATGATCACGCCGAGCAGCGCCAGCGCGACCAGGTTCAGGAGCGTCTGCGAGACCAGGGTGCCGAGCAGGACCGGGAAGGTCTGCCGCATTCGCCCGATGCGACGGGCCAGGGTCAATGCACGGGCCGGCTCGCCGATCCGGGCCGGCAGCGTCGCCGACATCAGCACCCCGATCATCGTCGCCGAGGTGACGTCGCGGCGCCGGATCGGCCGGTTCGGCAGCGCCGCGCGCGCGATCCAGTACCAGGAGGCGGCCCTGAAGAAGAGCGAGAGGCCCATCAGGCCGCAGGCGACGAGGACCAGGGTGAAGTTGGAGCGGACGATGCTTTCGACCACCTTGTCGACGCCGATCTTCTGGGCGGCGAGCACGGTCAGGCCGATGCCGAGCGCGGCGGCGACGGCGAGAGCGAGGCGACGAGCGAGGCGACGGCCGCCGCCGCCCCGGACCGGGGCCGGGTCGAGCGAGGGCAGGCGCTGGGCGGAGCGGCGCGGCTTGCCGTCGGCGGGGCGAAGGCCGGCCCAGTGGGCCGCTCGCTCGCCCGTCGTCTCCGGCCGCGGCGCCGCGATCGCGCGCTCGTAGACCTCGGTCACCTGGTCGGCGACGTGGGGCCAGGCGTAGCGCTGGGCACTGCGCCGAGCCGCCTCCCCCATCGCCCGCAGCCGCTCCGGCTCGTGGTAGACGCGCTGCAGCTCCTCGGCCAGGCGCTGCGGGTCCCCGGGCGGCACCAGCAAGCCGTCGACGCCGTCGGTGACGACGTCGCTGTAGCCGGCGATCCCGGAGGCGACGACGGGCGTGCCGGCCGCGAACGCCTCGGTCAGGACCATCCCGAAGCTCTCGCCCGAGAGCGAGGGGGCGCAGAGCACGTCGGCGCGGTGCAGCTCCTCCCAGAGCCGCTCGCCGGAGACGCGGCCATGGAGGTCGATCGACCCCATCAGCTCCGGGTCGGAGATGTAGCGGAGCACGTCCTCGCGCTCGGCGCCGATGATGCTGAGCCGGCAGGGCACGTGCTCGACCAGGGCCCCGAAGGCCGTCAGCAGGATCGGCAGGCCCTTGCGCTCCTCGGGCCGGCCGACGAACAGCAGCCGCAGCTCCTCGGTGGGCGGGACCGGCGTCGTCGGCGCCGCCTCGACGTCGACTCCGTTGGGGACGATCGTGTAGTCGCCGCCGTACCAGCGCCGGCCGGTCCAGGCGGCGGCCTCGGAGACGGCGATGCGGGCCGAGAGCCGGTTGAAGAGGCGACGAGCGCCGACCGCGTTGGCGATGTAGTTGGGGAGCGGCTTGGTCGAGTAGGTGTGGAAGGTGCCGACCACCGGGGTGCGCGCGGCCAGGGTCGCGTTCCAGCCGACCAACGGCACCACCGGCTCGTGGACGTGGATGACGTCGAACTCGCCGCCGCGCACGGCGCGCCGGGGAGCGACGACGCCGCCGGCCGGGAACGGCGCCAGGTTGGAGACCGAGCCGTTGGCGCCGAACCCCATGGTCCGTCCCATCGGGATCAGGTATTCGGGCAGCTCGTGCAGTTCGGCGGGCGCCCGGTGCAGGGCGCGACTGACCCGGCCAGGCGGGTCGAATGGCGCAAGCACGCGGACGTCGTGGCCGCGTCCGATGAACTCCTCGGCGAGTGCCTCAACGTGCCGGTTCACGCCGCCCTGGTAAGACCAGGAATATGGCGAGACGAGAGCTATCCGCACGGACCGCAAAGGGTAGTTGATCGCTCGGCCTCCCTCGCCGAACCCTCCGCCCAGGCGAAACCGACGAAAACGAGCAGGTAGGCGGCGCCGATCTCCAGCAGCAGCGCCCCCGAGTCGTTGGCGAGCGTGCCGACCGCGGTCGCCGTCGCGGCCCCGATCAAACCGGCTCGCAGCGCCGGCCGGCCGGCGACCCAGGCCTGCAGCCGGTCGCGGCGGACGACGGCCAGGGCAACGAGGGCGGCGACCACCGGCAGGAAGAAGAGGACGATCGGCCTGGTGAAGCTGCGCGCCGAGAGCTGCAGGCGGCGCTGGGCAACATCGGCGATGTCGCCCAGCCCCCCGGCGTCGAGGACGGAGCGGGTCAGGTGGGCGTTGGCGCCGGAGACCAGGTCGACCAGCGCCAGCAGGGCGAGGACGGCCAGCGGGGCGGCGATCGCGAGCAGCACCGTGCGACGGCGGCGCGCCGCCAGGGTCGCCGCCGCCACCGCCGCGCCGACCGGGAAGACGATCGCGGCGCCGACGTCGGCGCCGAAGCGGCCCACCGCGAAGACGAAGGCGGCGGAAAGCCCGATCGAGAGGAAGGCGGCGGCGCCGGCACGCGGAGAGGAGCGCGGCAGAAAGCCGGCCAGGCCGGCGCCGGTCCCGGCGACGACCAGCACCGCGAGCAGCGCCTCGAGCTCGTTGCCGATCCCGTAGAAGCGCACGCCGAGCCCCGGGTTCGGCCCCAGCAGCGAGAGCGCGGTCAGGGGCGAGCCGGCGACCACGTCGGCCGCGTAGGCGAGGACCGTGACGGCCGCGGCGGCGGCCAGCGCCCGGTAGCCGCCGAGCAGCTCCAGGGCGAGGGCGGCAAGCGCGGGCGCCCCCAACATCACCAGCAGCATTTCCGCGCTCTGCCCGGGCTCGATCGCGGCGGCGAGGAGCAGCACGGCCGGCATCACCACCACCGCCAGCCCGGTCAGCTTCACCCCGGTCCGGGCCAGCCGGCCCCGAGTGGCAACGACGGCCAGGCCCAGCGCCGCCAGCCAGACCAGCAGGCTGAGGCCGATCACCGGCCCGCGGCGCGCGGAGATCACGTCCATCCGCGCCGCCAGCGACTCGACCGCGGCGGCGTCGACTGCCCCGACCGTCCGGATCGGCTGTCCCGACATCTCTCCCGGCACCGCGATCCCATAGTGGGCCAGGACCGTCGGCGCCACGTCGGTCGAGAGCACGTAGCCGTCGAGCCGGGTCGAGCCCGAGGTCAGGTTGCCGTCGAAGCCCGGCCCCGCGATCCCGATCGCCAGCGGCTCCTCGCTCTCGCCGCGCGGCCGCTCGATCGCGATCAGCAGCTCGCGATCGCCTCGCCGCCCCGCCAGCCGAGCCAGCTCCGTCGCATCGGCGTCGCGCACCGCCAGCGATCTCCCCGCCCCGCGCAGGGTCTCGGCGAGCAGCCCCGGGACGATCTGCGCCGGCGCCGACTCCGCCCGCTCGATCAGCGCACGATTGCGAATCGGCCGATCCAAGGGGACCCTGGCGGGCACCAGGTTGTCGTCATAGAGCGAATCGAAGACCCGGTTCCCCTGCGTAATGTCGAGATACGTCTGCTCGGCCGGCACCGCCCCCAGCCCGGCGCTCATCACCCCGGGCGAGAGCCCAGCGGCAGCGACCTGCGCCACGGTCGTCCCCTCCGGCAGCCAGGCAATCGTCGCTCGCGGCTGTTCCCGAGCCACCGCCGCCGGCGCGGCAAGCAGCCAGAAGGCGAGCGCTATCGTCACCCCGATGGCCGACCGCACTTTCGCCAAGTTCAGCTTCTTCAAGATCGATCCAGCCTGGCGCCGTCGGGACCCGGAGCTCCGGGCGGCCGACAAGCGGGAGTTTCTCGCCGCCTGCGAGGACTACGGCGTCGACCGCTCGCTGCGCGCGTACTCAACCATAGGCACGCGCGGCGACGTCGACCTGGTCCTGCTCAGCCAGAGCCCGAACCTCGCCGACATCCACACCTTCCACGTCGTGCTCGGCCAGAGCGGCCTGGCGAAGTGGGCCTCGACGCCCCACTCGTTCCTCTCGATGACCAAACCGTCGCCCTACTCCACCGAGGAGGCGCGGCCGGAGATCTGCACCTCCGAGCGCAAGTACCTCTTCCTCTACCCGATGGTCAAGCAGCGGCGCTGGTACGGGCTGCCGCCCGAAGAGCGCGGCCGGATCATGAAAAGCCACATCGAGGTCGGCCGTCGCTACCCGGAGATCTCGATCAACACGACCTATTCCTATGGGATCGACGACCAGGAGTTCGTGGTCTGCTTCGAGGGCGACGACCCGGGGATGTTCCTCGACCTGGTCAACGAGCTGCGCCCGACCGAGTCCAGCGAGTACACCGAGCTGGAGACGCCGATCTTCACCTGCGTGGCAATGTCGGTCCGCAAAGCCCTCGACGCCCTCGACGGCACGCCCAGCGCTCTCCCAGCCGAGCCGCAACCGCTCGGCTGAGCCGCCCGCGGCGGCGCATTCCCTATCCTTTCGCGCTCCCTGAACGGCAAGAGATAGAGAGACATGAGCAAGATCGGAAGCCCTGAGAATCCCCTTCGAGTCGCCATCGTCGGCGCTGGCCCGTCCGGCTTCTCCCCCGCCGAGCCCATCCTCAAAGACGGCGCC
>Ga0190271_10002830_pt1 | contig 10706 bp, 7 predicted proteins | sample Popmic356T_FD_133747 | JGI IMG/M metagenome (GOLD analysis project Ga0190271, IMG submission 133747) | Populus adjacent soil microbial communities from riparian zone of Weber River, Utah, USA - 356 T | ecosystem: Environmental > Terrestrial > Soil > Riparian zone | place: USA: Utah | collected...
AGCACCTTGGCGGCACCGGCAGCGTCGTTGGCAGTCTCGAACGCGGCGAGGAAGTCCGAGAAGGCAAAGCGGTGCGTGATCATCAGCTCGGGATCGATAAGGCCGCTCGCGAGCTTCTCCATCACCTGGGGAAATTCGGTGGGATAGCCGGAAGACCCGATGATGCTGAGCTCCTTGCTCATCAGCTTGGTGCCGTCGAACGTCACCGGCTTGCGCTGCAGCGCCAGGGTGATGATCCGGCTGCCCTTGTTGGCGAAGGTGGCGATCTCCGAGAGCAGGCCCGGGGCGCCGCTGGCCTCGATGTAGATGTCGGTGCGCGGATAGCTGGTGCCGAACAAGCTTGCCGTGCCGCGAAGCTCGGCCAGCGTTGTGGCGGGCGGGTTGTCGCGCGGGTCGTAGACCGCGCGCGCACCCAGCGCTTTTGCGCGCTCACGGCGCAGCGGCGACAGGTCGAACGCGACGATGTCTTCGACGCCCCGCCAGCGCAGCGCCATGATCGCGCCGAGACCGATCGGACCCACGCCGAAGATGGTCACGCTCTCGCCTGGCTTGGGGTCGGCGCGATTCACGGCGTGCGCTCCGACCGAGATCGGCTCCACCAGCGCTGCGTGCTCGAGCGTGACCTCGGGCGGAACGCGGCACAGTGACTGCACCTGTCCGTCCACCTCGCGCAGCACCACGTACGGGCTGAAGCCTCCGGACTCGCCTCCGCGGCCGACATCCGCCGGGCTGTTGTAGGAGTTGTAAGCGACGCGGTCGCCGACCTTGAAGCTGGTCACGCCTGCACCGGTCTCCGTGATCTCGCCGGCGAACTCGTGGCCGAGCGGCATCGGTCGCGGATAGCGCGGTCCCATGTTGCGGAAGTGCAGGTCCGTGCCGCAGATGCCGGCGGCCGCGACTTTGATGACCACGTCTCCAGCAGCTACCAGAGGCCGCTCCGCGTCGTCGAGCCGTAGGTCGCCTGGACCGTGGATCACCGCTACCTTCATCGTCGTCTCCATGGGCTGCGCATGCGCTCGCTGCGCCGGTTTATGTTTAGCGGACCCTGGCCGTGGAGCCTAACGCAGACAGTGTCGCTTCACGGCCATACTTTCGAAGATGCGCCCTCCTGAGCAAGCGCCGCGGCGGGGCCACCTTGACGGCGTTTGCCGCCAGCGAGAAGCTGCCGCGGAGCACCACAAAAGGATCGTCGATGACTGCTGAATCGGGCCTCTCCCACAAAGGTCTCAGAGTGGCCGAGCTGGTCAAGTCCGGCGAGGGCCAGGACGCCGTCAGCGAGCGTGCGCCCGGCGTGTACGAGAGTCGTGGGGTAGGCAACAGCTATCTACTGACGACCTCGGCGGGTGACGTGCTGGTCAACGCGGGGACCCTTGGCGACGCGCGGCGAGGCCGCGAGCTCTTTCGCAAGGTGTCGTCGAGTCCGATCCGCTACATCGTCCTCACCCAGAGCCATGCCAACCAATACGGCGGCCTCGAGGTCTACAAGACCCCCGACAACGTCGTTGTCACCCACCACAACTATCCCGAAGATCGCCGCTACAACGAGGCCTTGAGTGCGCACTACCGGCGGGGCTCGCGCAGGATGTTCGGACAGATCACCGGACCGGTTCGCGACATCGTGCCCACGGCGGAGGTGCCGCCCGACCTGTTGATCGACGAGCTGCACACGTTCGAGCTCGGCGGGCGCCGCTTCGAGCTGCACTGGACACCGGGCGGTGAGACGCGCTCGGCGCTGATCGTCTGGCTGCCCGACGAGAAGCTCGCCATCGTCGGCAATCTGTTTGGTCCGCTGTTCGGCAATCAACCGAACCTCAACACCATTCGCGGCGACAAGCCGCGCAGCGCGCTGCAGTTCATCGACTCGATCAAAAAGCTGCGCGCGCTCGGGCCCACGCTGCTGCTCACCGGTCACGAGGCGATCTCCGGTGCCGAGCTGATCGAGCGCGAGGTCACGCGCATCGCCGACGCGGTGCAGTGGGTTCACGACCGCACCGTGGAGGGGATGAACGCCGGGGTCGATCTGCGCACGTTGATGCACGAGGTGAAGCCGCCGCCCGAGCTCACGCTGACCGAAGAATACGGCAAGGTGGCCTGGAACGTGCGCGCGATCTGGCACGAGTACAGCGGCTGGTTCGATCCCGACCGCGGCACCACCGAGCTCTACGGCGTCAAGCCAGCCAGCGTTGCGCCGGCCATCGCCGAGCTGGCTGGCGGGCCAGACCGCCTGGCTGAGCGGGCAGCGCAGTTCGTGACCGACGGCAAGCCGCTCGAGGCGCTGTTTGTGCTCGACATCGCGCTCGCGGCGGCGCCGGGCAACGAGCGTGCGCGTACCGTCAAGCGTGAGGCGCTGGAGGCTCTGCTCGCCCAGACCGGCGGCAAAAACCTGTGGGAGCGTATGTGGATCGCAGCAGAGATCCGCGCGCTCGAGCCCACTCCCCCATAGTCAGACCACGCGGTCGACTACCTCCGGGATGGTGGGCGTCGGGCCCGGTTCAAGGCGTCGCTGTTTGCCGAAGCGTGGTCGGCTCAGGGTAACCATCGCGACGCTGCTCACGCCCATCAGGATCATCGTCAGCACGAGGAACGGCTTGTAGCTGCCGTAGCGGTCGAAAGCCGTGCCCGCGGCGAGCGGCCCGAACGCAGCGCCCAGCGCCAGTGCGCCGACCATCGCGCCGTAGAACACTCCGAAACGCTTGAGTCCGAAGTGCTGGGAGGCGAGGTAGGCGATGACGTCGACCTCCGCGCCCACCGTGAGTCCAAAGATCGCTGCCGCGACGGCCTGGCTGGATGGATTGGCGCCGGAATAGTAGAGCAGCGTACAGGCGATGATCGGCAGCAGAAAAACGCCGCCGCCCACCAGGTTACCAGGCAACCGATCGAGCACGAAGCCCGTGCCGAGCCGACCGAAGATCGAAAAGATGCCGACCAGCGAGGCGATGCCCGCGGCCGCCAGCGGGTCTGCACCGGCGTCTTTCAGGATCGGCACGAAGTGCACGATGATGCCGATTGCGGGCAGCGTGAACAAGCCGCTCGCCAGCACCAGCTGGTAAAAGGCAGGTGTGCGCAGGCCCTCGGGCACACTCAGGCCCACCAGCACGCGCGTGTCCACGGGCACGGGCGCGAGCTTTTTGCGGCGCTGATCGCGCGCGCCGCGAAAGACCAGAAACAAGATCGGGAACACCAGCACGGCCCAGATGCCACCCATCCCCATGAAGGCCTTGCGCCAGCCGTGGGCGCCGATCAGCCAGGTGGCGAGCAGCGGGAAAACCATGGCGGCCACCGAGGCGCCAGAGAGCGTCACGGCAAAGGCGAGCCCGCGTGACTCTTCGAAACGACTCGCGACCGCGCTCGTCCAGACCGTCGCCTGCAGGAACAGGTTCGCGATCGCCATGATGCCCCACAGCAGCAGCCAGTTGGTGGGGTCGCCCGTCGCGGTGCCGAGCAGCGCGTAAGAAGCCGTCATCAGCAACACGCCGATCAAGGCGATCAGACGCGGCCCCACGCGGTCCACCAGCAGGCCGATCGGGATACTGAAAAGCGCGGCCACCGTGCCCGTGATTGTGATGCCGCCTGCGATCTGCGCGCGAGACCAGCCGAAGTCGTGCTGGAGCGGCTCGATGAACGGGCCGAGCGAGTAGACATGTAGTACCGACGTCGAATAGCCGAACGCTGCGGCCACGGGCAGCGACCAGAAGCTTCGCCATTCCGATGCCGCGTTCTGAGAACTGTTCATGCTTCACCCGTCTTCGTACGCGAGGAGTTCGTTCGTTTCGGTCGGGGGGCACGAAGACGAACGTCCTTCCGTTGTAAGGTGGATGAGGTGAAGCGATCCGCTGAAATCATGCACGGCGAAGCGGTTGGCCGGCGCTGGTACATAGATGGCCGTCGTCCGCTACGGGGACGGGTGAGGGACGATAGTAGCGTGCCGTGACAGGTCAGTTTGAGGAGGTTGGGGCGTGCCCAAAACAATCGTTATCACGGGCGCTGGCGCCGGTCTCGGGCGCGCGCTGGCGCGCCGGCTCGCCGCGGACGGGGAGTCCGTGGTGCTGCTCGGGCGCGGGTTCGCAAAGGTGTTGGCCGTTGCCGAGGAGCTCGGCGGGCGTGCGCTGGCGCTCGAGTGCGACGTCTCCTCGCCCGAGTCGGTGCGTGTTGCCTTTGCCGCGATCGAAAAGCGCCATTCGCGCATCGACGTGCTCATCAACAACGCCGTGTTTTACCAGCCGTTCCTGATCGCGGAAGCGCCCGACGACCAGATCGTAAAGACGATTGGAACCAACTTCACCGGGGCGGTGCTGTGTACGCGCGCCGCGATCCCGCTGATGACCCGCGGCAGTCAGATCATCAACGTGAGCAGCGAGTCGGTCGCACTCAAGTTTCCGCACCTGGTGCTCTACCAGGCCTCGAAGGCGGCGCTCGAGCGGTTTTCCGAGGGGCTCCACCACGAGCTGGATTCGAGCGGCATCAGGGTGACCACGGTTCGTGCCGGCTCGATGTACGAAGAGGGCAAGACCTGGGAGGTCGAGCCCACCGCGCGCATGCGCTTCGCGCAGGCCGCGACCGAGGCCGGCATCAAGCTGCGCGACCGACCTGTGTCGCACTACACGTCCGTCACGAGCGTGTTCCGCACGCTGATCGACCTTCCCGAGGACGTCCAGGTGGGAGCGGTGACCCTCCACGCGCGGGCCACGACGTCGGCGCGACCAGCCTGAGAGACCTGAACATGACCCAAAAGAAGACCGTGGTGGTGACGGGCGCCAACGCTGGCATCGGCTTTCAGACCGCGCTGCACTTTGCGCGCGCTGGCGCGCACGTCGTGATGGCCTGTAGGAACATGGCCAAGGCGGAGCTGGCGCAGCACTCGATCCGCAACGAGCTGCCCGAGGCCAGCATTACGGCGCTGCCCCTGGATGTCTCGGAGCTTTCGTCCATTCGTGAGTTTGCACGACTGTTCGCCGACCAGGTGGGCGAGCTGGACGTGTTGATCAACAACGCCGGGATCGTCGCCTTGCCGCTCACGCGCACCAGCGCCGGCCACGAGCTGCAGTTCGCCACGAACTACCTCGGTGCGTTTGCGCTCACTGGCTTGCTGCTGCCGTTCTTCCGAAAGGATCGCGACGCGCGCATCGTCAACGTGGGCAGTCTGGCCCACCGCTTCGGCAAGCTGAACGTCGACGACCTGAACTGGCAGGAGTCTGTCTACGATCAGTGGAAGGCCTACGCCAACAGCAAGGTGGCTGCGCTCAGCCATGCGTTCGAGCTGAACCGCCGACTGCGCCAGAACGGAAGCAACATCATCGCGCTGGCGGCCCACCCCGGGTTTGCCAACACGGAGATGAGCCAGAAGAGCGAGACACTCAGGCCCAAGACCGCGCTGCGCATCTGGTACGTCAAGCAGATGACCAAGATCATCCCGTCCGCTGCGCTGGCCGCGCGCTCGGTGATTCGTGCCGCCAGCGCCGACGGCGTACAGGGCGGCGAGTACTACGGACCGAGCGGTCTTTTCGAGATCGGCGGCAGGCCCGGCAAAGCCCGCGTCAACCCGATCGCGGCCCAGCCAGAGCTGGCCGGTCGGTTGTGGACGGCCGCCGAAGCGCTGGCAGGCGTCCGCTACCTGTCTGCACCGGACCCAAGGCCGAGCACTCCGCTCGAGCCCAACGTGCAGTACTAAGTAGCCGGCTACTCCCCGAACAGCGCGCGCACGCCTGGGCGATCGATCTTCAGCGACGGGGTCTTGGGCAGATCGTCGACGAAGCGCCAGTGCGCTGGAATGTGGGTCGCGAGCACGTGCTGGCGTAGGTGCGCCTCGAGCTCGCCGAGCGAGGGCTGAGCGACGCCTGGTCTCAGCTGGAGCGCGGCTGCCGGTGTCTGGCCGAGCCTGCGGTCCGCCACGCCCACGACGGCGACTGCCGAGAGCGCTGGGTGCAGGAGCAGCGCGCGCTCGATCGTCTCCGGCAAGATCTTGAAGCCGCCGCGCATAATCGCCCCGTCTGCACGCGCGCGATGGAACACGAACCCATCTTCGTCGACGAGTCCGATGTCGGTCGTGCGAATCCAGTCCGGTCCCATGTGCGGAGACACCACTTCGAGCAGGCCTTCTGTTCCGGCCGGCTGGAGTGCGCCGCTCTCGGGATCAATCACTCTGACCTGTGCGCCGGGCACGGGCCTTCCCACGCTGCCCAGCTTCTGTTTGCCCCACTCGGCGTACAGGCTGGAGGTCATGGCGACCACGCGGCCGCCGAACTCGGTCGCGCCGTACGAGAGAAGAATCGGAATGTCGTAGCGTTCTTCGAAGGCGCGCTGCACGGCGGGATCGAGCGGCGCAGCGCCGGTGCCAAACGACTTGATGCAGGCCAGCTCGGCCGGCGGGATATCGGCGTCGAGCAGCATCTGCACGGCCGCCGCCGGCATGCCGGTCTGGGCAGGCTGGAAGCGCCGCACGTGGTCGCGCCAGCCGGCGAGCGTGAAGCGCTCCAGGAGCACGATGCGCAGGCCCTGAATGAGCGTCGGCACCGTCGAGTAGATGCCCGTGATGTTGCCGACCGGGAAGAACAGCAAGAAAGGCGGCATGTTGGAGAGATCGGCGCCGTGCGAGGCGTAGAGCGTGGTGCCGCTGCTGAGGAACGAGGCGATCAGCGCGTGGCGGATCGGGAACTGCTTGGGTGCGCCGGTCGTGCCGCTGGTCAGGATCTGAATCTGTGGATGGTCGGGGGCATCCGGGTCGGTGGGGCGCTCCGTGCGCGCGAGGCCCGGCTGTGCGGCGGCGTCCATGTCGCTGAGCGCGATCACGGCGATCCCTTCTGCCCGCGCGGTCTCTCGCACTTCGGCGGACAGATCCTGCGGCGCTACGACAAAGACGGAAGGCTTGAGCCGCTTCAAGTCGCGCGAGATGCCGGCAGCGGACTGGAACGCGTAGATCATCTTGATCGTGCGCCCGTCCGCGATCAGCCCCAGGAGCGCCGCCAGCGCGGACGGGCAGTTGCGCGGCGCAAAGGCAATCGAGGCCGACGTGTCGGCGCCACTCGCGGCGATCGCGGCACTGAGCTGCTCGGCGACTTGGCGCAGCTCGCCCCAGGTGTACCAGCGCTGCTCGAACTCGATGATCGGCGAAGAGGGTTCGCGCGCGAATGCCGCGCGTGCCATGGCCTGGAGCGACGGCGCTGGGCCGCTGTCGAGCGTTTCCGTCATAACCCGTGGTCCCCTTTTGCTAGCCAGCGCCGCGTGCTGGCTAGACCGTGATCTTCAGTTCCAGATCGATGCCGGCCACTTCGTAGCCACGTCGAAAGTCGCGCACGTGTTTGGCCATCCAGGAGCGCGCGCCCTCCGCGTTTTTGGCCTGAATGGCCTCGCTCACGCGGCGGTGCGCGGTGATGATGCGCGCGCGCGCCTGCGGGACCTTGTCGATCATCGCGCCCAGCGATGGCTCGAGCAGCTGAACCAGGGGCTCCTGCGCCATCACCAGCACCGGATTGTGGGTGGCGGCTGCAATCGCACCAAAAAACTCCGCCACGTGATGAACGCAGCGCGCGGTGTCTTCTTTGTGCTGGGTGAAATTCTGCTGCGCCTGCTGCATGAGCGCGAGATCGGCCGGCGTCCTGTGACGTGCTGCCGACTCGGCGATGGGCGGCTCGAACATCGACATCGACTCCCACACGTTCAGGAAGGTCACGTCGTGCAGCACCAGCGCACGGCCCACGTTTTCGGCGACCTGGTCGGTGTGTGGTCGCGTGACCATCATGAGCTTCGAGCCGCGCGTGCGCGTCAGCAGACCCGCCGTCTGCAGCCCCCGGAGTGCCTCGCGCACCGTCGAGCGGTTGACGCCGAACTGCTTGGCCAGCTCGGTCTCGGACGGCAGCCGGTCGCCGCTCTTGAACGAGCGGGCCGTGATCCGCTCGGTCAGCGCTGCGGCGACCTGACGGTACGCTGGCTCAAGCTGGAGCGGTTCGAACGGACGATTCATCGCCGGTCATCCTTCGTGTGATGCGCAGCAGGAGGGTGCCCTCGGCGACCTGATCGCCGAGCTTGTGCGCGAGACCGGCCGCAAAACCGTCGAATGGCGCCGTGAGCGTGTGCTCCATCTTCATCGCCTCCATCGTCACCAGCGCCTGCCCCTTGACGGCCAGAGCGCCATCGGCGATCTGCACTGCAATGATCCGCCCGGGCATGGGCGCACGAATCGCACCCTCTGTCGTAGCACCGCCACTGACAGCGAGCGATTGGGGCTCGTTGAAGGCGAACGCGTCGCCGCGCTCAAACACGATCGTCTCGGCGCCGATCCTGGCCGTGCGCAGCGAGGTCGTGCTCGACGCGCGCGGTTCTTCCGCGCGCGAGCAAAGACTGGTCGGGTCGAGCAAGACCAGCTGGCGCTCCGTGCCGGTTTGCACCTCGACCTGTCGTCTTGCGGCGGCATTCAAGCGAAACCCGCTGCCGCTGCCCCAGGCAGTCTGGGGCTCTACGTACTCGTTGAGCCGGGCCTGTGCCGCCGCCACAAACACCGCCGGGGATGTTTCGGAAGGTGGCACGAGCTCTGCCACGTGCCGCTCGATGAAGCCCGTGTCGATGTGACCGGCCACGAACTCCGGGTGCGAGGCGGCGCGCGCGAGAAACGCCGCGTTGGTCTTGATCGGCCACACCTCCACGTCGGCGCACGCCTGGGCCAGCTTCGCCGTGGCCGCACGTCGCGATGGGGCATGTACGATCAGCTTTGCGATCATCGGGTCGTAGAACGGCGTGACGACGCCGCCCTGCTCGACGCCGGTGTCGACGCGGATGCCCGCGGGAAAACGCAGGTGCGCGAGCGTGCCTGTCGACGGCAGAAAGCCAGTTTTGGGGTTCTCCGCGTACAGCCGCGCTTCCATCGCGTGACCCTGGATGGCGAGCTCGTGCTGTGCCCTGGGCAGTCTCTGGCCGCTGGCGACACGCAGCTGCCACTCCACGAGATCGACGCCGGTGATGCACTCCGTGACCGGGTGCTCCACCTGCAGGCGGGTATTCATCTCCATGAACCAGATGCGATCGGCGCGCAGGCCCTCGGAAGCGTCGGCGATGAACTCGATCGTGCCCGCGCCTTCGTAGCCGACCGCACGGGCGGCCTTGACGGCGGCGCCGCAGACGGCCTCGCGCGTCGCTGCGTCCATGCCGGGCGCAGGTGCTTCTTCGATCACTTTCTGATGCCGGCGCTGCAGCGAGCAGTCGCGCTCGAACAGGTGCACGGCATTGCCATGGCTGTCCGCAAACACCTGCACCTCGATGTGACGCGGGCGCGTGACGTATTTTTCGATCAGCACCCGGTCGTCGCCAAAGCTTGCCGCGGCTTCGCGCCGGCACGACGTCAGCGCGGCGGAAAAGTCCGCCGCACGCTCGACCTTGCGCATGCCCTTGCCGCCACCACCAGCCACGGCCTTGATCAGCACCGGAAAGCCTATCGCCGTGGCTTCTTTCTGCAGGCGTGTCGCGCTCTGATCGGCTCCCAGGTAGCCCGGTGTCACGGGGACGCCGGCCTCGATCATCAGCTTTTTGGCAGCGTCTTTCAGCCCCATCGCACGAATGGCGGAGGCGGGTGGGCCGACCCAGACCAGCCCTGCGCCCTTGACTGCATCGGCAAAGGCCGGGTTCTCGGACAGAAACCCGTACCCCGGATGGATGGCGCGTGCGCCAGTCTGGGCGGCGGCCGCGAGCAGCTTGTCGGGCCGCAGGTAGCTGTCGGCTGCAGCGGCGGGGCCAATCAGCACGGAGTCGTCCGCCAGCCGCGCGTGTAGCGCCCCACGATCCGCTTCCGAGTACACCGCGATGGTGCGCACGCCGAGCGCGCGAGCCGTACGAATGATGCGGCAGGCGATCTCGCCACGATTGGCAATGAGCAACGAATCCATCATGGCTACATCCTGAACACGCCGAAGCTGGTCGGCGGAATCGGAGCGTTCGAGGTGGTGGAGAGGGCAAGCCCGAGCACGTCGCGGGTCTGGACGGGATCGATGATGCCGTCGTCCCACAGGCGCGCGGTCGCGTAGTACGGATTGCCTTCGTTTTCGTAGCGCTCGCGCACCGGCGCACGCAGCGCGGCCTCTTCTTCGGCGGACCAGGTCTCGCCGCGTTGCTCGAGCGCATCGCGCTTGACGGTTGCCAGGACACTGGCCGCCTGCTCGCCGCCCATCACCGAGATGCGGCTGTTCGGCCAGCTGAACAAAAAGCGCGGCGAGTATGCACGGCCGCACATGCCGTAGTTCCCTGCACCAAAGCTGCCGCCGATGATGACCGTCAGCTTGGGCACCGCGGCGCAGGCCACGGCAGTGACGAGCTTGGCGCCATCTTTGGCGATGCCACCCGCTTCGTACTTCCCGCCGACCATGAAGCCGGAGATGTTCTGCAGGAACAGCAGCGGCCGGCGTCGTTTGCAGGCGAGCTCGATGAAGTGTGCGCCCTTCAGGGCACTCTCGGAAAACAGCACACCGTTGTTGGCCAGAATGGACACCGGCTGGCCCCAGATGAACGCATCGCCGCAGACCAGCGTGGTGCCGTAGAGCGGCTTGAACTCTGCGAAGCGTGAGCCGTCGACGATGCGCGCGATCACCTCGCGCACGTCGTAAGGTGCGCGCACGTCCTCGGGCACGATGCCGTACAGCTCGGCCGGATCGTAGGCGGGATCCTCCGGCGCCTCCATGTCGGGCGGAAGGCGTTTCGCGGTGTTGAACGTCGCGACGATGGTCCGC
>Ga0190271_10002831_pt1 | contig 10705 bp, 9 predicted proteins | sample Popmic356T_FD_133747 | JGI IMG/M metagenome (GOLD analysis project Ga0190271, IMG submission 133747) | Populus adjacent soil microbial communities from riparian zone of Weber River, Utah, USA - 356 T | ecosystem: Environmental > Terrestrial > Soil > Riparian zone | place: USA: Utah | collected...
GTCCAAGGGCGACGTGTCGCGAGCCTGGATCGGCGTCAGCTACCAGGAGCTGACGCCCGAGCTCGCGTCCAGCTTCGGCGTGAAGCGCAACCGCGGCGCGCTGGTCAACGAGGTGGTGCAGGGAGGTCCGTCCGCCAAGGCAGGGCTGCGCCCAGGCGACATCATCCTCGACGTGCAGGGCCGCGAGATCAAAGAAGGCAAGGACCTGCTGCGGGCGATCTTGCTGTTCCCGGTGGGCGAGAAGCTGACGGTCAACGTGCTGCGCGACGGCCAGCCGCAAAAGCTCGCGGTCACCACCGCCGAGCGTCCCGATCAGCGCGAGAGCCAAAGCGGCATCGCCAGCAGCAAGCAGCGCAACGCCAACAAGCCACTCAACGCAAGCGGCGTCGAGCTCGCGCAGGTGACGCCCGAGATCGCGCGCCGGCTCAGCTACAGCGGGCAAGGCGGCGTGGTGGTCGCCGACGTCGCGTCGGGCTCGCCGGCCGAGCAAGCAGGCCTGATGCGCGGCGACGTGATCGAGGAGATCAACAAAAAGCCCGTGCTCGGCGAGAAGCAGGCGCTCGAGGCGATGAGCAAGGGCGGCGCGCTGCTCAAGCTGCACCGCCAGGGCAGCACCTTCTACACGGCGATCGGAGAGTAGGCGCGCGCGGGTCTGTGCGCCTCGTATCGCAAGCGCACGCTGGACGAGACGAGTGCGCCAGGTGTGCAGCTGCGGTCGTCGAGGGGGCGCTGACAAGGGAAGGTTGAGCGAAACCTGAGCGTACCGTGCAGACGCACGGGCGGCAGCGCGAGCGTCGTGAGTTCGGTGCGAGTCCAGCCATCGGAGCTCACCATGCCAACCAGCTATATCATCGTCGACATCAGCGTCTCGAACGCAGAGGCATACGACCAGTACAAGGCGTTGGCGCCTGCTGCCGTCGCGGGCGCGGGCGGCGAGTTCGTGGCGCGAGGAGGACGCTTGAGGGTCCTCGAGGGCGATTGGCAGCCGACACGCATCGTCGTCCTGCGCTTTCCCAGCTACGAGCACGCGTGCGCCTTCTACGACTCGGCCCTGTACACCGAAGCTCGCGCACGACGGACAGGCGCGACGCAGCGCTTCAATATGGTGGTCGTCGAGGGGCTGGGCGACGCAGCCGTCGCTCACTTCGGCTGAGCGTCAGGCAGTGTGCTGATGTGGCAGGTGCGACGGCGAACCTCTCAGGCTGCGAGCAAACCGAACAAGGAACGAAGTACAACTGTCGTGGACCGAGGGGTGACGCACGCAAGGCGACGGCTGCACTGCGGCACTACAGCGGGCGCAGCTCAGCGCAAGGACACGTAGACCTCGCTGCGCTTCTGGTTGAGCTCCCAGAAGGCATCCGCGACGGTTGCCGCTTCGAGCGTCGCCCTGCCGTCGTCGAACTTGGTGCCCTTCACGAGCGCCTCGACCGTGACCTCGCCGACGTAGATGCCGTCTGCCTTCAGCTTCTGGTGGAGCAGTCCGACCAGCTTGTGCTGCGCCGCCTTGCTGACCGCGAGGCCCATCGCGCCCCACTGCACGGCTCGCGCGTCGGTCTGCGGATCGTACAGGGCGAGTCCGCCTCCGGTGACCAGCACGGCGCCGCGCTGCTCTCTGAGATCTGGCAGCGCCTCCTGCACGGCCGCGAGCAGACCGTGCACGCCGACGTCGAGCACCGCGCGCAGCTCGTCGGGAACGACGGTGAGGTCGCCGCCCTGCGGGAGGTACGCGTTCCAGTGCAGCGCCGCGATCGGACCGAGCGCGCGGCTCGCGTCACGGACCAACCGTCGAACCGCGTCCGGCTCGCCGACGTCGGCGGGGTACGCGCGCGCCTCGATGCCGTTCTTGGTGAGAGACTCCACGGCCGCAGTCAGCCGCTCGGCTGTGCGCCCCACCAGTGCCACGGCGTACCCCTCACGCCCGAAACGACGCGCCACGGCATCCGAGATTCCCGGTCCATACCCTGCCACCACGATGGTCTTGCCCATGCTGCTCCTTTGCGCCCCGCGCGGGCGGGGTTCTGCCTCGAAGGCTGCGTCAGCTCAAGTCGTCGTTGGCTCGCGCCGCGTTAGCGAACGTAGGCTGCTCTGTCGGCTATTCATGAGTTTGTTGTCGGCGGTGACGTCGGCGCTGGTCTCGCGCGCCACGCGCTCCATCATCGAGTCAGCGCCATGAGCGCGTCAGGTAGTCGGCATTAAACATCTGCCCTCGCTGAAAGCCGCGTCGGGCACGAACCAGACCACCGGTTTTTCGCCAACCAAGCTACGATGATGACCCGAGGGAGGAGCTCGCACTGCAACGCCGACTGACAAGGCTTTCCCAGGCCCGCGTGGCTCGCGGGTTGTTGATCGCACCACTCGGGCCGATGGCTCTGTTTGGCGCGCGCGCTGGCGAGCACGACCTCGCGTTCGTGGCCTACAGCTACGCCATCGCGATGGTCTCTGGCTTGCCTCTTTTACTGATCTACGAGCTGCTTGGACTACGCAGGCTCTGGCACTACCTGGTTGGTGGCTTCGTGATCCCATTCGTGGTCGGAATCGGCCTGCTGCTCACGATCGCCTACGAACCCGGGCAGTCCTGGGAGCGCATGCTGACGCGCTCGCTGGCGCTCGGCGCCCTGTGCACCATCGGCGCGAGCACCTTCTGGCTGGTTGCGATCCGACCGCCCGATCCCAGCCCGTGAGCGCTGCGGGAGCGCCCACCGTGGTGGTGCCCACGATCGCAATGGTCCTGCTCGCGCCGTTCGGCGTGCTGGGCCTGTGGATGCCTTTGTTCTGGGTCGCAGCGGTCCCGTGCTGGCTCGGCACGCTGGCGATCCCGGGCTACGTGCACGCCTGGCGCGCCGTGCGCGAGCGGCGCGTGGTCCGTGGCGCGCAGCGGATCTGGGCCTACACCTCGATCGGGCTGGGCTCGCTCGGGGCGCTCCTGGGGACGGTCTTTTCGCTCTCCCTGATCGTGCCTCCCGTGCTCGGGCTGTGGTGCTTCGTGCTCGCCGTGCAGCTGCTCGTCGCCTTCGTGCGCCTCGACCCCTGACCCTGTCAGTCGAAGGCGTCGCAGATCATCGTGTCGAGATCGAAGCCAGCTGATCTGCCCCGCGCCCAGATGATCATCGGGCGAGGCGGCACGGCCCACCAGCGGTACACGATATCGACCTCCGGCCCGTGCGGGCTGAACTGAAAGGTCAGCACGCGGCCCTTGCGCCGCTCCACTTCGTAGAACGCGCCCACGGCCTGTTCGGAGTCGAGCGGCCCGTGTTCACCCTCGTAGACCCGAGCATCCTCGCTGAACACCGTCAGCGCGTGCTTGAGGTCGGCCCAGCGCCCGTAGTTGCGCGCCACGATGTTGAGCCCAGCGCACACGAACACGGCGAGCGACAGGCCGGCACCGATCAGCGCCGTGCGCAGCATCGTGCGCCCCACGCCTCGCACGGCCGTTCCTTGTCGGCGCGCGTGGAGGACGCAGCCGAGCACGACCGCCAGCCAGAGGACGAACCAGCACAGGGTCAAGAACGCGAGGGTCTCGGGACCGGGCGGATCCCCGGGCAAGCCGGGGCACATGGGCTCGTTGGCCTCGCGGAACAGGCTGCACAGCGGCGGCATCACCGGATGCTAACGCGTGCTGGCGAGACCGCGGAGCGCATCGCCAGCACTCCTTCGCCGTGGTCTTCGCCGACAACGAGGATCGCGTCACGCACGCCGGCCACGTTACTGCTCGAGCACGGAAAGGTCGCTCGCACCGCCGGTGAGCTCGAACGACCAGCGATCGGTCGCCGCGTCCCAGCCAGGCGTCGACAGCCGGGCCGAGCCGCCAACGGCGCCGAGCTGCTGCGCGTCGAACACCAGGTTGCTCGCGCCGCCGCGCACCGAGATCTGCATCGCCGTGCCGCGCGGGCGGCGGATCACCAGCCGGCTCGCGCCGCCCGACAGGCGCAGCGTCGACGTCCCGCGCGGGGCTGGCAGCGTCAGCTCGGACTCGCTGGCGCCGCCGGTGATCGCGATGGCAACGATGTGCAGCTCGTGCAGGTCGGCCGCGAGGTGCGAGACGCCGCGACGGATCTCGATCGACCAAGGCACCGCCGTGGTCAGCGTCAGCTGCGCCGCGACGTCGCGTGCCCCGAACCACGAAAACCCCTTGTACTGAACGTCGACCTCGCCGCTCGGTGTCACCGTCACCTGCGGTCGCTTGCCCTCGAAGTGCGCGCGATAGAGGTCCTTGATGCGTGACCCGCGTAGCTCGAGCCGCGCGGCGCCGGACGCGAAGCGCAGCCGACCGTGCTCGACGCCGGCGAGCGGTGCGCGATCCGCGTCGGCGCTGCCACCCGCGTCTGCGTCGTCGCGTGCAGCGCGCTCGCGCGCTAGCTCGGCCGCGCCGGCGAGCAGCTGCTCGGCCGCGGCGTCGAGCAGCGCCGCCGTCTCGTGCACTCTGGCGTCGTCGAGATCCGCGAGTGCCTCGGCGAGCAGCTGGTCGCGTAGCGCGCGGTCGGCGTCGATCAGCGCGCGCCGCGCCGGAGCCAGCTGCACCACCACCTGGCGTCGATCGACCTCGTGGCGCGCGCGCTCGACCCACTCCGCGCGCTCGAGCCGATCGACCAGACCCGTGACCGCACCGCTCGAAATGCCCATCGCCTCGGCGATCCGCCCGGCGGCTACCGGGCCTGCCTCGGCCAGGAACCGGACGGCCTCGAAGTCGGCAATGTTGAGCCCGACGTGCTCGGCAGCGGCGACGCGCAGGCGCCGCTCGGCCTCGGCGACCCGGCTCAGCGCAGCGGCAAATTCATAATTTCGTTTGGTTTTTCGGGGTGTCGCCACGGCGCAGCAGAGCCTCTTGACAGGAATGTCTTAGTTGCTAAGATACTTTCAAGTCGAACTTCAATGCATCTGTACCTCCTATCTACCGTGCTTTTCATGCCAATCCAAGGAGCGCGCCAATGACCAGCCAGGGAACTCACGTGTCTCGTGCATTCCGCACTGCGCCTTACCGGGACGGCCACGTCGAGCTCGAGAGCCTCGCCGTGCCGTACGCCGGCCAGAGCCGGATGCGCCTGACGATCACCTCCGGGATGGCCGACGCGCACATCCGCATCGACCCCGACGCCACCGACTTGGTCGCCATCGAGTACGGCGGAGAGCTCGCGCCTCGGCTCCGGGTCTCGACCTCGGAAGTGCGACTCTCGTGGCCCGCGTCGATGTGGTCGTGGCTCAGCGCCACGCTTGCCGGCGAGGATCGCGACATCGAGATTGTCTTGCACCCGGCGGTCGAGTGGAGCCTCCAGCTGCGTGGCGGACTCTCCCACTTCGAGGCTGACCTCGCGGCTGGCAAGCTCGCGCGCCTCGAGATCAGCGGGGGCGTCAGCGACGTGCGCCTCGAGCTGCCCACGCCCGCGGGCGTCGTCCCGATCCGGATCTCCGGTGGCGCGAGCGAGCTTGGCCTGCGCCGGCCCGCCGACGTCGGCGTCGCGCTCGCGGTCGGCGGCGGCATGACAGGCCTCTGCCTGGACGACCAGGGCTTCGAAGCCATCGGCGGCGGCGCTCGTCTCTCTCTGGGTCTCGTCCATGGCGACACGCCGCGCTACTCGCTAGAGATCAGCGGAGGTGCCAGCGGTCTGCAGATCGTTCCCCGTTGAGGCAGAGCGCGCTTCACCTGACCGCCGCGCAGCTCGCGCGCGCATCCATGGAGCAAAACAGACTCCGGCGCGCGATCACTTCGCGAGCTGAAATCGTCCTTTGTCTGCAAGCGCCAACGCTCTGTCGGCTGCAGCGACTGGTTTTTTATCGCGCTTCGCGAAAGTAAGCCGATGTGTTAGCAGCAAGGCTGCTGACTCGAGTCTGCTGCTGAGGGAGCGGTGCAACATGTTGGTTTTCCGAGCTGGCTTGCTTTTTTCGACGATTTTTCTGTGCGCGCTGAGCGGCTGCGACAATGACCGGGTAGAGACCGAGACCGGTGAGTCGCCCGTGGGGGTGGTCGATGCTGGAAGTTCAGCGGGCGATGCAAGTCGCCCCGGACCGGACGGCGGCTCGGCCACGGGAGCAGACCTTCCCATCATCTTTGTCCACGGCTTTGCGGGCTCTGCCTCGCAGTTCGAGTCGCAGGCCCTGCGCTTCATCGCCAACGGCTACAGCAAGGACAAGATCCGCGCGTTCGATCACGATGGCGCTGGCTTCGATACCGCCTCCTTCCTGACGGGCGTCGACGAGTACGTGAACGCGGCCATCAAAGACTTCGGCGTGCAGAAGGTGTATCTGGTCGGGCACTCGCGCGGGACCTTTGTCTCCAGCATGTATTTGGGCGATGCCGCACGCGCTGCGAAGATCGCCAAGTACGTCAGTCTCGACGGCTCGGGCTGCGCCGCGGCCGTCACGGCCGGTGTGCCTTGCATCGAGCCGAACCAGGCGAGCCTGCCCGGGCAGAAGCACGTCGAGGTCGCCACCTCGGCCGAGTCGTTCGCGCGCATGTACGACTTTTTCCTGGGCAAGGCGCCCACGGTCACACAGATCGTGAAACAAAGCGGCCCGGTCGAGATCTCGGGCCGCGTCGTGAACTTCCCCGCGAACACGGGTCGCGCAGGCACCACGCTCGACATCTACGAGGTCGACAGCGCCACGGGCGCGCGCACCACTGCGCCGAAGGTTGCGACGTTCAGCATCGCCGCGGACGGCAACTGGGGCCCCGCCACGGTCAGCCCGGACAAACACTACGAGCTGGCCGTCTCGGCGCCCGACACCGGCACCCAACACTTTTACCATCAGCGCTTTTTGCGCAGCAGCCACCTGATGCGGCTGCTGTCGGGAGGCTCCGACTCGCCGGCTCGCGTGAACACCAACGCGAGCGACAAGCACGCCGCGATCACCGCGCTGCGCATGCGCGAGTGGACCGCCGCCGACGTGCTCGAGGTCAAGTCCACCACAGCGAGCGGCACGGGCCAGCCCCCCGTCAACGCGATTACGCCCGCAGCGGGCACTCCGGCAGCGGGCGGGATGGGAGCCTCGTTTTTGCCGATCGGCCTCTACATCCACGACGATGCGGCCACCCCCGGCGTCAGCAGCCTGGCGCTGCTGCCGTACTTCTCGACGCAGCCCTTCCAGAGCGGTGTCGATATCTTCCTGCCGGCCACCGAGCCGACCGACGGCACGATCACCCTGACCAACTTCCCGCGCGGGGATCAGAGCAAGCCGCAGGTGCTCAACGTGCCCAACTGGGCGTCGTCCAAGCACTCCATCGCCGTGGTCTTCGCCGACTACGCGCAGTGAGCGCACGGCCGACTCGCTCGGCGTGTTACAGGCGCTCCAACGTCACTTCGAGCGTGTTGTCTCGCCCGCGCACCTGGTAGCGCGGCGAGACGCCAGGCTGAAAGTCGATCGTCAGCTCGGCGTAGCCGCCTCGGTTCAGGATCATCGCCCGCGAGACCGCGCTGTGCGAGGTGGCGATCGGGCTGGCGCGATCGAGGGCAAGCCGACCTGGCACGCGCACCGTGATGCCGTTCGGGCGCGCCTCGCCTTCGACCAGCTCGACCGGTCCGTTCATGCGCAGCGTGAACACGCGGCCGTTGGGGACCTCGGCCTCGCCGAAGGGCGCCGACAGCACGGACGCCGCCGGCGGTGCGGCGGCGGTGTCGTCCGCCAGCGCGGGGTCGGCGGCCTCGGCGGCAGCGCGCTGCTTGCCTCGCTTGGCAGAGCGTGGCTTGGGCGCAGGGGTGACGACCGGCTCGTCGAGCGGGTCGCCCTGGTCGTGCAGCTCGATGGTCGGCTCGGCGACTGCCGTCTCGGGCTCGAGCCGCTCGGGGATGCGGATGCGGTCGGCCCCGCTGCGCGGCGCGAGCGCGTACACCCCGAGCCCGATGCCCACCAGCGCGAGCGCCAGCGCCGCGATGCGTGCGGTCTGCGGCGGACGCGGCGCTTCGCCCTCGGCCGGGGCCGGCCCGAGCAACGACGAGCGCTGCATGCGCAGCGGCCGGGTCTTGCGCGCGCGCACCTCGGAGGTGGACTTACGCAGCCCCGACCAGCTGCGCAGCACGAGCGCGCGACCGCGTGCGAGGTGCAGCAAGAGCCGGCTCCTGGCCTCGGGCAGGTCGAGGAACTCGGTCTGTGCGCGCAGCGAGGGCTCGAAGCGCTGCCTCAGGCTGTGAATCTTGGCCACCGGCACGCGGAACAGCGAGCGCAGGTGGGCGGGCATGGTGCGCAGCTGCAGGGCTGGCAGCTCGGCAGGGCTGGGCTGTAGCTCGATCGGCGCGTCGTCGTCGACGGCGCCCGCCGGGTAGGCGTCGTGCTCGTCCTCCGCGTCGTAGTCCTCGTCGTGCGCGCTGTCTTCGTGCGCGCGTGCGGGGACGTCTGCGTCCCGGTCGAGGTCCGCGTCGAAGCGCGCCCTCGGGCGCGCGAGCGGAGCATCGAGGTCTTCACGAAACTCTGCGCGCTCATCGAGGTTGGCCCCCAGCTCCCCGTACGCCAGTGCGGCCTCGGCGAGCTCCTGACGCGTGTCGCGGACCGGGCGCTCCAGCGCGGACGCAGCGGCCGGCGGCGGCAGCGAGTAGCGCGCCTGGAGCGTGCGCACCGAGCTCGATGCAGAGAGCGAGGTCGGAGCCGACGGCGCGGAAGACGTCGGCGCAGACGAGGCGGAAGCCAACGGCGCAGACGAGGCCGAAGCCGAAGCCGACGGCGTCGACGACGTTGACGCGGACTGCGCAGTCGACCCGGAAGCTGACGGCACCGCCACCACGGGCGCGGGCGCGGGCACATCCAGCTGGGTCGCGCTGCCGCGCAGCGCGGCCGGTGCGAACGGCGAAGGGGCAGGTCCGATTCCGGGGTGCGTGTCGGAGTCGGTGAGGTCGCTCGCCTCCTCCTCTGCGGGCGGAATCCGCGAGCTGCGCTCGCGCTGCGTCTTGTCGCGTACCGCCGGGGCGACGACGCGCGCGTAGTAGTAGGAGCTGGGCTCGTGTGAGAGCTCTTCGTCGCGCACGTCGCTGGGCACGTCCGAAAGCTGTTCGACCTCGTCGTGCAGACCGAACGAGGCCGCGTACGCGACGGTCTCGAAGCCCGAGTCGCTGCCCCGCGCGTCGACGCCGGGCACCAGCGCACTCTCGAGCGCAGCCGCCAGCAGCGCACTCTCGTCGATGCTGCCGTCGGGGTCGCCGCTCTCTGCGAGCTCGGCAGCCGACACGTTCGTGACGGCCGTGGCGAACAGCGCGACTGCACCCGCGTCTGCGGCGTCGACCAGGCGCCCGGGCGCCCCGTCCAGCAGCACCCCGTAGACCAGCGTGGGCACGTCGAACTGGCTCTGGCGCAGCTCGACCGACGCGATGCGGCCGCGCTCCTTGCCGCGCCCGGGCACCGTGACCTCGACGCTGCGACCGAGCTGCAGGAAGGTCAGCCGCTGCTCGAGCACCACGCGCGAGTCGTCGGCCAGCTTGAGTCCGGCGTCGATGGTGGTGCCGAGACCGTCGATGGACAGCAGCGCGGTGCGCGGCCTGTCGACCCGGGTCTCGGGGGCGGTGCCGGGGCTGACCAGGCGACGCAGCGCGGTGGCGCTCTTGGTGTCGAGCTCGACGAAGCGCAGCCCGAACGCGCCTCGCTCGGGCGTGAGCTGCTCGGACCAGACCACCTGCCCCTGGGCGCGCACCAGCTCGCCGGTAGGAGGACAGCTGAAGCGGCAGGTGATCAGCTGGCCCAGCCGCGGCGCCTGCGCCGTACGCATGGCGATCCCGCCGATACTCACGTTGAGGCCGTCGGCTTCGACCAGCTCGTCGGCCTGCTCGCTGCTGTGAACGTCGACACCGCGGAGCTCGACGAGCGCTGCGAGCGGGACGCGGTCCTCTCGCTTGACGCTGCCGTTTTGCGCTGAATGTTGCATGTACATCCTCACGCGCGCGCTCGCGCGTCGCCATTTCACTCGCGCGTTTGGGAACCGCGCGCGCCTTCTTTCGCTCGCGCGCTCACGCGCGCGCTTCGACCGCGGAAGACCAGTGTTTCGCGGAGACCCCCCGCGCTGTCCACTTTTCGTCCGTGTTGCCGACGGAGGACGGCTTTCTTGACCGGCGCTCGCGGCATGAGCAGTTTCAGGCATGGCCGTGAGGCTCGTGGTGCGCCACCCCAAGAGCGCGGCGGGTGAGGCCGGACAGATTGACTTCGAGTTCGACCAGGCGCGCGTCGCCATCGGACGCAGCCCCGGGGCCGACGTGCGCCTGCCGGGTCTGGCCGTCAGCGAGACCCACGCGACCATCGAGCTCGCGGGCGACCACTACACGCTGCGCGATGCCGGCTCCACCAACGGCACACGGCTGAACGACGAGCTGCTGGTCGGCAGCCGCACCCGCTCGCTCGAGGCGGGCGACGAGATCCGCATCGCGGAGTTCACGCTCACCTTCTCGGACGGCCCGCTGACGCACCGGCCGACGGCCCCGGAGCACACGGCCTCGCTCGCGCGCCGCATGCTGCGCGAGCTGCTGGGCAGCGAGAGCGGCGCCCACGAGCCGCCGTTTTTGCGTGTGGTCGAGGGGCCCGACGCCGGGACCGTGCTCAACTTTGGCGAGCCGCCCTCGCGGCTGCTGATCGGGCGCAGCCCGGACGCCGACCTGACGCTGCGCGACGTGGACGTGTCGCGCGCACACATCGAGTTCGTGCGCGACGTGGACGGCACCAGCGCGCGCGACCTGGAGAGCAAGAACGGCCTCGACGTGAACGGCAAGCGGGTGCGCGAGCGGCGGCTGCGCCACGGCGA
>Ga0190271_10002832_pt1 | contig 10704 bp, 11 predicted proteins | sample Popmic356T_FD_133747 | JGI IMG/M metagenome (GOLD analysis project Ga0190271, IMG submission 133747) | Populus adjacent soil microbial communities from riparian zone of Weber River, Utah, USA - 356 T | ecosystem: Environmental > Terrestrial > Soil > Riparian zone | place: USA: Utah | collected...
GCATCCGAGCACCGCGGCGTGCGCGATCTCGGGACCGGTCATCTGGAACGCGCCGTCGCCGACGAGGACCAGCGGCCGGCGGCCGCTGGCCACCTGCAAGCCGAGGGCGGCAGGAATCGCAAAGCCCATCGTCGCGTAGTATGCCGGAGCTACGCAGTCGTTGGACCGGATTTCGACCGCGGCAAAGAGACAGTCGCCGGTGTCCGAGACGAGCGGCACCTCCGGATGTGCTCCGACAAATTCGTTGGCGCCCTCGATCAGGCGAAGCACGTTCATTGGCGCGCTGTCGGGCGACCGTGACGACTCGGCCACGGACGGCGCCGGCGCTGGCACTGCGGCAGCCTGAGCCCGCCCGAGCGACGGCACGTCGAGCAGGCCCGACACCACGCGCTCGAGTGGCGTGTCGTGGTACCGGTGATGGCCGACGAACACCTCGCGCGCCACGCAGATGATCAGATTGCTCTCCGTGAGCCGCTGGGCCGACACGCCCAGGCTGGTGTCACTGATCAGTTCGCCGAGCAGCAGCACGCAGTCGGAGTTCTCGACGACATCGCGCAGCGTCGGCGGTGACACGACGCCGAGGTAAGTGCCCGCAAACTGCGGGTGCCGGGTCGGGAAGACCCCGCGGCCGAGAAAGGAGGACGCCACCGGGACGCCCAGCCGCTCGGCGAGCTGCACCACTCGATCCCGCAGCTGGAAGCGATGCACCTCGACGCCCACGATCAACACCGGGTGCTCCGCTTCCAGCAGCCGCTCGGCGATCTCGGCCACGGCTTCGGCCACCGCGCCGGTATCGGTCGCGAGCTCGAGGGCCGCCTCCGGCGGCGGGTCGTCGATTTCGGCCTCGACCATGTCGCGCGGGATTTCGAGGTACACCGGCCGCTTCATCTTCACCGCGACATCGAGCGCGCGCGCGACGTGCGCCGCGGCGGTGCGAGGGTCGTCGAGGATGGCGCTGTACTCGGTGACTTCGGCGTAGACGCGGAGCTGCGAGTCGAACGACTTCACCTCGTGGTGCACCGGCATCCCGGCGCGCTTCTCGATCCGCCCCGGCCCGCCCGAGAGCACCACCAGCGGCGACTCCTCCGCGTAGGCGCAGGCCACGGAATTGACCATGTTGAGGCCGCCGGCGCCGTAGGTCACGCAGCACACGCCGAGCCCGCCGGTGATGCGGGCACAGCCGTCGGCGGCAAAGCCTACCGCCGGCTCGTGGCTCAGGCGGACGAGCGCGAAACGCCCGTCACGCTCGAGGGCTTCGTAGAGATTGAGGACGAAGTCGCCGGGGATGCCGAAGATGTGACGGACGCCGCGCTGCCAGAGCTGATCGAAGAGGAAGGAGCGGAGCGTGGTGGCCATGAGGTCTCGGGGGCGGCCGCTCCGTCCGCGCGCCGCCCATTAGGGTTCTCTCTATCGCATCACGACCGTGCGAGCAGCGCGCCGACGATCGCGACAAGCGTCGTCACCTGGATGCCGACGAGCCAGGTGAAGTGCCGCGACATCTTGTCTTCAAGCCGGTCGAAGCGGAGTTCGAGCCTATCCTCGAACTCTCCGAAACGTCGATCGATCAAGGTCTGGGTATGCTCGCTGACCTGACCTTCCAGGTAAGCGACCCGCTCTTCGATCGTCGCCATGGCTGAACCTCCCTGAGCATAGCGCCGCGGACCGGCGGGCTCAACGGGGCGCGTGCACGAGGCGCGCCGGCCGGCCGTTCAGGGAAATCGGGCATGGCGCCAAGGAAAGTCGCACACTCTACACCGCCGCGCAACGGCGGCGCGGCAAAAAGCGGCGAGAGCGCGGCCGATATAATCGGGGCATGGCGCAGTGGCTCGTCAAAGAGGAGCCGGATCACTACGGGTACGGCCAGCTGGAGCGGGACGGCAGGACCGTATGGGCCGGAGTGAAGAACCCGCTCGCGCAAAAGCACCTGCGGGCGATCCGCAAGGGCGATCGCGTCTTCTACTACCACACGGGCAAGGAAAAGGCGGTCGTCGCGATCGCCAAGGCCGCAAGCGACGCCTACCCCGATCCGGCCGACGAGACCGGCAAGGCGCACGTGGTGGACATCGTCCCGGTCGCGGCGCTGAAGCGCCCGGTCACGCTGGCCGAGATCAAGGCGGTCCCGGCCTTCGCGTCGTTTCCGCTCACGCGCATGCCGCGGCTGTCGGTCATGCCGGTCACCGACGCCGAGTGGGACCGCATCGAGAAGATGAGCCGTTGACGCGCCTGACGGGGCTGCTGGCGCTGCTCCTGACTGCCCTGGTTCCGTCGCTGGCGCCGGCGCAGACGGCTGCGCCGCCCGATCTGCCCACGGTCCTCGTCTCGCGGCAGGCCGCGGCCGCGCTCGATCTCTCTGTGGGATCGATCGTGCAGGTGGCACCGCCCGACGGCTCGCGGGCACGCGACTTCCGCGTGGCCGGCATCTACGAGCCGACGCCGGATCCGTCGCGCCTGGGCAACGCCATCCATGCGGTCCGGCTGCACCTGCCCGACCTGCTGACGCTCGCCGGCAAGACCGACACGGTCAAAGGCGCCGAGTCCGTGGACGCCATCAACATCCGGCTGACGCCGGGCAGCGATGCCACTGCGTTCGCGCGCGACGTCAACGCGCGTCTGCCCGGCATCTCGGCACGGCCGGCGTCGGACGCCGGCGCGGCCGCGGGGCCGTTCCGGGTGCTCCAACGCTTTCACCTCGCCATCGCCATCGTCACCATCGTCGCGTCCACCGTGTTCCTGGTGGCGCTGACGGTGATGCTGGTCGACGAACGCCGCGAAACCGTCGGCGTGCTGCGGCTCATCGGTCTGCCCGCCAGCCGGGTGCTGGTGCAGGTGCTGCTCGAAGGCGTGCTGGTCGCGGGCGCGGGGTCGGCATTCGGGCTCGTGCTCGCACTCGCATCAGAGAGCGTGATCAACCGCTTCTTCCAGTGGCGCTACGACACGGCGCTGCTCTTCGTGCAGGTGACGCCGTCGGTGGCGCTCACCTGCGTGCTGATCGCGATCCCGCTCGGCGTCTCCGCCACCGTGGTCGCCTCATGGCTGCTGCTGCGGCGCAACGCGCTGCGTCTGGCCCGGCGATGACGGCGCCAGACGTCTTGCACGGCGAGATCGATGGCGAACGACTCCAATCTTCGTGGGCCGTTCAAGACGTCTACGCCCGCCCGGAGGGCGGGCAATGAAACGCTGCCCTGGCGAGGCGAAGCCTTCACGCTCTTTGTTCCGAGGCGGAGCCTCGCTAGCCTTTGCCTGGCGAAGCCTGGTACGGCAGCCGGCCCGCGCCACGCTCGGCGTGCTCGGCGTGGCCGCGGTGGGGGCGCTGCTCTTCGACATGCTGATGCTGTCGAACGGGCTGATCGTCTCGATGCGCGATATGCTCGACCGCACCGGCTTCGACATCCGCATCAGCACGTCTGGCGAACTGCAGCGCGGTCAGCGCCTGACGAACGCGGCGGCCGCGCTCCGGACCATCGGCAGCCTGCCGTCGGTGGGCACGGCGCTCGCGATCCGGTTCGTAGAGGCCGAGGCCGACCGTCGCGACTCACCCGCCTCTGACCCGACCAGCGTGGCGAACGGCGCCACGACCGGCAGTACCCAGCCGGTCACTGTGGAGGTCGCGATCCAAGGCGTGATGGGCGCCACGCGGCCGTGGACAGTGCTCGAGGGGCGCGATCCGCGGGGCCCGAACGAGGTCGTCGTCAGCCAGGCCCTGGCCGCGGCGCTTCGTGCCGCACCAGGCGAGGAGATCGCGCTTCGGCCCCGCTGTCTGTCGGGCCAGGAGGTATCGCCGCCGACCCGCTTACAGGTCACCGGCGTGGCCGAGTTCCCGTTCGAACTGGTGGGCGAGGGCACGGCCGGCGGCTCGATGGCGGTGCTCGATGCTGCGTGCGGCGGCAGCCGCGACGAGGCCGACATCATCCTCGCCAGCGCCGCCGGCGAGCCGGACGTGACCGCCGCAGCCGTCCGCGCCGCCGAGCCGCGCCTGACCGTGGCCACCAACGAACAGGTGCTCGGCCGGCTGCAGCGCAACGGCTTCACCTATTTCCGCCAGATCTCAACCGTGCTCACGACGGTGACGCTGGGGTTTGCGCTGCTGCTCATCACCGTGCTGCTGACCGTTTCGGTGAACCAGCGGCTGGGTGAAATCGCGGCGCTGCGCGCCCTCGGTTTTTCGCGCGGCCGCGTGGTGGCCGACGTGCTGTGCGAGTCGCTGCTGATCGTCGGGCTGGGCGGCCTGCTGTCGCTGCCACTCGGCGCGATGCTGGCGCAGGGGCTCGACGCCATCCTGAAGACCATGCCCGGCATTCCGGCAGAGATGTACTTTTTCGTATTCGAACCGGCGACGCTCGGCCTGCACGCAACGCTGCTCGGCCTCACCGCGGTGGTCGCCGCGCTGTATCCGATTCAGGTGGTCGCCCGGCTGCCGATTGCCGCGACGCTGCGCAACGAGGTGCTGTCGTGATCCTCTCGGCGGCCCACGTCAGCCGGGTCTTCGCCATGCCGGCGGGACCCGTCGCCGCAGTCCGTGACGTGTCGCTGGCCATCGCCGCGGGCGATCACGTGGCCGTGCGGGGACCGTCCGGCTGTGGCAAGTCCACGCTCTTGCACATGCTCGGCTGCGTGGACACACCGAGCAGCGGCACGCTGCTGTTCGAAGGCCACGACGTCGCGACGCTCTCGGACCGCGCGCGCAGCCTGCTGCGGCTGCGGTCGATCGGCTTCGTCTTCCAGCGCTTCTTCCTGCTGCCGATGCTGAGCGCGGCGGAGAACGTCGAGCTGCCGATGTCGGAGGCCGGCGTGACCGCCGCGGCCCGCCGCAGCCGGACACGCGAACTGCTCGACTACGTCGGCCTGTCGGCGCGGGCCGACCACCGCCCGTCGCAGCTTTCTGGCGGCGAGATGCAGCGCGTGGCCATTGCGCGCGCCCTCGCCAACCGGCCGCGGCTGTTGCTCGCCGACGAGCCCACCGGCGAGCTGGATCAGACCACGGGTGAGCACATCGCGGCGCTGCTCGATCGCGTCAACGCCGACGGCACCGCGATGGTCATCGTCACTCACGACCACGCGCTGGCGTCGCGCGCCGGGCGGGTGCTGACCATGCGCGACGGACGCGTGGAAAGCGAGACGACCCGGTGATCAGCCGGCTCGCGCTGCGCTCCCTCACCGCGCACCCAGTGCGCAGCGCCGTGTTGTCGGTCGGCTTCGGCGCCGGCGTCGCGGTGATGGCGATCCTGCTCGGCGTCGCACAGATCGTGCTGCAGCAAGCGCAATCGCCCGACCTGGTGGGCGGCGGCGACGTGGTCATCCGCCTCGGGCGGCAGATTCCGGCGGCGCTGCTGCTGTCGGGCACTCTGCAGGCCGACGGGCTGCGCACCCGCATCGCCACCGCGGCGCCGACCGAAACCGCGGACCTGTATCTGTCGCGCGGCGACAAGCGCATCCGCGTGGCCGCGCGCGGCGGGGTGCCGAGCCTGGAGCGTGCGCTGGGCGACCGCGAGACGGGCGGCATCGACGCCTGGCGCGACACCGACGCGGACCGCGCGTGGACGCACAGCGATCCCGAAGCGGCGCTGCGCGAGATCGACCGCTTTCACCCGATCGCAGACGCGCCTGCCTGGGCCGACTCGTGGGCCGAATGGCTCTACTTCAACGGCCGCGCCGCCGACGCACGCTTCTATCTGACGTTCCTCGTCGGCCCCCGGACCCCTGACGGCCGGCGCGCGGCCGGCGTGCGCCTGCAACTCCAGCGCGGCGATCGCACCGAGAACTACGACGCGAGCGCACTGCTCACCGACGCCGAGGTGGCACGCGCGCCCGATCTCACCATCGGCACGAGCAGCGTGCGCCTCGACGGCCGCCGTTACCGCATCCACCTCGATCTGAATGGTGCCGCCGGAGCCCGCCTGCGTGGCGACGTCACGCTCGAGGGCACGCCCGGCCGGCTGGTGCCCCCGATCGAGCTGCTGGGCGCCAAAGGCTGGCGCACCGGCTACGTGGTGCCCGTAATGTCTGGCGTGCTGTCCGGATCGATCGCGGTGACGCCATCCGGTGCCCGCACGGCGCAGACCATCTCGATGGACGGTACCGGCTATCACGACCACAACTGGGGATTCTGGAAAGGCGTGTCGTGGCAGTGGGGCCAGGCGCAGCACGAAGGGCTGTCGGTGGTGTACGGGCGCGTGTTTCCGCCGGCCGACGCCGCCGATCGCGAGCGGCTGCCCGGTTTCGTCGGCGTGCTCGGCCCCGACGGTCCGCTCGGCTTTGCCACCAACGTGCGGATCGACGAGACCAACGCGCCCGACGGGCGGCCGTTGCAGATTACCGTGCGCGCGCTCGGCACCGGCGTGGACCTGACGTTGCGCTTCGACGTGGCGTCGGCGGTCACCACGAAGATGGCGCAGGGGCCGCTCGCCAACGACGTGAACTTCCTGCAGCTGCAGGGCCGCTACACGGTGAGCGGGCGGGCCGCCGGGCAGACGCTCGGCTTCACCGCCCCCGGGGCGGCCGAGACGTTTCGCGGGGCGAAGTAGCGCCGGGGGCCCGCCGTAGCCTGGCGAAGGCGGAAGCCGCGCGGCCACTGGAAAAAGCCATTCCCTGAGGCGGGTCTGAAGACCCGCAACCACGCACTGTTAGAGGCCCAAGGCGTGGCGGGCGGCTATCTGAGCGCGGCGGCGACGGAGCGACAGTTCGTTCAGGGTGTCTTCGAGCGGCAGGCCCACCTGGCAGGCGTTCCAACCCTTGGCCAGCTGCTGGGCTGCACGGCGCCGGCGGTCGATTTCCACGCGGAAGCAGTCGAAGCAGAGCGTGCGCGGACGGTCGGCGCCGGCCGCCTCCGCACCCTCGGGGCGAAACCCGTAGCGTGCTTCTTTGGCCCGGCACCCGGCGCAGAGAGGCGTCTGGCGGCCGCGGGCCTCGGCCCTCGCCTGCACCTTGCGAACGGCGGCGCCAAACCCGCGAAGTGCGAGCTGTTCCTGAGGATCTACCTGCTGAAACGCTTGAGCCTGGGCCATTGACCTGTCCTCCGTCGAGTGGCCGGCCACGCTGTGGGCCGGACGCCGTTGCTGGTTACGCTGCCGGGCGGCGGCAACTGCCGGTGCCGCCGTGAGGACAGTCTACGGAGGGGGTGTGACAGACTAGGTCACTCGTGGCCAGCAAGGATTCCGAGGTGGACGCGCTCTTCAAACTGGCGCTTCCCGAGTTCACGGCGGCCCGGAACGCGCTCGCGTCCAAGCTCCAGAAGGCCGGTGACAAGGCCGCCGCCGCGGAGGTGAAGGCACTCGCCAAGCCGCCGGTCTCGGCTTGGGCGGTCAACCAGATCTACTGGCGAGCGCGCGCGGCCTTCGACCGGCTGATGACAGCAGGCGCCCGGCTGCGCCAGGCTCAGGCCTCGCAGCTCGCCGGCCACTCCACGAACCTGCGCGAGGTCCTCACCACTCATCGGGAGGCGCTGACCGAGCTCTCGCGCCAGGCGGCGGCGATTCTCTCCGAGTCGGGTCATCAGGCAAGCCCCGACATCATGCGCCGCGTCACCATGACGCTCGAAGGCCTCGCCGCGCAGGGACTGCTGGCCGGAGCCCCGGCGCCCGGCCGGCTCGCCGCCGACGTCGATCCCCCCGGCTTCGAGACCATCACCGCGTTGGCCCCGCGCCAGGCCGGCGACAAGCCGGCCCCGACGGGCGGCGACGCGCGCGTCCTCGCCTTCCGTGCCGATCGCCGGGCTCCCGCCCGCGGGAAGGCCCGCGCCCAAAGTGGCGGCACCGCGGCCGACGCGACGGCGGCCGAGACCGAGCGGCGCAAGGCCGCGCAGGCTGCGCTCAAGGCGGCAGAGCGCGCGCTTGCGGAGGCCAGACGCGACGCGGCGACGGCGGAGACGGCGCTGAAGAAAGCGGCGGCGCGTCTGAAGGATGTCGAACGAGAGAAGAAGGACCTCGAGGCCCGCCTGGAGAAGGCGGCGGCTGCGGCCGACGGAGCGCGACAGGCGGCGCGAAAGACCGCCTCGGAGGCGGCCGACGCCGCCCAGGTGGTCGAAGACGCCGAACGCGCGGTCGAAACCGCCCGCGAGCAGCTGGAGTGAAGGGCGGTCTGAAGACCGCCCTCTACATTCGACTCAGTCTTCTCCGCCGGTTCCCATCTCGCCGTTCCAGCGCGTCAGGCCGGGTGCGTCGATCCCGAACTGATCGAGGAGCCGCGCCACGGTGTGGTTCACCACATCATCGAGCGACTGCGGCCTGGTGTAGAAGGCCGGCAGCGGCGGCATGATCACCGCCCCCATGCGCGACAGCTTCAACATGTTCTCGAGATGGATGTCGCTGAGCGGCGCCTCTCGCACCGCCAGCACGAGCTTGCGGCGCTCCTTGAGGATCACGTCGGCGGCGCGGTGAATCAGGTTCTCGCCCACGCCGTGGGCGATGGCGGCCAGCGTCTTGGCGCTGCACGGCGCCACGATCATCCCGTCGGTGCGGAACGACCCGCTCGAGATGGCCGCGCCCATGTCGGCGGAGGCATAGGCCTTCGTCGCCAGGGCCTCGACCTGTTCCTTCGAATAGGCGGTCTCGTGCAGCAGCGTCCGCACGCCCCAGCGGCTGATGACGAGATGCGTCTCCACGCCGGCCGCGCGCAGACACTCGAGAAGGCGGACGCCGTAGATTGAACCGGTGGCTCCGCTGAGGGCAACGATCAGACGCATCGCACGAGGGCTCTGACGTAACAGGCTATCATCGACGGCGTGCTGAAACGTCAGCGGACCGGGTCGGTCCTTTGCTCCTCGTGCGGAGTGCTCGTGGGGGTGGACGACGCCACCTGTTACAACTGCGGCCGGCGCAATCCCGGCCTGTGGGGCTGGGCACCGGTGCTTCGCTCGCTGGGGCGAGACCTCGGGTTCACCGGGTTCATCGTCGGCGCCTGCGGCGCCATCTACGTGCTGTCATGGGCCCTCGCCGGTGCCCCTTTCGGCGGTATGTTGTCGCCCGGATCGCGCGTGCTCGACTATCTTGGTGGAAGCGGCGCGTATCCCGTCTGGGGATATCACCGCTGGTCCACCCTGCTCAGCGCGGGCTATCTGCACGGCAACATCCTCCACATCGTCTTCAACATGATGTGGGTGCGGCAGCTCATTCCTGGCACCGCCGAGCTGTATGGCCCTGGCCGCACCGTCATCATCTACACGGTCGCATCGGTCTCAGGGTTCCTGCTGTCCTCGACGATTGGCTGGTTCCTTCCCGGGATGCCGTTCTTTGGCGCTCCGCTTACGGTAGGAGCCTCTGCGTCGATCTTCGGACTGCTCGGCGCGGTGGTCTACTACGGCCGGCGCTCGGGTAGCAGCTTGGCGTCGAGCCAGGCCTGGTCGTACGCCGTGTCCGCTGGAGTCATGGGGTTCATCCTGCCGGGCGTGGACAACGCGGCCCACGTCGGCGGGTTTGCCGGCGGCTACCTGGCCGGACGCCTGCTGGATCCCCTCAAGCCCGAGCGCATCGATCACGTCGTGATCGCCGTCATCTGCCTCGGGATCTCGGTGTTGACGATTCTGGTGCCGATCGCCCGGGCAATCGTGACGATGTTCTTATGAGCGTGGCCGCTCCGCAGGTCGGCATCGGCCGCATGATCGTCGCAGTCCTGGGTGCGCTGGCGCTCTTCTCACTGCTGACGCAACAGCTCGAGTACACCCTGGTGAACGCAGTGGGCGGCGACACCGTGAAGGACACCGCTTCATACATGGCCGTGTTGACCCGGCCGTGGATCCTCGTGCTCAAAGTGGTGCTCAACGTGCTGCTGGCGTTGCTCGCGGGCTACGTCACCGCGAGGATTGCGGGTGCTCGCGAGGTGCCGTTGGCCGGTATCGCCGCCGCGGCCGTGACCGTGACCCTCGCCCTGGGGCTTGTCAGCGGGCCCTACGCCGCCCTGCCGTTGTGGATTCGTCTGCTTCTACTGGTCACCACCGGCCCGGCGATGGTGGCCGGCGCCTGGGTTCGAATGCAGGCACGGCTGGCAATGGAATCCACACCGGCGCCGCCGGCCGCGGTCGGGCCCACGCCGGGCTCGAACGCCGGCAGGGAGACGCCGTGAGACTGGCCTATCAGGGAGAGCCGGGCGCCTACAGCGAAGCCGCCGCGCGCGTGTACGGCGGCACCAGCGTCGAGACCATGCCGTGCATGTCGTTCGACGACGTGTTCGCAGCCGTGGCCGAGGCGCGCGCCACGCACGGGGTGCTGCCGCTCGAGAACTCGATCGGCGGCACGATCCATCGCAACTACGACCTGCTGGTCGAGCACGACCTGTCGATCACCGGCGAAGTGGAGCTCGACGTCGTGCACTGCCTGCAGGCCCTCCCCGGCACCAGGCTCGCCGACGTGACGATCGTCTATTCGCACCCGCAGGCGCTGGCGCAGTGCGAGAAGTATCTCAAGGCGCTGGGCGTCACCGTCGAGGCCGTCTACGATACGGCCGGCGGGGCCAAGCTGATAGCCGAGCAGAAGCTCGCGGGCGCCGCGGCGCTGGCGTCGCGGCGGGCGGCCGAGGTATTCGGGCTCGTGGTGCTGCAGGAAGCCGTGCAGGACTACGAGTTCAACATCACGCGCTTCGCGATCATCGGCGGAGCGCCACCGGCCGACGCCAACAAAACGACCATCGTGTTCGCGCTGCCAAGCACGCCCGGCGCGCTGTTCAAGGCGCTCAGCGTCTTTGCGCTGCGGGACATCAACCTGACCAAGCTCGAAA
>Ga0190271_10002833_pt1 | contig 10704 bp, 11 predicted proteins | sample Popmic356T_FD_133747 | JGI IMG/M metagenome (GOLD analysis project Ga0190271, IMG submission 133747) | Populus adjacent soil microbial communities from riparian zone of Weber River, Utah, USA - 356 T | ecosystem: Environmental > Terrestrial > Soil > Riparian zone | place: USA: Utah | collected...
CTGCTCGAGCACGTCGGAGAGCAGGTCGTGGGTCATCGGCCGCGGGGTCGAGGCGCCCTGCAGCTTCATCAGGATCGCGGCCGCCTCGGGGTGGCCGATCCAGATCGGCAGGAACCGGTTTCCGTCGACCGTCTTCAGCAACACGATCGGCTGCTTGCCGACCATGTCGAAGCTGACGCCATAGATCTGCATCTGCTGCACGAGAAGGGCTCCCGACCGTGGTGGACGGCCAAGTATAGGTCGGGCGAGTGGGCGATCCTGGATTCGAACCAGGGACCTCGTCCTTATCAGAGACGCGCTCTAACCAACTGAGCTAATCGCCCGCGGCCGGCGATGATAGCGGCGCTGGCTCAGATGCTCTGAGTGCGGCTCAACGGCTGCGCTCGCGCAGGGCGCGGGCGAGCGCCAGCGCCTCGTCGAGGTCATCGAAACGCAGCTCGGCGGCGATCCCGTCCCCCTTCGCCCGCACCACAACCTCGTGACCGAGTGCGCCCTCCAAAGCGTCGCCTGCTGCCTCCAGCGCGGCGGCCTGCTCGGGATCGACCACCGCCCGTTTCGGTCTTGCTTTTGGCTGGCCAGCCAGCCGAACCCTGTTCTCAGTTTCGCGGACCGACCAGCCGCCGTGTACGGCATCGCGGGCGAGGCGGCGGCGCACGTCGTTGCCGGGGGCCCCGAGCAGGGCCTTGCCGTGGCCCTCGCTGAGCTCGCCGCCCTCCAACAACTCCAGGGTCTCGTCGGGAAGCTCGAGCAGGCGGATCAGGTTGGAGACCGCGGGGCGGCTGCGCCCGACCCGGCGCGCCAGCTCCTCTTTGGTCAGGCCGAGATCCTCGACCAGAGCGGCACAGGCCTTTGCCTCCTCGACCGGGTTGAGATCCTCGCGGACCATGTTCTCGATCAGCGCCGCCTGTAGCCGCTCGGCCTCGGCCTGGTCCCGGACCACAGCCGGGACTTTGTCGAGGCCGGCCTGCTGCGCGGCCCGCCAGCGGCGCTCTCCGGCGACGAGCTCGTAGCTGCCGTCCGGCAGGGGGCGGACCAGGAGCGGCTGAACGATGCCGCTGCTCTCGATCGACGCGGCCAGAGCGGCCAGGGCCTCCGGATCGAACTTCGTCCGCGGCTGGCCGGGGTTGGGCTTGATCAGACCGACCGGTAGTTCCCGCAGCTCCCCTGCGTCCGTATCGGCCGTTTCCGGCAGGATCGCCGACAGACCGCGACCGATGCCGCGCCTGGTGCCGCTAGCCACGGCTGGCCAGCTCTTTCGTCAGCGCCCGGTAGGCGACGGCGCCGCGCGAGGAGGGGGCGTGCTCGGTCACGGGCAGACCATAGCTCGGCGACTCGGCGACTCGGACGCTGCGCGGGATCACCGTCTCGAAGACCATCTGTGGAAAGTGCTGGCGCAGCTCGGACTCGACGTCCTGTGCGAGCCGCGTGCGCTCGTCGTGCATGGTGATCAGCAGACCCGCAACCTCTAGTTGAGGGTTTAGGTCTCTACGGATCAACCCGAGGGTTTCGAGAAACTGGACCAGCCCCTCCAGCGCCAGATACTCGGCCTGCACCGGCACGATCACGCGGTCGGCGGCGGTCAGGGCGTTGACGCTGACCGGGCCCAGCGCCGGGGGGCAATCGAGCAGGGTCACCGCGAATCGCTCCCGGACCGGCCCCAGGCGCTCGCGCAGGCGGGTCTCCGATCCCTCGATCCTGGGCAGCTCCACGGCGGCGCCCGCCAGGTCGCGGCTGGCGGGCACGAGCCAGAGGTTGTCCGGACCGGCGGGTCGCGCGGCCTCGGCCACGGATACGTCGCCGGTCAGGCAATCGTAGGAGGAGGGGTGCATCTCCCTGCCGCCACCAAGAGCGACGGTGGCATTGCACTGGGGGTCGAGGTCGACCAGCAGGGTCTGCGAACCGCCGGCGGCGACGCAAGAGGCGATGTTTACGGCCGTGGTCGTCTTGCCGACGCCACCCTTCTGATTAGCCACCGCATAGACCGTGCCCATGTCGCAGGCACCCTAGTCCCTCCAATTACCCCGGCGCAGCGGCGGGAGGTCGGATAGCCTGCCCAGCGTGAGCGAGACTGCCGCATGGCCCGAGGAGCCCGCCGAGCGCGTACGCGAGTTGGTCGAGGGCGTGCTCGACGAGCTCGATCTCGACGGCGAGGTCGAGCTCGAGGAGGACGATGACCGGATCGCGGTGACCGTCGAGGGCGAGGACGACTACGGCCTCCTGATCGGCAAACGCGGCCAGACGATCGACGCCCTGCAACTGCTCTGTTACCAGGCGGCTTTTCGCGGCATGCGAGAGCGCAAGCGCGTGGTCGTCGACGCGGCGGGATATCGCGAGCGCCGCCGCGAGACCTTGGAGGGCCGAGCCGATCGAGCAGCCGAGCAGGCCCTGAGCGCCAACCACATCGTTGAGATGGACCCGATGAGCGCCCAGGAGCGTCGCGTCGTCCACGAGCGCCTCAAAGAGCGCGCCGGCGTCGAGACCTACAGCGAGGGCGACGAGCCCAACCGCTGCGTCGTCGTCGCTCCCCTCGTCGCGGAGTGAGCCCGGACCCCACCGCGGTGCTCGACCCGGCCGGCCGCGAGGCCCTGGGCACGGTCCTCGCGCTCCTGGCCGAGGAGCGGGCGTCGGTCAGCTCCGTGGTCGACGATCGTGCCTGGAGCGTCCATGTCGCCGACAGCCTCACCGGCCTCGAGGTCCCGGAGCTGGCCAACGCCCGCCGGATCGCCGACGTCGGCGCCGGAGCCGGCTTCCCCGGCCTGGCCTTGGCCGTCGCCCTTCCGCGGGCGCGGGTCGATCTAATCGAGTCCGTAGGCCGCAAGTGCACCTTCATGCAGCGAGCCATCGACGAGGCCGGAATCAGCAACGCCACCGTCCTCGACACCCGCTCCGAGGACTGGGCATCCAAGGCTGGGCGCGAGTCCTACGACATCGTCACCGCCCGCGCCGTCGGCCGCCTCTCGACCCTGGCCGAGCTCGCATCCCCACTCCTCAAGCCAAACGGCGCCCTCATAGCCTGGAAGGGCAAACGCGACAAGGAGGAAGAGGAGCAACTAGCCCGAGCCGCGGAGTCCCTAGCAATGCGCCCCGCCCAGATCCTCGACGTCGGCGCCAGCGCCGGCAGCAAGCACCGCCGCCTCCACGTCATCAGGAAGACCGGTCCCACGCCAGCCAACCTCCCGCGCCGCCCCGGCATCGCCAAGAAGCGCCCAAGGGGCTGAAACCGTCAGCTGAGGGGGGTCGGGGTAGACCTCAGCTGCGCGAACAGCGGGGAGGCTTGCTGAGGTCTACCCCGACCCCCCTTCCCGCGGCCTCAGCTTGGGCTCAGATGAACCAGGGACGAGCGCCTGCGGTGGGTCCGGATGGGGCTCGCCAAGCCTCCCCATCTGTTGCGCAGGTGAGCCCCATCCGGACCCACCTCAAACCGCCAGCTACCGTCGCTTCTTCTTTTTCCGCGGCGGTTTTGGTGGCGGTTTAGTAGCGGCGATCGCGGCTGCGCCCTCTGGGGTAGCTGCCTCGGGCATGGGAATCAGCTTCTGAATCGTGTACTGCTGCCCGATCGTCCAGATGTTGGTCGTGATCCAGTAGAGGATCAGGCCGGCGGGGAAGCTGATGATGAAAGGGACGAAGATCAGCGGCAGGGCGAACATCAGCATGCGCTGGCTTTTGTCGGCCGTGACCGACATGACCAGGCCCGAGATCAGCTGCGTGACGACGTAGATCACCAGCAAGGCGATCAGAACGCCGCCCTCCGCCTTCGCGGTCAGATCGGGGATGAAGAGGAAGCTTTCGCCGAAGAAGCCGGCTGAATTGCCTTGCTGGACCGCGAAGGCGCTGCAGGTCTCCGCGGTCTGCCCGCAGATATCGAGGCGGAGGTCGTTCTGGAGGACGTAGAAGAGGGTGATGAAGACCGGCAGCTGCGCCAGCAGCGGGATACAGGAGGCAAAGGGGTTGACTTTGTTCTCCTGGTAGAAGCGCATCATCTCCTGCTGCATGCGCTGTTTGTCGTTCTTGTATTTGGCCTGGATCTCTTTGATCTGCGGCTGCAGCGCCTGCAGGGCCCTCATGCCTTTCAGCTGTTTGTAGGTGAGGGGGATCAGCAGGGCGCGGACGAAGATCGTCAGGGCGATGATCGCGCCGCCCCACGAGAGGCCGATCGAGTCGTGGAAGAAGACCAGGACCTTGTCGCCGATGTCGACCAGGAACTGGGGAGCGAGCTGGAATGCGAGCGGCAGCATCAGACCTTGGCCTCACGGTGGTAATCGGCGGGGTCGACAGGGCCGACCCGGAGGGTGAACCGGTCGGGCACCGGGTCGAAGCCACCGTGGCTGAAGGGGTTGCAGCGCAGTAGGCGCCAGGCGCCCAGGAGTAGGCCGCGACCGACGCCGAAGCGCTCTATCGACTGCGTCGCGTAGGCGGAGCAGGTCGGCTCATAGCGGCAGCGGCGAGGGCGGCCGGGCGAGACCCAGCGCTGATAGGCGGCAATCGGGGCGAGGAAGAACCGTTTCACGTGGAACGCCCTCCCGCCAGCGCCTCTTCCAGGCTCTTGGCGACGCCCCCGCTGCCCTCGCGCTCGATCAGATCGCCGATCTCCGCGCGAGCGACGATGACGAAGTCGTGACGATCGGGCAACCGATCGTCAAGGCTCCAGAAAGCCTCGCGCAGCGCGCGCTTGACGCGATTGCGGTCCACGGATCCACCCACCTTGCGGCTTACGGAGACGCCCAACCTCACGTCCTCGCGCTCCTCGTCACGGCGGGGGAAGGTGTAGAGAACGAGGTAGCGGGTCGCATGTGATGAACCGTCGCGATAGACGCGGTCAAACTCACCGCTACGCGAGAGGCGCCGTCGCTTCGACGCCATCTAGGGGGTGAGGCGCTTCCGCCCTTTGCGCCGGCGCCGCTTCAGGATCGCCCGGCCGCCGCGGGTGGCCATCCGTGCCCGAAAGCCATGGGTCTTCGCGCGCTTGCGCTTCTTCGGCTGATAAGTGCGCTTCATGCCGTCGGCAGTATACGGACGCCGCCCTGAAATCTTTTCTGCGGGATTTGCGAGGGGGCGGGGTTGCGTGCCCAGGCACGCCGCTATGGTCGCCGGCCAGGTGCCAGATGACTCCTCCCGACACGAACTCGACGCCCTTTGGCGGGCGACCCAGGACCGGCTCCGAGCCGCGGTCCCCGAGTCGACCTTCCGCCTCTGGCTGGAGCCTCTCCGGGTCGTCGGCAGCGATTCCGACACCCTCTACCTGACGGCGCCGGAGGGCATCCGGGCCTGGGCGGAGCGACGCTACTCGGCTCTCATAGCCCAGGCGCTGGGGGAGTCCGGCACGAGACTGCGCCAGGTCGTGTTCAGCGCCGGCCAGGAGGCGGCCGGATCGGCTCGAGCCGCGGTCGACGGGGCCGAGCTGAACCCCAGCTACACCTTCGACCGCTTCGTCATCGGCGGTGGCAATCGGCTCGCCCACGGTGCCGCGCTGGCGGTGGCCGAGGCGCCGTCGGAGGCTTACAACCCGCTCTTCCTGCACGGCCCCCCCGGTCTCGGAAAGACGCATCTGCTGGCTGCGATCGCCAACTACCTGCGCACCAACGCACCCGGTCTCAGCGTCCGTTACACGACCGCCGAGTCGTTCACCAACGAGTTCGTCGGCGCCCTCAAGTCCGCTGGCGCCGAGGGCTTCAAGAGGCGTTACCGAGATATCGACGTCCTGCTGATCGACGACGTCCAGTTCCTCGAGGGCAAGCCCGCCACCGAGGAGGAGTTCTTCCACACCTTCAACGCTCTCTATGAGTCAGGGAGCCAGCTGATCCTCTCCGCCGATCGCATCCCCAGTGAGCTCTCGACCCTCGCGTCCCGCCTCCGCGACCGCTTCGAGTGGGGCCTGACGGTCGCGGTCGAGCCGCCGAATCTGGCCACCAGGTTGACCGTGCTGCGCCGCCTCGTCCAGGAGGCGGGGATCGAGATCGCCGACGGCGACGCCCTCACCGAGCTGGCGAACCGGATCGACGCCAACGTGCGCCAGCTCCACGGCGCTCTTACCCGTGTGATCGCCCATGCCTCGCTGATGGCCCGCCCCCTCAGCAGCGAGCTGATCGCCGAGGTGATCCCCTACGGCCGCTCTGCCCAGGCCACCTCGGTCGAGGAGATCCAGCAGCGCGTCGCCGAGGGCTTCGGCATCTCCCGTGCCGAGCTGGTCGGCTCCAGCCGGGCCGCGACGCCGCTGCGCGCGCGTCAGGTCGCGATCTTCCTCACCCGCGAGCTGACCGACCTCTCGCTACCGCAGATCGGGCGCCTCTACGGCGGCCGCGATCACTCCACCGTCCTCAACTCCCTTCGCCGCGTCGAGGCGGGCCTGGCCGAGGACTCCAACTTCGCCGCCCGCGTCCAAGACTTACGCGGCGCTATCCACAGCCCGGCGGGCGAGCGGCGCTGACGGCCGATGGCATTGCAAGAATCGCTTCCCTTCCCACAGCCGCTTCCACAGGCCGAAAACCGCTTCCTGACGCCATTTCCTCCGCGGTCCCAATAGTTTCCACAAGTCCTAACCCAACTTAAGAAGGCATCCACCACTTGAAGCTCACGACCAAACGCGAAGACCTCGTCGCCAAGCTCTCGATCGTCTCCAGGGCTGTATCGACCCGCGCCGCCACCCAGGCTCTCTCCGGTGTCCTCCTCACCGCCAGTGACGGCCGGGTGACCCTCACCGCGACCGACCTCGACCTGGGGCTCGAGACCGCGCTGGACGCGGAGGTCGCGGCCGAGGGCTCGGTGCTGCTGCCGGGTCGGCTGCTGGCCGAGGTGACGCGCTCCCTGGCTGACTCGGTGGTGGAGATCGAGTCGCGCGAGGCCGAGCATGACGTCGAGATCCGCAGCGGCAGCTCCAGCTTCCACCTGCGCGTGCTCGCGGCCGACGACTTCCCGAAGCTGCCGACGCCAGGCGAGGAGCCGCCGCTGAAGATCCCGGCCAAGGAGCTGGGAGCGAGCATCGACCTCGTCGCGCGGGCGGCGTCGCGGGACGACATGCGCCCTGTTCTGACCGGCGTCTTCGTTGCCGCCGGCGGCAACGAGATGACGATGGTCGCCACCGACTCCTACCGACTTGCGGTCAAGCGAACCGAGCTGGAGAACGACCTCGGCGGCAACCTCGAGGCAAACATTCCCGCGCGGGCGCTGCGCGAGCTGGGCCGCATCCTCTCCTCCGAGGGCCTCGACGAGGCCGCGGTCTCGCTTCTGCCCAACCAGGCGGTTTTTCAGGCAGGGGCGATCGTCCTCACGACGAGGCTGATCGACGGCCAGTTCCCCAACTTTCGACAGCTCCTGCCCGAGTCCTACGAGCACGACGTGCGGCTGCCGCGCAGCGACTTCCTCGACGTCACCCGCCGGGTCAGCCAGTTGGCTCAGCGCAACGCACCGCTGCGGCTCTCCTTCTCGCCCGGCGAGCTCACCATCGCCGCCGAGACGCCGGACGTCGGCGATGCCGAGGAGACGATGCCGGCGGCCTTCGAGGGGGAGCCGCTGGAGATCGGCTTCAACCCGGAGTTCCTCAAGGAGGGCATCGAGAGCGTCGAGGGAGACGAGGTTTTGTTGCGCCTGATCTCACCCCTGCGGCCGGGACTGCTGCAGCCGGTCGAGGGCGACGATTTCCGCTACTTGGTGATGCCGATCCGCCTCAACGTCTAAGGGTGGCCGGCCGGTGCTGGTCACCGCGATCGAGGCGAGCCCGGTGCGCAGTCTCGACGGCGTACGGGTCGACCTCGAGCCCGGCATCACCAGCGTCGTCGGGCCCAACGGCGCCGGCAAGACCAACCTCGTAGAGGCGCTGTACTTCGCTCTCACCGGTCGTTCCTTCCGCACCTCCGATCGTCGCGACCTGATCCCGTTCGGCGCCTCGCTGGCGCGGGCGGAGGCGACGGTACGAGACGAGGACGGCCTCGAACGCCGTCTACTTGCCTCGGTCAGCCGCGGTGAGGGACGCCGTCACCTGCTCGACGGCAGCCCCGCGGACCCGACGACCCTGGCCCGGAATCGTCCGCCCGTCGCGGTCTTCGCCCCCGATCGCCTGAGCCTGGTCAAGGGCCCCCCGTCGGAGCGCCGTGCCCATCTCGACGGCTTCGCTGCGGCCCGCTGGCCGGCGCGGGCGGAGCTGCGCAAGCGGTACGGCCAGGCCCTGGCCCAGCGCAACGCGCTGCTCTCCCGTCTGGCGGCCGGCTTTGGCGCGGCGACCGAGCTCGAGGTCTGGGACGCCAGCTTGGCCGCCGCCGCCGCACCGCTCGTGAGCAGTCGCGCCGAGGCGATCGCCGAGCTGAGCGGTCCGTTTGCCGAGACCGCGACGGAGCTGGGGCTGGAGGGCGCCAGCCTCGACTACGCGCCGCGAGCGAGCGGCTCCGTGGAGGCGCTACGGGCGGGGTTGGAGGAGCGGCGCGGGCAGGACCTGCGCCTGGGGCGCAGCTCGTGGGGCCCGCACCTCGACGAGCTCAAACTCTCGCTTGGCGGCCGACCCTTGCGCCGTTACGGCTCCCAGGGACAGCAGCGGTCGGCCTTGCTGGCGCTGCTCTTCGCCGAGCGCAAGGCGCTGCTGCTGGCGCGCCGGGTGACGCCGTTGCTGCTGCTCGACGACGTCATGAGCGAGCTCGACCCCGGCCGTCGCGAGCGCCTGGTGCGGCGGCTCGGCGACGGCGGCCAGACCCTGATCACCGCCGCCGACGAAGAGTCGCTCCCCCCGGCCGCGTTGGCGGCCGTGGTGCGGATGCCGCCGGCGACCGAGGCGAGCGCGACCGTCGCATGAGCCGCCGCCGGGCACCGCGGCAGGCCTCGGCGGCGTTTCGCGTGGCGCGCGACCGAGCCGCCCCCCGCACTGGCTTGGCGGCCGTGCAGAGTGCCTGGGTGGCGACGGTCGGTGAGCAGCTGGCCGCCGTCGCCGTCCCCGTCTCCGAGCGCGCCGGCACGCTGACGATCGAGTGCGCGGACACGGTCTGGGTGCAGGAGTTGGACCTGATGCAGGCGCAGCTGTTGGAGCGGCTGGGCGACGCGCTGGGCGAGCTGGCTCCCACGGCACTCCGTTTCCGCCTCAACAGCGACCGGTTCTAGTTCATGTTTATCCACGATTTGCAGGGAATTTGTCTCGTGGGCACCGATCTTCCGCAGCACTCAACTGGTATTCTTATGGCAACTCGCGTTACGCCCCGATCCGCCCGGAGGCAGCTTCCAGGCGTCGGGGTTTTCTGTGTCAACCGGAAGGGACTCATTGCCTGAGAAAAAATCCAGCAGCGCCACGTCCGCCTCTTACGGCGCCGCGGACATCACCGTCCTCGAGGGGCTGGAAGCGGTGCGCAAGCGCCCGGGCATGTACATCGGCTCCACCGGTCCCCGCGGGCTCCATCACCTTGTCTACGAGGTCGTCGACAACTCCGTCGACGAGGCCCTGGCCGGCCACTGCGACAGCGTTCGCGTGGTTCTCCACCCGGACAACAGCTGCACTGTCGCCGACAACGGCCGCGGCATCCCGGTCGAGACGATGGCCAAAGAGGGACGCCCCGCGGCCGAGGTCGTGCTGACGGTCCTCCACGCCGGCGGCAAGTTCGGGGACGGCGGCGGCTACAAGGTCTCCGGCGGCCTGCACGGCGTCGGCGTCTCCGTCGTCAACGCCCTCTCCGAGCGCCTGCACCTGCGGATCAGCCGCGACGCCCACGTCTGGTCCCAGGACTACGAGCGCGGCAAACCGATGACCGAGCTGGTCAAGGGCGAGGCGACCGAGGAGCACGGGACCCAGATCACGTTTTTGCCAGACCTGGAGATCTTCGAAGAGATCGGCTTCGACTTCGACACCCTCGCCGAGCGCCTGCGCGAGACCGCCTTCCTCACCCGTGGCCTGCGGATCGAACTGGTCGACGAGCGCGGCGCCACCAACAGCGTCGTCTTCCAGTACGACGGCGGCATCGAGGACTTCGTCCGCCACCTGAACGAGAACAAGGACGAACTGCACCGCAAGGTCATCTACTTCGAGGGCAGCGAGGAGGACGGCGAAGTCGAGCTGGCGATGCAGTGGAACTCCTCCTACCAGGAGTCGATCTTCAGCTTCGCCAACAACATCAACACGCACGAGGGCGGCACCCATCTCTCCGGCTTCCGCTCGGCGCTGACCCGGACGCTGAACGCCTACGCGCGCAACAAAGGGCTGCTGCACGAGAAAAAAGACGACAACCTCGCCGGGGAGGACGTGCGCGAGGGGCTGACCGCGGTGATCTCGGTCAAGCTCCACGACCCGCAGTTCGAGGGTCAGACCAAGACCAAACTCGGCAACCCGCCGATCCGCGGCCTGGTCGAGGAGACGGTCAACCGCAAGCTGGCCGAGTACTTCGAGGAGAACCCGACCGACGCCCGGCGGATCATCAGCAAGGCGATCGAGGCATCGCGCGCCCGCGACGCGGCCCGCAAGGCCCGCGACCTGACCCGGCGCAAGTCGGCGCTGGAGAACTCGACCCTGCCGGGCAAGCTCGCCGACTGCACGGTCAAAGATCCGAGCCTGGCCGAGATCTTCGTGGTCGAGGGCGATTCCGCCGGCGGCTCCGCCAAGCAGGCTCGCGACCGCAACACCCAGGCGGTGCTGCCGCTGCGCGGCAAGATCATCAACGTCGAGAAGAGCCGCATCGACAAGGTCCTGGCCAACAACGAGATCCAGGCGCTGATCACGGCGATCGGCACCGGCGTTCACGA
>Ga0190271_10002834_pt1 | contig 10702 bp, 9 predicted proteins | sample Popmic356T_FD_133747 | JGI IMG/M metagenome (GOLD analysis project Ga0190271, IMG submission 133747) | Populus adjacent soil microbial communities from riparian zone of Weber River, Utah, USA - 356 T | ecosystem: Environmental > Terrestrial > Soil > Riparian zone | place: USA: Utah | collected...
TAGGCCTTGCCGTTGCGGCCCATCGTTTCGCGCAGCGTCTTGTCGCGCATCAGCATCTTCAGCGCTTCGGTGAACTCCCACCGGTCCGCGTAGTAGAGGCCGGCGTTACTTTGCCTGCAGTGCTCCACCAGTACTTCAGATCGGGCGTTGGCAAGCACGGGCGTGCCCACGGCGAAGGCCTCGAGTGCCAGCAGGGACAGGCTCTCGTACGGCGATGGCACGACAACGACGCTCGCCGCCTCGAGCGCGTGAAGACGCTCATCGTCGGGCAGCAGTCCGGCGAACCGCACGCGCGGGTCGTCGGGTAGCGGCATCAGCTTGGTACCCATCAGGGCGAGCGTCGCATCGCCGCCCTCGGTCACGTAATTCTGGAAGTACTCCAGGAGTTCCTCGCAGCCCTTGCCGCGATCGATGCGACCGCCGTAGAGCGCGAACGGGCCGTGAATGCGGTGGCGCCGGCGGAACGTGTTGGCCGGGCCCTCGAGATGCGGTGCGAGCGTCTCACGGCTTGGCGGCGCCACCTTCTCGCGCTCGTCCTCGTCCGAGATCGCCTCGCCTTCGGGCAGGTCGACACCGCAGCCGACCACGTCTTCGACCAGCGTTCGAAGCTCGAAATCCGACGTCACGAAGCGGCGTTCCACTTCGGTGTTCCAGACAATGCCCGCCGCTGCCGAAAACACCTCGCGATAGATACCCAGCCGTATCGCCGGCTCGTCGTGTGCGGTTGGTACGAGCAGACTCTTCGACGGCGCGATACGTATACCCGTGACGGTTGGCGCGTAGAGGTACGTGAAGAAGATCAGGACGTCGTACTGCTGGTGATGGCGTTCCAGGTACTCGGTCAGCGCCGGCATCCACGGCCCCTGGCGCCGGAGCCACTCCATTTCATCCTGCCGGCTGTGCTGGGATGTGAAGATGCGCTCGGAAAAGCGGTTGAAGCTGTCGAGATCGCGCGTCTGTGTTGTCGGGAACCGCCGGACCGTGACGCCGCGCACACGGTCTGTCCCTTCGGCGTACTCGTTTTCCCACGTGATGTAGTCACGCGCGCAACTGGTGAGGACGTCCACCTGATGCCGTTCGGCGAGCCGCTCGGCGATCAGCCGGCAGTGGTACTCAGAGCCGCCGAGAATTTCGGTGCCGTAACGTTGAACGATGAATGCGATCTTCACGCCTGACGGGCTCCTGTCTCTTGCTTCGCGTTCTCTCGTGCCGCCACGTTCAAATGCCCGCGGCTGCGAGAGCCTGCCGAATCTGCGGTTCGATCACGTCCGGCGAGAAAGCCTTTACCCGCTCGCGCTGGCCCTCGACGACCTGCCGCCGGAACGGCAGGTCATAGACGAGCGCGCCCAACAACTCAGCGGCGAACTCCAGGTCCTTCGGCGTGAAACACACGCCAGCACCACCCAGGGTTTCTGGCACCGCCGCCGCGCCGTACGCCAGCACGGGCACGTCCATGCTCATGGCCTCCACGAGTGGAACACAGAACCCCTCGTGTTCGCTCAGCGAAACATACGCATGGGCGTTCCGATAGTACGCGGCAAGTTCGGCATTCGATGCGGGCCCTGGGAACCAGAAGCGGTCCGACAGCATCCGGTACTCGCTGACGAGCCCCCGGATTGCGTCGTAGTACCGAGGCACCGCATCGTACCGCCCGACGAAGATGAAGCGATAGTACACGTCGACATACCGCTTGTACTGTTCGGCGAGCCTGATGTGATCCTCGATCTTCTTGTTGGGCGCCAGGCGGCCGACGAAGAGGATGTTGACCAGGCCGTCCTGCAGCATCCGCTCGAGCGCTGGAACAGGTGGCGCACCGGTCAGGCGCGCGGTGTCGACGAGCAGGGGCATGACGCCGGTGGGCGCAAAACCGAAATCTTCGAGTTCACGCCGGTTGTACTCCGAAACGCCCAGTGCCAGATCAACGCTGTCCACGAGCCTCGCCAGTTCGGAGCGACCCCGTGCCGTGAGCGCCGCGATGGCTGGATCGAACGGAGCAAAGAACGAAGGCGGTGTGACGTTGTGGTAGCAGAGCACCCGCGTCCCTGGCAGCGTGGCCAGCGCCGCCGTCATCGGTGACGGCATCGCGAAATGCAGGATAGTCACGTCTCCCTGCCGGGCGTCGACATTTCCCCAGGGGCGCACATCGCCTGTCAGGGCGTCGTCGATCGACAGCGCGAAGATGTCTGACTGATGTCCCTGGCGCCGAATCACCCCACGGATGGCCCGGGCGTTGTCGCCGACGGCATCACCTGCGTGGGCGGCGGGGACCCATTGGTTGATGATCATCGGCGATGTCCCAGATCAGCCACCGGACCGGCGTCATTCGGAGGCAGGGGCAACGCGCGGAATGCCGCGGGCCGGGACTGCCGAATCGCCTCGAGTTCGTCGGCGAGCGTGAATTGCCGCCAGAAGTCAGGGTCCACCGAGGCCGGCGGCAGCCGCGGGCCTGCCAGGGCCTTTGCCACGAAGTCAGTCACCAGCTTCGGGAAGTCACGAGCGAGCAACCGGGCCAGCGCGGCATCCTGGCTCGAGAGAATCGAGTCCTCCCTCGACACTTCTGCCAGAGTCGCGTGCATCAGCGCGGCGACGCGTCTGGGTTCCGTCGTCTCGTACAGCACACCACCGCCGTCCATCGTGGCTGGCACGGCTGTGGCTGCGTACGCCATCACGGGCACCCGCTTGTGGAAGGCCTCCATGAGAGGCACACAGAAGCCCTCGTGTTCGCTCGCGCACAGGAACAGGTCGGCTACATCGTACAGGGCCGTGAGTTCCTCGTTGCTGACCTGCCCGAGGATGTGGACCTCGCGCACGCCGAGGTCGGCCACGAGCTTGTGGAGCTGGGCCAGATAGGCGTCGAAGCCCCCGTACGATCCGGCGAGGATCAGGCGCGTCCTGCGGTTGTAGAGCGTCTGATAGGCGTGAACGAACCGGATGACGTTGTCGGGGCGCTTGTTGGGGATCAGCCGGCCCACGAACAGAATGTTCGTCCACTCGTCGTCAAACGCCTCGGATACGCGGACATCTGGCGTGGTGGCGAGATGGCTGAAATCCGGCACGACAGGCAGGACGCCCGTGCGCGGGAATCCCAGCGCTTCCAGTTCCCGCCGGTTGAATTCCGAATCGCCCAGTGCCAGGTCGCACCGCGAACGGTACGGGAGCAGCTCTCGCCGCCCGTGGTAGCACTGGCGGACGAGCTGGTCGTGCACGCCAAGGAAGTACTCGGGCGGCGTGATGTTGTGGTAGATGAGCATCATCCGACACGGCAGGGCAAACGCCGTGCGCGACGCGCGCGAACCGAGCGAGAAGTGATGGATGAGCAGGTCGTCCGGCTCCAGGTGGTCCACCGCGTCCCGGTAGTCGACCGTCAGGGGCTCGAGCCTGGGATCAGCGGTTTCGACGATGATGTCCGACTCGAATCCGGCGGCCCGCAGCGCGCGGGTGATGCCGAGCACTTCGTTGCCGATGGCATCACCGTAGCCCAGTGTCGCCAGAATCTGATGTACGCGCGGTCGCCGCACGGTGGGGGTCATGCGGGCTCCGCTCCGGATGGCGCGGCGGCCACGACGGCGGCGGCCGGAGGCAGCACACGCGATCGCCGCGCGAAGAAACCCGGGAGAGGCTCGACCGCGGGGGCCGGCTCTGTCGATAGCCTGCGGAACATGTCGAGGTACTTCTGCTCGATGACTGACCAGCTGTAGTGGCGTCTGAAGAACTCGCGGCCGTTCCGTCCGAGGATGCCTCCGAGAGGGCCCGAGGCCTCGAGCAGGAACAGCGCGTTCACGAACTCTTCGAACGACTCATAGTACAGGCCAGCGTTGCTGCGGATGCACTGGCCCTTCAGCACGTCGCAGCGGCCGTTGGCGAGGACCGGTTTGCCGAGCGCCCAGGCCTCGAGTGCCACCATCGACAAGCTTTCGTACTGCGACGGCATGATCAGCAGATCGGCGGCAGCGAGCCCGTCGAACTTGTCCTCGTCGGACAGGAAGCCCAGGTGCCTGATGCGCGGATGCTTCGGAATCGGCAGCACGCTGGACCCGATCAGAAGCAGGTCGAGGCCGTGCGGTCGTTCGGCCGCGTACCGCTGGAAGTGGGCAAACATCTCCGGGCAGCCCTTGTTCTCGTCGATGCGGCCGATGTAGAGCGCGAAGGGGCGGCGCACCTGATGGTTACGCCGGAACCGCGCCGGCTGCGGGTGTTCAGGAATCTCCGATCCGACGCCCACGATGACCCCGGGGCCTTGTCGCTGGCTGATGTGCTCGATGATCGCCCGTTCCTCGTGGGAGTTGTACATGAGGGCCCGGGCCATGCGAAAGATCGGCGCCACGATCGAGAGACCCAGCGCCGGATCGCGTTCGGCTGTCGGGACGAGGATCGCCTTTGAAGGCACGGCGCGGCATCCGTGCCAGGCGTGATAGTAGCGATAGCTGAAGAAGAGGAAGAAGTCGAATGCGTCGGCCTGGTGCCGGATGTGCTGGATGAGGTCGGGGCTCGTCGGCCCCTCACTGTCGAGCCAGCGCAACTCGTCGGCCACCGAGTGCGGCTGCTCGAACACTGTGCGCGACAGCGCGCCGAACGTGTTCGGATTTCGCGGCGTCGACACCGGGAACCGGCGGACGCGAATGCGATTCACCGTGTCCTCGCCCGGGGGCAGCTCGTTCTTCCACGTGATGTAGTCGCGGGCACAGGTTGTCAGCACTTCGACCGAGGCATGTCGCGCCAGGCGCTCCGCGATGTACCGGGCGTGCAGTTCGGCTCCGCCGGCGATGTCGGCGGCATACCGCTGCACTACGATCGCCAGTTTCACGACTCAGTCGAACCCTGTGGTTCCGGCTCGTCGCCGGCGTCACCGCTGTCGTCGGCGTCGCCAGCAGAGTCGCCACCCTGCTGTTCGGTCCAGTTCTGTCCCTGCGCATCGGCCATCGTCCCGCCTGGGCGCCGGCGGCGCCGGCGGCGCCGGCGGCGCCGTTCACCGGTGGCGTCGGTCTCACTCGGGGCTACGCCCGGGGCGTCCGCCGTGTCACTGGCCACCGGCGCCTGACGCGCCACCGGAGGGGTTCGGTACTGGACGACCCCCTCGAGCGCCTTCGCCCGGCGCTCGTCGAAGTCGACGCGGCTCGACAGCGATTCGACGCGCATCTTCATGTTGTGCACTTCGATGCCGAGACGCGTGACCTCGAGCGTCATGTTGTGCAGGAGTTCGTACGACAGCATCTCGCGCTGCCATCGCTCTTCGGCCTGCGCGTTGATCCGCGACTGCAGGTGCAGGGCGGTCGTGATGCGGTCGGGGTTGAGGAAGAGTTTGAGCAACGGCCGGAACAGCTTGCGGAAGGCACGCAGCAGGCCGCGGTGCGTCTCGAACAGCGTGTTTTCTTCGAACTCGTAGTTGGGCGGCGGGGGACTGGCCTCGTGCTTCTGGCGGAACTGCTGGACCATGTCCGAGCGGAGGCCGCGCGGATCGAGAAACTTCTCGAGCTTCACGGTGGCCAGTTGCTGCAGTTCGGCTTCAGTGTAATCGGCCCCACGCTTTTCTCGAATCCTCGCGCGGATCTGCCGCATGATCTGCTCGACGTCCACCGATTCGGATCGCACGTTGATGTCGGACATAAGACTGCTTTCGCGCCAGCTGTCCGCCATCAGAGGCGTCCGCCGGCGTCAGACCAGGAACAGTTGCGTCGTCAGACGCCCGAGGTGAGTCGGGAGCCGTAGACCAGCAGGACGACTGCCACGCCCCAGAGCGCGACACAAATCAGCAATGGGCGATCGGACAGCAGAATCTCCGAAGGATTGCCGCCGCCTTCCCGCCGGTGCACCAGATACAGATACCGGAAGATCCCGTAGAGCGGAAGCGGCAGCGTCCAGATCAGCCGATCCGTCCCGAAGCGCTGGACCGTCGCCGCGTCGATGGTGTACATCGCGTAAGCGAGCAGCGTCGACGCCGTCACCACGCTTATCATCTGGTCGAGCAAGTGCGGGCTGTACTCGGCAAGACTTGGCCTGTGGTGTCGAGCGTCGTCGGCCAGGGCCACCAGTTCCGCCCGTCGCTTACTCAACGCCAGGAACAAGGCGAGCAGCAGTGCGAGCAGCAGTAACCAGTGGCTCATGACGACGCCAACCGCCACGGCTCCGCCCCATGCGCGCAGGACGAACCCGAGTGCGAGTGTGAGTACGTCCAGAATGACCAGGTGTTTCAGCCATACCGAGTACAGCACGAGCAGCGCGAGGTAGGTGAAGCCAATCAACCCGAAGCCGACTGACAGGCGGAAGGCCGCGGCCAGCCCGATGGCCGAGATTGCGATCGCGAACACCAGCGCGCTGCCGACCGGCAGTTCGCCCGCTGCGATGGGCCGCGTTGACTTCGTCGGGTGAAGGCGATCCGCCTCGCGGTCGCCGATGTCGTTGACGAGGTACACCGCCCCGGAAAGCAGGCAGAAGACACCGAACGCGACCGTCGCGTGACTGACGGCCGCCGGATCGAGCAGACGCTCTCCGAAGATCAGCCCGGCGAGAACGATGAAGTTCTTGGTCCACTGGCGCGGCCGGAGGGCCACGACCAGCGACCACACCAGTGGCCGAGCGGCGGTGCGTCCACCCGTCTGCGCCGGGGATGCCGGGGTGGTAGACACGCGTCGAACCGGGTGGGCGGGCTGCACCCGCCCCGATCGGCTACCTGAAGCTCTGCAGCGCCTCGGCTTCGGATTCGAATGTCTCGAATACAGTCAGGAGCTTGGTAATCGACAGCAGGTCTTCGATCCGCTTCGTCAGGTTGACCAGCTTGAGCTGTCCACCCTGTCGACTCACCGTCGTGTAGGTCCGCACCACTTCACCGAGCCCCGCGCTGTCGATGTAGGGCACGCCCTCCAGGTTGAGCAGAATCTGCTTGCGATTCTGCAGCGTGAGGGAATTGATCTTGTCCTTGAGAGCTTCATCACCTTCGCCGAGCGTGATCTTGCCCTTCAGGTCGAGAATCGTCACGTCGCCGACGACTCGTTCCTCGATCTGCATGCGGAACTCCTTCACTGCGGCCGCTCTGGCGGCCTCGCGGAATCGTGCCGTTGAACGCGGGACCGGTGTTCGGTTGATCGAACGCTCCGCCGCGCCACTGAACACGGGAAAATCGCCACAAGTCTAGGGGCTAAGCGCACTTTCCACAAGGCCCCCCGAAAAAGAACAGGGTGCGAAGCACGAAGCCCGGAGCCTTTCTCCTGGCCATCGCACCCCACACCCTGCACCAGTCGAGTCGTTCGTTCTGACCTAGTCCGTTTCCCGACGCTGCTTCTTGCGGGAGCGCTTGCGAGCGAGCGCCTGCTTGGCGCGACGCTTGTCGCCGGGCTTGAGGTAGAACGAGTGCTTCTTGATGTCCTTGATGATGTCTTCCTGCTGCACCTTGCGCTTGAAACGGCGCAATGCGCTCTCAATGGACTCGCCTTCCTGAATCTTCACTTCTGCCACGGTGATACACCCCCTTCCTGGCCGGAATCCTGACCGGCACCCCATAGGGCGCCAAGGTCAGCAAGGTAGGTTAACACGTGGCGCTCGGCCTGTTGCCCGGGATTGCCTTGAACCTCACGTAGAATCGTGCCGTGAGAATCCTGGTGCTTGGTTCCGGTGGGCGGGAGCACGCATTGACGTGGCGTCTGGTCAGCGATCCGGACGTGACGTCGGTCGTGGCAGCACCCGGCAACCCAGGGATTGCCGGGTTGGTCCGGTGCTGTCCCGTGGACTTGTCGTGTCCAGACGACGTCGTGAGTCTGGCCGAGGCCGAAGGGGTGGATCTGACAGTCGTTGGACCGGAAGCCCCTCTGGAACTTGGACTTGCGGACGTGTTCAGGTCGAAGGGCATGGCGATTCTTGGCCCCTCGCGCCTGGGTGCCGCCCTCGAGTGTTCGAAGGTGTACTCGAAGCACTTCATGGCCAGGCACGGTATTCCTACCGCCGGATTCTCCGTCTGTGACTCGGCCGATGCCGCCCTGGCCGAGGTCGAAGCCCACTCCTTCGAACGGCCCCTGGTGATCAAGGCCGATGGCCTGGCTGCCGGCAAGGGCGTCGTCATTGCCGAAACCAGGACGGATGCCCAGGCCGCCGTCCGGGCCGCCATGCTTGACAACGCTTTCGGAACCGCAGGCAGTCGGCTGGTGCTCGAGGAGTGCCTGACCGGTCCCGAAGTGTCGGCGTTCTTCCTCTGCGACGGCCAGCGTGCTGTGCCACTGGCGACCGCACAGGACCACAAACGCATCTTCGACGGTGACCGGGGGCCTAATACCGGTGGCATGGGGGCTTTCTCGCCCAGTCCGCTCGTTACCGTGGAACTCGCCGAATTTACCCGCACGCGCGTGGTCGAGCCAGTTCTTCGGGGCATGCGCGAAGCCGGCGAACCGTACGTCGGGTTCCTCTACGTCAGCCTGATGCTCACGCCCGATGGTCCGAAGGTCATCGAGTTCAATGTGCGTTTCGGCGATCCAGAGGCGCAGGTGGTGCTTCCGCGCATCGACGGGCCGCTCGCGCGAATCCTGCTGGCGGCCGCGACCGGGCGGCTCTCGGACGAGGACATCGCGTGGTCGTCCGATTGCTGCGTCGGAGTCGTGTTGGCCTCGCGCGGCTACCCGTCCTCGTCGTCGTCGGGGCAGGTGATTGACGGACTCGAGGCTGCCGGGCAGACCACAGGGGCTCTGGTGTTTCACGCAGGCACCAGGCTGGTCGATGGCCGCGTCGTGACGGCCGGCGGTCGCGTTTTGACGGTTGTCGGGCGCGCCGCGACGTTCGACCGTGCGATGGCTGCAGCGTATGCCGCCGTCGCATGCATCAGATTCGACGGGATGCAGTACCGCCGGGACATTGGCCGCAAGGCCCTTGACCTGGTTTCATCCACACTACCTACAGGACGTTGAGATAGATGACGCAGGTTTTGATTTTGATGGGGTCTGACTCGGACGCGCCCGTGATGCGGGCAGCCGGTGACGTATTGACTGAACTGGGCGTGACGTGGGAAATGACGGTGGCATCTGCGCATCGGTCCCCGGCCCGCGTGACCAGACTCGTCAGCGAAGCCCCGGGTCGCGGTGTGCGCGTTTTCATCGTGGGTGCGGGCGCGGCGGCGCATCTTGCCGGCGTTGTGGCCGCGCACACGAGCCTTCCGGTGATCGGTGTGCCGATCGACTCCTCAGCTCTCAAAGGACTGGACGCGCTCCTGTCGACCGTGCAGATGCCGCCCGGCGTTCCCGTGGCGACCGTGGCCATCGGCAAGCCGGGCGCGACCAATGCCGGCGTGCTCGCGGCGCAGATGATCGCGCTCGCCGAACCGGCGCTCGCGGCGCGCCTGGTCGCCTACAAGGAATCACTGGCCGAGAAAGTGGAGGCCGCCGCCAGGCGGCTCGAGAGCCAGTAGGCGCGCGCGGCGGGTTGAAACGTGCCGGAACCGCGATGCCACGCGGGCTTCGTGTCAATCGGGCAGAGGCTCGTCTTTCGTCTCTGGTAACAGACCGACGACGAGCAGACCGACTGGGAACAGCAGGGCCATCAACGTGATGGCCAACCGAAGGTCCATCCCTGGCAGTGCTTTCAGCCAGCCGGAAAACACGAGAGCGACGCTGGCGAGCAGCCGACCGCCGTTGAAGCAGAAGCCGGCGCCGGTCGCACGCAGGTGATGAGGGAAGAGTTCAGGGAAATAGATTGCGAACCCTGCGTGCAGTCCCCACGTGAAGAACCCGTAGACCGCCAGCAGCACCAGCAGCCACTCATAGCTCGGCGCAGCGTAACAGGTGACGGGCACGACGATCGTCGAAGCCGCCAGGTAGATTGTGAAGGTGCGTTTCCGGCCGAAACGGACCGCCAGCGGCCCGAACGCCAGCATACCCATACCGGCGGCGAGCGCTTCCACATTCCCGTATGCGAATTTCGCGCGTTCCGTCGCGGTGGCAACATCCGCGCCCGCGCGGAGCAGGTAGTCCTTCGCGAGGTCTTGACCGGCAACGCTGACGCCCCAGAACGTGCCCAGCCCGATCGAAGCCAGCAAGAGGCCGAGCCAGGCCCGGCGACTCCACGCGGGGCTCGTGAGCAACTCGCGGAAGCTGCCGAGCTGCCTGTCTCCGTCCCGATCCGTGCGTCGCCTGGCTGCGAGCCACGCGTCGGGTTCCTCGACCTTGGCGCGCACCCACAGCACGAGCAGCGCTGGCAGCACACCAAGCAGAAACGCCAGGCGCCAGTTGGCGCCGACGGCCAGACCCACCCACGCCGCCAGGAACGCTCCGAGGATACCGGTGCTGTGGAAGATGCCCGACATGTGCGCCCGCGCACGAGGCGGCACGACCTCGGCCACGAGGGACGCGGCGACGGCCCATTCGCCCCCGACGCCCATGGCCACGAGGAACCGCAGCACGCCGACCTGCCACACGTCGGTGACGAAGAAGGTGAGGCCCGAGAAGACCGAGTAGAACAGGATGCTGAGCACCATGGCCGGCCGGCGGCCCCAGCGATCACCGAGCCAGCCGAAGAGCAGGCCACCGAGCGTGCCGCCGACCAGAAACACGGCGAGAAAGACGTCCCCCCAGTAGAAGACTGATGGGTGTCCCGAGCTGACTCCCAGCAGATCGGCGAGCATCTGGTCGCGGGTGATGTTGAAGATCTGGCCTTCGAAGGCGTCGAAGACCCACCCGGCCGAGGCGATGACAAGCACGAGCCACTGGTACCTCGTGACCTCGCTGCGCCA
>Ga0190271_10002835_pt1 | contig 10701 bp, 10 predicted proteins | sample Popmic356T_FD_133747 | JGI IMG/M metagenome (GOLD analysis project Ga0190271, IMG submission 133747) | Populus adjacent soil microbial communities from riparian zone of Weber River, Utah, USA - 356 T | ecosystem: Environmental > Terrestrial > Soil > Riparian zone | place: USA: Utah | collected...
GCGGCGATCGGGCTCATGCACAAAGCCACCGGGCGAGCGCTTGCATGCCGCAAAGATCTCGTCGTAGCGCGCGCGGATGTTGGCCATCTCCTGGTCCGAGATCTGGCTGTTGTTGAGCGGAGCACTCCAGTTCGGCCGGCGCTGGAACACCGTGAGTTCACCGACCTTGTCGGCAATCTCGCCAATGACCTGGATGCCGGTGGCGCCGGTGCCGATCACGGCGACCTTCTTGCCCGCCAGGTCGAGCGACTCATGCGGCCAGAAATGCGTATGGAACGAGCGGCCCCTGAAACTGTCCATTCCGGGAAGCCGCGGCAGCGTCGGCACGGACAACAGGCCGATCCCGAGGACCACGAAGCGGCAGGTTAGCTCGCGGCCGTCGCTGATCTTCAGCCGCCACAGATCGTTTGCGTCGTCGAAGCGTGCGGCTTCGACCTTGCAGTTGAACTGCATGTGCTTGCGCAGATCGAACCGGTCCGCGACATGATTGAGATAGCGCAGGTTCTCCGGCTGGGGCGAAAACCGTTCCTTCCAGTGCCACGAGTCGAGCAGCTCCTTCGAGAACGAATATCCGTAAGTGTAGCTCTCCGAGTCGAAGCGTGCGCCCGGGTAGCGATTCCAGTACCAGGTACCGCCGAGATCGGGCGCAGCATCGAGCACCAGCGCGTCCACGCCGAGGTCCGAAAGCCGCTTGATCGAATAGATCCCGGCCACGCCCGCGCCGACCACGATGACTTCGTAGTGTGACTTCGCGCTCTTGGTCATCGGCTGCTCTGATCTTGCTTCGGTAGCTTGCGGTATCACCGCGGCGATTACAGCCCCTTTTGCAGGTGCGGGCAAGCGGCCACAACGCCATGGCGGCGCGCACTATAAGCGCCCTCAGGTCATCCAGGGTTCCGTGCTGATCCTCAGTTCCACATCACCTACGGCCGGCTGCCGATGCAGGGCCGGAGCCAACGACGGCCATGCGCTACCGCAGCATCCGCGACGCGTAACAGCGCTTCACGAACTCCTCGAACATCTCGTCCGGCATCTCCCAGGTGGGCACATCGGCTGACATCTGCATGGATTCCAGCTGGGCGCGCTCGATCAGCCGGAAGAATGCGACGAATTCATCGCGGGCCTCGCCAGGCAACAGCGCGCGATAGTCGCTCCGCCGCTGCTGAACCTCCGCGATCGTCTTTGCGGTGTGAAGGTCATGTTGCTCGCTTGCGGCCGCGCGACGCGCGCCGATGACAGTGTAGTCGACGACCTTCGCCGCCCGGTACACCGCAATGACGTGTGGCTGGAAGTCGTTCTCGCCGACAACGACGGGTATCGCCTGCGGCATCCCGTGCACGGCAAGTTCGCGACGGACTGCCTGATGCAGCCGCAGATGCAGGAACCATTTTCCCAGCAGATAGCCCTCGTAGTGCATCATCCTGGGCGAGATGAAGCCGCCGGCGTTGTGCGACGTTCGCTTGTCCAGCTGATGCAACTCCGCCAATCCTTCGACCGTGAGCCGGGTGTCGCAGTCGAGAAAACAACCCTGCCAGGGCGCCATCCAGGGAGCCTCGACGCCGTACGCCGAAAGAATCTCGTCGTCGCTGGAGGTCGAGAACGGAAACGATGAGTCGTCGTAGTACGAACATTCCAGCATCGGCTCGTTCGTGTCGCTGTGCGGCGACAGGTCGATGCCGTAAGCCGTGCAGGGCTTGCCGCGCTGCGCAAGCTGGACAATCGACGCGTGAACCTGATCCCAGCCCGGAATGCGCACGTCGTCGGCGCGAACTGCGCGGCAGGCCTTCGAGAACGGTGACGGCTTCGCGCGCAGCCCCCGTTCGAGCAGGTCTTCCGCTGCGTCCAGATCCTGCACGCGAAACAGCCACGCCATGTGCGCGTCAAAAGCCTTGTGGTTCTCGCTGATCCTGAGATCGGGCAGATCCGTCATCGCAATCCAATCCGCTGAAGTGGCGGGTCCGATGGTTCGCGAGACGGGTTAACGACCGGCCAAGGCAATCGTGAAAGGTGCAACGGCGCGCCGTATTCGGTGAAGAAATCCTTACCTCAGCGCTGAAACTTCCGCTTCGACCCGAAACCTGAACCGCAAATCGGTCCGTCAGGGGCTGCTGCGCAGGATCTCCCGCGCCGCAAGGGGGGCCTGCACCGGATTGCCGTGATTTGGAGGGTCACACTTGCAGCCATCTGACAAGTCGCAATGAAGAGCTACACCGGCAGCATCCGCTTTTGGTAGAGACGGCCCTTCACGGCCGTCGCCTCGCTGTGGCCAGCGACAACGCGGACGCCCTCCTCGATCCGGGCGACAATGTTCTCAGCGGAGCATCCCTGCAGGAAAGCGACGCCATTGTTGCGGCATGCAGCAAGCACGCTGTCGCGCGCCCGCTGCATCTCCGGTGGAAACGGCTCGCGCGGCATGGAGCGATAGCCGAGCGACAGGCTCAGATCGCCCGGGCCGATCTCGGCAAAACCAAGACCCGGCACCGCAAGTATCTCGTTGCAGTTCGCAATGCCCTCTGGACTTTCCAGCTTCACCCCCAGCAACAACTCGCCCTGCGGATTGAGCGGCCAGGGATCGCAACGCTCCATGTAGTCTTCATTCGATAGGCCCCAGATCGGAGCGGCCGTCGCTTCAGATCCACGTCCCCGCGTACCGGGACCGAGCAGCCTGCGTCCGGCGGCGTCGATCCCGCCGTCCTTCGGGCGCACGGTTCCTTCCATCCGCGCCAGCGGTTGCGGAATCGTCGGATCGACACCGGTCGTGTGGTGCGGATAGCGGCAGGACTCCACGAAAGCGCGCACCGCGTCGGCGGTCTCTGCCTGGCACAACAGGATGCCATGCACGCCGCGGCCGAGGATTTGACGAAACTGCCAGGCATTGTAGCGCACATGCGCGGCGTCGATGCCGTTCACGGGCGCCTCGACGATTACCGCGGGCGTGCGATGCCCCGACCGGGTTGGCCCGGCATCGACCATGCCGCGCATGTAGTCGGCAAGGCCGGTCATGTCGAAGGCCCCGTGCTCCATGCCGACATTGATGTAGTCGGCCCAGCTACGGGCATCGGCGCCGCCCTGCGCGTGGGTCAGCACGTGACCACTGTGCGGGCCGTCATAGTAGATCGCCTGATCCTGCTCGAGCAGTTCGATGCAACGATTGATACGTTTGCGCATGAAAGTCCGCTCCGGAATTCCTGCTCGATGCGAACCTCGAGGTTAGCACGGGGGCGGTCGACACAACCCTTCGAGGTTGGCCCGAGCCGCTCGGCTGCGGGGAGGAGTCTATTTCATGCTCCGAAACTCCGCCAGCGTCGGCGCCAGCGCGCGCTCGTTGCGCGGCGCCATCACGTGCACGCCGGCGATGCCCTTCAGCGCGCCAAGTTCGTGCATCAACTCGACGCAGATGCGCCGACCCTCTTCCTTCGCCTCCCTTGCCCGTTCCATGCGGCGGACGATCGCGTCGGCAATGACGACACCGAACAGGTTCTCGCGCATCCAGATCGCCGACTGCGCGGAGGCGAGCGGTGCGACGCCGACAAGGATCGACAAGCGACCACCCAGGCCCTCGTCGTCGAGGCGCTGCAGGTAGCGCTTGAGAGCATCGACATCCATGCAGAACTGCGTCTGCACGAACTGCACGCCGGCTGCGACCTTGGCCTTCAGCTTGTCGGGCTTCCATCCGGGCGGCGGATCGAGCGGCGCGTCGGTCGCGCCGATGAAGAAGTCGGGACGATCAAGCAGGGCACGGCCGGACGGCAACTCGCCGCGGTCGCGCATCACCACGGCAGTCGCGACCAGTGCCTCTGTGTCCAGGTCGAACACCGGCTTTGTATCCGGCTGATCACCCGCGGTCGGATCGTCGCCGCGCAGCATCAGAAGATTGCGGATGCCGAGCGCGGATGCGCCGAGCAAATCGCTTTGCAGCGCGATGCGGTTGCGGTCACGGCAGCTCAGCTGCAGGATCGGCTCGATGCCATTTTGCGCGAGGATCGCCGCCGCGGCGAGCGCGCTCATGCTGGCGCGTGCCTGCGCGCCGTCCGTGACATTGACCGCGTCGGCAAGTCCGCGCAGCGGCAGCGCGCGAGCGAGCAGTGCCTGCGGATGGCCCGAAGCCGGCGGTGCGATCTCCGCGGTCACGACAAAATTCCCCGCGTGCAGGAGATCGGAAAGGGAGGAGATTGCCTGGTTCACGCGATCGGGCTCGGCTACGACGCGTCGTTGCGGCGGGACACGCAGTAACTCTCGTCCCAGAACCACAGCCCGCCGTGCTGCTGCAACACGTCACGCGTCGCTTCGAGATAGCGTTCATTGGCCATCACCTCGTGCAGCTTGTGGTCCTCGATCTGGTTGACATAGATGACCGCGTTCCAGGCCGCCAGCAGCGTCGACGTGCCGATCGAGGCGCTGATTTCGTTCGGCAGCGTATGCAGGTCGTAGCGGAACAGCGAGCGGTCGTCGGAGTAGGCGTTGAAGTTCAGCCCCCTGGCGTCACGCCCGAGTTCGGTCTTCACGGCGCGCAGCAATTCGTGCCGGTTCATCTGGAACGGGCTCTCGCCCGGCCAGATGCGTTCGACAATCTCCGAGCCCGGATCGTGGCCATGGCTGTGCACGCCGATCAGCCGGCCGCCGCGGCCGAGCGCGCGCGCCAGCGGCGCGACCACGCGGCGCGCCTTGAACGCAGTCGAGGCGCGCGCCCGATAGGGCTGCGAGGCGATCACCAGATCGTAGTCGCCATGCGTGCTGCCGCGCCGCGGGCGGATGTGATCGAGCAGGAACTTGCAGTCTTCGCGATAGATCACCAGCACCACCGGCTTGTCGTAGACCGGATTGCCGGTCTTCGGGCTCACGCGCGCGGTCCAGTGTTCGCTCAGGAACGGCTGCAACTCGGTGATCTGCCGCTCGAAATCGCGCGCGGTGTCACCCGTGAGCCCGATTTCCTTCCAGACCATGCAGCTTGCCGCCTCCACCGTGCCCGGTGTGAGCAGCGGCGCCTCGGCGTAGTACATGTTGGTCATGACCAGCATGGTGGCGGGATGCTCGCTCAACCGGTCGGGCACCTTCTCGAGCGCGAGGCGAACGTCCTCGAGGCTGATTTCCTTGCCAACGACATAGAACGGAAATTCGGGGAAGCGACGGTGCATCGCCCGCATCACCCGTGTCAGCACCGTTCCGTCGCCGACGCCCGCGTCGAAGATGCGAACCGCCGGCGGATTCGGATGGATGTTCTCCAGCTCCATGATCACCCGCTCGGCGACCACCCACTTCTCGCTGCAGGTGGTAACGAACAGCAGGTACTTTTGCCGGTTGTCGAAGAAGCGGAAGTTCCGTTCGCTGCCGCCGGTTGTCGCCGGGAGTTGGGTCGGTATGATCGGCACCGGCAGCCGGGGCTGCTCGGCGGCCGGCGGCGAGCCGTAACGGGCCATGTAGGTGCGGACGCGCAGCAGCGTGTCCGACGTCACCCGGCTGCCATTGCGCAGACGGCTGACGAACTTGCCGTCATTGACAGCCAGGCGGCCGAACGTGGTTTCGGCAACCTTGGCGTCGCGACACCAGGAGATGATCTCCGCGAGCAGCGCTTCGGCTTCCTGGGCGCGTCGGTCCATCGCTTGAGCTCGCGGCTGGCTTGAAAGCCAACGCTAGCGCGCGCCCACAACGGATCAACCACAAAGTATCCCACGTCAAAAGTGGGCGGCGCCCACTTTCGTCGCAGGATCGGGGACGCGGTGGTTGATGAGGCCCGCCCGGATCGTGGTCGCCGGGCGCAGGCTCCTTCAGGCAGCCCGGGTGATGCTCGATCGAGCAGACAGCGGGTAAGCGTTCGCCCCGGAATTTCCGCTGCCGCCTGCGCGCCGATCAGTACGTCGCGCGAATGGCCGATTGCGTCGGCGGCGCCTGCCGCACCACGCCGACGGCGGCACGGAGATCGTCGAGATACTCGCCGAGCACCGGCTCGTGAAACATCGACATCATGCGATGGATGCCCTTCGGCTTCTGCGTCAACCCGGCCAGCCAGCCCTTGTCGCCCATCAGCTCGGCGACGCGGAAGATGTCGAACTCGTCGGAGCCGAACGACACGATCGAAAGATCCGGCGCGCCATGGATTTTCAATCCCGTCGTCGCGCGGATGCCGTCCTGGTAGGCATCGACGAAATCCATCAGCGCGCCGGCGATCCGCGTGTAGCCGTCCAGTCCGAGATACTGCAGCGTGGCCCAGGCGCCGGCGACGCCGCCCGCCGGCCGGGTGCCGACGATGGTGGAGGTCAGGAAGCGCCCGTTCGGCCAGACGTCGGCGTCAAACATGTGGTGCTGCGCCCTGTCGGCGTCGCGATAGAACACGGTGGATGCCGGCTTCGGGCAGAAGCCGAACTTGTGCAGGTCGGCCGACAGCGACGAGACGCCGGGCACCGCGAAGTCGAAATCGGGAATCTTGCGGCCGACCATACGCACGAACGGCGCGAGATAGCCGCCGACGCAGGCATCGACATGCAACCAGACGCCGCGCCGCTCGGCGAGGTTGCCAAGCTCGCGGATGGGATCGATCATGCCGTAGGGAAAATTCGGCGCTGAGCCGACGATCATGATGGTGTCGTCGTCGATCAGCGCCTCGAACGCGGCGAGGTCCATGCGCAAATCAGCGCCGACCGGGGCGCGGCGGACCTCGAGGTCCATCAGCTTGGCGCCCTTGTTGAAGGCCGGATGCACCGTTTCGCTCGCGACCACATTGCCGCGATGCTGCGGCTCGCCGCGCCTCGCACGCGACCAGTCGCGGCAGGTCTGCATGGCGAGGATGATGCTCTCGGTGCCGCCGGTGGTCATGAACCCCTGCGCGTCCTCCGGCGCGTTGAACAGACCGAGCGCCATCTCGATGATCTCGTCCTCCATCCGCTTCACCGAGGGAAAGGCGCGCCTCGCGCCGAGCGCGTTCTCGGAGAAGTACTCCATGAAACCCGCGCGGCCGGCCTCGTAGGCCTCGTCGGTCGCCTTGAACACATACAGCGGCGCGCGGCCGTTCTTCCAGTCGACGTCGGCGCCCTTGAAGTCCCGCATCTCGGCGAGGATATCGCCGTGCGAACGGCCTCTTTCGGGCAGCATCGTGCGTTTCGACATCCTGTCCCTCACCTGCTGACCACAGAGCAACTGCTCGACATCCCTTTGCGCACAGTCATCATGCTTTCAATTGCTGCAGCCACACCTGAACCAGGCTGAGCAAGTTGGCGGTATCGCTCGGCGCGCCGACGGCAACGATCTTCAGATGCGCACGCTCGGCTTCATAGATCACCTCTGCGCGCATCGATGCACCGTTGCCTTGCCTGGCGTTCAGTGCGCCGGGAATCACGCTGGCCCACTTCTTCGCAAGCGCCGGGTCGACGCCCGGGACATCGACGATGCTCGTGACCCAGGCTTCATCGGGCGATGGATCGACACTCACCGGAACACCTGCAAAAGCCTCCAGATCGGCCCGCAGGATTCTGTAGGACTTGCCGACACGCGCCGCCCGCAGTTTCCCGTCCCGGATGAAGCGCAGAACCGTCTTCGGATGCAGCTTCAGCCTGTCGGCGACAATGTCCACCGTGCAGAGCTCACCGGACATCCGCGCACCGGGGTGCCCGTAGGCGGCGGCAAGGGCCCGCGCATTGCGGGGTTGCTGCACGCTTCTCTTCGGGTTCCTGACCATCACGTTTTGATAGCATGGAGCCGGCCCAGCGGCATCCCGCGTCAACCTTGCCTAATGGAGGCCATGGCCTCGCTGAATCCCGGTGCGGAAAGACCGGCGAGGAACTCCGCAAGATAGCTCTTGCCAAGCAGGCGCAAGGTTTCCGGCGCACCAATCGTCAGACGTCCCGCAACGACCGCGTCGCGAAATTCAGACCTGCTCAGCGCGGTCAGATCGGTCTCTGGCGGACCGCGGCCCATCAAGACGCTGAAGATCAGGCAGCCGTAGTAAAGACGCGTCAGTTGTCGCATCAGGACAAGGCGGCCACGAACGCCACGATCCGGAGCGTGGCCGAGCCAGGCCTGCAACAGCACGTCGACCTGCTCGGGCAAGGAGGCAAAATTGTCGGCGACAATTGCGATGTCGGTCAGCGGATCGTTGCAGTACGCCGTTTCCCAGTCGATCAGCCACAGCCGTTCACCATCGAACAGGATGTTGCCGGGATTCGGATCGTTGTGGCTGGAGACCAGCGCAGGATCATCCCATCGATAGGTCTCGCGGATGCGGACAAAGCCCTCAAGGTGCGGGTCCAGCAGCCCGGCAGCGAACACCTCCGAGCCGTGCAGAACACCAACCATGTGGGCGAGAATGCCGAGGAAACCGCCAGCAAGAAGCGGAAAGCGCGGCGTCGCCTGCAACCGCGCGAAGAGTCTGCCGAGGTCGCGTACGAGCTCCGTTTGCCCGCCCGGATACTCGAGCAGCGAGTACTGCGGCAGGAGATCCATGACCACGACGCCGGCCTGCGGATCGACGTGCCGCAGCGGCGGCGCGATACCCGCGTCTGCGGCGCCCCTCATGCAGTCGTACTGGTGCGGATTGCGAAAGGCATCGCGCCGCGTTTCGATTCGCAGCAGATAGGGTCGGCCGGAAACCTCGACGCGGTAGGTCAGGGCGCCGGAAGCACCACCGCCAACGGACCGTAGCTGCATGGGCGTGGTTCCGAACGCAGCCGACAAGGCGGATCGTGCGGTTTCGCGATAGCCGACCGGGATCATGTCGAACAGGCCTTCGGACACGCGTTACCTCGCGGAGGAGATATCGAACTATTTGCTCCGAATATTACTAATTATTACCCATATTATCAGTCAATAGGGAATAATGAGTTCTTTTGTGCGCTAGTCGACGCGCACGGATGAGTCCTCTAGGTTGATCGCATGAGTGAATCCCTCGCCGACCTGTTGAGCCGCCGATTTGGCATCCCGACCGAAACCGGCCGAAGCTGGCCTGCAACCGGTACGCTCGCGCAGTTGCTCTCGCATCGCGTGCAGCGAACCTTTCTGAACAAGCCGATCGACCCCGAAACGCTGCAGATCCTACTGGCTGCCGCGCTGTCGGCACCGTCCAAGTCCGATCTGCAGCAGGCGACGATCATCGTCGTGCGCGATGCCGATGTGCGGCGCAAGGTCGAGGCATTGGTGCCGTCGATGCCGTGGATGTCGCAGGCGTCCGAGTTGCTCGTCTTCTGCGGCGACCACTCCCGCATCCGGCGGATCGCGGAATTGCGCGGCAAACCGTTCCCGAACGACACGCTCGACATGTTCATGAACGCGGCGGTCGACGCCGGCCTCATCATGCAGGGCTTCATCACCGCGGCCGAATCGATCGGGCTCGGCTGCTGCCCGATCAGCGTGCTGCGCGACGAGGTCGAACAGCTGAGCGCAATCCTCGGCCTGCCGGCCGGCGTTTTCCCGGTCGCGGGACTTTGCGTCGGCTATCCGGCCCGTGAAGCGAGGTTCAGCATGCGTCTGCCGCCCGCGGTGACGGTTCACATCGACCGCTACGACGCGAGCGGCTTCGAGACGGAGCTTGCGGCCTACGACGCGCGGCGCGCGGAGGCCGAACCGGCGCGGCCCGGCAATCAGCGACACGCTGACAGGTATGGCGAGGTGTTCCCCTACACCTGGTCGGAGGACAAGGCGCGGCAGTATTGCACTCCGCAGCGGCACAGTTTCGGCGACTACGTGCGTGAGCAGGGCTTCAGGCTGAAGTAGGCGGCAATTGTCCTGACGGCCCCCCCCTTAACCGCGCGTTAACCCTGTTTCTTAATGATCGGGCAAGGAACGGGAGCCCCCATGAACCGCAACATGCGGCGGGCCGCCGCCAGGTGCGGCGATGCCGGAACGATTTGCGCAGCCGCCGCGGCGCTGGCGACGCGCGGGCGCGCAGCGGAGGCGATCGCCGGTTATCGGCTGGCGCTGGCACTGGCGCCGCGATACGCCAAGGCGCACCTTCATCTCGCCAACCTGCTTCGCGAACAGGGGCGCCTCGAAGAGTCGACCTCGCACCTGAAGCGCGCGATCGACTGTGCGCCGGAGCTCGTGGAACATTGCAACATCCCTGGCAACGCTCCGGGCACTGAAGTCGGCTACATCTTGCCGGTGACCAGCGAATAGATCATCGCGATCGCCAGCACGACAATCATCACCAACAGCACCGGGAACTGCCTGCGTCCCTTGAGCATGCGCCTGAACTTCGCAACGCGCGCGCCCCCAGCTCTGCCGCCTTCGGATGCCGAACCGTCCGACATGCCATCCTCCCCCGACAACTGGTCCCGGTTCGATCATATCGCCGCATCGGCTGCGCACGCTGCGACACGCGGTCTCAGTTGGTCGTAGCTCGAGTGCCAGCTGCTGATTTAGTCATCGTCATCGCCGGCAGGCACGCCGGGCAACCGTCGCTGTTGCAGCTGATACATCTGCTGCAACTGCTGGTTCTGCTGCAGCTGCCGTTGCAGTTGCGGGTTTTGCATCAGCCGCTGCATCTGCGGATCCTGCACCAGCGCTTCGAAGCGCGGATCGTCCATGATCTGCTGCTGCACCTCCGGGTCGCGCAAGATCTGCTGCACCATCGGGTTCTGCAGCAGCTGCTGCTCGCTCATGCCGCCGCGCGGCCGCTGTTGCTGTTTCAGCCTGGCGGGGTCCGTCTGCGCAAGAACGAACGGCCTGGCGTCGAAGGCAGGCGTTTGCTCACAGGTCACGAAGAACGACGCGGCA
>Ga0190271_10002836_pt1 | contig 10699 bp, 12 predicted proteins | sample Popmic356T_FD_133747 | JGI IMG/M metagenome (GOLD analysis project Ga0190271, IMG submission 133747) | Populus adjacent soil microbial communities from riparian zone of Weber River, Utah, USA - 356 T | ecosystem: Environmental > Terrestrial > Soil > Riparian zone | place: USA: Utah | collected...
ACACCCGGATCGGAGCTCCACGAGGATCTGGACGACGACCCGTACGAGGACCGGGCCCTCCCGCTGCACGACGGCATTGTCCCCGAGGCGCTGGGCGACGCGCTGCGCAGTCCGTGACCCAGGGGACGATTTCGGTCGGCTGGCGCGAGCACCTCACGGACGCGGAGCAGCAGGCGGTACGTGAAATCATCAGCGCGGCAACAGATTTCGACGGTGTGCCACCTGTCGGCGAGCAGGTGCTACGCGAGCTGGGCCATGATCGCACACAGCATCTGGTGGCTACCGGTGCGACGTCGGAGATCATCGGCTATCTGAACCTGACTCCGGAGATGGCCGAGCTCGTGGTGGCCCCGGACGCGCGCAGGCGAGGCGCTGGCACGGCGTTGATGCGCGCCGCGTTGGACAGGACAGCCGGGCGCATCCGGTTTTGGGCGCACGGCACGCTGGGTGCGGCGGAGGCGACCGCGGCCTCACTCGCGCTCAGTCCGGTGCGCCGGTTGCTGCAGATGCGACGCCCGCTGAAGGATGTGCCGGATGCCGACGTGCCCGACGGGGTGCGGCTGCGCACCTATGCCGGACCGGCCGACGATGCCGAGATCCTGCGGGTCAACAACGCGGCGTTTTCCTGGCATCCGGAGCAGGGTGGCTGGACCGAGGCCGAGATCGCCGAACGCCGGGGTGAGTCATGGTTCGATCCCGAGGGGCTGTTCCTGGCCTTCGATGTGACCGGCGAGCGACTGCTGGGCTTCCATTGGACCAAGGTGCACGCCGACAAGCCCGGCATCGGTGAGGTCTACGTCGTCGGAGTTGATCCTGCCGCCGGGGGCATGGGGTTGGGAGGGACGTTGACGGCGGTCGGGATGGCCTGGCTGGCGCAGCGACTCGCCGACGCGGCCGAGCCCACCGTCCTGCTCTACGTGGAGTCCGACAACACCGCCGCCGTACGCACCTATGAACGTCTGGGCTTCACGGTGTACAGCACCGACACCGCCTTTGCGCTGAACCAGTGATCGGGCCAGTTCGCCCCCGCGGTCACTGAACCGAACGCTTGTGTCCCACGCCGGTGGCTGCGGCCAACAGGACCGCCACCACAGCGATTCCGCCGAGCAGCACGAACATCGCGGCATAGCCACCCAGCAAGCCGGCCAGCGCAGCGCCGATGAACGGTCCCAGCGCTGTGGCGAGCATGACCGGAGCGGACAGAATTCCGCTGAGGTGGCCGTAATGGGTCATGCCCCAGCGTTCGGTGACCGCCGTGGCCTGCAGCAGTGTCATCACCCCGCGCGCCATCCCCGCAGCGACGGTCACGATGACGAGCACAACGAGTGAGGTGAAGACGCCGATCAACACAGTGGTGACCGCTACTGCGGCCATGACGGCGACGGTTCGCGGCACCACCGCGACCTGCCGGGCCAGTGCGCGATAGCCCAGCCTTCCCAGGACCTGGCCCGCACCACCCAAGCCCAAGGCGATCGCCGCGGGACCGGTGCTGATGCCGCGCTGGTTCATCAGGGGAACAAGGTTCACGATCACGGCGTAGGACGCGCATGCTGCCACTGCGTATGCCGCGGTGAGGGCGACGAACGGACGGCTGCGCGCCGTCCTGGTGGGCGACTGGACCGGATGTCGTGATTGGATCGTCGGCCAGCTGCGTCGCAGGCCGAGGGCATGAGCGGGGATCGTGACGACCGCCAGCAGGCCCGCGAGTGCGAAATAGGTTGTACGCCAGTCCATATGATCGGCGAGCAGCGCGGTCAGCGGCGCGAATACGGTGCTGGCCAGGCCAGCCACCAACGTCAGGGCGGTCAACGCGCCGATCGCCCGGTGCCCGTACCAGCGCGTCAAGGCGGCAAATGCCGGCGCGTAGAAGACGCCGCTCATCGCGAGGCCGACCACGATCCAGGCGGCCAGGAAGCACCAGTAGTTCGGGGCTGCGGCGACCGCGCACAGCGTGGCCGCACTCAGCATCGAGCCGGCCGTCATGATCCAACGTGGGCCGTGCCGGTCCAGCCAGCGTCCGACGACGATGCCGGACAGCGCCGCGATCACCAGTCCGGCGGAGAACGCCGCGGTGACCGCAGAGGCAGACCACCCGGTGTCGCCACTGATATCCGGCGAGAGCACGGAGAACGCGTAGTAGAGCACCCCCCAGCTGGTGATCTCCGTGACACACAGGGTGAGCAGCACAGCGCGCAGTCCCACACCGTGGGCTGCGGCCGTGCTCTCACCCTGGGCTTGCGTCATGCGCCAATCGGGTTGAGCGCCAACGACAACGGCGGCACGTCGGCGGGGGTGGGTCCGCAGCAGCCGCCCTGGTTCGACTCGGCCGGTGCATCGGGCAAGCCGGCGCCGCTGCAGACTCCGGTTTCGGGCAGCACCAGGTCGACCCGGCGGGCACTGTCGTGATCGCCGGCCAGTTCGGCTGTCACACTGCGAATCTGCTCGTAGCCGGTCAGTGCGAGGAACGTGGGGGCCCGGCCGTAGGACTTCATGCCGACCAGGAACAGTCCCGGCTCTTCGGGATGCGCCAGTTCGGCGGCGCCGTGCGGGGGCACACTGCCACAGGAATGCACGTTGGGGTCGATTTCTGGTGCCAATTTGAGCGGCGCCTGCAGCACGGGATCGAGTTCCAGGCGCAACTCCGACAGGAACGAAAGATCGGGCCGGAAACCGGTCAGCACGACGACATGGTCGGCGGGTGCCAGCGCGCGCCCGTCCTCGGCGATCATCGTGGCCCGCCCACTTTCGACGGCGATGCGTTCCGTACGGAACCCGGTGACCATCTGCACCAGGCCCGCGTCCACCGCGGCGTGGGCGCGGGCGCCCAGTGCGCCGCGTTGCGGCAAGGCATCTGACTCCCCGCCGCCGAACGTGTCCCCGATGGTGCCGCGGCGAAGGACCCAGGTCACCCGCGTCGCGGTGTGCTGCCGGGCCACCTCGGCCAATTCGATGACCGCCGTCATGGCCGAATGGCCGCTGCCCACGATCACGACGTGTTCACCGGCCCAGGCTGCTGAGTTCTCGGGCGCAGGAGGTGCGTAGGTCACGACACCCGCCGAGGCGCCCTCCCGCTCACCGAGAGCTGGAAGCCCATCGGCACCAGCAGGATTCGGTTGCGACCAGGTGCCCGAGGCATCGATGACCGCACGGGCCGACAACGTCGATTCGTGCCGGTTGTGGTCGACGGCGTGCACCACGAACGGTGCGTCGTCGCGGTCCTTGGTCAGAACGCGGTCGTGGCCTTGCCGCGACACCCCGGTCACCCGGGTGCGGTAGCGAACGCGATCACCGAGCGCGTCGGCCAGTGGCGTCAGGTAGCCGCTGATCCACTCTCCGCCGCTGGGGTAACCGGTCGAGGGAGCGGCCCAGCCGAGCGGTGCGAGCAATCGTGCGGCTGCGGCGTCCACCAGCTCCGGCCACGGGGAGAAGGTCCGGACGTGTGACCACTGCGCCACCGCGGTTCCAGGGCCGGCCCCCGACTCGAGCACCACGGGTTGCATGCCCCGCTCCAACAGATGAGCGGCCGCGGCCAGCCCCTGGGGGCCCGCGCCGATCACGACAACAGGCAACTCAGACATCATTACTCCTCGCATCGATGAACTTCGATCTATGCACCATGCGTGATACATCGAAGTTTGTCAATATGTGTGGCATGATTGCCTCATGACCAGCTCAGTGACCCTGATACCTGTTGAGGGAGTCGAGGCCTGTTGCACCCCGTTGACCAGCGGAATCCTCGCCGATGCCGCGGCCGAGCGACTCGCTGCGGTCTTCAAGTCGATGGCCGATCCGGCCCGAGTCAAGCTGCTGTCACTGATTTCCGCGAGCGATCGTGGCGAGGCGTGCGTCTGCGACCTGACTGTTCCGCTCGGCCTCAGTCAACCGACAGTGTCGCACCACATGAAATTGCTTGTCGGAGCCGGACTGGTCGACCGCGAACAACGCGGCAAGTGGGCTTACTATCGCGTCAACGGCGACGCCCTGGAACGACTCGCGGCATTGATCGCCCCCAGACGATAAAGCGTTGACGAGCCGTCAAGGCTCGATACGGGGCTGTGCTGGCTCAGCGTAGAAAATTGGCGATCTGGGCGACAGCTTCGCGGGAAGGTCGCCCGACCCCGATCAGAGTCGCGGAAGCAGGCCGGTCCAGTCGCCATAGCCGAGCAGGTGAAGTCTCGACTCGTCGACGCACGGAGGCCGTCGGTTCGCGATGGGGCCGCCGGCCCCCCTGCGAAGGCCCAGTGGCGAGAGGTGGGACGAGCCGGTCGGAAGCCGGTGCACCAGATGAGCGCGTCCACCGCGCGTCGGGTCCCGTCCGCCCATGACATTCCGTCACTGGTCAGACGCTCGATGTTGGCTGGTCGCCGGTAGTCGACGGTGTGCAGCTAGGCCGTGGAACGTGCTCTGAACCGATACGGTGGAAATGAATGGGCGTCACCAGGTGCCGGTGGCGGAAACGACGGCTCCGGCCGAGGATGACAAAACCCAGCTTGTGGCGTTCAAGTGATAGCTGGGTTGCGAGGCCCGCCTGAACGCCGCCGATCACCACCACGTCCGCGGCTTCGGTCACAGAGTCGACTCCCGTCAGGTCTTGTGCGGCAAAGAGGCAAGCAACCTCACCACCGCATCAATTCGAAAAATGTCACACCGTCGCAGCCCGTGAACAGGTGAGCGCTTCAAGGGCGGGGATGCCGACCGGCTCGGTCGTAAGTAGCGGCACCACCGCAACCCGATCCGCATGGTCGGATCTCACCCTGTCGATCTGGGGAAGTTCCGCGACAGCCCGTCGACGCAGTAGCGGTGACGTCGGGTGGGCGGCGGCGAGCGAGTTGTTGACTACCCATGCCCAGGGGTGAATCTGGGCGCGTTCGAGTTCTTCCTGGAGCCCGGCGGCTTCGAGGACCGGCGTCGTCTCGGCCAGAGTGACGATGATGACTTTGGTGAGGTCGGGATCCTGCAAGCGCATCAGCGGGGTGGTGAACTGCCGGTCGCCGAGTTGCCGGGCAACCTCGCGGTGATACGAGCCTGTGGCATCGAGCAGCAGCAGGGTGTGTCCGGTCGGTGCGGTATCGACAACGACGAACTTGTGTCGCGATTGACCGATCACTCGCGAGAATGCTTGGAACACAGCGACTTCCTCGGTGCACGGCGAGCGGAGATCCTCTTCGAGCATCGACCGGTCCTGCTCGTCGAGCGCCGCACCTTTGGTGGCGAGCACATGTTCGCGGTAGGCGCGGGTCGCCAAGGCTGGGTCGATGCTCGACACGTGCAGGTTCGCTAGTGTTCCGTGCAGCGTCTCGGTGAGGTGCCCGGCGGGGTCAGTCGTGGTGAGGTGCACCGCGTAGCCACGGTCGGCGAGGGCGACAGCGATCGCGGAGGCGATCGTCGTCTTGCCGACTCCTCCCTTGCCCATGCACATGATCAATCCATGGTCGCCCGCGGCGAGGTCGTCGATCAGGGTCGCCAGGGGGGCGTCCGTGACGTCGAGGGCCGAGTCCTCGTCGTTTTCGGGTATGCCCACGTCAGTTGTGAACAGCGATTCGAGCGCGTCCAGTCCAACGATGTTGGTGCTCTTGAGATCGACATGATCGCTTGGCAGCGAACGTAGTTCGTCGGGTAGGGCCGCGATCGCCTGTTGTTCGCGTTCGTAGATCGCCGCAGCGAGCGGGTCGCTGTGGTCAGCCGGGATAGGCAGCACCCCGTTGATCACGACGTACTGGTGGGCCAGACCGATCGCCGCGAGTTCCCGTTGCGTGCGGGTGATCTCGGCGAGCGTCGAAAGCTGGGCCCGGGCCACGAGCACGAGGCGGGTGCGCTCGGGATCGGCCAATGCCGCGACCGCCCCGGCGTACAGGGTGCGCTGCTTGTCGAGTCCCGACAGCGGTCCCAGACACGATGCATCACCCTTGCCTGCGTTGAGGAAATCGGTCCACGAGCCGGGCAACTGCAGCAGCCGGATGGTGTGCCCGGTCGGCGCGGTATCGAACAGCACATGATCGAACTGGCCTACCGGCCCGTCGTAATCGGTAAGCAGTTCGGTGAATTGGTTGAAGGAGGCGATTTCGGTGGTGCAGGACCCGGAGAGTTGTTCGGTGATCGACTGTAATTCCCGATCGGGGAGTAAGCCCCGTACCGGGCCGACGATCCGCTCACGGTAGGCCTCTGCGGCCTGGTCTGGGTCTATTTCCAGGGCCGAAAGACCGTCGACGGCGGATATCGCGGTGATCGTATTGCCAATCTCGAGCCCGAAGACCTGGCCGACATTTGACGCCGGGTCGGTACTGACCAGGAGAACCCGCTTGCCTTGGCGGGCAAAGTGAATCGCCGTGGCGCACGCGATCGAGGTCTTACCCACTCCGCCCTTGCCGGTGAAGAACAGGAAGCGTGGCGGTGCGTCCAGGAACTTCACGGGTTCTAGCAGCAGCCGGTAGCGTCGGAACCGTCGCTGCCGCGACAGCCGTCGTCGGCGGTCGCGGTCTCGAGCAGGTTCGTGCCGGCCGCCACCTCGACGCCGGCCCAGGCGGCGAGCTGGGCTCGATCGGGGTATCGGCCCGTCATCGCGGTGATGCCGTCGACCAAGATCAACGGTAACCCGCCGGACCCGGCGACTTGCAGAAACGCCCTCACGGTGCCGTTCTCTGCGAACGTACTCGGCTCACTCGCGAGGTTGTAGCGGGAGACGTCGCCGCCGCGGCTGGAGACGAAATCCAGGTCCGCAGAGAACATCACCAGCTGCTGGTCCACGTCCTCGCCGCAGACGCCGGTCGCGCAACACAACGCGGGCTCGAAGACTTCGACCTTGCTCATCGAACGGTCTCCTCGGATTGTGTCGGTGATGCGGTGCTGAGCTGCTCGGCAAGTAGGCTGACCCGAGCGGCGATGTCGTCGCGCACCAGGCGCATCCGCTCGATGCCGTCGATGCCTCGCTCAGACGGTTCGTCGGTGTCCCAGTTCTGAAAGTCAGTCCCCGCCACCGGCTCCAGCTGGGCTTCGCGTCCCAGGATCACCACCACGTCGACATCCTGAACGAGCTGTGGATCAACGGGTTTCGGTGACTCTCCGGTGATGTCGATCCCGATCTCGCTCAGGCTCTCCGCCGGCAGCGCGTTGACCGCCGTCCCCGGCGTGGTGCCCGCGGAGTACACCTCGACCCGGTCGCCGGCGAGTTGACGCATCAGCCCTGCCGCCATCTGCGACTTGCCGCCGTTCTTCGCGCACACGAACAGCACGGACGGTTTCCGGGTCATTGCTTCTCCTGGATTACGGCGGAGGCTCGGTCGGTGAATCGTCCCCGTAGCGCCAGCGACACATACACCAGGGCGACCAGGACGGGGACTTCGATCAGCGGTCCGACGACCCCGGCCAGTGCTTGCCCGGATGTAACGCCGTAGGTGGCGATGGCAACTGCGATAGCCAACTCGAAGTTGTTGCCGGCAGCGGTGAACGCGAGCGTAGTTGTGCGTTCGTAGCCTAGTCCGATCGCCGCACCAAGCAGATATCCGCCGCCCCACATGATTGCGAAGTAGGCCAGCAGCGGCAGCGCGATCCGCGCGACATCCCATGGCCTCGAGATGATCTGGTCACCCTGCAGCGCGAAGAGGATGACGATGGTGAACAGCAGACCGTACAGCGCCCACGGGCCGATCTTGGGCAGGAAGCGGGTTTCGTACCATTCTCGTCCCCTGGCTTTCTCGCCGAACCGACGGGTGAGATAGCCGGCCAGCAGTGGAATGCCAAGAAAGATGAGGACCGACTTGGCAATCTGCCACACCGAGGTGTCGATGGTGGTCTGCTCCAAGCCGAGCCGGCCTGGCAGCAGGGAGAGATAGAACCAGCCCAGGACCGCGAACATGAGAACCTGGAACACCGAGTTGATCGCAACCAGTACGGCGGCGGCCTCCCGGTCGCCGCACGCCAAGTCGTTCCAGATGATGACCATGGCGATGCAGCGGGCGAGGCCGACGATTATCAATCCCGTGCGGTACTCGGGCAGGTCCGGAAGCAGCAGCCACGCCAGGGCGAACATCAGCGCCGGACCGAATACCCAGTTCAGCAACAGCGAGGCCAGCAGGAGCTTGCGGTCACCGGTGACCGTGTCGAGTCGGTCGTAGCGGACCTTGGCCAGTACCGGGTACATCATGACGAGCAGGCCGATGGCGATGGGCAGCGAAATACCGTCGAGTTCAACCACGCTCAAGGCCTCGCCGAGGCCCGGGATCATTCGGCCCAGTAGCAGTCCTGCGACCATGGCAACGCCGATCCACAGCGGCAGGAGTCGATCCAACGTGGACAGCTTGGCCACGACCGTGCCGTGAGCGTCGGCCGGTGCGCTCATCGTCGGGTTTCCTCAGTGCATCTGTCAGAGGGTGTGGCGGTTCCGCCTTGGGTCTGTAAAGTCGCCGAAAGCCTTTGCAGTGCAGCAGGAATGACTCGGTAATAGACCCAGGAGCCTCGCCGCTCACAGTCCAGGATTCCCGCAGAGCGAAGCACCTTGAGGTGGTGGGAGATCGTCGGTTGGGACAGTTCGAACGTTCCGGAGATGTCGCAGACGCAGGCCTCCGCGCCTGCATGGCCGGCGATCAAGCTCAGCAGGCGCAGCCGCACGGGGTCTCCGAGCGCCTTGAACATCCGGGCCAGCGGGACGCAGGCGGCCTCGTCGATCGCGTCTCGGCCCGGAGCGCGCAACAGAGTTGGCGGAATCGACATTATTCTATATTGACAGATATCGAATCCGTCGGCTACCGGGTCTGCCCGCATCATGAGGTCAGCGCGGACTGCGGGGTCGTCAACAGGTCTTCGCGCACCCACGCTTGGGTGGCCAGCTGCACTGCTTCCCAGCGTGACCCGAGTGCGGCGTGTAGGACAAATCGAGCTCGCTCGTGGTGACATGGGCTGATTCCTGGTCGTCTGATTCTGGTTCAGGCGATCGCGTTGACCGCGGCGGAGACCTTCGACTGAAACCCGGCCGGCAGCGGGAAGTACCCGAAGTCCTCCAGCTCAGCTTGGCCCTGGATCTCCTCGTCGGGCATCGTCGCGTTGAGTCTGGTGATGGAGGGTCATTCCATCTGGTAATCGTGCCGTTGAAGATCTTGGCGATTGTCGGACACCAGGACATCGACGCTGCCGAGGTTGAACGTAATCCCCAGCGGCCCAAAGACAACAGGAAGGTTCCAGGTGTCCGAACCGCGCCGCCGTGCCGCGGCGTCGTACTCACCCCGCTGTGCATTCAGCGGCGAATCTGAGCCCTATTGCTGAGGAAAGCGATGAAGCAATCCGACGATTTCACGGGTCTGTGTCGGCGTAGGTAGCCGGTCGGTCGCTTTGATGATGGCCACTTCGATGGTCCCAACTTCGGTGGGCAGGCCCTCGAGTTCCTTGGCGATGCGGCACTTCTGCCTCGTGGTGAGGGCGAGGGGCCCGTTGAGGGCGAGCAGTGGCGAGTGACCGGTCGCGGGGGCTCCGTCAGGGTAACCTGCGCGTAGCCAATCGGCTGCTGCGGTCAGCATGCCGCAAATCCGCCTCAGGAACGCGGTTTCAGATGTGATGCGCGAATCAAGGGGCTGGGTGGTGGCCTCCTCAGGCGCGGACGGGGACATCGAGCTCGTCTAGTAGCTTGCGGACCCGGCGTTCGATCTCGTCTCGGATGGGTCGCACGTCGTCCAGGCCTTGTCCGGCGGGATCGTCGAGCTTCCACTCTTCGTAGCGGCGGCCGGGGAAGACCGGGCAGGCGTCACCGCAGCCCATGGTGACCACAACGTCAGCGGCCCGGACCACCTCATCTGTCCAGGGCTTGGGGTACTCATGCGATATATCGATATCGAGTTCGGCCATGGCCTCGATTGCGGCGGGGTTGACCGTCATGCCCGGTTCCGAACCCCCGGACCACGCGACGGCAGCGTCGCCCGCGAGATTTGTGAAAAAGCCCATTGCCATCTGGGAGCGGCCTGCATTGTGGGTGCACAGGAACAATACGGTGGGTTTGCCGTCATTTGACTTACCCTCGACGATAGCAAGCGCCCGAAGCCTTTGCCGCGCAAAGCGCTCGGCTAGCAAGGGCAGGAAATTGGGGATGCTGGCATGGCCGGCGAACTGGGCGTAGGACGAGTGGAGAAACCGTTCGATCGTTTCAACGCCGAACATTCCGGAGAATTCGGACTCCAAACGTGTTGCCGCCGTCTCCAGCGCGAGACGCTGGTCGATGGACAGGTCGTGCCGCACCTGGGGATGCGCGTCGGGCGCGATGCTTTCCGTCACGGGGTTCTCCAATTAGGCGGTCTTCAGGTTCGGCACGAGATGGTGGATTCGTTCGGTGAGGTCGTTGACGGCGGCATCGAAGGCCTCAACTCGTTCGGTTCGGGTCGGGTCGGCTACCGACCAGTGCAGGCGGGTCAGCTCGGCGGGTAGTTCCTCGTGGGCGTTGTCGCAGACCGCGATGACGAGATCGCCGGCGGTCAGCACGTCTCCGAGGTAGCGCGGCGAGTGCGCGCGCAGGTGCAGGTTGTGGCGGCGGGCGGCGGTCACTGCCCCAGGGTGCACGCGGGCAGCGGGGTGGGTGCCCGCCGAGGTGGCGGGCAGTTCGCTGCGCCGGTTCCAGATCGCGGCGGCGAGTTGGCTGCGCGCAGAGTTCTGGGTGCAGACGAACACCACACGCTGTGCGCGGCGTTGCGCCGAGGGCACCAGTGTCTCCAGGGCATGATGG
>Ga0190271_10002837_pt1 | contig 10698 bp, 11 predicted proteins | sample Popmic356T_FD_133747 | JGI IMG/M metagenome (GOLD analysis project Ga0190271, IMG submission 133747) | Populus adjacent soil microbial communities from riparian zone of Weber River, Utah, USA - 356 T | ecosystem: Environmental > Terrestrial > Soil > Riparian zone | place: USA: Utah | collected...
AAACGAACTCGACCATGAACGCTCGGTTCGCCGCGTCGATCTCGCCGCTCATGACGCCGGTGTCGATGAGTCGCTCGAAGAAGGCGTTGCGACGTTCGGTGTGGTCCGCGAGCGACGCCGAGATTTCGGCGTGCCTGCGCATGTCCGCCCTCGTCACGCCGATGAATGCGGCGATCGTCGGATCGGCCTCGTTCAACTGGTGCGCGACGTCGAGGACCGAATCGAACGCGTCGAGAAAGCGTCGAGCCCCGTCGACTGCCTCGTTGAACCGGCCGTAGACGCGCTGCTGGACGTCCTCGTGCACGGCGAGATACAGGTCGAGTTTGGACGGGTAGTAGTAGTAGAGCGCGCCGGCGGTGATGCCGACCTGCGCAGCCAGATCCCGGTTGGTCGAGGAGTCGTAGCCGCCGGACGCGAACGCCGCTCGGGCGACGTCGAGGATGCGTCGCTTCGTGGCCGCAGAGTCGGCCTCTTTCGGGCGGCCGAGTCGCCGCCCTGCCTGCGTTTCGTCGGCCATCGGTCCAGTATGACCCGAGTTCAGGATTGGCGAGGGCTCGCAGGCAGATAGTGGTGCGTGCGTTGCGTGCGACCTCCGGCGACGAGGATGAGCTGACCGGTGACCCACGACGCCGCATCGGACGCGAGGTAGAGCACGGCGCCGGCGATGTCGTCGGGTTCACCCATACGCCCCAGCGGGATGGTGGATGCGATCGCCTCGAGCTGACCGTCGGTGCCGAGCACCTCCGCGAACGCCTCGGTCGCGACCGGGCCGGGAGCGACCGCATTGACCCGGATGTCGGGGGCGAGCTCGAGCGCCAAGGTCTCGGTGAGGTTGTTCATCGCCGCCTTGGCCGCGGCGTAGGGCCCGGTGAATGGCGACCCACGCGTGCCCGCCCCCGAGCTGATGTTGACGATCGCACCGCCGGGACCCATGTGCTTGGCCGCCGCCTTGCATCCCTGGAACGCGGACGTCAGATTGAGTTCGATCTGCGACCGGAAGACGTCGTCGGGCGTGTCGATCAGGGAACGCGTCGTCTTCTCGTCCGATCCGCCGACGTTGTTGACCCAGATGTCGAGCCGGCCGAAATGACGCACCGTCTGCTCCGCGAGCGACTCTGACAGGTCACGGATGTCGCCGACGACCATCAACGCGCGCCGCCCCCGTTGGTCGACGCCGGCCGCGGTGAGTTCCAGGTCGTCACGCCGTCTGGCGTTGAGGACAACGTCGCACCCTGCGTCCGCGAGACCCCAGGCGATGGCGCGGCCGATGCCCTGTCCCGAGCCGGTCACCACGGCGACACGTCCGGACATGTCGAATCGATCAAGCAGGTTCGCGGTCACGCCGGCGTACCGCTCTCGCGCGGCAGGAACTGGCCCGTGCTGGCCGTTACCCCACCGTCGACCGGGATGACAGCACCGTTCACGAACGACGCATCGGCCGAGCAGAGGAACGCTATGACCGCGGCGACCTCGTCGGGGCGACCCCACCGCTGGAGCGGGATCCGTCGGCGGAGGTCCTCGTAGGTATCGAGGGTTCGGATGCGCTCGGTCATCGCCGTCTCTGTCGGCCCTGGACAGACGGCATTCACCGTGATCCCGTCCGGGCCGAGGTCGACCGCGACGGAGCGGACCAGATTGATCACCGCGCCTTTCGCCGTGTTGTAGGCCCACATGTTCGGATCGCCGGCGATGCCCGAGGTCGAGGCCGTCACCACGACTCGTCCCGCCCCATTCGCCCGCAGGGTCGGGACCACCGAGCGGATCCCGAGTGCGACCGCGCGCACGTTGACGGCAATCGAACGGTCGAACTCCTCCATCGGTAGGTCGAGGAGGTCACCCCCCATCGACACTCCGGCGTTGAAGACCGCCGCGTCGAGCCGTCCGAAATGATCGAGTGCGCCGGCGACCGCTTCGAGGTTGACGTCCGGCTCGGTCACGTCACCGGCGACTGCAAGGATGCGTTCCGCGAACTCGCTCTGCTCGATCCAGTCCAGGCCGTCGGCGGCCCGATCGACCGCGACGACCGAGGTGCCATGGGCCGTCAGGCGTTCGACCGTGGCACGTCCGATCCCCGATGCGGCTCCCGTCACGATCGCCACTCGCGCGTGTATGGCTGTGCCCTCGTCCATGCCGCACGGTAGAGCGAACGACCGTCGGCTGTCGATACTGAACGACCATTCGGTTATGTTCAGCGACAGGCAAGACACGAACACACTCGACGACACAGGAGACAACCATGGACCTCGGACTCACCGGCAAGCGGGCGCTGATCACCGGCGCAACCAAGGGCATCGGCCGTGCGATCGCGGAGACGCTGCTCGCCGAGGGCGCCTCCGTGGCGATCTGCGCCCGCGATGCCGACGGCGTGGCCGCTGCAGTCAACGAGATGTCGTCTGCCGGCACGATCGTCGGCGCTTCGGTCGACGCGGGGGACAGCGATGCGCTCACCGCGTGGGTGAGGTCGTCGGCCGAGCAACTCGGCGGCATCGACATCTACGTGCACAACACGTCCGGCAAGCCGGCCAAGACCCCCGAGGGATGGCTCAACAACTTCAACATCGACCTGATGTCGTTGGTCCTCGGCGTCGGAGCGGCGAGCGACGCGCTCGCCGATGGCGGCGGTTCGTTGATCAGCATCGGCACGACCGCGACCGCCGAGCACTTCGCTTCCGGATCGGGCAGCTACAGCGCGTTCAAGTCCGCCGTCACCAACTGGACACTCGGACAAGCGCAGGTCCTCGGCGCCAAGGGCATCCGTTGCAACGTGATCTCCCCCGGCCCGATCTTCGTCGAGGGCGGCGACTGGAACATGATCAAGGACCACATGGCCGACTTCTACAACGCCACCGCCAAGGCCCACCCGGGCGGCGAGCTGGGAACCCCGCAAGACGTCGCCGACGTCGCCGCCTTCCTCGCGAGCGACCGTGCCCGCCACGTCAACGGCGTCAACGTCACCGTCGACGGCGGGTTCCTGAAGCGCATCGACTTCTGAGCGCCCGATGAGCGAACAGATGGCCGGGAGCCGGATCGACGTCACCCTCGTTGCGGGTGGCATGTACCACGACATCGACTTCGCGCGGCTCGAGCTGCTCAAGCTGCTCGGCGAGCATGACGAGTTCCGCGTGCGGGTGCAGCCCGACTACGAAGACACCGACGCCATCGCGGCGGGGTCGATCCTGGTCAGCTACACGTGCAACGTGCGCCCGAGCGTCGAGGCGCAGGAGCGGATCAGGCAGTGGGTGATCGACGGTGGCCGGTGGGTGGCCCTTCACGGCACCAATTCGGCGCTCGACATCGGGACGCCGCAGGGCGTCGATTCTCCTCGGGTCTTTCCCCTCTGGGCCGACACGCTCGGCTCGCAGTTCATCGCCCATCCACCGATCGAGCCGTACCTCGTCGAGCTGTCCGATCCCGACCACTGGCTCGTCGCCGGCGTCGAACCGTTCGAGACCGACGACGAGCTGTATCTCTCCGAACACGCCAACCTCGAGGCCCTGCACCCGCTGCTGCACACCACGTGGTCGGGGACCGCACGCGGATTCGTCGAGTCGGACTGGACCGACGGAACCGATCGCCACCTGGTGATGTATGTCCGCGAGCTCGGTGCCGGTGCGGTCCTCTACAACACGCTGGGCCACTGCCGCGGGCACTACGACATGGTGCCCGTCGTCGACTTCTACCCGAAGATCGAGCGCGGATCGTGGGACCAGCCCGCCTACGCGGAACTGCTCCGGCGTTCGTTGCGATGGGCCAGAGGGGCCACGGAGTAGGCGATGCACAGCGCTGAACACGCGCCATCGGGGCGCATCGGACGTCCCCCCAAGATCGACGAACACGGCACCCCGACGCGTAAACGACTGCTGCGTGCAGCCGTCGATGCGTGTGTCGAGTTCGGCTACGAAGGCGCCACACTCGCCGACATCGCCCGGCGAGCGGGCGTCTCGACGCCGGCGGTGTACAGCCATTTCAGCGGCAAAGCCGCCCTGCTCGTCGAGGCCAGCAAGCACGAACTCGCCGCCATCGCCACGACCCGGCTGCCGGGCGAGGCCGGCGTCCGCGAGATCGCCATGCACTGGCTGCAACCCGATTTCGCGCCGACCCGGATCCTCGTGGCCGAGTTGCACTGCGCAGCGATCCGCCAACCCGAAGTGGCCGAGCTACTCGGGGTCTGGCAACGCGAGAACGCCGAACGGCTCGAGCGCCTCGCCGGGCTCACCCCCAACCAGGTCAGGATGTACTACCTGCTGCTCGTGGGGCTGTCGCACACCGACCAGATCAACATGCTCGGCGTCACGCGAGCCGACGTCGAACGTCAGGTCGACGCGCTCATCAGTGCCTGGTTCGTGACCCGCTGACCGGACTGCAGGCTGGGACGTGTCCCACTGCTACGGTCATTCCTTAACAATCATTCAGTTAGCTCGAACGAGATCAACCGATCGAACGACACGAGGGGGAAGAACAATGGCCACGATGGTCGCTGTCGCCGATGGCATCTTCAGCATCGACAACGGGTCACCGACATTGCTCGGCAGCCGTTGCACGAACTGTGGGAACCACATGTTCCCGCGCCAGAGCGGATGTCCGAAGTGCATGTTCAACACGCAAGAAGACGTCGAACTTGCCACCACGGGCACCCTGTGGACGTGGACCGTCCAGGCGTTTCCACCGAAAGCACCGCCGTACCTCGGCCCGATCGGTGACGACTTCGTTCCCTACGGTGTCGGCTACGTCGAACTCGACGGTCAGATCCGTGTCGAGGGTCGGCTGACCGAGTCCGATCCGGCCAAGCTCGTCATCGGGATGGAGATGGAGCTGGTGCTCGAACACCTCGGAGTCGACGACGACGGCAACGACGTCGTCACCTACGCATTCGCACCCGTCGCCAGCACAGGCACGATCGAAGGAGCCGCATCATGAGCAACGTCGCAATCGTCGGGATCGGCATGCACGAGTTCGGCCGCAACGACGGCATCTCCGGCATGGATCAGGGCGTCGTCGCCGTTCGCAGGGCGCTCGCCGATTGCGGCCAGCAGTGGTCCGACATGCAGTTCGCCGTCGGCGGCTCGATGGACGGGGGCGCGGCCGACACGATGGTCAGCCGTGTCGGCCTGACCGGCCTGCCGTTCACCAACGTCGTCAACGGGTGTGCCACCGGTGGCACCGCGCTGGCCCAAGCGGTGAACACCATCGAGTCCGGCGCCGCCGACATCGGCATGGCGATCGGCTTCGACAAGCACGAGCCCGGTTCGTTCCGCATCAAGGGCCCCCGTGGCAAGGACTGGTACGGCGGCTCGGGGCTCGCCCTCACCACCCAGTTCTTCGGGATGAAGATCACGCGCTACATGCACGAGTACGGGATCACCCAGGCGTCCCTCGCCAAGGTCGCCTCCAAGGCCTTCCGCAACGGTGCACTCAACCCGATGGCCTGGCGCCGCAAGCCCCTGAGTGAACAAGAAGTCCTCGACTCGCTGATGCTGTCGTACCCGCTCACCCAGTACATGTTCTGCTCGCCCGGCGAAGGCGGCGTCGCGATGATCCTGTGCCGTGCCGACAAGGCCAAGGAGTACACCGATCGGCCGATCTACCTGCAGGCCGCCGCGGTGCGCACCCGCAAGTTCGGCTCGTTCGAGGTGCTCGCACCGTCGATCGCGATCGAGCACGATCCGGGTCCCACGTCGGCCGCGTCGAAGGCCGCCTTCGAGATGGCCGGGATCGGGCCACGGGACATCGACGTCGCCCAGCTGCAAGACACGGAGGCCGGAGCGGAGATCATGCACATGGCCGAGAACGGATTCTGCGAGCACGGCGAGCAGGAACACATGTTGGCCAACGGCGAGACCGAGATCAACGGTCGGCTTCCCGTCAACACCGACGGCGGCTGCCTGGCGAACGGGGAACCGATCGGTGCCTCCGGCCTTCGCCAGGTGTACGAGAATGTGCTGCAGCTGCGCGGCGACGCAGGCGAACGCCAGGTGCCGAACGATCCCAAGGTCGCTTACACCCACGTGTACGGCGCACCAGGGATCAGCGGCGTCACCATCCTCAGCCGTTGACTCGGCCGGCACAGTAGACAGGACACACATGGAACTCTCGACCGAGGTGCTCATGGACATGCACCGCCGAATGGTCCGCATCCGCCTCTTCGAGGAGGCCGCGGGCAAACTCGCCGAGGCAGCCAAACTGCCCGGCTTCCTCCACTTGTACGTCGGCCAGGAGGCGGTCGCGTCCGGTGTGTGCGCCGCGCTCACCGACGACGACCAGATCACCTCGACCCACCGCGGCCACGGCCACCTCGTGGCCAAGGGCGGCCAGTTCAACGAGATGATGGCCGAACTGATGGCCAAGTCGACCGGGTACTGCAAGGGTAAGGGCGGTTCGATGCACATCTCGAACCTCGACGTCGGCATGCTCGGCGCCAACGGCATCGTCGGAGCAGGCGCACCGATCGCGGTCGGCGCCGGCTTCGCCAACAAGTACAAGGACAACGGCAACGTCGCCGTCGCCTTCTTCGGCGACGGCTCGACCAACATCGGGGCGTTCCACGAAGCGGCCAACATGGCGTGCGCGCTCAAGCTGCCGGTCGTGTTCATCTGTGAGAACAACGAATACGGCGAGTTCACCGCCCGCGAGAAGACGATGGCGATCACCGACATCGTCGACCGGGCCGCCGGTTACGGCATGCCGGGCGTGATCGTCGACGGCATGGACGTGGTCGCCATCCACGAAGCGGCCAGCGAAGCGGTGGCCCGAGCCCGCCGCGGCGAAGGCCCCTCGCTGGTCGAGGCCAAGACATACCGGTTCTTCAACCATCACGGGGTACAGAACCTCGGGCTGAAGTACCGCACCGACGACGAGGTCGCTGAATGGCGCGAACGCGACCCGATCTTCTCCTTCGAGGCACGCCTGATCGAGCACGGCACGGCGTCGCGCGACGACATCGAGGCGGTGTGGGCCGAACTGCGCTCAGACATCGAAACCGCGATCCAATTTGCCGAGGACAGTCCGGTTCCCACCCCCGACCAACTGCTGGTCGACGTGTACACGGTGATGGATGGCTCCCAACTGATCGAGAAGGGGGTGCCGGCATGAGCCGCAAGCTGACTTACGGACAGGCGTTCAACGAAGCGGTCCGTCAGGAGATGGCGGCCAACGAGAACGTGTTCTGCGCCGGTGAAGACATCGGTGCGTTCGGCGGGGTGTTCGGCACGTACGCAGGGCTGCAGGCCGAGTTCGGCGAACGGCGTGTCGTCGACACGCCGATCAGCGAGCAGGCGATCATCGGCCTCGGGGTTGGTTCGGCGGTGACCGGCCTGCGGCCGATCGTCGACATCATGTTCATGGACTTCATCTGCGTGGCCTTCGACCAGATCGTCAACCAGGCGGCCAAGTTGAAGTACATGTTCGGCGGCGCGGCCACGATCCCGCTGACGATCAGCACCGGCGGCGGCGGCGGCCTCTCGGCGGCGGCCCAACACAGTCAGTCGCTCGAGGCACTCATCTGCCACATCCCCGGCCTCAAGGTCGTGCATCCGTCGAACCCGTACGACATGAAGGGTCTGATGACCTCGTGCATCCGCGAGGACAACCCGACGATCATGATCAAACACAAGCGCCTGCTGGGCATGCAGGGTGAGGTGCCGGAGGAGGCATACGCGATCCCGCTCGGACGGGCGAACGTCCTGCGCAACGGCAGCGACGTCACCGTCGTCGGCTGGGGACGCATGGTCAACGAGGCGCTCGACGCAGCAGAGCGGGTCGCCGCTGACGGCATCGACGTCGAGGTGATCGACCCACGGACGTTGCAGCCGCTCGACACGGCCACGATCGTCGAGTCGGTGCGCAAGACCAATCGGGTGATCGTGGTCCATGAGGCGGTCCGCTTCGGTGGCCTCGGGGCCGAGGTCGCCGCACAGATCCAGGAGGAGGCGTTCGACTACCTCGACGCGCCGGTCGGCCGGATCGCTGCGCCCTTCTCCCCGGTGCCGTTCTCCCCCGCCCTCGAGCAGCACTACCTCCCTTCGTCGACCGACATCGAAGCGGGGATCCGCGCCATCGTCGCCCGTCCCGGAGCCTGACCGCGTGAGCGGATCCGGCATGTCCCCGATCGGGGCGTCATCGGTCGGCATCATCGTCAACCCGCACGCGGGCAAGGACATCCGTCGGCTCACCTCGGCATCCGGCCAGACGTCGGACGCGGTGAAGATCGGCATCATGCGCAGGGTCGCGGCGGGCGCGATCGAGATGGGCATCGACCGCGTGCTTCTCAGCACCGACACGCACCATCTGGCCGAGCGCGCCGTCGCCGGGCTGGACGGTGACTTCGAGTTCGTCGAGATCCCGCTGACCGGCTCGCGTCTCGACACCGTCGGAGCTGCCGCCGCGATGTGGAAAGCACAGGTCGGTGCGGTGGTCGTGCTCGGCGGCGATGGCACCTGCCGCGACGTCGCCACCGGCTGGCCCGACGCCCCGCTCATCGCCATCTCGACCGGGACCAACAACGTGTTCCCGTCGACCGTCGACGGAACCACCGCTGGCGTCGCCGCCGCACTCGTGGCGAGCGGCGCCGTGTCGGTCGACGTCGTGGGTCACCAGTCGAAGCGGGTGGCACTCTCCCTACACGAAGCCAATCGGCCTGGCGTCGTCCACGACCATGCGCTCGTCGAAGCCGCACTGATCGAGACGGCGTTCGTCGGCGCGCGAGCGGTCGGCGACCCAGCGACGATCCGTTGGGTCGTGGCCTGCATCGCCAATCCCGCCAGCACCGGGGTGGCCAGCATCGCCGGGCGAGTTCATCCGGTCGACCGCAACGAGCCGGGCGGCGTGCTGATCCGGCTCGGTCCGGGGGGACGGCGGGTTCGCGTCCCCCTCGCGCCCGGCACGTTCGCCACCCTCGACGTCGAGTCGGTCGAACCCCTCGCCCCATCGACGTCGGTCGAACTTCCCGGCGGTGGAGTGCTCGCGTACGACGGCGAGCGGACGACGCCCGTTCCGGCGGGCACCACGATCACCGCATCGATCGAGCAGTCAGGCCCACGTCTCCTCGACGTCGACATGACGCTCGCGATCGCCGCCCGCGATCGACGCTTCGACTCCACCCTCGATGGTCGCGAAGGGCGCAACGGCCCCAACGGCCCGCACGGAGTTCCACCTCGAAAGGACATCCATGGCGACTGAGTTCATCATGCCCAAGCTCGGTCTCACGATGGAGGAGGGCACGATCACCGAGTGGTACGTCGACGACGGAGCCACCGTCTCCGCCGGTGCCACCGTGCTCCGGATCGAAACCGACAAGACCGAGACCGACGTCGAAGCCGCCGGATCGGGACGCCTGCACCGGCTCGGCGACGTCGGGCAGACATTCGCCTGCGGCGAGCGGATCGGCTGGTTTCTGGCCGACGGCGAGGCTGCGCCCGAAGCGGCGGCCGCGCCGACGGCCATGACCGCGGCAGCGCCGGTCGAGGCCGCCCAGCCCGCCCAACCGGCGGTGGACGTCTCCGCGGCGGGAACCCGGATCATGGCGTCGCCCCTTGCCAAGCGTCTGGCCAGCGAGCGCAACATCGATCTGCGCTCGATCCGCGGGACAGGTCCCGGCGGCCGCATCGTGTCGGAGGACCTCGACGGCGTCGCTCCCTCCCGCACCGCCACCCCCAAACCTCCGGCGTTCGCCGCCGCAGGTGCCGGAGTCGCCGCCACCGCTGCCGGCCGCCAACTTGCCGACCTGCTCGGAATCGATCTGGCGCTCGTCGAACCCGACCCGAACGAGCACCGCGTGACCAGGGAATCGGTCGCCCTCCACGTCCGCCAGATCCTGAACCGCGCTGCTGAAACACCTGGGGTCAGGCACCAAATGTTGCACGACGGTTCCGCGGTCGCTTCGCCGTCGCCAGCCGCGTTGCCGGCTGCGAGCCAGGAGCCGACGCAGACCGTCCGCCTCACCGGGATGCGCGGCACGATCGCCCGCCGGATGCACGAGTCGCTCACACAGATGGCGCAGCTGACGCTGTTCATGGACGCCGATCTGGCTGCCGTCGTGGCCGATCGTGAGCGCCGCAAGGAGGCCGGAGCGGCACCGAGCTACACCGACTACGTGATCGCCGCTGCCGCCCGCGCGCTCGGTGCTCACCCGCTCGTGAACTCGCAGATCACCGACGATGGCGTCGCCCTGCTCCCGCGGGCGCACGTCGGCATGGCGGTCGCGCTCGACAACGGTCTGATCGTCCCGGTGATCCGCAACACGGCCGGGCTCGACCTCGCGACCCTCAGCACCGAATCGACGCGGCTCGCCGAGGCGGCGCGGTCAGGTTCGTTGGAGCTCACCGACCTCGAAGGTGGCACGTTCTCGGTGAGCACGCTCGGAATGTTCGGCGTCGACGGGTTCACACCAGTAATCAATCCGCCGAACACGGCGATCCTCGGCGTCGGCCGCCTGCGTGACGACCTGAAGCTCACCGCCAAGGGACGAGCCAAGGCGACGAAGCGCCTGACGTTGAGCCTCACATGGGATCACCGTGCGTTCGACGGTGCGCCGGCAGCAGCGTTCTGCCGATCGATCGTGGAACTCCTCAACGACCCGACCGCGCTCGACGCGACGGATCGAAATGCAAGCAACGAGAAGGGCTGACCGATGCTGGACTTCGGCGATCTGTTCCACACCGGCATCCGCGTGCCGAACCTCGAGGAGGCGATGGCCGAACTCGG
>Ga0190271_10002838_pt1 | contig 10697 bp, 5 predicted proteins | sample Popmic356T_FD_133747 | JGI IMG/M metagenome (GOLD analysis project Ga0190271, IMG submission 133747) | Populus adjacent soil microbial communities from riparian zone of Weber River, Utah, USA - 356 T | ecosystem: Environmental > Terrestrial > Soil > Riparian zone | place: USA: Utah | collected...
CGATCGACACGGCGCCGGCCGTGACACCGGCACCGCAGCCGATGACCAGCGCGTTGCTCGGCTTCTGCGGAATCAGGTGGGTGAAATGGCCGAGCATCCGCTGCAGGCGCATGTCCTGCGGCTCGCTCGACGCCTGCACCTTGCCGGCATTGTGGTAGTTCCGGACGCCAGTCGACGTCTCGGTCACGGCAACAAACGCGTTGAGGCCTTCGCCGACGTAAATGATGTTCGTCAACCCGACCCACGTCGCGGCGTACCGTCCGTAGGCCGCCAGGATACCCGGCACCTCAGGCACGCGGCTGACCAGCCACCCGGCCCCGCCCGTCGCGAGCACCAACGCCACGATCATGCCCCGGCGCAGCCCCTTGCGGCCGATTTCGCCTGCCGCCGCGGGCGCGAGCATCAACAACCCCGAAATCGCAGAAAGGAAGATGAGTCCCTGCTGTCCGGTCCTGCTGCCGACCCACTGCGTGATCACCAGGCTCGCGACCAGCGACCCGACAATCGCGCCCACGGTGTTCGCCGCATAGACGCCACCGACGAGCCGGCCCATGTCCTGCCCGGGCTTGGCGACGGCCGCCAGGGCCAGTGGGAAACTGGCCCCCCAGAGGATCGCGCCCGGCAGCACCACCCAGAGGCAGCGCACCATGTCGAGTTGAAAGTTGTACCAGATGCTCGAGGTAATCGAGGGATTGATGGGCCAGAACGGCAACGACTCGGACAACATCAGGCCCGCCCACGCTATGGCCAGACAGAGCCCCATCTGCACCCAGCCGAACGCGACGCGCGGGCTCGACGTGTTTCGCGAAATCGCCGCACCGAGGCTGCTGCCGATGCCGAGGCCGAAGAGGAACACTCCAAGAATCAGAGAAAACGTGTAGGTGGTCGCCCCGAAGAGCAGCGACAGAAGGCGCACCCAGATGACCTGGCTGGCCAATGCCGTGAGGCCCGACACCGCAATGGCGACATACACCGCGGTAGCACCTTCAGCGCGCTCGACGGCGGCGACTTCGGTCGCCTCCTCGGTCGGCTCGTACGTCGCGCGGCTCGCCAGCAGGATCGCGAGCCCACCAACGGTGAAGTTCAGGGCCACGGCGACATACGTGGTTATCGCCATGTCGTGCACGCGCAGCAGGTAGAAGCCGGCCACGAGGCTGCCAATCACCGCACCACCGATGTTCCCGCCATAGAAGAATCCGAGCCAGGACACCCCTTGCGGCGTGGTCTCGACGTATCGGGCCACGGCCGGCAGTGTTGCCCCCATCATCAGCGTCGGCAGCAGCAGGCACGCGGCGGCTACAACGGCTCGGAAGAAGACGTTGCCGCCGCCGATGGCGCCGTAAATGCTGTTGACGAGTGGCATGCCGAACAGGAGCAGCAGCCCCATGATCCCAATACCAATCTCAAGGTAGGCATAGACGCGCAGCGGGTGGTGCTGCACCCCGATGTAACGCGGGAGCAGGTAGCTGCCGAGGCACATGCCGCCCATGAAGGTGCCCAGGAGAACGCCGAGCGAGACGGCCGACGAGCCGATCACCAGTTGGAGCAGTTGGAACCAGACCACCTCGTAGATCAATGCCGCACAGCCGCTGCCCACGAACAGGAGCAGCATCGGTGGCAGGTACGCAGAGGTAGTGTCAACAGGAGAAGCGGAACGCTGGGTCATAAGCTCGGGAATCCTATAACAGGCCACACGCTACAGGCTACGGACTTTCAGGCGACGTGCCGGGCGGAGGGCCGTGCGAAGCGGTGCCGTGGGTCAGGTGTGTCTACGACCGGCGCCGGGAAACTGTTGACGCCTCTCCGGAAGTTCCGGAGGCGGCGCCGGCGCTTCTACCGCACGCGGAAGACCACGTCCCGGCGGGCCGTCCGGCCCCCGGGCAACCGGGCGGTCACCGAGAGCAGGTGCGGGCCCGGCTTCAGCCGGGAGAGGGGCACGTCGAATCGCAGCGGGGCTCCACCGTCGGGCTCGAAGCCGGTCGCCTCGATCGTCTGGGCGTTCTCGTAGTGCCGCACATCGGACGCGTCAAACAGCTCGGCCGTAATCGCCACGGGCACCCGTTCGCTGCCGGCCTGATAGACGCGGAGAAAGCCAGTCAGCACCTGGCTGGCCGAAAAATCCCGATTGCTGGTGGGCACGACCGGGGCCAGCGCGGCCAGATCTCCAGTGTGTGAAGTGCCCGAAGCACCGCTGGCTGCGACCATCAGGCCCGACAAAGCCAGCGTGGCTCTGGACAGGTCCGGAACGTCAACATCGACGAAGACGGTACCGCGTGCGTCGAGCAGCGTGCTCTGCACGTGATAGCGAATCTGGTACTGCCCCGGCTCGAGGGTCAACCGCTGCAGCAGATCGTGCCTGGCTTCGTCTCCGCCCCGGGGTTCGAGGCGCACCCGCTCGACGATGCGTGTCGGTGGCCCCGCGCGTCCGGCCGCGTCGTATACGTTCCGCGTGATCGTGAGCGTGTCATCAACCGCCGCCCGCAGCGGCGGGAATCCGACACTGAGCACCGCTGCGACCTCGACGCCCCGCGCCACCGCTGCGCCGGCCGGGGCCACCCTGGCCACGGGAATGGCCGACACGCGAAGTGGCAGGCCCTGCGCCTGATTCAAGCCCGACATGGCCGAATCCATGGAACTCGGTCCGTCGGTGCCGGGCCGACGCTCCACGACATCCCCTTCCGCGGGCGCCCAGTACCCTGAACGGCTGCGCACCGACACCCAGGGACGGTTCACACTGATCTCCACCTTGCGAAACCGGCCGTCAGGTGCCCCCCGGGTCGACTCATAGCCGACGAGGTAGTAGACGAGGTCCTCGTCGAGAATCTGATCGATGGCCGGATCGACCGCGTCCGTGTTGATCACGGCCAGACCACCGGTCTGGTCAGCCATGACCCGCATGAAGTCCTGCAGCGCGCGGATATTGCGGGGTACACGGCGCCGGCCCGGAATCATCGATTCCTGGCCGCGCTGGGCCGCCCGAAGGCGAAGGTAGTCCTGATAGCCACCGGCGCCGGCTGGATCAATGCCATAGATGTTGACATTCGCCTGCTGCGCCTTGCGGAAGACTCCCTTCATCACGTCAGCCAGCGCGGCCCCGCACGCGTCGGTGGCCGACAGCGAGAGAGCCACACCGACACTGATGAACATGAGGGCCTTCCGCCGCCCTGGCGCGGTGGCCAGCCTGGAGGCCACCGTGTCGAGCGTCGGCACGGCCGGCTCGCCGCGCATGCACGACGACCGCACCAATGTGGGACTCCACTGCTGCATGTCTCCGGCCACGGCGCCCGTGCCCTGCGGCGTCGGACCGATCCAATCGAGCGCCGCGGGCTGGAACCGATCGATCGCCTGGAGCAGTTTCGCCCGATCGTCGGTGAAGTCCTGCGTCCGGCCGGCATTGTGCGCGTAGATCACCGCTGCCATGTCCGACGGTCCCAGCCGATCGACGATGTAGCGCGCGGTCTCACGGGCCGATCGCACAATCTCCGGATCGTCGGCCGGCAGATTGACGTCGTCGAAGACAATGGCAATCAGGCGGCCGTCACCCAGCTGATCCGAGAGGTCGTTGGCCGCCACGTCCCGTGTGACGTAGCGCATCCGGGCCGACCGCACACGATCCTGATCCGCAAGGTCGACGTGCGACACCGCGACGACACGCTGGGGCCGGCCGTCCTCGAGGACCGTGAAGTCCGCCGCCGTAAGACCTCGGACCGGCCGCCGGTTGCGATCGAGCACCGACACGTCCATCTCGATGATGTCAACATCGGCGCGAAAGACCGGCTGCTGCGGCGGAGCGTCCTGCGCCGGTGCGCCCTGCTGCGGGGTGCCCTGCTGCGGGGCATCCTGCGCACGCAGCGGCAGCAGCGCCAGGAGTGACGCCGCGACGACGAGAACGAGAACCGGACGACGGAAAGATCGAACCATTACCGCACCGTAAACCGCACGTCGCGCCGCGCGGTTTCATTGCCATGCCGCGCCTCGACTCCGAGCACATACTGCCCAGGACTCAGACGGTCGACCGGCACCTCGACGGAGAAATCCACGGCCCGACTCGCGCCGAACTGGCCGGCCGCCAGCCGTGTCTCCTGACGATACACGGAAGTGTCGTGGTCGTCGAGAATCTCCGCGACGACATAGCCCGGTATCAGCACACGGGACACGCCTTGATACAGGCGCACGAAGGCCGATACCCGATCCGATGACGAAAAGTCCCGCCGTGTCGTGGGTACGACGGGCACCAGGCCTTCGAGCGCCGTATCCGGGACCACGACACCACCAGGAGTGACCGACATCAGCATGCCCGACAACGCCACGGGCGCCCGCTGGTAGTCCGGCACGTCGACATAGGTGTAGACGCTTCCTGACCGCCCGAGCCTCGTGTCTTCCACCGCCGTTCGCAGCTCGTACCGGCCCGGCTTCAAATCGATGCGCGACACGACCTCATACTCGAAGGTCCGCGCCGTCAACGCACGCGGCACGACCTGCAGGCTCTGGTGCGACGAGGCCAGCGCACGTCCCTGCCGATCAAACGCCGCGGAGTAGACGTTCACCACACTGGTGGCCGGCGCCTGGGGGCTGGAGAGGAGCATCGGCACGGCCGACTCGAACGACTGCGTGACACGCACGACACTGGCGATTGACGCCCCGGTCAGGTTCGGTATCGCAAAGGGAACGGCCACCACGGACAACGCGACGTCGCCATTCGGCCAGAGACCGGACACGGCCGCGCGTAACGGCCGGGGCACGAGCGCCTCCCCCTCCCGCTCCCTTCCGCCTCGAGCCGCGGACGGCGCAACTGCGCCGCCGTAGTAGCCACGACGGGCCTGCAACGTGACGCGCGGACGTGTGACACGGACGCGAACACCGTGGAATCGCCCATCGGCATCAGGATGAGCTGGCTCGAAACCGAGGACGTAGTACGACTCGCTCTCCCGGAATATTTCGGCCACGCGGTCGGCAGGCCGCACGGGATCGGCGAGGTACCGGCCACCCGTGCGATCGGGCAGCGTCATGAGGTTACCGAGCCTGACGAGATTCGCCATCGCACGGCCCCGGCCGGCGGGACGCCTGTCGCCGCCAGGCGTCGACAGCGTCATCAGGCCGCGCGGGTCGAACGAATACACCGTGACGTTGCCGGCGTCGACCGCTCGAAACGCCCGCTCGCGTGCCGGATTGAGGCGCGCGCTGCACGACCCGGCCGAATGAATCGCGATGTCGCTGCCGATGACGAGGAGCATCTTCCGTCGCTGACGCACGGGCGCCAGGGCCCCCGCAATGTCGCCGACCGACTCGAGCGAGCAGACGCCGCACGGACAGAGGGCCGGCGCCCCGCCGTCGTCACGCGGCAGACCGACGAGCGGCTGACGAATGGCGGCCAGCAGGCGCGCACGATCGGCCGTGAAGTTCTGCGGCACGCCGAACGTGGAATAGGCGACGGCGGCAAGATCACCAGGCCTCAACTGTTCGACGACAGCCTCGGCAAACTGCTGCGCAGCCGACAGGTCCTCGTACCCGATGCTCTGGTCGAACAGAACGACGACGAGACGGCCTTCACGCTGGAGATCGTTGTGGCTGACGTCGGGCGCGACGGTCGACATCCAGCGTGCCGACAACCGCTGGCGCGGCGGAAGGTCGACGGCCGAGAACGCGACGATCGGCCGCGGCCGCCCATCCTCGAGGACGGTGAAGTCAGCGGCGGTCAGACCACGCACGGGCAGTCGATCGCGATCCAGTACGGACACGTCCACGTCGACCAGATCGGTCGACGTGCGGAACGTCGGCGCCGTGGGTTCCTGCGGTCGAGCCTCGAGCGTCAGGACCGCGGCCAGAACGCCGCACCCGAGCCACGGAAGTCGTCGCATGACAGCATTACTGCGGGGAACCCCGGCAGTTTACCGGAGTCGACCTGTTTCGCGGCCCGGGCGGGGTCAATCCACCGGGATGTATCGGTTCTCGCGAGCCGAGCGCGCTGCCGCCACGGCCAGCGCGGTGGCACGACGCCCGTCCTCACCGGTCACAGGCATCGGCCGACCGGCGCGAACGGCATCGGCGAACGCCTGCATCTCGAGCCTGTAGGCATCCGCGTACCGTTCGGGAAAGAAAGCCATGAGTCGCGCGGAGTGGCCTCCGGCCTCGTTCGCCGACGTGACCCGGTCAACGGCGTGGTTCGTGGCCGCCACCACGCCGGCGGATCCGAACACCTCCACGCGCTGATCCTGCCCGTAGACCGCCTTCCGGCTATTGTCGATCGTCGCCAGGGCGCCTCCCTCGAGCGTCAGCGTTACCACGGCCGTGTCCCAGTCCCCTTCTTCGGCGAACATCGGATCGACGAGCACGGAGGCACGCGCGTACACGCCCAGGACCTCGCGTCCGGTGAGGAAGCGGACCATGTCGAGGTCGTGTACGGTCATGTCCAGGAAGATGCCCCCTGACGTCGGAACGAATGCACGCGGCGGCGGGATGGCATCCCGGCTGGTGATGCGCACGACATGGATGTCACCAACGGCCCCGGCGTCGACCATCGCGCGGACGCGCGCGAAGTCCGGGTCGTAGCGTCGTTGAAACCCCACCATCATCGGCACGCCTCGGGCTACCGCCGCCGCATTGATGGCGTCGATGCGCGCGAGTTCGAGATCGATCGGCTTCTCGGTGAAGATCGACTTGCCGGCCGCAATCGAGGCCAGCAGTACGTCGTAGTGCGTTGCCGTCGGCGTACACACCGCGACGGCGTCGACATCCGCGCGGGCGAGCAGATCGGTGTAGTCGGTTGTGACGCTCTTGACGCCCAGCCGAGTCGCAAGGTCGTCGGCAGCTGCGCGATCGACGTCGGCGATGGCCACGAGTTGCACGCCATCGACGTGTCGGGCCAGGTTGGCCGCATGAATGCGACCGATGCGACCGGCGCCGAATACGGCGCAACGAAGCAGAGACATGGGGCTCCTCAGGAACGTGCCGACGGGCCTAGCAGCGCCGAAATCTGCTGCCAGAACGTCAACAACGCAAGGACACCGAATACCGCGCTGGCCCAGATGAGGGCACCGAGCCGGTACGAGCGCACCCGAATTGGCGCGGGAAGGTGCCTGCGGTTGATGGCAATGAGAAGGACCGAGTACAGGCACATCATCGTGCCGCCCACTGTGGCCGAAATGATCAGCAGCAGCAGGGGTTGTGTCAGACCCGAGAGCAGGATGGAGCACCCGATCGCCACGAGCCCCCAGACGAGTCCGAAGTACAACTGACTCTCGCTCGTCCGCGAGGCTGGCAGATACGTCGACTTGATGACGTCCGCCGCGAGCCGGCTCGTGTAATCGATGATCCCCATGGCCGAACCAAACAGGGAGAAGGCCCCGATGCCCCAGAACAGTGTGCCGAACCACGGACCGACGACGGCCTTGAGCCGGTCACCTTCGATCTGCAGAAACCCGACGCCGTTCGGCAGGCCTGGCTGGCCGAACAGGACCGAGTGCGCGAGCATCGACGTCAGAACGATGGTGATGACGGTGACGAGGAAAAACGTGAGGGTCTGCTCGAGATTCGCGAAGCGCCACCATCGCCGCCACCGCGCCATGTTGCCGGCCGTTGGCTCGAAGACGTAGCTGACGCGGACCGGGGCCGCCTCTTCGGCCCCCGTGACGGGGCTGACGAGTTTCGGCAGGTACCGGCCCATGCCGAACCCCTTGTCGCGAATCCAGTTGCTCTGGCACAGATTCTGTCCCCCGCCGGCGCCGGCGAATGCCACGGCACTGAACAGGAGGGCGAAGCTGAGCTGATCGGGAAACCGGCCGAAGCCAGCCGCAACGCTGACCGGGAGCGCGCTCCAGGTATCAGCCGTGATTGCGAAGGCCACTGCGAGGGCAGCCAGCGTGGCGACGGCGGCGACTTTGACGAAGATCAGTCGCTCGAGAGCGACATACACAATGGGCGCAAGTGTCAGGGCCGCGCCAATCACGACCAGCGAGATGACCGCGATCGCTGGAGCGCTGCCCCCCCCGATCAGGTAGGTGACAAGGGTGGCCGAACTGAGCGCCCAGCCGGGCCAGAGATTCGCGAAGTAGACCATCACGGCGAGTATCAGGCCCCAGTGCCGCCACACGCGGTTGAATCCTGTGATCGCGGTCTCTCCCGTGGCCAGGGTATAGCGCTCAATCTCCATGTTCAGGAAGAGCTGCGTGCCGGCCCCGGCCAGCGCCCCCCACAGAAATACAAGCCCCACCTGCGACGCGATGTACGGCCACAGGATGAACTCACCCGAGGACAGGCCGACGCCGGCCGCCACGATTCCCGGGCCCACGATGCGCCAGAGATTCGCCGGCGGATCGGGAAGATCACGTACTACTGGCGGAGGGAAAGTCGACATGCCGCAGAGTCTCCAGTATGAAACGACACCGATCGCACGACACGGCTCACAGCTCCCGCCAGCGATCGAGCGAGGTGGCCACGAGCAGCACGGCGCCCTTGACGATCAACTGATCGTACGTGCTGACGTGAAACAGGTTGAGCGCGTTATTGAGAATGCCGATGAAGAATGCGCCGGCCAGCGTGCCCCAGATCGAGCCGCGTCCACCGAACAGGCTTGTTCCGCCCACGACGACTGCCGCAATGGCATCGAGCTCATAGTATTCTCCTGCGCGCGGATAGCCCGCGTTGAGCCGTGAGGCCACCAGCACGCCGGCCAGCCCGGCCGCGAAGCCGGAGATCGCGAAGACCGACAGCTGCACCCTGGTGACACGAACCCCCGCCAGCCACGCGGCCTGCAGGTTGCCGCCGACCGCATGAACATGCCGGCCGAATGGTGTGCGCGTCAGAACGATCCACGCCACGAGGAACGCGACGACCATCACACACGACGCAACCGCGCCACCGCTGAGGGTTGTGAATCCCTGCGGGAGGCCCGTGATCGTCCGGGCGTCGGTGTACTTGAACGCGGTGCCACGCACGACCAGCATCATCGCCAGCGTGACGACGAACGCCGGCACTCGCAGGACTGTCACCGCCAGTCCGTTGATCATGCCAGCCGCCAGGCCGACACCAAGCGCGGCGACGACCGAGACCGTGATCCCCCTCTCCGAGGCCAGCAGACCCGCGCAGATGACCCCGGACAACCCGACAATCGATCCGACCGACAGGTCGATCCCGCCGGTCAGAATCACAAAGGTCATCCCCGCCGCCAGGATGGCGATGAAGGCATTCTGCCGCAGCACGTTCACCAGGTTTGCGGGTGTGAAGAACGTGTCGGTGGCCAGGCCCACGATCAGACATTCGAGCGCCAGCGCAACGAAGATCGCGTACCTCGAGAGGAGCCGCCTGCTGATCATGCCGTCGTGGCCAACGCCATGACTCGCTCGGCTGTTGCCTCGTGTCGTGACAGTTCACGCGTTGTTCGACCGGCACGCATCACGACGACACGGTCCGACATGCCGAGCACCTCCGGCAGGTCGGACGAGATCATGAGGATGCCGAGCCCCTCGTCGGTGAGGCGGTTCATGACGCGATAAATCTCCGCACGCGCACCGACATCCACCCCACGTGTCGGTTCATCGAGGATCAACACGCGCGGTGGCCGCACCAGGTACCGGGCCACGAGGGCCTTCTGCTGATTACCCCCTGAGAGCCTGCCAGCACTCTGCGAAAGTCCCGTCGTCCGAATGTCGAAGGCCGCCACGGCCGCCGACGCCGCGTCGCGTTGCCGTGCCTTCGACAGCAGGCCACCGCGAGCGAAGCTCGACAGATGCGTCACCGTGATGTTGTCACCCACACCCAGCATCGCGAAGATGCCACGGCCCTTGCGATCCTCCGTGACATACGCAAGACCACCGGCGATCGACGCCGCGGGCGTGCGGAACGAGACGGGGTCCCCACCGATTTCCACCCGCCCGTTCGCCGGCACCGCGCCAATCATGGCCAGGGCCGCCGACGTTCGGCCGGCCCCCACGAGCCCGGCCAGCCCGACAATTTCGCCTTCCCGCACATCGAGTGTGACATCCGCAAACCGAGGCGGCGCCGACAGCCCGGTCACACGCAGAGCGACCTGACCCGGGCGTGCATGGCGCGACGGGAACTCCTCGACCACGTTGCGCCCGACCATGGCTCGGATGAGCGACTCGCGGGTGAAGTCCGTCATCGGGGCCGTGCACACGTGGCACCCATCGCGCAGCACCGTGAGACTGTCGCACAACCTGAACACCTCATCGAGCCGGTGCGACACATAGACGATCGCGAGGCCCCGTGCCCGCAATTGCCTGAGCACGACCAGGAGACTCTCCACCTCAGCACCTGACAGCGCCGCCGATGGCTCATCCAGTATCAACACTCTGGCCTCTGTCACGAGAGCCCTGGCGATTTCGACCATCTGCTGGTGCGCAACACTCAGCCCGCGCACCAGTGTTCGCGCGTCCAGCCGGACTCCGAGATCGTCGAGCACCTGCTGCGCCCGCCGGCGCATCGCCGGCGCGCGCAGCAGGAGATTGCCTTCCTCGCGGCCCAGGAAGATGTTGGCGGCCACCGTCAGGTCAGGAACGAGTGTGAACTCCTGATAAACGATGCTGAGACCGCGTCGCCGGGTGTCGAGCGGACGGCCGGTGGACAGACGTTGGCCATCAATGGCAACGTCGCCGCTCTCAGGAGCGACCGCACCGGACAGAATCTTGATGAGCGTGGACTTGCCCGCGCCGTTCTCACCGACCAGGCCTCGAATCTCGCCG
>Ga0190271_10002839_pt1 | contig 10695 bp, 5 predicted proteins | sample Popmic356T_FD_133747 | JGI IMG/M metagenome (GOLD analysis project Ga0190271, IMG submission 133747) | Populus adjacent soil microbial communities from riparian zone of Weber River, Utah, USA - 356 T | ecosystem: Environmental > Terrestrial > Soil > Riparian zone | place: USA: Utah | collected...
GCCGGCGGAGATCACGGCTGTCGGGTTGCCGTAGAACGTGACCGTGGCCGGTGGGGCCTGCGCCACGACAGTCGTGGTAACGGCGGCCACCAGCCCGAGGGTCATCGCGGGGATCCGGAGCCGCATCACGCCACCGCCGTCTGCGGCGCGTCCTGCGCCGCGCGGACGTGCAACGCCTTGGCCGTCGCGCGGCCCGACTCCAGGGCCCCGGCCATCCACGCAGTCAGGTGGCTGCAATGGTCTCCCGCGAAGTACATCCGCCGGTCTGGCTCGAGCAGCTTGGGATAGGCCGACGTCCGAGCGGCTGGCGACCACTGGACCCACCCGCCCTTGTTGAACGTCACGTTCTGCCACGACACGGAGAACGACGCCTCGAAATCGCTGGCGTACTGCGGGTGCAGCTTCTGCCCCTGGGCCAGCGCCAGCGCCTGCCGCACGGCGTGCGGGCGCGCGGCCATCTCGCCCGCGCGAGGTCCGCTCTGGTAGTACCCGACCAGCACGCCCTTCTGTCCGAGGTACCCCGACGAGGGGTAGACGATCTGCGCGATCTCCTGGTCGGTGCGGCTGATGCCGCCGAAGATCCCGTCGTCCTCCTCCCAGAACCGACGTCTGAACTGCAGGCCGATCTTGCCCGTGGACGAATAGACCAGCGCGGCCATGGCTGCCTTCAGATCAGGCGCCAGGTCCACGACGGGCAGCGATGCCACCATGTTGAGGGGCATGGCGCAGACCCCGAAACTCCCTGCCGCCCTGGCGGCCACGCCATCCTGGTCGTACACCACTTCCACACCGCTCGACGACTGGCGTATCTCCGTGACGCGCGCCCCGTACACGATGCGGTCCTTCAGCTTCGATGCAAACCCGGCCGCGAGACGATCGTTGCCGCCAACGACCTGGAACATGGGGGCCTGCTGCAGGTACTCGGTCTGCAGATAGAGGCCCGTCTTCGAGCCCAACAGTTCGTCGAGCGGAAGCGGCGGAGACGCCGTCCCCGCCGACGTGCCGGCACCCGGCGGCGATGCGTAGCCACGACGGGCAGACCCGCCGTACTTCCGCTGCTGCAGCGCACCTGCCCGACCCAGGTACTCGATCAGGGCATCCCGATCGGCCGGCGTCATCGCCTCGTCGAGGCTGCCAGCTGACATGGCCTTGCTGAGAAGCTCGGCGGTATATCCACTGAGATCGGAGCGCACTTCGCGGCCGCGCAGGCGCGTGCCGCTCAGCTTGTCGGCGTTGGTCTGGTACAGGAAGGCCGCCTCGTTGTCGTTCACGAACACCTCGACCGGCACCCCGAGTTCGCGGCAGTAGCCGAGCGTGGCCGTGTGATGGTGCGGGATCCGCATGGGGCCGGGGTTGTAGTACAGCCCTTCGTCGAACGTGCAGACGTCCGTTGAGCCCTCTTCCTCGCTGACCGTGCCTCGGCGGATCGTGTGACACCGGCCCCCTGGCCGACGGCGGGCCTCCAGCACGGTGACGTCGTATCCCAGCTTTCCCAACTCGTACGCCGTGGACATGCCGGCCAGGCCCCCACCCAGCACGACGACGCGCACGCCGGCGACTGGCCCCTGGAGTGAAAACGCCTCGGCTGAACGAGCGGGCACCGCCATCATGCCCATCGCCACCATCGCCTCGTAGGTCATCGCCGCGCCGGCCGAGCCGGCGAGGCGTTCGAGAAACATCCGTCGTGTCAGCGACATGGTGGGCTCCCCTTTCCTACCAGCCGAGGCGGACCTGGAACTGCATGGAGCGCGCGAAGCCGCCGACGGTCGTGATCTGCCCGAAGTTCGAGGTGCCGAACGTCGTGATGGGCCCGTTGAAGAGCGGGTCATCGAAGACGTTGAGGATGTCGGCCCGGAACGTGAGCGTCGTCGCGGCCAGGCGCTGCGTCTTGGAGATCGCCAGGTCGGTCGTGCGCTGACCGGGGCCGCGCCAGTCGGGATTGGTCCGCGGTGCGTTGCCAAGCGTGAAGGCCGGCGCCGAAGCGAACGCCGCCGGGTTGACCCAGCCGCTGATCGCCCGCTCTTCCTGGCTGCCCGTCGTCATCACCTCGACGCCCGGTACGACGTTGGGCCGCTGGTTGCTGCCGAGAAGCCCCGAGTTGTTGCTCGACTGCCAGACGCTGATCGGGAACCCGGTCTGGTAGCGGCCGGCCACCGTCACCGTCCACCCGCCGAGCGCGGCATCGGCCGCGCCGCTCGACGCCCACTTGTGGCCTTCCCCGAACGGCAGCTCGAACGTGGCGTTGACGTTCAGCCGGTGCGCGACGTCGAGGAGCGAGACGCCGAACTCCCGATCCACGTCGTAGTTGTCGAGTGCGCTGCCCGAGCGGTTGGAGAACGTGTTCGACTCGCCGAACTGGTTGTCCTCGAGCCGGCTGAACGTGTAGTTGACGTCCAGCGCGTAGCCGCTCGACATCCGCTTGCTCCAGCGGGTGACGAACGCGTTGTACCGGGCACTCGCCTGGTTGACCCGGTGCATGAGGACGTTGTCGAACTGCGGAAACGGACGCAGCAGTTGACCGCGGGAGATCGTCGCCGAGCGGCTCAGGTTGCCGAACTCGGCGATCCCGAAGAACGGGTTGGGCACGAGCTGCTGCAGCGCCGCACCGAGCGCCAGGTACTGCGAATCGAGCTGGTTGATGTTGATCGTCGCGTCGCTGGTCCCGCCCAGGCTGAGGCGCTCGGAGCGGCTGCCCATGTAGCCGAACCCGATCACGCTCCCGCCGAAGATGGTGCGTTGGTAGTCCAGGGAGTACTGCTGGACGTAGCCCGGTTCGGAGTCCTGATCGACGAAGTCCACCACGCCGCCGGCGCCCGTGAGCAGGCCCTGGCTGTTGCCCTGTGGGGGTGTCACGCCGTTGGGGAACGGGTTGGACAGCGAGCCGGCCGGAGTCAGGTTGCCGTCGGTGCTCGCCAGGTAGGTCGTGGCGGCCGAATAGCCGCGTGAGCCGACCACGGCCTCCCCGACGCCCGGCATGATCGTGGGCGCCCAGAAGAACCCGTAGCCGCCGCGGATGACGGTGTCCTCGTCCAACGACCACGCAAAGCCGCCGCGTGGGGCGACGCCGTTGACCGGCTTCGCCTGGTTGGTCGGATTGCCGTTCACGCCCGCGTACTGCAGCCCGCCCTTCAGGTCGAGGCCAGGCACCTGGATGGGAAACGTGGCGCTGCGATCGAAGCCGACGGTGATGCCGTTGTCCTTCTCGGCCATGCCCGCCTCGTACTCGTAACGCATCCCGACCGTCAGCGTCAGGTTGGACCCGACGCGGAAGTCGTCTTGCGCATAGGCCGAGTAGTAGTCCACGAAGAAGTTGCCGGGGGTCGCGACGTTGAGCTCGCCGCTGGCTGGGTAGCCCAACAGCAGACTCGCGATGGCATCGCCGGAGGCTGCGCTCGCCGTGTTTGGCGTCGGGCCCTGCGTAAAGCCCTGGTTGAACGTATAGGCGCCTGCTGACGAGCCATAGACCATCGACCGGGCCTCGATCCGCCTGTAGTCCGCGCCGAGCTTCATCGAATGCCGCCCCATGAACTTCGACACGTTCATGTTGGCCGTCTGGCCGACGTGGGTGGTGGTGCTCGGCCCGTTGTTGCCCACCGTGGTGCCGGTGCCGGTGCCGTAGCCCGCCAATGTCAGGGCGGGAAACGTATTGAACGGCATGTCGCTGATGTAGTTCGCGGGGAAGCCGAGCGTCGCTGCGTCGAACTCCATGTACCGGGTGCCGGCGTCGCGGAAGCTGTTGTAGCCGTAGCGCACCGCCACGGCGGTGGTGTTGTTGGGGATGAAGATGTTGTTGACCGCGATGAAGTGCGTGTCCCGATAACCGGTGCCGCCGCCGGGATCGCCCGCCGTTTCGGCGTGCGGTCCCCAGAAGGCCGACCCCGGTTCACGCGTCTGCTGGTGGCCGTAGACGCCGGTCGACGTCCACGAGGAGCTCCACCGGTGATCGATCTTCAGCGTCTCCTGGTCCTGCGGGCCGTCGTTGAGGCTCGCCTGGCCGTTGTAGACGCGACCCGACGTCGGAATCGGCATGTTGGCCAGCATGTTCTGGGCGATCGGGTTCAAGCGGTTGGCCGGGATGACGTTCCCTGGGAAGGGATCGCGAATGTAGCCGGTGCCGGCCGCGTTCAACCGCGTGGTCAGCGGGTCGTAGATGACGATGAGCTGTCCGGCCGCGTTGCGCGACTGGGAGAAGTCCCCCTGTCGCTCGAGCGCGGTCGGGAACGTCAGCACGTTGTTCCGCGTGCTCTTCTGCTTGTAGTCGTCCTTGCTGAACCAGAAGAACGTGCGGTCGGTCTTGATGGGCCCGCCCACCGAGCCGGCCCAGCTGTAGTAGTACTGCGAGGGCGTCGGGATGCCGGCGCGCTTCGCGTAGAACAGCTGGCCCGTGGCCCATTCGGGTTTGTTCAGGAAAAGCGCACTGCCGTGCCACTGGTTGCCTCCGGATTTCGCGGTCACGTTGAAGACGCCTCCGGCGGCGCGCCCCATGTCTGCCTCATACGTCTTCACCTGGATCCGCATGTCCGAGATCGCTTCCGTGGACGGGAACCACGAGGGCCGGTTGAGGAAATCGGTGATCGACACGCCTTCCAACAGGTAGGCGTTGCCGCGCCGCGGCCCGCCTCCGAGCGACAGGAACGAGGCATTCGACTGGTCCTGGTAGCGGACAAACTGCGGGTCGCCGGTCTGAATCACGTTGGGGGTCGAGACCGCGGAATAGAAGGTGTTCCTCCCGAAGATCGGAAGAGCCGAGATTTCCGCGGCGCCCATCGACGTCGCGACGGTCGCTGAGGACCGCTCGACCAGCGGCGAGGCGCCGCTGACGGTGACCTGTTCGGTCAGCCCTCCGACCTGCAGCGTGAAGTCCATGACCAGCTGCTGCTGCGTGGCGAGCTTCAAGCCCGTGCGCTCTTCCGTCCGGAAGGCCTCCAACGAGGCGCGCAGCGTGTAGGTGCCCGGCAGCACGCTGGGGAACAGGTACTCACCAACATCGTTGGTGATGACGGTGCGGGTTGCGCCCGTCTCTTCGTTGACGAGCGTCACCTCTGCGGCCGGAATGACGCCCTGCTGATCGCGGACGAGACCACGGATCGTGCCCTGATAGGTTTGCGCCCATGCCACGGCACAGGCTCCAAGAATGGCGATCGAGAACGTCAGGACGCGTATCGGAGCGGTCGTGCGTGAAGGCATAGCCCCTCCTGGCGGGGTGCGGTACGAGCGCATCGAGGCTCTATGAATGGCGTCGGGGCCGCGATGAAGATCAGCCGCGTCGGGGCGGGAGCGCGCGCACGGGGCGCAGAATCCGCACACGCAAGGAGCAAATCGCGGGCCACACCGTCGCGGCGCAGCAGCGCCCTGTGCGTTCAGCGTTTATCTGAGCAGAACGCGACCTCGACCGTGATCGGTTGCGTCGACGCACGCGGGGCACGTGTACATTCGTGGCTCGTGAAGCGATCCACCCGTCGATTTTGTGGGAGGGGCAATCCTGGCTGTCCTCTTCGACGCTCGCGCGCAGTCGTGCACGGACCACAACGGCCACGACCGGACCAAGCCGGCGTGTGACGCAACGCCGGCGTCGGGCGCCTGATACGCGCGAGCCATGGCGCGCTCAACACGATTGAAGCTTCGATGGGGCCGATCGGACAAAAGCGTCCAGGTGTTTACACATGTGCTCCCGCAACCGCCACGTGTGCGCGCCGGCGAATACCGGCCGTACGCCGCGGGCAGATGGGTCCTCCAGTTCGCGTGTCGACGTGGAGCGCCGGTGGTCCTTGTTTTGCTTTGGGGCAGGCATGAAGAACTTCAGCCTACGTCTCATGGTCGCGATCGGGATCGCCACGTCATTCGACGTCTTCACCACACGCGGCGTTGCCGCACCACAGGACGCAGCTGAGCCGCGGGCGGCCAGGGTTGCGCGTCCGGGTGCGCCGGCACCGATCCTCGGCGGCACACGACCGCCGGTCACCGGATCCACGGCGGGCGTTTCCGCAGGGCATCCGCTCACGTCGGCGGCAGCCATAGAGATGCTGCTGAAGGGCGGTAACGCGTTCGACGCCGGGGTCGCGTCCATCCTGGTTGGCGGGGTCGTCGAACAGGATCTGTTCAGTCTGGGCGGCGAATCGCTGGTGCTGGTCTACCCGGTCAAGGAGGCGAAGGTCACGTCCGTCGTGGGCCAGGGCTGGGCGGCCAAGGGCGCCTCGATCGAGTGGTACAAGGCGCACAACAAGACCAACGACACCGACGGGCTCGATTCGTCGGTGGTTCCAGGCTCGCTCCACGCGGCGCTGACCGTGCTCGAGAAGTGGGGCACGATGACATTCGAGCAGGTGTCGGCCCGTGCCATCGCCTACGCGGAAGAGGGTTTTCCGATGCGGCCCCGAACGGCCGCGACGATCACGCGGAACCTGGAGTTCTTCAAGTCGTGGCCCGACAACCAGAAGTACTGGCTGAAGCCGGACGGCACGATGTACTCACCCGGCGAAACGATCAAGCTGCCGACGCTGGCAAACACGCTCAAGAAGATGGTCGAGGCCGAGCGCAAGGCCAAGAAGAAGGGCCGGGCCCAGGCGATCGTGGCAGCTCGCGACCGGTTCTACAAAGGCGACATCGCGGACACGATCGTGGCGTTCCTGCAGGAGCACCACGCGCCGTACGACAAGACCGATTTCGCCGAGTTCTACGCGCGCGTCGAGGAGCCGGCCTCGACCACCTACAAGGGTTACACGGTCTACAAGCAAGGGTTCGTCAGCCAGGGCCCGTCGCTTTTGCAGACGCTGAACATCCTTGAAAACTTCGACCTGCGCGCCATGGGTCACAACAGCCCGGACTACATCCACACCCTCATCGAGGCGATGAAGCTGTCGTACGCCGACCGCGACACCTACTACGCGGACACTGAGTTCGTGAAGGTGCCTGGTGAAGGGCTGCTGTCGAAGGCGTATGCCAAGGAGCGGGCGGCGCTCATCGACCCGAAGCGCGCCTCGACCACCTTCATCGCGGGAGACCCGCTGCCGTTCGACACCAAGGTGAAGGTGTGGCCGTTCTGGACCGCCAATGCCGAAGCCGACCTCTCGACGGAGCTGACACCGATGCCGCTGCTCCTGGCCAGCGCCGGCATCCCGAAGGACACGACACACATGTCCGTCATCGACAAGGACGGCAACATGTTCGATACGACGTCGAGCGGCGGCTGGATCAGCGGCGCCGTGATCCTCGGCGACACCGGCATCGGCATGAGCACCCGCGGCGAGCAGTTCTGGCTCGACGAAACGCGCGCCAACCAGTTGCGGCCGCGGGCGCGGCCCCGCTATACGTTGACGCCGAGCCTGATCCTGAAGGATGGCAAGCCGTTCATGGTGCTGGGCACGCCCGGCGGCGACAACCAGGAGCAGACCATCCTGCAGGCGTTCCTCGACGTGGTGGAGTTCTGGGACGACTGGTACCCCAACCTGCACACCGCGTTCGCGTGGCCGCGGGTGCAGACGATGCACTTCTACGGATCGGTCGCGCCGCACCGTCCTGGCTTCAACCGCATGAATGCCGAGGTGCCGATTTCGAAGGCGGTGCAGGACGAGCTGAAGGCGCGGGGACACGCGATCAGCCAGGTGAATCAATACGGCGTCAGCGGGTGCGCCACCGCCGTGATGATCGATCCGGCAAGCGGCAACCGCCTGGCGGGAGCCGATGCCCGGCGCGACTGCTACGCCATGGCGTACTAGGACGTCGCGGTGGGGGTGGCGAGGTCAATGCTCAATGCCCAATGCTCAATGCCCAATGCCCAATGCTCAAGGAAGGCCGGAACTGCAATGGTGGCCTCCCTCAACCGCCGGTTAGGCGTTTGATCAGGCGGTAGCTGAACTCCAGGCCGTCGAAGAACCAGGTCTGGTGGATGCGTTCATCGCGGCCGTGGGTGCGTATGTCGTCCACGTCGTCGAAGACGCCGGAGATGCCGTAGACCGGGATGCCGGCGCGGCGCAGGTAGAACCCGTCGGTGGCGGTGGTGCCCATCGTGGGCACGACCGCCACACCGGGCCACAACTCTTCGGTGATTGCCTCCACCGGACGAAGCACCTCTGGCATCAGGGGGGACGGCGCCACCGTCTGCGCCTCGAAGGTGGGGCGGATCGCAACGGCGGGGTCGGCAACCACACGCCCCAACGTGGCCAGCACGTCCGCCGGCGACTCCCCTGGGATGATGCGGCAGTTCACCATGGCGCGCGCCCGTTGCGGCAACGCGTTCTCCGCGTGTCCCCCCTCGATCCGCGTCGCGACACACGTCGTGCGAAGTCTGGCGTTGTATTCGGGCCGGGCCGACAGCACGGCACCGGCGCCTGCGTCTGCGGGATCTCGGAGCACCGCGCGCATCGCCGTCGCCATCTCCGGCGACTCGATCGCGGCGGTGCGCTCGAAGAAGGCGCGCGTCACCTCGCCGAGTGTGACCGGAAAGGTGTAGGCGGCAAGCCGGGACACGGCCGCCGCCACCTGGTGGATGGCGTTGTCCGGCCGCGGCAGGGAACTGTGACCGCCGCTGTTGACGGCCGTCAGTTCGAAGTTCAGGTAGGTCTTCTCGCTGGCCTGCAGGTTGTGGGACAGCCGGCGGCCCTGCTTCATCACGCCGCCGCCGCCCTCGTTCAGCGCAAAGGCTCCGTCCACCAGCGCACGGTGATTGGTCAACAGCCAGTCGACGCCGTTGTGCGCCCCGGCTTCTTCGTCGGCCGTCAGCATCAGCACGATGTCGCGGTCCGGCACGAAGCCCTCGCGCCGCAACCGCACGAACGTGGCCGTCCAGATCGCCGCCTCGTCCTTGTCGTCCATGGTGCCGCGGCCATAGAACCATCCGTCCCGTTCGAGGAAGGTGAAGGGATCCACGTTCCAGTCTTGCGGCGAGGCGTCCACCACATCGAGATGCGCCATGACGATGATGGGCTTCCGTCCGGTGACGCGACCACGCAGGCGGGCCACGAGGTTGCCCCGGTCGGGGACGGGGCCAAGGACGCGCACGTCGGCCTCGGGGAACCCCGCGGCCCTGAGCCGCGCGGCCACGGCTTCCGCCGCTCGGGTCGTGCTGCCCGACTGCGTGGTGTTGATTTCGACCAGTTCTTCGAGGACGTCCTTCGCCAGGGACTCGTGGACGGTCGGACCGCGCGGGCGGGCCGGCGGCGCCGCCTGGCCGTGGAGGCCCGCCGCCATCGCACCCAGTAGACCGGCAACCACCATCAATCGGGTCATCTCACCGGCCGAAGCAAGTCGCGGGCCGACTGCGTCGGTCGGGCCCAGGTCCCCCAGGCACGAATGGCTGGGAAATCTGCGGTGGCGGCCCTGCTGGAAGGGCCGCGCCCGCCGGCGCTGAACAACTATGTCGTGGGCGCTGGCCGGAGGGAACAGATTTGCACCACGCCGCCAGGCTGGTCTCAGGCTGGTCTAGCGGGGGGGCGTCGGCGAGGTCGGGTTGGTCGGCGAGACGAGGTTCTTCGCGAAGAACGGCAGTACGTTCCTCTCGATGCGCTCGCGGACCTTGTTGGTGTGATCGCCGTCGTACTCCTCGTAGTGGTGGGGGATGTACAGACGCGCCATCTCGTCATGCAGACGCTTGTTCGAGGCGAGCAGGGTGTCCTTGGTGCCGATGTCGACGTTGATGGCGTAGTACTTCATCAGGCTCGGTGCGTGCTGCTCCAGCATCTCGAGCGGCGCGTTGGCGACCCACTTGGCGACGATCTCGGGCCGCACCTTGCCGTCCTTGACGGGCAGGTCGAGGAAAAGCGGCGGGTTGTTGGGATTGGGCGACCACGCCGCGGCGGACGCCAGGTTCGTCGATGGCCCGAACCCGGGCGCGCGGGCCGCTTCCACTGCCTGCTCCCGCGTCTTGATCGCCTCGGACGCCGCCATCGCATCGGGCCGCGGATCGCGGTTGGGCGTGAGGCAGCACGCGCTCATGATGTAGAGGCTCATGAAGACGTCGGGCCGCTTCATCCCGATCCTCAGCGCTCCGTATCCGCCCATCGAATGACCGCCCAGGCCGCGGCTCCGCCGGTCGGCCAGGGTCCGGAAGCGGCCGTCGATGAATGCCACCAGATCCTCCGCGATGAACCGCTCCCAGTCACCGGTCGTGACCGAGTTCGAGTACATGCTGCCCTTGTGGAGCGTGAAGGCGTCAGGCGTCACGACGATGACTTCGCTGAAGCCCTGGCTGGGCGCCAACCGGTCTCCGCTTTCCTGCAGGCTGGCCAGTCGGGTGGTGAACGTGTCTTCGCGGCCGCCGTAGCCGTGGAGGAGGTAGACCACGGGAAAGCGGCGCGCCTGATCGGCGCCGTAGCTCGGGGGCAGATAGACAGTCACCTGGCGGTCCGGCGAGTCGCCTTCCAGGTTGCCTTCGAGCGCCTTGCCGTGAACCGTGAGGCGTTCGACCGTCCCGGCGCTTGCAGCGGGCCGGCCACCCCGCCCCTGTGCCTGGGGCGCCGCGGCGATCCCGACGGCCAGCATCACCACACCCGCAACCCGCGTCGCCTGTATGCCCATCAGCCGATTCTAGCTCCAGTCTGGAGACCGGAGACCGGAGACTGTGCCCAGCGACCGGAGGCCGGAGACTGGCGACTGGTGCCCGGCGACCCGGCACTACAATCGTCTGATGCCCGTCGTCTTGACGCCGAGAGAACGCGCCCACCTGAAGTCCCGCGCGCACGCGTTGGAGCCGGTGGTGAA
>Ga0190271_10002840_pt1 | contig 10693 bp, 9 predicted proteins | sample Popmic356T_FD_133747 | JGI IMG/M metagenome (GOLD analysis project Ga0190271, IMG submission 133747) | Populus adjacent soil microbial communities from riparian zone of Weber River, Utah, USA - 356 T | ecosystem: Environmental > Terrestrial > Soil > Riparian zone | place: USA: Utah | collected...
CCGCCGTCATTGCGGTGTCTCGCGACCGGGGATAAAGGTCAGGGTCCGAGCGCGCCTGTCGGAGCGGGACATCACCGAACGCCACGGCATCCCGGTCACGGCTCCAGCGCGGACCTTGATCGACCAGGCCACGGAACTGACCCCGAACCGCCTTGAGCGGATGGTCAACGAGGCGGACAAGCACGACGTGATCGACCCCGAGGCGTTGCGAGCCGCGCTCGACGACTACTCCGGTGAACGCGGGGTTAAGCCGCTTCGCGCCTTGCTCGACCGCCTCACTTTTCGCCTCTCCGATACCGAACTCGAAGTCCTATTCCGGCCGATCGCGACGAAGGCCGATCTTCCTGTGCCCCTCACCAAAGAGATGGTCAACGGCTTCGAGGTCGACTTCTACTGGCCGGATCTCGGTCTGGTGGTCGAGACCGACGGCTGGCGGTATCACCGCACGGCGTCAGCCCAGACCCGCGACGCCCTGCGCGATCAAACCCACACTGCGGCCGGGACGACGCCCCTGCGCTTCTCGCATTACCAGGTCAAATACCAGCCGGACTACGTCCGCGGCATCCTCGTCAGGACCGCCGCCAATCTTCGGCGCGTCAGGCGCTAGGCGGCTGGGCCTCGCCCAGCCCGTGGGTGCCGGCGGCGTGCGTACCGGTGGCCTGGTCGACGGCGTGGACGACGTCGGCGGGGTCGGCGACGCCGGCGAAGACGAAGTTGTAGTCGTCGGTGGCGGCGGTGTCGAAGTCGACGTCGCCGATCTGCATCAGGCGCTGGTAGACCGACTGCCGGTAGTTGACGTTCTGGACCCGCTCGAGGCGGGTCTCCTGGATCTCCCGGGAGACGATCCCGCGCTTGATGTTGAGGCGGCGGTTGGTGATCGTGTAGGTCGTCGCCACGCGCTTGACGAAGCCGATCACGACGGTCAGCGCGATCACGACCAGGATCACCAGGAAGGCGGTCCCGTTGCCGTCGACGAGCTTGGCGATCGCCCCAAGGATCGCGGCGACGACGATGCCTTTCAGGTAGAAGCCGAGGATCGCGCGCCAGGACGGGTGGCCCTCGAAGATCACCGTCTCTCCGGCGCTGAGATTGAGGCTCACGGCGGGCAGCATATGACTTCGCCGCGACGCCCGCCAGGGCTGGAGGCGGGCCGTCCCCCGGCGGCCATACCCTCGCCCGATGGCCATTCTCAGGGTCGAGCCGCTGACCACCGCCCGCGCCCTGCGCGGCCCCTTCGACTATCGCCGCCCGGCGGCGATGGCCGACGTCGAGGTCGGCAGCGTCGTCCGCGTGCCGTTTGGGCCGCGCAAGCTGCTCGGCGTCGTCGTCGAGCTCGCCGAGGCCTCCGAGCTACCCCCGGAGCGCCTGGCGGAGCCGATCGAGGCCCTGGAGTCGGGCGCGCCGCCGGAACTCGTCCGGCTTGGTCTCTGGGTTGCCCGCGAGTACTGCTCAACCCCTTCGCGCGGTCTGCAGCTGGTGCTGCCCCCGGGCACCGGCACGGGCGCCCGCACCGTGCGCTCCAAGCTCGAGCTGCGGGCGGAGATCCTGCCGGCCGGCGAGCAGGCGCTGAGCGGCGGCGGCCGGCTCGGCGTCAAGCAGCGGGCGGTGCTGGAGGCGCTGCGGGCGGGGGAGATGTCGGGGCCCGAGCTAGCGGCGGCGGTCGGCTCCGACCGCCAGACCCTGCGGCGGCTGGAGGATCGCGGCCTGGTCGCCACCCGCAGCTCGCGCCTGCGCCGCCGGCCGGCCGACTCGGGCCTCGCGGCGGCGGCCGATCGACCCGAGCTGCTGCCCGAACAGGAGCAGGCGGTGGAGTCGATCGTCGCCGCCCTCGACGGCGACGCCAGCGCCGAGCGCAGCCTGCTGCTGCACGGCGTCACCGGCTCTGGCAAGACCGAGGTCTACCTGGCGGCGGTCGAGGCGGCGCTGGCGCGCGGTCGCGGCGCGATCGTCCTCGTTCCCGAGATCGGCCTCGCCCCGCAGGCGGTGGCGCGCTTCCGGGCCCGGCTCGGCGACCGCTTCGCGGTCCTCCACTCGGCCCTCTCGCCCGGCGAGCGCTACGACGAGTGGCGGCGCCTGCGCAGCGGCGAAGCGAGCGTCTGCGTCGGCCCTCGCTCCGCCGTCTTCGCCCCGGTCCGCGACCTCGGCCTGATCGTCGTCGACGAGGAGCACGACGCCTCCTACAAGCAGGAGGGCGACCCCTGCTACGACGCCCGCACGGTGGCCCGTCGCCGCGCCGCCGACAGCGGCGCCGTGCTCGTGGCCGGCACCGCGACGCCGCGCCCGGAGGCCTGGCTGGAGCTGCCCAGGGTGGAGCTACCGCGCCGGGTCGACGGCCTCCGCATGCCGCCGGTCGAGCTGGTCGACATGCGCGCCGCCGATCCCCGCTCGGGCCCGCTGCACCCCGACACCTGGGAGGCGCTGGACGGGGTCCATGCCGCCGGCGCCAAGGCGATCGTGATGATCAACCGCCGCGGCTTCGCCCCCTGGCTCACCTGCCGTTCCTGCGGCCACCACTGGAGCTGCCCCAACTGCGACGTCTCGCTGATCGTCCACCGCCACAGCGGCCGCCTCGTCTGCCACCACTGCGCCCACGTCGAGCCGCAACCCCGCGCCTGCGCCGAGTGCGCCTCGACCACGCTCTCGCGCTCCGGCGCCGGCACCGAGCGCATCGAGGAGCTGCTGGCCGAGCGCCTGGCGCCGATGCCGGTCTTCCGGCTCGACTCCGACACCGCCGCCGAACGCGGCGCCCACGCGCGCATCCTCGCCCGCTTCGGCGAGGCGCCCAGCGGCGTCCTCGTCGGCACCCAGATGGTCGCCAAGGGCCACGACTTCCCCGAGGTGACGCTGAGCGCGATCCTCGACGCCGACGCGACCCTGCGCTTCCCCGACTTCCGGGCCGAGGAGCGGACCTTCGCGATGGTCGCCCAGCTGGCCGGGCGCAGCGGCCGCGGCGAGGCCGGGGGCGAGGTGATCGTCCAGACCCTGGCCCCGGGCGCGGCCAGCATCGAGCACGCCGCCCGCCACGACTCCGCCGGCTTCCTCGCCGGCGAGCTGGAGCGCCGGCGCCTGCTGCGCTATCCGCCGTACTCGCATCTGGTCCGGATCAACTTCGCCTGCGAGCAGGAGGCGAAGCTGGAAACGGCCTCCGGCGAGCTCGCGACCGAGCTGCGGGAGAAGCTGCCAGGGGCTTCGGAGCTGCTCGGCCCGGCGCCGATGTTCCGCGTCCGCAACCGCCACCGCCGCCGCATCCTGATCAAGGCCGCCGACCGCGAGGGGACGGTCGCCGCGGTCCGCGCGGTGGTCGAGCGGCGCGCCTCCGATCGCTCGCTCAAGGGCGTCGCGATCGGCGTCGACGTCGACCCGCAGTAGGTCCATACAATCGGTTCCGTGAGCGACGAGCAGGCAATGGGCGCCGACGAGGAGCAGCGACAGCTGGAAGACGAGCTGCGCGACCGGCGCGACCGGGCGCTGGCCCACGTCGTCAAGTTCGGCGACCCGGTGCTGAAGAGCGTCGCCTCGCCGGTCACCGCCTTCGGGCCCGAGCTGCGGGCCGAGGTCGAGCGGATGATCTCGATCATGCACGACGGCATGGGCGTCGGCCTCGCCGCCACCCAGCTCGGCGTGCTGCGGCGGCTGCTGGTCTTCCAGGCCGGCTCCGACGGCGAGCCGACGGCGCTGATCAACCCGGCGATCGAGTGGCTCTCGGAGGAGGGCTCGATCGCCGAGGAGGGCTGCCTCAGCCTGCCGCGGGTCTCGATGGACGTCGAGCGGCCCCTGCACGCCCGTGTCAGCGGTCGGGACGTCGAGGGCGAGCCGGTCGTGATCGAGGCCTCGGGCCTGGAGGCTCGGGTCCTCCAGCACGAGATCGATCACTTGGATGGGGTCTTGATTCTCGACCGCACCAGTCGCGACCAGCGCAAGGGCGCCCTCAGGGCGCTGCGCGAGGGCGGCAGCTACAGCCCCCCCGGCGACCACGAGGCCGAGGACGAGGGCGAGCTTCGCGAGCCGCGCACCGACGCGTGAGCACCGTCTACCTCGGCACCTCCGAGTTCGCCGCCACCGTGTTGCGGCGACTGGCCGCCTCCGAGCATCGGCCGGCGCTGGTGGTGACGCCCCCCGACCGTCCCCAGGGGCGCGGGCGCAAACTGACGCCGCCGCCGACCGCGACAGCGGCGCGGGAGCTGGGGGTGAAGCTGCTGCAGGCCGAGAACGTCAACGAGGGCGAGGCGCTGGAGCGGATCCGCGCCGCCGAGCCGAGTGCGGTGATCGTCTGCGCCTTCGGCCAGATCGTCCGCGAGCCGCTGCTCTCGGAGTTCCTGATGTTGAACGTGCATCCCTCGTTGCTGCCGCGCTGGCGCGGGGCGGCGCCGATCGAGCGGGCGATCATGGCCGGCGACGAGCGCACCGGCGTCTGCGTGATGAAGCTCGCGGCCGAGCTCGACGCCGGGCCGGTGGCGCTCCGCGCCGAGGTGCCGATCGAGACCGACACAGACTTCGAGGCGCTGTCCTCGACCCTGGCCGGTCTTGGCGGCGAGCTGCTGGTGCGGGCGCTCAACCTCGAGGCCGAGGGCCAGCTCGAGTTCGAGCCGCAGGAGGAGGCGGACGTCACCTACGCGGAGAAGATCGACCCGGCCGAGCGCCGTCTCGACCCCGCCCGCCCCGCCACCGAGCTCTCCGCCGCCGTCCGCGCCCTCACCCCGCACGTCGGCGCCTACCTCGAGACCGCCGACGGCGAGCGGCTCGGGGTTCGCCGCGCCCGCGCGGTCGACGTCAGCGTCAAGACCGGCTCGGTCAAGTCCGAGTGGGGGGCGCTGCTGGTCGGCTGCTGCCGCGGCGCTCTGCGGCTCGAGGTGGTGCAGCCGCCCGGCGGCAAGCCGATGCCGGTGGACGCCTACCTGCGCGGCCACTCGCTGCCGAAGCTGTGATCGCCCCCGCCCGGGCGCTCGCCTTCGAGACGATCCGCCAGACCTTCGAGCAGGACGCCTTCACCGAGCGCGCCTTCCGTGCCGGCGCCGACCGCCTCGACCTCGACGGGCGTGAGCGCGCCCAGGCGCAACGGCTCGCCTACGGGGCGGTCCAGCGCCGCGGCACCGCCGATGCCGCGATCGAGCGTCTGGCCGGGCGCTCGACCCGGCTGCTCGACCCGCCTGTGCTGGCGGCGCTGCGCCTCGGCCTCTACGAGCTGCTCTTCGCCGACGGCACCCCCGACCACGCCGCCGTCGACCAGGCGGTCGAGCTGGTCAAGGGCGCCGGGGCGGCTCACGCCGCCGGCCTCGTCAACGCGGTGCTGCGGCGGGCGACGCGCGAGCGCGCCGAGCTGACGGCGGCGCTGCTGGAGGACGACTCCACCCCGGAGGCGGCCGCGGTGGCTCACTCGGCGCCGCTCTGGCTGGCGCGGATGTGGTGGGAGGAGCTGGGGGGCGACGCGGCGCGCTCGCTGCTGGCCGCATGCAACCGGCCGGCCGAGGTCGCGATGCGTTCCAGCGCCACCGCGGCCGGGGCGGCGCTGGAAACCTTGAGTGCTGCTGGAGTGGAGGCGAAGCTCGCGAGCGGCGGCTGGCCGCTCGACGCTCCGGAGCTGCTGGTTTTGACCGGGCGGATGGGGAAGACCGTCCCGGCCCTGGTCGCGACGGGAGAGCTGACGCCGCAGAGCCGCGGTTCCGCCGCCGTGGTCGAGGTGCTCGACCCGCGCGAGGGCGAGCAGTTGCTCGACCTCTGCGCCGGCCCCGGGATCAAGACCGGCCAGATCGCGGCGCGGATGGGCGACCGCGGCGAGGTGATCTCGGTCGAGCTCGATTCCGCCCGGGCCGAGGAAGTGGCCGCCCAGGCACGGCGCCTGGAACTGCGCAGCGTCACCGTGATCGAGACCGACGCGGCGGCGATGGAGATGGCCTCCGGCTTCGACCGCGTCCTGCTCGACGCCCCCTGCTCCGACCTCGGTGCGCTCGCCTCGCGTCCGGACGCCCGCTGGCGCAAGTCGCCGAAGGCGATCGAGCGCCTGGTCGAGATCCAGCGGCGGGCGCTGCTCGGGGCCGCTCGCGTGCTCCGTCCCGGCGGCGTGCTGGTCTACGCGACCTGCACGATCTCCCGCCGCGAGAATGAGGACCGGATCGCGGCGCTGCTGGCCGCGGCGGCGGCGGGGGAGGCGCCGGCCCTGGAGTTGGAGGACCTCGGGGCCCGCGCGCCCGGCCTCGCCTCCTCGCTGGAGCCACGCTGCCTGCAGCTGCGCCCGGACCGCGATCGCACCACCGGATTCTTCATCGCGCGCCTGAGGCGGCATGATTAGACGATGAGCGAGGCCAACGACGTCGACAGCGGCGAAGGAACCACGCTGGGACGAGCACCCTGCCCGAACTGCGGCGAGCCCTGGCTGCGACCCACCCAGCTGCCCGGGCGCCTGCGCTGCGTCAACTGCCTCAGCCGCTTCGAACTCGTTTCCCAGTGCCCCAACTGCGGCGAGCACCAGACGATCGCGCGGATGAGCCACACCGAGGACATGCAGTGCCAGGCCTGTGGATCCTCAATGTTGCGTTCGGCCTGAGCGCGTCCGCACACGCTCAGTAGGGTGGCGCCATGAGCGAGCGCATGCGTGAGTTGATCGAGTCTCCGCGGGTCGCGCCGTCGATCCTCTCGGCCGACTTCGCGAAGCTCGGCGCGCAGATCGAAGAGGTGATGGACGCCGGGGCGCGGGTGATCCACTTCGACGTCATGGACGGCCATTTCGTGCCGCCGATCACGATCGGACCGCTGGTCCTCGGCGCCATCGCCGATCAGGTCCACAGCGCCGGCGGCGCGGTCGACGTGCACCTGATGATCGCGGCGCCCGAGCGCCAGATCGAGGAGTTCGCCAAGGCCGGCGCCGACTCGATCAGCTTCCACGAGGAGGCGACCCCGCACGCCAACCGCACCCTGCACGCGATCCGCGAGCTCGGCTGCCTGGCCGGCGTCGCGCTCAACCCCGGCACCCCGGCCGAGGCGATCTCCGAGCTGCGCGGCTGTGCCGACATCGTCCTCTGCATGACCGTCAACCCGGGCTGGGGGGGACAGGCGTTCATCCCCACCTCTCCGGCCAAGGTCGAGCGCCTGCGCGCGCTCGCCGGCGGGGCCCGGATCGAGGTCGACGGCGGCATCGACGCCACCACGGCCGGCCCGATCGCCGGCGCCGGCGCCTCCCTCTTCGTCGCCGGCTCCGCCGTCTTCGGCGCCCCCGACCCGGCCGCCGCGTACACCGAGATCGCCAGCGCCGCCGGCGCCGCTTAGGCCCCCGGGCCCCCGCGGGCGATCAGGGCGCCGGTGACCTCCTGCCACCACGCTCGCTCCGCCTGGTCGACGCCGTCGCGCGAAGCGCGGCGCTCGCACCACTCGGCCAGCGCCCGGCGGCCGCCGATCGCGATCACGTCTTCGCCCGTCACCGCGTAACGGCCGTCGACCAGCGCCGCCATCGCGCCGACGCGATCGCCGCGGCTGCGCAGTACCCCCAGCACCGGGATCCCGGCGACCTCCTCCAGCGCCCGCGGGTCGTCGCCCTCGCGCGCCGGCCGTACCGAGAAGATCTGCGAGGCGCCGCGATGGGGCATGTGGGGAGGCGCCGGCCGCCCCACCGGCCCCTTGGTCCAGGTGCCGGTCAGCGCCTCGACCTCCTCGCGCAGCTCGCTGCGAACGAGGATGTGGAGCTCGTCGCCCTCCCTGAGCACGGTCGAGCCGCGGGGCGGGATCGCGTGGCCGTCGCGGACAATGACGTTGACCAAGGCCTCGCGGGGGAGGTTCAGGTCCCGCACCGGATGTTCGGCGGCGGCCGCGCCCGGTGGCAGCCTGTAGGCGATCACGTCGCCGCCCATGCGGCGGATCCGTCCCGACTCCAGTAGCCGCCGCGGCAGCGCCGGCTCGTCGGTGGTCAGGCCCAGGCGCTGTGCCAGCGGCTCGAAGGAGGCGCCCTGGACCAGGGTCGAGGTGACGACGACGAAGAAGACGATCGCGAACAACTCCTCGCCGGTACCGACGCCGGCCACCACCGGGAAGGTCGCGAGCCAGATCGGCGTCGCCCCGCGCAGCCCGGCCCAGCCGAGCATCAGCTTCTCGCGCACGTTGAGGGGCGCCAGCGCCGTCGCGGCGAAGGTGGCGATCGGCCGGGCGACGAAGATCAGCGCCGCCGAGAGCGCCAGCCCCTCCAGCGCGACCTCGTCGAGGCTGCCGGGGAAGACGAGCAGGCCGAGCAGGATGAAGAGGGCGATCTGGGCGACCCAGCCGAGGCCCTCGTGGAAGGCGACGATCGTGCGGCGGGCGGGGATGTTGGCGCCGCCCAGGGCCAGCGCGGCGAGGTAGGTGGCGAGCAGCCCGGAGCCGTGGGCGACCTCGGCGATGCCGTAGGCGAGCCCGGCGATCGCGATCGTCGCCACCGGGTAGATGCCGTCGGTCGGCAGCCTGGCGCTGTTCAGCGCCAGCACGGAGAGGCGCCCGATCGCGATCCCGACGACGATTCCGATCGCCAGCTTCAGGGCCAGCAGCTCGGCCATGTCGGCGACCCCGTAGCCGGGCTCCTGGATCCATTCGATGAAGCCGATCACCAGCAGCAGCGCGACCGGGTCGTTCATCCCCGACTCGCCCTCGAGCGAGCGTGCGAGGCGCTTCTCCAGGGTCGAGCGCCGCAGCACGGCGAAGATCGCGGCCGAGTCGGTGGCGGCGATCGCGGCGCCGACCAGCATCCCTTCGAGGGTGCTGAGGCCGAAGATCAGCTTCGCCGCGAGGCCGGCGATCGCGGCGGTGACCAGGGTGCCGACGGTCGCCAGCGAGGCCGCGGTGCCGAGCACCGGGCGGATCTCCCGCCAGCCCGCCGTCAACCCGCCCTCGAAGAGGATCAGGATCAGGGCGATCGTGCCCAGCGTCCGCGCCAGCTCGGCGTCGTCGAACTCGATGCCGCCGATTCCCTGCGAGCCCGCCAGCATCCCGAGGCCGAGGAAGAGCAGCAGACCGGGCACCCTGACTTTGTCCGCCAGCAGCGCACCGGCGATGCCCGCGGCCAGCAGCAGGCCGGCGATCAGAATTAGCTCGGCGTCATGACCACCCATCGACGGACCCTAGATGATCAAATTGTGGTCACGGTTCAAAGCCGTTGACTGTCAGACGTTCTCGTCGATCGCCGCCAGGCGCGCCTCGAGCTCCTCCGGCGAACCCGCCTCCGGCACGTCCTCGGCCCGTTCGTGGGGCCGGCGGTAGACCAGGTAGAGCAGCGCGAAGAGGACGCCGGCGGTCAGCGCGAAGCCGATCTCGACCCGGCGGAACTCGTCGCCGACCAGCGGCACGAAGTTCCAGACGACGAAGAAGGCGGCGCAGCCGAGCCAGCGCGGCGCCGCGCGGCGCACCTGCCCCTGCGCCAGGCAGGCCTGGTTGAGGGTCACGGAGCCGAGGTAGAGGCCCATCCCCAGCGTCACCAGCAGCAGGCCGGCGCGGTCGTAGCTGAACTTGTCGCTGAAGGCGATCTGCATCAGCTGCGGCCCGGCGATCAGGACCACGAGGGCGGTGAAGGCGGCGAAGCCGGCGACACCGAGCAGCACCCCGCGCACCGAGCGGTGGAACTCGCGCTCGCTGTCGGGGTCGGTCGAAGTATGGAGGCTGGTCAGGTGGGGCAGGATGCTGGTCGAGACCGCCTGGAACAGCTGCAGCGGCGCCCGGGCGATCATCAGCACGTTGAAGATGAAGCCCGCCGCCGCCGCCCCCTCGAGGCTACGGGCGATCAGCGGGCCGGCGTTGAGGAAGGCCTGTTCGCTGAACATGATCACCAGCACCGCCGCCGCGAAGCCGCCGCCGTGGCGCATCGAGAAGTCCTCGTGCTCGGCGCTCGTGGCGACCGGCTGCGGGCGCTCGCGTTCCCGCTTCGCCCTCCGCGCGAAGGCCAGCGGCACCACCAGCAGCGATAGCGAGGGAGCGGCGACGATGCCGACCGCGACCCAGGACTGCCCGCTCAGCAGGCCGATCGCGACGAGGACGGCGAAGAGGGTGCGGAAGATCGACTCGGAGAGGATCAGCGCCGTGAACGGCCCGAACTGGCGCTGCCCGGCGAGGAAGCCGCGGGCGAAGTAGCTGGCCGCGTAGAAGAGGACGGCGCCGAAGAAGACCCAGTAGAGCGTTTCGTTGCCTTCCAGCAGGCCGTCCTGGATCGGCCCCCGCAGGACCAGGGCGAGGACCGCGAAGCTGAGCGCGAGCCCGAGCTGGATCGTCGAGGCGACCCGCATCTCCTGGCCGATCGGCTCGCGTTTCTCCAGCCGTTCGGAGATGTGGCGGGAGAGCAGTTGTTCGACCGGCCGGTAGAGGGTGGAGATGGTGATGAAGACGGCCGACCAGAGCACCGTGATCTGCCCGTAGTCGGGCTTGGAGAGCGTATGCGAGGCGATCAGGAAGTAGGCGTAGGTGATCAGTCCGGTGAGGCCGACGCCGACGGCGAGGAAGCTGGCGGTCTTGCCGTACTCGGCCGAGGCCGAGCGTTCTTTGCCGGCCTCCATCAGTCGCGCGGCCGGCCGGGCTCGTAGTGCGAGGGCTCGACGCCGAGCGCCAGCTCGACCCGCCGCACCCGCTCGAAGACCCGCTGCGTCATCACCCGCTGCCCGGCCAGGAGGTCGCCGATCACCCCGAGCGCGAACAGCTGCACGGCGGCGATGAAGAGGACGGCACCGAGGATCAGCGACTGCACGTGGCCGCC
>Ga0190271_10002841_pt1 | contig 10692 bp, 7 predicted proteins | sample Popmic356T_FD_133747 | JGI IMG/M metagenome (GOLD analysis project Ga0190271, IMG submission 133747) | Populus adjacent soil microbial communities from riparian zone of Weber River, Utah, USA - 356 T | ecosystem: Environmental > Terrestrial > Soil > Riparian zone | place: USA: Utah | collected...
CCCGCTGCGCCCGCGGCGATGCCGGCGAAACCGAACACGGCTGCGATTAGCGCGATGACAAAAAAGATGACTGCATAGTGAAGCATCGACTTCTCCGCTGTGATTGACACCGATACTCGGTGCCGGCGGAGCGCATCATTGCTGTTATGCAATTTGCGCGATGCAGGGTTGCGGGCTCAAGCCGCGTAGGCACCTACCCACAGGCCGGTAAGCAGCGGGGATTACAAGCGTAGGACGGGGGCAGCCCCCTCAGTCGTCGGCGAGCTCGACGACCTCGTCGCACTGGCGTGCGAGCTTCGGATCGATGTGTTTGCGGTCGTCCGCGCCTAACAACACGACACCGTCATAGGATTCGAGACGCTGGCGCAGCTGGGCAATGTTGAGATTCGGGAAGCGGCCCGAGTCTTCCGTATCCGAAGTCGTTTCGCCGAACAGGTGATCCGTGTCGTCGAGCAACAGCACTGCATCCGAGGCTTCGGCGGCCTTGAACAGCGCGTCCAGGTTCTTCTCCGTGTCGCCCACGTATTTGCTCACGATGCGATTGAGGTCGATCTGGAACAGATCTACCGAGAGCTCATGCGCAAACAGCTGTGCCGCGAGCAGCTTGTTCTTGCCGGAATGACACGTGAACAACACACGCAATCCCTTGCGTGGGCCGCTCAGCGTGTCTTCGACTTTCGCGCGCCGCGTGGCCAGCAGCCGGTCGAGGACCGGGCGCAGTTGTTCGTCGTGCATCAGTCGAAACCCCGGCCGGGAAACTGCGCCTTGAGCAATGGACGCCAGTGGTCTTCCGCCAGGCGGCGGAAACCGGTGCCGCTGGGATGAATTTCGTCGGCCCAGTGGACGTTGTCCACGGGCAGCGCTGCGCGCATGTCGACCACGTGGAAGCGCGACCGCGCTGCGGACAGCGCCATCAGCCGCGCATGAAGTTCGTCCACCAGGTAACGCGCGAGATCGCGGCCCTCGGTGTCCGGATCGATGCCCTTGGTGGTGAGCACCGGGCGCATCCAGGGGCCGGCCTTGCCCAGGCCAAAAGGCCCGGTCGCCTTGCGCCCGGTTGGCTGGAAATAGCAATAGCTGTGCGCCACCACCATGCACTTCGGACGCAGCGCATCGCGCGCGTCGAGCAGCCGCGCGTACGAGGCGACGATGTCATCGAGCACGGTAGTTAGCGCCGCGAGCTTGATTGTGCTCTGCCAGGTGGCGCCCGCTACCTTCTTGTTGAGCACCTTGGACAGCTCACCTGCCACCAGGTCGTTGCCGCCGGCGCTCATGAGCACCGCATCCACGGGATAATTCTTGAGGTAGTACTTGATCCTCTTGAGCTGTTCGCTGCCGGCGCCGAGGATTTCCCGCGCCTCGTCGCCATTGTGTTCCAGGCGAAGCAGCGAGAAGTCGCTCATCATTTCGATGTAGTCGGCGATGTTGGCGTTCAACGGGTAGCTGAACCACGAATCACCCTCCGTGAGCATGACCAGCCGCTTCGGATGCTGCTTGATGCTCGCGGCGAACACCGCTTGTTTCGGACGCACGTCGGAGACCCGGCTGACCGGCTTCGGCATTTGACTACCCTCCCTGGGCTTTTTTTGATTCGGCGCCACCATCCATACCGCATATGCCCGGTGCGCTTCAACATGTGCCGGCTACGCAGGTTCGAAAACCTTGCGGAAAGTCCTGGCAACACACATTCGAGGGAAACTCTTACACTCTGCGCCTCGTCCAATGGAGTCACCGACGATGCGTTCCCTCCTGATCGCCTTGTTAGCTCTCACCTGGGGCGTCGCGTTTGCCGCGCCGAGCCTCACCACTCCGCCGAGCGCGGCCGCGGGCTCCACCATCAGTTTCAAAGCAACGGGCACGGGCAACCCGCGCGAGTTCGTCACCGTGGTGCCAAAGGGCGCTCGTGAAGGCGCGTACTTCGCCTACGTGTACGTGACCGGCGCGGGTGATCTCAAGCTCGCGATGCCGGCCACTCCCGGCGACTACGAATTGCGCCTGTGCGCTGCAGACAGCCCGTACAAGACACTGGTTGCGAAGCCGATTCAGCTCCTCGGAGCGAGCGCCAGCGTAAGCGCGCCCGCCTCGGTCGCAGCCGGCGCGCCGTTCGAAGTGAAGTGGACCGGACCTAACAACGAGCGCGACTACATCACCATCGGCGAAACCACGCCCGGCGGACGGCTGTATCTCGATTACAAGTACTCGCGCGACGGCAGCCCCCTGAAACTCGCCGCTCCCGAGAAACCGGGCAACTACGAGGTGCGCTACATCCTCGGCGTGGGCGATACGGTCATTGCACGTCAGCCCATCACCGTGGGCAGCGTGAATGCATCCGTGACGGCACCTGCCCAGGTGGCCGCCGGCGCCAAATTCAAGGTGACCTGGACCGGGCCGAACAACGAACGTGACTTCGTCACCATGGTCAAGGCGGGCACGAAAGAGCAAACCTACGAACGCTACGAGTACACCAGCAAGGGCAATACGCTCGAACTCACCGCGCCGGATGTTCCTGGCGAGTATGAGATCCGTTACGCCACCGCCAAGACGTACAGCACGCTGGCCCGCGCGAAGATCACAGTCGGGGCCGTCACGGGGACTGTTGCCGGCCCCGCACAGGCCGTGGCCGGCGAGACCTTCAAGGCCACGTGGAAGGGCCCGGACAATGTGCGCAACTTCGTGACCATCGTGTTGAAAGGTGCGCGCGAGGGCACGTACAGCGGGTCCTACTTCTACACCACGCCACAGAACAACCCGGGCACCCTCGTCGCACCGCTCGTTCCCGGCGAATACGAACTCCGTTATTCCACGGCGGAGCAGTACGTGACGCTCGCACGCGCGGCCATCACGATAACGCCGGCGAAGAGCGAACCCGGCAAGGTTGCGGTGACCCTGGCGGCCGGCGCGAAATCCGGTGGCGCCATCGAAATCATCCTCGACGCCTCCGGCAGCATGCTGCAGAAGTTAGGCACGGAGCGGCGCATCGATATCGCCAAACGGACCCTGACCAAGCTCGTCTCCTCCACCATTCCGGCGGGAACGCCTTTCGCGTTCCGCGTGTTCGGACGCGAGGTGGATTCCTGCCAGACAGATCTCGATGTGCCGGTGGCGCCGCTCAATCCCGCGGCAGTCGGCCAGCGCATCGCCGCGCTGGTGGCCAAGAACGGCGCCAAGACGCCGATCGGCGCCTCACTCGACAAGGCCGCGGACGACCTCAAGAGCGTCACGGGCGAGAAGCTCATCGTGCTGGTCACCGACGGCGAAGAAACCTGCGGCGGCGATCCCGCCGCGGCCATCGAGCGCCTGCGCAAGGCCGGCATTGGCACGCGCGTCAGCATCGTTGGCTTCGCGCTCGACGACGAGAAATTGGCCACCACCTTCCGTCGCTGGTCGGATGCCGGCGGCGGCGCGTTCTTCGATGCGAAGGATGCTGCTGGCCTCGATAAATCACTTACCGAAGCGTTACGCCCCGGGTTCGAAGTGGTGAACGCGCAAGGCCAGGTGCTCGCCAGTGGCCTAGTTGGCGGCGAAGCCGTGCAAGTGCCCGCGGGGAATCACACCGTGCGTATCAAGGGACGCGCGAACGCGTCGAAGCCAGCCGTGGTTAAGCCGAAGGAAACCGCGACCGTCGCGTTCTGAGAGCCTCAGTCGAAGACGAGCAGGAACCGGATGTAGATCAATGCTTCGGTCCTGTCCGCATTTGCGAAAAGGATCGGTCCATAGAACCTGCCCTCGTCGGGCGGTTGATCACTGAATACCGTAGTAGCGGCAACAGGCGCGCCCACGTCGAAGAGCTTGTACACAGCAGGCACGCCATACACCGAATAGAAATTCTGGAAAGCAAACGACGCTGCCCAGGCATCGAAGTCGTTCGCGGCAATCGAAACGCGGCAACCCAGAACAGTGTCCCAGTCTTTCCCGACGGGAGTCGAACGACGCAGGCAGCGTTCAAGTTTCAGCGAGGCAGGCCGCCGCTCGAAGAAGTGTGAATACTCGAGCGGCAATTCCTGCGTCGATACTTCTGTCATCGACATGGACATGACCTTGGGCACATCGAGCAGCATGGCGATGATGAAGACCGTGGGAATCGCGATCACCGCGCCAATGACCCACCGAAACCAGTTTGCCCGCATGGACTATCGGGCCAGCGCCAGGCACAAGCCGAACACGAACTTCTTCATGCGGAATCCCTCGAGCCCACCGCGGGCGCAGGGAGTCTACCAGCCGAACGTGCGGCGCAGCGCCGTCATGGGCTCGTCCCACGGCTCGTGTTCACCCTTCAGCGCCTTAACCGCCGTCTGAGCGATTCCCATGCCGAGCTCGCGATAAGCCTCGAGCTGTTCCTCGTCGAAGAACTGGTCGGCGGTAGTTTGATTCGGGAAATCGACGTTGCGGCGCCAGTAGGACACCGTATCGGCATTCATGGCGGCGATGGGCGAGGCCTGCAGGTACAGCAGGATGCCCTGCTTGTCCGTACCCGGATACTTGATGGTGCCAAGCGCCCAGCCGCGTTTCACGACGCCGCCCAGCTCGCCCGGGCGCATGTGATCGAGTGGATAGCTCTCGCTGGTGAAGCGGATGTGCACACCGAAATCCACGCGCACGCGCTGGATAGCGTTGGCGAGGTCGTCCATCGAGTAATTCACATCCTGGCTGCCCTGTGACAGCACGATGATCTTCACGCGACGCCGGATCAGCTCGTACAGGCCGGTATTGTCGAAGTGGCCGCCGTCGGTCAATTCGATGAAGAAGGCATTTTCCGTGGTGCCGCTGCCGAACAGCCCCTGACGAATACCCGGCGCCAGCAAGTTTGGTGGAAACCACTTGTGCCAAATTTTCGGCGCCCGCGACGCGCGCGGATTGCGGATCCAGTAGCCGAGGCGCACGTTGGTCAGCGACAGCAACAACGACACCAGCGGATTGCGCGTGATACCGCGGCCAGCGACACCGGCATGAGGGCTGGCCGCCGCGCCCGACGACGCTACGGCAGTCGCCAGCGTGAAGTGCCCATCGCCGAGCTTGGGAGTGTCTATCCACCCGGTGGCACTGCTGCCGCTGACCAGTGGGCTGAGCACAAAGCTGTCACCGCCCCGGCCGCGAAACCGGTCCTGGCGCGCACCCACCATCACCACGTTGCAATTGACGAGGTGCATCGGTCGCTGCGGGCTGCCGTCTTCATCGCAGAGCTTCGCGATGTCGAACTGATCGGCGTTGCCCGCGCGTCGCCACTGGTTGTCGCGAATGGCTTCCTTGTCGGGCATGAACAGTTCCATGAGCCGGTCGCGATACATGCGCCCGATACCAATGTAGTTGGCGTTCACGATGAAGCCGGCAAACACGCCGGCGAAGCCGATGAAGACCATCAACGGAATGTCCATGCCGAAGACGTGCACCGGATGTTTCTCGCCAGCCTGCACGATCGAGTAGGCCAACAGCAGGATGCCGTAGACCAGGAGCACCGAAGTCAGCAGGATGCGCAGCGTGGAAAACGCGGACGACGTGGACTTCTTGTCACGGCCGGCGATGAACTGGTAGACCGCGCCGATCACGCCGAGCAGGGAACTGGAGAGGCCGGCCGACACCGCACCGCCGACCTGCTTGACGACGAATTGAAAGACGTGCGGAACGCTCCAGACGGCCACCAGCAACGTGAGGCCTGTGAGCAGAGGTCCGAGCACCTGCTGGTAGACGATGCGCACGCGATACTGCCACTTGTGGACCACGTGCGAGCCAATGCGACCCTGCTCGTAGTCATCCTTGGCCCACCACAGGAGGATGAGGCACGCACCGGCGGCGACCAGGAATCCAGCCGCCACGGGCCAGCGCCAGTGCAGATTCGCACTGTTGATCGCGATGCTGCCATCGGGATTGCGGAACAATAGCCACACGCCTGCAATCACGAACAGCAGAGGTGGCACCCAACCAATGAACATCGTGGCCTTGGTCGGAATGCTGCCTAACCAGCTCGCGATGCCGAACAGAAGGAAGGCGCCACCGGCGATCAGCCCGATGAACAGGAGAAAGGATTCGATCCGTTGCGGATGGCCGGCCCATTCTTCCAGGGTTCCCGCCGGCGGCAGTACGCCGCCCACCTGCATCGCCCATAACATCAGTGCCAGGATCGCTGTGTACACCGACAGCGTGATCAACATGCCACGCAATGCCACGCCGATCAGCGACATGGTCGAAAAGCTCGATGGCTTCAGATAGTTGCCGTGCTGACGGAAGAAATCGAGCCACGTGAATCGGCTGCCGTCCACGCCTTCGATGCCGTCGGCGCGGAACTCGGCGCTGCGCGCGCCCAGGTTGCTGGCGCCGAGGTACGTGCGCCAGTTGCCGCCCTTGCCGAAATGATGTTTGAGCCACGACACCGCGCTGCCGATATAGCCGCCGCCGGACACCGTGGACATGTAGTCGAACCGGTCGAAACAGGTTTCGCCCGAGTCCGGCACCGCGTTACCGGGTTTCTCGTTCAGGAAAGTCTGAATCACGCCCAGCGCGAATGATGCCGAACGGATGCCGCCGCCGGAAATTGCCAGCGCGGACCCGCAGGGGTCCGCCAGCTCATCCTTGCCACAGGGCAGTTTGAGCGCGAGCCGTTCTTTCAGCAGGAAATCGTCGAAGACATTGACCAACCCCTCGTCCGTGGAATCAGCTTTAACTGTCATGCGGGGTTCCAGGGTTGTCCTTCGAGTAGTTCGGTCTCGCGCGCACACGGATCCGGAGGATTCACGTGTTTGGAGCGCAGCGCCACCGTGTAGTGAAACCGGTCGTCGGCCTTGGGCTCGCGTGCGCGATTCCGGATGGGATCGAAGTTGTCGCCGATCCTGCCGTCGATATTGGCGCGCGTGCAGGCGGTACCGACGCAGTCCGCGACCATGGGAAGGCCGGAGGCAATGGCCTTGCGCAGCATCCAGCGCAACGTGATGTCGTTGAGAGCGTGGTTGTTGTTGCCGCCGCCTACGTCCGAGTGCACGCCGCGGAACCACACTTCGCAGCCGCCACGCACGCGCGTCGGCCGGAACGCCTGGCGTGCTTCGTCGAGGGCCAGCGCGTGGTAGCAGAACTTCACGCCCTTCGACAGGCCGAGCTTGTAGCCGAGATTGACGCGATTGAAGTTGAAGCCGAGGTTGATGGGAATACCAAACGCGGCCACCACGTCCCACACGCCGAGAAAGCGTACCGGTGGCTTCTCGATGGCGCCATTGATGCTCACACCGTCGTCCGCGAGCACATTGGCGAAGTGAACCGCGATTGCCGCGCCGCGACTGAACCCGATGATGTCGATGTCACGGTCCCCGTTGGCGAACTGCTTCGCTACGTCCCGCTTCGCTTCCTCGATTCTTTCATGACCGCCGACGCCGAAAGCCCCGCCGGCAAACTTGCCGAAGATTCCGTGCTTCGTGCCGACACCTTTATAGAAGTACTTCGGTCCCGTGTAGAGATCCTTGAACCGCACCACATTGGTGTTCCGGTCGTACTCACCGGCATCCTTTTCCGAGTTCCATGTTCCGTCGAACGCGTATAGCGCCATGGCTGCCTCCCAGCATTGGGTGCAACCTTACATGGAGTTACGTTCAATTGCGCAGCGCGGAGCAGCGGCCATCATCACGGAGTGTGAAGAACTTCCGAACTATTCTTATCCCTGAACCAACATGTCGCAGATCGTGGCCGGGTCCACTGGTTTGACCAGGTGCATGTCGAATCCCGCTTCACGCGAGCGGCGGCGGTCTACTTCCTGCCCCCATCCGGTGAGCGCCACCAGGACCGCGTCGCGGCCCCAGCTTTCGGCGCGAATTCGCCGGGCAACTTCACAACCATCCAGCTTCGGCATGCCGACGTCGAGCACCACGATCTCGGGCCGTCTCTGGCCGGCGAGCGCCAGGGCTTCCTCTCCGTCCGAAGCGCAATGCACTTCGTGCCCTTCGAGCCGGAGCATCAACGCAAGGCTCTCGAGCGCATCCTGGTTGTCATCGGCAATCAGGATGTTGCGTCGCACCTGCACGACGGGCTCGATCGCGGGAATCGCCTGCGCGCCGTTCGTCGCGGGCACCTTGTCGACGAACAGTGGCAACCGGAGCGTGAACTCACTACCCCGGTCGAGCCCCATGCTCGAGGCGCTGATGTGACCACCGTGTAGTTCGACCAGCGCGCGAACCAGCGCAAGCCCGATGCCGAGCCCGCCGCCGGTATTCACGCGCTCGCTTGGAATCTGCGTGAACAACTCGAAGATGTGCGGCATGGATTCGGCGGAGATGCCGATGCCGCTGTCGCAAACGCTGATCTCGGCCATGCCCTCGCTGGAGCGGGTGGCGAGCACGATGCGGCCACCCTCGCCCGTGTATTTGGCAGCGTTGTGCAGGAGGTTGCCCACGACCTGGGAGAGCCGCACCGGGTCGCCGCGCACGGTGAGGTCGGCGTCGGCGTTTCCGACTTCTAGCTCCTGATGTTTCTGCTCGAGCAGGGGCTGCACGGTTTCCACCGCCGCGGCGACTATCTCCGCCACGTTCACGCGCTCGGAGACCAGCACGATCTTGCCGCGCGCTATGCGTGACACGTCGAGCAGGTCATCGACGAGGCGGATCATGTGCTTCAGTTGCCGCTCGATGACGCCGCGTGACCAGATGATCTTCGGATCCTGCGTCTCACCCTGCATGAGCATGTGAGAGGCATTGCGCAGCGGGGAAAGTGGATTGCGGAGCTCATGCGACAGCATGGCGAGGAATTCGTCGCGCTTGACCACCGCTTCCTTGAGCATGTCCTCGGCGCGCGTGCGCTCGCGAATTTCCGTTTCCAGCGATTGATTGGAGCGCGACAGTTCATCGTTGGCGCGCCGCAGGTGGCCGTTGAGTTCCTCCAGCTCGCGCGTCTTCTCCGACTGCAGTGCAAAGTTGGCGTCCGCCAGTGCCTTGTTCGAGTCGGCCAGCTCCTTGTTGACCCCCTGGAGCTCGCGACGCTTGGCATACAGCTCTACCAGCACGGCGACCTTGCTGCGCAGGATCTCCGGGATCACGGGGATGTACACGTAGTCGATGGCGCCGGCCTTGTAGCCCTTGAGCCGGTCGAACTCGGTGACGTGCACACCGGTCACGAAGATGATCGGGATGGTTTCGAAGCGCGGATGATCGTGAATGAGCTCGGCGGTTTCGAAACCGTCCATGCCCGGCATCTTCACGTCGAGCAGCACCACCGCGAACTCCTGCTTCATGAGCGCATCGAGCGCTTCGAGTCCGGAGTTGACCGCGACGAGGTTGTGGCCCAGCGGCTCGAGTATGGCGCGGTATGTCAGGAGCCGCGCCGGCTGGTCGTCCACCATCAATATATTTGCAACAGCACGATCGTTCATGGCTGCAACCACATCCGTACCAGCGACAGGAGCTGGCTCGTGTTCACGGGCTTGGCGACGTAGTCTGATGCGCCAGCCTGCAGGCACTTCTCACGGTCGCCCTTCATGGCCTTGGCGGTGAGCGCGATGATGGGCAACATGCGGAACGCGGGAATCTCGCGGATGCGCCGCATGGTTTCGTAGCCGTCCATCTCGGGCATCATGACGTCGGTCAGGATCAACGAAAGATCCTGGTTGCTGTCCAGGAGATTGATGGCGTCCTGGCCGTTGGTTGCCGTGATCACATTCATGCCGTGACGCTCGAGCAGGCTGTTCAGCGCGAAGATGTTGCGCACGTCGTCGTCGACCACCAGCACCTTGCGATTGCGCAACGGTTCGTCGCTCTCGTGCAGCTTCTCGATCATGCGCTGCTTGGCTTCGGGAAGGTCCCTGACGTTGCGATGCAGGAACAACGCGGTTTCATCGAGCAGCCGTTCTGGACTCTGCACGCCCTTGAGGACGATGCTCTTGGCGCGCTGCCGTAGCTCCGCCTCTTCCTCGTGTGTGAGCTCGCGACCCGTGAACACCACGATCGGCACCTCTCGCAGGCGTTCGTCGCGCTGGATTTCCGACAGGAGCTCGAATCCGGAAATGTCAGGCAGCTTGAGGTCGAGGATCACACAGTCGAATTTTCGCTCGCGCAGCAGCTCGAGCGCGCGCGCACCGCTTTCGGCGGTGGAAATGCGGATGTCGGACGCTTCGATGAGCGCCGTGACGCTCATCCGCTCGGCCGAATCGTCTTCGACGACGAGCAACTCGCGCACGCGCGGCTCAATGAATTCCTGGATGCGCGTGAATACCGACTGCAGTCCTTCGACGGTGGTCGGCTTGGTCATGAATGAGAATGCGCCACGCTCGAGGCCATACTGGCGCTCTTCCTCCACGGTCAGTACCTGCACGGGGATGTGCCGGGTGTCCGGGTCGTGTTTCAACTGATTGAGCACCGTCCAGCCCAGCATGTCAGGCAGAAACACATCGAGCGTGATGGCATCGGGGCGGTACTTGCGTGCCAGCGACAGCGCATCTGTGCCGTTCTGCGCGACCAGCACCTTGAAGTCCTGGCCGTGCGCGGCTTCGAGCAGCATCCTGGCGTAACGCGGCTCGTCTTCGACGATCAACACCGTGCTGTCACCTTCTTCGATCGACTCCCGATCGTCCTCGACGCGCTCGATGTGCGGCGCCGGAAGCACGGGCACTGCCGCCGACGGCTGCTTGATGAAAGTGGGCGTGGTACCGCGACCGTAAGCGGCACCCTGGTATGCCAGCGGTAGATAGAGAGTGAATGTGCTGCCCGATCCCGGCGAACTCTTGAG
>Ga0190271_10002842_pt1 | contig 10686 bp, 10 predicted proteins | sample Popmic356T_FD_133747 | JGI IMG/M metagenome (GOLD analysis project Ga0190271, IMG submission 133747) | Populus adjacent soil microbial communities from riparian zone of Weber River, Utah, USA - 356 T | ecosystem: Environmental > Terrestrial > Soil > Riparian zone | place: USA: Utah | collected...
ACCGCAGCCGGCTGCCGTCGTCGTACGGCCCGTGGAACGCCGCCGAGCCTCCGTTACCGAGTGGTGGCAGTCGACGGGCTCAGGGACTCGCCGCGTCGACGGTGAGGTCGTCGCCCGAACCCTCCTCGACTGTCTCTCCATGGATCAGGACGTCATCACCCGAGCCGCCCCACAGGGCGTCTGTTCCGCCGCCGCCATCGAGGGAATCACCGCCCGTGCCTCCGACGAGTCGGTCGTCCCCGTCCTCGCCGTAGAGGGCGTCGTCACCAGAGCCGCCCGTCAACTCGTCGTCGCCGCCGCCGCCGCAGAGCACATCGGAGCCCGAACCGCCGGCCAGCCGATCATTCCCGGCCGTGCCGACGACCACCTGGCTCCCCGAGCCGCCCTGGCTCGGAGCCAAGACCAGCTCGTGCTGCCCGAATGCCCCGCTTCCGGTGCCTGCTTCCGCGATCGCCTGGTCGCAGATACTGCCGCCGGACGCTGGTGTGACAGTGAGGACCGCCTTCAACGGCATCGACATGACTTCCGCGCGCGCCATGTAGGTACCGGGCGTTGTCGGAGCGGCCATTCGACCGGTGTAGACGTCGATGGCGCAAAAGCCCGTCGTGGCGCTATCGAACCCGGGTCCGTCGATCGTTAAGCCGATCGTCGCGCCGTCCTGGCAGGTCGTTGCCACCCTCAGCGTCACGGTGGCACCCGGAGCGACCTCCGACGGGACGACCTGCAGGATCGGCGGCGGATCCTCAGGTGCCGCCGCCGCAACGTCTCCGACGAACACAGCCACCGCGACAAGCGCCCATACGACCACTGCTCTCACGAGTCCCCCCCGCCGATCGTCCGCATGCTCACGGTAACAGCGGGGACCGTGAGGTGAAAGCGTCCGGCCCCATCCCGCGATCGTCGACGGTCCAATCCGTGATCGCGCCACTCTCAGTCACCGTTCGTCACCCCAGACCACCGAACCTGGTCAACTCGGCCTGAGCCTGCTCGGATTCAACCTCGGCATCGAACTCATGCAACGCGCGATCGTCGCCGACGTCCTCCCCCCGCTCATCCTCCGACATGGCGCGATGCTACCCGTCCCGGCCGGAACGCGCGCCAAGCGGTTCACGACGACCGCTCGATAGGAGCTGGGGCAAACACTCTGTTCGGCGACTCGCACTCACCCTATCCGCCAGGCGATCCGCATCGTGTGGCGTCGGTACCGCGGCACGACGCTGGGCCCATGGATGGAATACAGATTGGATACGCCCGGGTCTCGACCACGGATCAGGACCTCACCGCTCAACGCGACGCACTGCTGCGTCTGGGCGTTCACGACGCGCATATCTACGTCGACCACGGCATGACCGGCGCGAATCGCGCCCGACCGGGATTGCGGGAGGCGCTTGCCGCCGTGCGAAGCGGAGACTCTGTCGTCGTGACGAAACTCGACCGGCTCGCCCGGTCGCTGAGAGATGCGCGCGAGATCGCGGATGAGCTGACGACGAGAGGCGTCGCGCTCAGCCTCGGCGGGAACCGGTACGATCCCACCGATCCCGTCGGTCGACTGCTGTTCAACGTGCTCGCCATGGTGGCGGAGTGGGAGCGGCACCTGATCAGCATGCGCACCCGGGAGGGGATGGCGGTCGCCCGCGCCAAGGGGAGACTGAAGGGAAAGCAGCCGAAGTTGTCGAAGACGCAGCGGGCCCTGCTGTTCGAGGTGCACGATCGAGGCGAGTACACCCAGACCGAGATCGCGGAACTGTTCAGCGTCTCGCGCGCCACCGTTTACCGCGAGCTTCCGCATCGCCGTGAGAAGTTCCTCGCATCCTGCGAAGCGGACATCTTCTAGCGCCCTTCAAGCCGCGGTCGCCCAACTCGGACGTCCGACCCGACCCGGCCGCGGCCCGCTGGAGATCCCGCCGCGCACCCTCTCGCATTGCCCGCTGGAGGACCGGCTCACGGGCGCCGAGGTCCTCGTAGCTCTCTTCGGCGCGCCTCATCCGCAAGCGCCCGCGCTGCGCGGAGGTCCGCAGCCTGCCTCCTGACGTCTCACGCGCGGGAGGCGATGACCTCGCCAAGCGAGACGCGTCCCGATCACCATCACATGCGGGTAGACCGGTTCTTCGGCGAGCGGTTCAAGAAGCAGCGAGTCGGTGAACCGGGCGAGGGTGAGGCGGTCCTCCGCCTCGACGATCCCGACGATGTCCGCCGCGACCTCCCGGATCACCCGGGCAGTGTTGCTGATCGCCTTCTCCTCGATGCGGTCTTTGATCAGGTCCACCCATCCGGTCCACGCGGAGTACGAGCATGTGGCCACTCATTTCCGTCGGCAGACGCCCTGCGCGCCGACGGTTACGGCACGCGTTGAAGAGAACCCGGTGGTCCCGAAGATCGCATCAGTATGCGTGCTCGCCATCACCCTCAGTCTGACTGGCGTCAAGCTGAGGCATCCAAGGAGGAGGGGAAAGATCCGGGAAGCAGGCCAAGCAACGGCTTGATCGCCTTCGGTCGTTACGATCCGATGATCTCAGCCTGTGGGTAGCTGCTGCGGACGGCTCGGATCAGAAGCGCCTCACTGAGGGCCCAGCCAATTTCTCGGATTGGTCGCCTGACGGAACCCGCCTCGCCTTCGACTACGCGACGAGACCGGCGTGCATCGCCACAATCCCTGCCGATGGCAGCGATCGCCGGGCACTTACGGAAGCGCCCGGGGTGCAAGAGGTACCTAAGTGGTCACCCGACGGAGAGTGGATCGTCTACAACGCGTTTCGTTTGACGAGGACCCCTTCACCATCTCCATCTGGGTGATGCGCGCCGATGGGTCAGATGCTCGCCAACTCACCGAAGGCGCCATGGACGTCGAACCGGTGTTCTCACCGGACGGTACCCAGATAGCGTTCGGCCGGCTTATCAGCGACAGCCCAGCCGGATGGCTGGAGGCGATCTATGTCATGAATGCCGACGGCACGGGGCTGCGCGAAGTTGTCGCGCCCCGCCCCGCCCTCGAGCATCCCGACTGGTCCCCGGACGGCCACTCCATCACTTTCAACATTGGACCGGAACATCCAAAATGCACCGTACTCCGGAGCGATCCGCACGGTCCGGACAAACGGCCACGGGCTGCGTGTGCTGCATCAGCCCACCGCCGAACTTCGCTTCTTCAAGCCCGTGTGGGCACCGGATGGCCGCCAGATGCTCGCCGGCTCCTACGACACCGAAGCAGGAATCGACAGAATCTGCACCATTCCCAGGAACGGGAAACCCCGCGTGATTATCGAGGGCGACACCAGAGTCAACTTTCCTTCCTGGGGGCCCCGGGCGACGTCCGCCTCAGCGCTCCACTGAAGGCCGCGCACCCAGTTCTTCCCCTCGCGCACACAAGCGCACCAATGGTTCTCACTATGACCCGCGTGAAGGGAGCTTCTTAGCGGCTACGGCGACCATTCGGTCCTCCGCGCGCAAACGGTAGATTGACGCCGGGAGTCGACAGCTCTGGCGAGGGATGACATGGATGGCTTGGAACAGGAACCCACCGTCGTTGCACTGCGTTCAGCGCTGAAGGCGGCGTTTGCGGAGTCCGATGGACCTCGCGTAGTCGTCGTCGCCGGGTCGGCGGGCGTCGGGACGACCGCGGTCGCCGACGCTGCAATCGCATCCGTTGGCCGTCGTGTCACGCGGTGGTCCCCGCGCAGTGACCGTACCCTTCCGAAGCCGCAAGACCCGGATGACCTGCTATGGGTCGATGACGCGCAGCGTCTGGAACCGGCCACGGTGGTGCTCCTTGCGGATGTTGCGCGATCGGGCGCGGTCCTTCTGTCGGGGCGCTGGCCCCTTGGCGAGGCGGTCGGACCGCTCGTCTCGGCGGCCATCCGACGTGATCCCGGATACCTCATCCGCGTGCCCGCGCTGTCGACCGCAGCCGCAACGGACCTCGCGAGCGTTTGGGGCGCGGCTGTCGACCCGCAGCGCCCTGATTCCGCGGCACGGATCGCGGCTGACGCGGCCGGACGCCCGAGTCTTGTGCGGGCCCTCACTGTGGCGCACGGCGACCCGTAGCACTCGGCCCTGCGGGTAGTTGTAGATGACTTGCTTGCCGATCTGAGCGACGCGGCACGCTGCATGCTCGAAGCCGTCGCCGTGGCGGGGGGGACCCTGCGATCTGCTGCCGCGATCACGTATCCCGCCGCGACAGGCGTCGACGAGCGGGGAATCGCACTCCGTGAACTGTTGGACGCCGATTTGGCCACGGAAGTGGCGAACCCAACGGGAACGATTGTGCACGCAAGCGTGCCGTCCATCGTCTCGTGTGTGGCGGCCGATGTTGATCCGGCGCGGGCGCGAGCAATCCACTCGGCCATTGAGTCGGCCCTGCGCGCGCTATCCGGGGTCGATCCCCGAGAGCGGTCGCGGCACATCCGGGTCATCGCCGACGCGCTTCCTCCGTCCTACAGCGTCCCGGTGTTGGTCGACGCCGCCGAGCGGGCGGCAACGTTCCACGACTACACCGAGGCGGCGCTCGATCTGGAGTGTGCTGCGGCTGTGCTCGACAGCGTGGACCCCGCCGCGCAGGACTTGATCGGCGCACTGATCCGGCTGGGCGACGTCCGTCATTACCTCGGCGACTCGGAGGGTTCGGAACAGGCATTCCGACGTGCGCAATCGCTCTTGGATCAGGATGATCCGCGCCGGTCGCGCGTGGTCGCGAAGCGAAGGCTGTTGCGCTCGGACCAGGGCGACTCCGCCGTCTCTGCAGGCGGGCTGCCGACAGACGTGATCGACATCGAATCGGCAAGGGCAACCGACGATCCGGACGGAACCGCGGAGATGGGCATGATCAGGCTCACCGTGGCCGACCGTGCCGCTGACCCAAGATTGGCACGCGACGCGGCGCGCGCACTGTCGCAGTTGGAGGTGCCGGGAGCGCCGGATCGGATGCGAGCCGCCGCTGCCGTCGGCCGGTCCATCCTCGCCTCGCTAGACGGCGACCCGGCCTCTGCACTTGAACAGGCGGAGCGGGCGTACGATCTGGCGACGGCGGGCGGTTCCCCGATGATCTGGGGAGCCGCCGTACGCCAACTGCTGAACCTGTTCGTTCTTTCGGGCGACCTGCCGAGGGCGCGCGAATTGGCCGAGAAGATGGCGGATCGAAGCTACGACGAAGGACCCTTGCTGTTCGCTGCGGCGGACCACAGCATCATCGCGGCCATTGCCCTCCTGGGTGGTGACGTCGCGGGGGCGTCCGCGGAGGCGGAGCTCGGCCTGAAGATGGGGCGTCGATCGGCAGCGCCCCGGGTAATGATCCGGGTGAATAGCGTGCTGGGGCTGATCCTTGCGATGCGCGGTGACCTGGACCGTGCTCGCTCGCTGCTCGCCGAGAGCGAGCAGATCTGGGGTGCATCCGCTCCCGACGCACGCCTCGCGGCGACCATGGACTGCGTCCGATTGGAACTGGCGCTGGCGGCCGGTGACCCTGTGCCGCCAGCAGTCGGCTTATGCCTTGACCGAGCCGATGCGGTCGCGCGGCTAGTTGTGCCCACGCTACTGGGGCGACTTGTCTTGGCGCGGCGAGAACCGGGCGCGCTCCAACCGTGCCTCGACGTCCTCGACGCGGTGGCCGGCAGTCCAGTCGCAGCCGCTCTGGCGATGCGCCTGCGTGGGCTCGCCCTGGCCTCGACGCCGCGGCGGGCGGAAGCGGCCGAGCTGCTGGGCGAGTGCACGGCCGCGCTCGGGAGTGCGGGCCTGCCTCTCCTTGCCGCGGAGGCGCAACTGGAGTGGGCCGAGCTGGCAGTGGAGGGGGGCGACGCGTCGCCACGGGAGTTACTGCCTGCGCTAGTCCAGTCGTTCGACGAGTGGGACAGGCACGATTGGGCAGATCGGGCTCGCCGACTGGCGCGCACAGTGGGCGTTCGCGTGGGCGGACGCCGTGGTGGACCAGGCGAGCTCACGCGCCGGGAGTCCGAGGTCGTGGCCTTGGTCGCCCAGGGCTGTTCAAACGCCGAAGTGGCAGCCAAGCTGTTCCTCAGCGAACGGACCGTCGAGGCTCATCTGCGCAACGTCTACCAGCGGCTGGGAGTGGACTCGCGGTTCTCTCTGTTGCGCCGCCTCGGGGCCGCCGACGCTACCGGAACCGGACCATCGCCGTCGGGGCCGTAGCCCACCAAATGTACGTGCTCGAACGGATGCCGGAATCGGCGCGCAGGCGCAGGCTCGACTCATGAACGCCACCATCATTCCACTGTCCGAGGCCGAGGCCCGCCACGGCGCCAAGGCCCGAGCTCTCGGCGACATGCTCCAGGCTGCTTTCCCCGCACCCGACGGTCTGGTGCTGGACTGGGTTGACGGCATCGACGTGGACGCGGTTGCCGATGCGGCGCGCGAGCGCGCCGCCGGCAACGGCTGGGCCACGGTCGCGGTGCGCTCTTCCGCTCGCGATGAGGATCTGTCTACTGGGTCCGCGGCTGGGCGATACACGACGGTTCTCGGGGTGCCGACGAACCTCGCCGCCGCCGCAGACATGCGCAGCGCGGTCGCCGCGGTGGCACAGGCGATGGGGTCGCACCGCGGCTCGGTGATCGTCCAGGAGATGGTGGCGGCTGAGGCATCCGGTGTAGCGTTCACTGTCGATCCGGTCACCGGCGCATCCACGATCGTCATCAACGCCGTTCCCGGCCTTGGCGATCGTCTCGTCTCCGGTGAGATCACCCCGCGCGAGTGGAGCGTGACGCGCTCGAACGACGGCACTAATGCAGAATCCGCCGATTCGGGCCCCGAGGATCCGATCGACCAGACCACTCTTGCGGAGTTGCTGGCAATGGCTCTTGCCGTCGAGCAGCACTTCGGCTGCCCCCAGGACATCGAGTGGGCCGTCGACCGCAGCGGGGTGCGCGTTCTCCAGTCGCGTCCCATTACCGCACTCGAAGAGCAGCACCCCCCGGCTGACCTCGACATCCCGTCGGGGTATTGGAGGCTCGACATCTCACACGGTCGCCTGCCGCGCACGGCGTTGACGTCGAGCGTCTGCGACGAGTATCCCGTCTTCGCTGAGATCTCGGAACGCTTCGGCGTGTTGGCGTATCCCGTTGGGCGTCGGATCCGGGGATGGGATTATGCGATGATCCAGCCCGTGGGCGCACCCGCGGGGTCCGCTCCATCCGGGCCCCGGCCGCCCGACTGGTTGCTGGGGACGCTGATCCGGCTGACCGCGTCTGGACGTGCGCGGCTGCGGGCGGCTCGCCGCGCAGTACGCGACGACGAGGCAGGGGGGGCGCTTGACGATTGGAACACTCGACACGCGCCCGAGTTCCGCCGCAACATCGCCCGGCTGCGCGACATGGACTTGACCGGAATGACGGCATCGCAGCTGCGCGAGGCTGTGACCGAGCGGGCGGATCTGGTGCGTCGGGGCATGGAGGTGCACATCCGTACGGGCATGCCGTACATCCTCACGATGGGGCGCCTCTTCGAGGTGTGCACCACCCGGCTGAGCTGGTCGGAGCAGCAAACCTGGGAGCTGCTGGCCGGACTGTCGGACGCCACTGACGCGCCTACGGCCGCGCTGCGCGAGCTTTCGCGGTACGCCCCCGGGACGCCGGACTACGAACAGGGTTTTGCTCGGTTCCAGCGCGAGCAAGGCTGCCGCGCCCTGGACATCGAGCTGGCCGAGCCCACGCTCGCCGAGACTCCGCAGCTCCTCGTGGCCACGATCGAACGATTCGCCGACCCGCGCAGCGGCGTGGCCGATCAGGTCGGGCACATGCGGGCGCTGCGGGATGAGCGTGCGACACAGGCCCGGACGCGGCTGGAAGGCAAGGATCGGCAGGCGTTCGACGCCGCGCTTGCGGCGGCGGAGAAGATCTACGGCCTGCGCGACGCCAACGTGTTCCTCACCGTCGACGCGCCGCTTGCAATGCTGCGCTATGCCGCCCTCGAAGCGGGCGCGCGGCTGGCCGACAACGAAGTAATCGACCGACGCGACGACGTCTTCCACCTCAAGATCGACGAACTGCTCGACGCGCTCGACCTTGATGGTCCTCCGGACCGCGCAATCCGCGAGACGGCGCGGCGTCGACGTGCAGAGCGCGCGTGGGCCATCGCCCACCCCGGCCCGGCCTCGTACGGCGAGGACCCCGGAGGCATCCCGCGTTTCGTAGGTCTCACCCGCGCGGAGCGAGCCGCTACCGAGGCGATGGCGTTCATCGGATCCAGCACGATGCCGGTACTCACCGCTGCCGCGCCTACGCAAGGTGAGCCGCTCGTCGGAGTGCCCGCCGCCGCAGGCAGAGCGACCGGGCGGGCACGGATCGTGCACTCGGAGGCGGACTTCGGCCGCATCGAGGCGGGCGACATCCTGGTCTGCCCTTCGACGCGTCCTTCGTGGGCGGTCATATTCCCACATCTGTCGGGCATCGTGGCCGACGTCGGAGGGTCGCTATCGCACCCAGCGATCATCGCGCGGGAGTACGGGATCCCCGCCGTCGTGGCCACCGTCCATGGCACCGCCGTCATCACGGATGGCGAGATCCTCACCGTTGACGGGACCGCAGGCACGGTGGTTCGGCACGTCTGAACGTTCCGCCGTACCAGCCGCGGTGTTCATTCGCCCGCACGGCGGCCGACGTTCCCGGCGAAGGCGCCTACCCGCCTACGATCAGCCCGAGTCAGTGACGCCGGCCGTCCACCATGGGCTGCGTCATCTCTTCTGCTCGTTCGAGAGCGCCGCTCTTCAAGGCGACCGTGGCGGGTTGCACAGGACCGTCGCGGTCAGCCAGCCGCGAATCCGGCAAAGTCAGTGGTTACCCAGCGCCAACGGCCCTGAAGGGCTTTCACATGCGCCGTCGGTCGGCCCATGGCCCGGCGTTCGAAGCGCAGAAGGCAGAAGCACACTCGGAGCGAGATAACAGGGCAGTCGCGCGGCCGACCGCGATGCAATGCACGTATCCGACGGCCGTGCCAAAGCGCTCGAGCAGCTCGCCTAGAACTGTCAGGCAATGAGTGGGGCGAGCTCACGTGGCCAAGCGCACGGAGGCCGCGGACCCGCTCGACAATGCGGCCAGAAATGTACGCGGCGGCCCGGATGCCCTGGCGGGCGGCCGCAGAGACGATGGGTCATACAGCCGGGTCGGTCGGCGGCCGGGCGAGAGCAAGGAGGGATCATGAACGCCACATCCGCATCGAAGGTGACCGTACGCCGCGCGGTCGCAGCATCCGTACTGGCCGTGGGACTCGCGTTGACAGGCTGCCAGACCGGCGTGAACATCCATCCTGACCCCGCACCCGGGGCGCCTCCTCAGGCCCCGGCAGGCATCCACACCAATCGGCCGGCCGACCGTGTCGCCGAAGACCTCGAGCGCGACAACGAACGCGCGCGCGAGCTGTCCAAGCGATTCAACGGAATCCCCGCGGATCGGGTGGCAGAGACGCTGGCGGAGGAAGCCGCCGCGGTGCAGCGATGAGATCACGAGTTGCACGACCGCGGCGCAACCGCGCGGTGACACCAGCTGGGCGCGTCCTTGCAGTATCTTTCGGTACCGTGGTGCTCTTGCTTGCCGGATGCACTGCCGCGACGGACACGACTGAGGATTCCGCGACAGTCTCGCCTCCGGTCTCAAATACCGAGGGCAGCAGCCCTTCCGCATCCTTGATCACGAGCGACATCGTCGGCTACTGGCACCGAGCACAAACGTGCGCGGAGCTTTTCCCTGCCTTCGAAGCCGCCGCGCTCGCGCAGTCGCACACTGGCTGGCTGCAGGGCAACTTCTATAGCGGCGAGGAGGGGCCCACCACGGGTGATCTCTGCGCTGGCGCGGAAGGTCCCCTGGAGCACTCGCACTGGTTCACGGAGACAGGCGAGTTCGGCTCACACGATCAAGCCGGCCAACAGGTCGACCATGGTGACTACACGCTTGTCGATTCCGACACGCTGTCCTTCCCGTCGCACTCGGCCGACTTCGGGTTCGCGGACGACATCCTCGTCGATTTCAGCATCGACAGCGGTGTCGCCACCTTCGAGGTCACGATCCCCGAGACGTGCGACGCAGCATGCCAGGACGCGCACGCGTGGGCTCTCTCTGCGTTCGCGTCCGGACCTTGGGCCGCGGGGGATATCCCTTAGCCCTCCACACAATGTGTACAACGGCTAATAAAAGAGGAGAGCGGAGTCGGACCCGGCTTCCCGGACGGTGCTTGTGTGTTGATCATGCCGCGATTTCTAGCGGCGGTGTTAAGTGCTTCGTAGTCGGCGGGACTGCGGTCGCCGAAGCTGGTGTGCCCGCGGTGCGGGTTGTGGACGCCTCGATCCACTCGGACACCAGTCCTGCGCGTTCTCGCAAGACCCGGCCGATGATTTTCCGCGTAGCGGCGCGCTCGGCGCGGTCACCAATGCCTGGTGGCGTCATTGCCGGAAGTCATCCGGCCGAGATGAGCTCCAGCACCTGGTCGGCGGTGAGGTTGCGTCCGCGATCAGCGGCAGCGGTGTAGGCCGTGTCGCCGAGTTGTGTCCGGAGCTGAGCCTCGGTCTGGTCGTGGCTTGCTCGATCGGTCATCCAGACCCCCGTTCCGATCGAGCGGCGGGCACCGTCGGCTGCGCCGAATAAGGTCGCGGCGAGTTCCGGGTCGCCTGCTCTGACGGAGACCGCGGCTAACGCCTCGAGGGCCCGGCCAAGACTCTCCCGGTTGTCCGGCACCGCAGCGTGCTTGACCGCT
>Ga0190271_10002843_pt1 | contig 10678 bp, 12 predicted proteins | sample Popmic356T_FD_133747 | JGI IMG/M metagenome (GOLD analysis project Ga0190271, IMG submission 133747) | Populus adjacent soil microbial communities from riparian zone of Weber River, Utah, USA - 356 T | ecosystem: Environmental > Terrestrial > Soil > Riparian zone | place: USA: Utah | collected...
AGCTTCTTCGGACCCGGCTGGTATGAGGAAGTTTATGAGACGCAAGAGGGCTTGTTCGGCACCTCAACGACCAAGCGGCCGGATGCGACTGATCGCCTGCTCCACTTCTACCGGAAAAATCTCAGGGATGCTTTCGGGCATGTATCTCAACCCATGTTGGTAAAAAACACCCGAGGGAGCCCTCTTTACTACATTATTTGGGCAGGCCCTCACGCCAAAGGACTAGAAGGCGCAAACTACGTTTTGAAGATGGGTGAGAGCTTAAAAAGGCGCTAGCCAATGCCCACCCTCGTCCTCCTCGCCGGTCCGAACGGGGCCGGCAAGACCACCTTCATCAACCGCTTCCTGCGGCAGCGGGCGGAGGCGTTTCGGTTCGTGAACCCGGACGAGGTGGCGCGCGGTCTGACGGGCGAAGGGGCGACGCGCGATCTGGCGGCCGGGCGGCTGGTGCTGGAGCGGCTGGACGCCCTGTTCGTCGAGCGGGCGGACGTGGTGCTGGAGACGACCCTGGCCACCCGCTCGCACGCCCCGCGCATCCGCCGGTTCAAGGCCGCAGGATACCGGGTCGAACTGATCTATCTGCGCCCGCCCTCGGCGGACTTCTCCGTCGCCCGCGTCGCGCGGCGCGTGGCCCAGGGCGGTCACGGCATACCGGAGGATACGCTGCGTCGCCGTTTCGCGCTCAGCCTCGACTATCTGGAGACGGTCTACAAACCGCTGGTGGACTCGTGGGAGGTCTATGCGAGTAGCGACCAAGGCCTGGAAGCTGCTGGAAATGAGCCCGCGATTAGCAAGATCTTCGACACCGAAACCGTCCTGAAGGCCGGACGCGACGCCGCCCTGATCGCGCGCACCGGCACGCGCGAGGAGAAGTCCGGCAAGTTCCTGCCGCCGCCCGGCTGGAAGGGGCATCTGGTCACCGCCGCCGACGCCCCGGCTGCGCAGAAGAAGAAGCGGGCCTAAACGTGTGCTCCCTCTCCCGTTGGGAGAGGGCTTGAGCGTCCGAGAGCGAAGCGATTGGCAACGCGAAAGGGTGAGGGTTGGACTTCGCCGCAGACGCACGCCCCTCACCCTTTTGGCCAAGGCGCATCGCTGACGCTCTGCGGGCCTCAAGCCCTCTCCCAACGGGAGAGGGAAAAGCGGCCTTCCTATACAACATGTCGCCCCTCGACCCGTTGAAATCCCTCGGCTTTCGGGAAATCGACGGCCTCTACCCTATCACGGTTCGGGACGGCCTTAGACTGGGGGCGCGTCCTGGGATCGGGCGTGGGCGACAGCCGGGGGACGGGATGCACGACGATCAGGCCTATGACGACGGCGAGGGCGGCGGGTTCGATGGGCCGCGAGACCCGCTTTACGATGCGGCGACGCAGCAGGGGCTGGATCAGATCCGCGTCCTGCGCGCGGCGGGTCTGGAACAGGCGTATCGCGACGCGCTTCACCTGGACTGCTCGGCCGAGGCCGAGGTGCGGTTCTGGCGCACGCACGGCCTGCCGATGCATCTGTTGCGCCCGCCGGCCCTCGCCGCCTCCGACGCCGTCGCGCGCAACGCCGACCGGGTCCACAATCGCGGCTATCGCCGCCTGTCGAAAGAGGCCTGGCAGGCGGCAGGCGAGGCCTATCTGGAGGGCGACACGGCCGAGGAGGTCAGCGCCCGTTACGGCATGGGGGTCAGCACCTTCCGCGCCCGCGCCAGGGAGGAAGGCTGGCGGCGCGAGGACCAGGACGATCCGGCGCCTCTGCCTATGGATGGGTCGATCGACCTGCCGTTCGAGACGGCGCAGGGCCTGCCCGACTTTGCCGAGATGGCGGCCCACGCCCTGGTGCGGATGGGCCGGGCGGTCCAGGCCGGGCGCGCGATGGAGGCGGCGCGGTGGGTGCGGCTGCACGCCCATCTGACCCGCCTGGCGCGCGAGGCGGAGCCGCATACTGCAAAGCCCGAACCCAAACCTAAAGAACCCGACATGGCCGAACGCGCCACGGCCGTCGCACGAGAGATCGGCGTCATCGCCCTTGAGGCCGCCGCCCTGACGCCCGGCGACTACGCCGGCCGCGACGCCCTGATGGCCCGTGTGGAGGCGCTGGACAACCTGAAACCGACCCCGATTTCAGACGAATTGCACAGTTCAGACGGTGTTTTTACGGAGGGGGAGTCTGAAACCGACCCGCCATGATTTTCTTTCGTCAGCCTCCGGGCCGCGCAGCGGAACCGGGGGACCCAGCGGCGCCGTCAGGCGAAATCCATCCGCCTAACCGACCTCCGAACGCCTGTTCCGCGACAGGTTCGCGCTCCCGCGCGCCGCTGGGTCCCCCGGTCTGCGCCGCTGCGCGGCTTGCCGGAGGATGACGAAAGGGAGGCTCACACCTCCGACGCCATCTTCCTCAGGGCCTCTTCGAACACCGCCGCCGGCTGGCCGCCGCTGATCAGGTATTTGCCCTCCACCACCACGGCGGGGACCGAAGTGATGCCGCGCGACCGCCATAGCTCTTCGGACGCCCGCACGGCCTGGGCGTAGCGGCCCGAGGCCAGCACCTCGCCCGCCTCGGCCCGGTCCAGCCCGGCGGCCTCGGCGGCGGCGGTCAGGACCCCGGCGTCGGTCAGGTTGCGGTTCTCGGTGAAGTGGGCGGTGAACAGCGCCTGTTTCAGCGCCTTCTGCTTGTCCGGCGCCGTCTCGTGGGCCCAGTGCAGCAGGCGGTGGGCGTCGAAGGTGTTCCAGATGCGGCTGTCGTCGGTCATCCGCATGTCGAAGCCGACCTCCCCGGCCCGCTCGCGGATCATGGCGCGGTTGGCGGCGGACTGCTCAGGGCTCGCGCCGTATTTGCGGCCGATGTGTTCGACGATGTTCTCGCCCTCGGGCGCGATCTGGGGGTTCAGCTCGAACGGCTGGAAGGCGATGTCGGCGGCGATCCCCTCGCTCTTGAGGGCGTCCAGCGCCGTCTCCAGCCCGCCCAGGCCCACCACGCACCAGGGGCAGACCACGTCGGAAACGAAGTCGATCTTCAGGGTCTTGGTCATCAGCGGCGGCCTTCTGGAACAGAGAGTGTTGCTTAAGGATATGGCGACGCCGCGCCGCGCGGCAAGCCCTAGCTTAGCAGATCCCTCGGCGGCCGGATCCGGCGCCAGCGCGCCTCCACGAAGGCGAAGGCGCCGAAGGCCATCAGCCCCGCCGCCGTCAGCCCCAGGATCCACGATCCGCCCGGCTGAGCCTCCAGCGCGTCCAGCGCCGCCGCCGTCGTCGTCACCTCGCCCGAGCGCGCATGCAGCCCCGCCAGAACCACGAACACCCCCAGCGGGAGGTAGGCGAAGCCTCGCGCCCCGTATCCCGCCCGCGCCAGCGCCGTCGCCGTCCCGCAGAAGGCCTTGGGACAGGCCAGGGCGTCGTCGAAGTCGTCCCGGAAGGCTCTTACGATATTGCCGACGCCGACGCCCAGCACCACCAGCCCCGCCGCGATCAGCAGCGCCTCTCCGAACGGCAGGCCCAGCAGGACGGCCGCCTTCTCCTGGTTCTCGGCGACGCTCTCGGCCTGGGCGGAGGACGCGCTGGTCGCCTCGCCGAACTCGTCCAGATACTCGAACACCCCCGACGCCAGCACGCCGTAGAACAGGCCGCTGGCCGCCTGCCCCGCCCGCGTCGCCCAGCCCTTCAGGTCGGTCCCCTCATGGTCGGCGTCGAACACCGCCTGCAGCACCCGCCAGCCGACGAAGGCCCACAGGCCCAGCCCCAGCAGCACCAGCCATACCTTGCCGAACGGCTGGGCCGCCAGCCAGCCCGCCGCCCCGCTGGTCCCCACCGCCTCGCCGATCCGGTCGGTCGCCGCCAGCAGGGTCAGGGCGCCGGCCGACAGATAGACGAAGCCCCGTGCGCCATATCCGACCCGCGCCGCCCACTCGACCAGCGTCGCCAGCGGCGGCAGGCGCCGCAGGACAGGGGCGCGTCTAAGAAGGGTCTTGGCGGCGGTCATCGCATCCCCGGCGGCGAGAAGCTGCCTAACGCCTCTGCCACGGCAAAGGCTCCCGACCCTGCGCTGTGTCGACATCCGACAGACAGGCCGGCGGCCTCAAGGCTAAGGTTCGTGGCTTGGGAGCCGTTCGCTTGCGCATCTACGAGTTTCATTTCTTCGACGAGGCCGACCGCCGCCCCCTGCTCGACTTCTTCGACGGGGCCGACGACGACATCGCCGTGGCGGCGGCCCGCAAGCGCCTGGCCGACCACGCCTCCTGCATCGGGGTCGAGGTTCATGAGGCAGAGCGTCTCGTCGCTCGATTGGAACGCTCCGCAACCGACGTCGGCTGATCGGTTTCGTACATATCTCGGTAAAATCAGGGCTTTTCCCCAGAAACCGAGGCTGGATACAGCTACGCTGTGTCGGGTTTCGACAGACGCGCGAAGCAGATCGCCTTATGCGCGAACTCATGCGCAGCCTCCCGCCGGGCAACCGGTTGATCCACGACCTGAATCCCGAAGACCGCGACGCCCTTGCGGCGATCGCCACCCCCGTCGAATTCGCCTTGGGCCATGTGTTCAACGAGCCGGACGACGCCATCGAACACCTGCATTTCATCGACAGCGGCTTCTGCTCCTCGGTGGCGGTGCTGGAGGACGGCCGCACGGTGGAGACGGTGATGATCGGGCGCGAGGGCGTGCTGGGCGTCGTCGCCTCAGTCGTGCCGCACCACGCCCACACCCGCAGCGTGGCTCAGGTCGCCGGCACGGCGCGGCGGGTGGACGCCGCCCGCTTCCGGACCCTGTCGGCCCAGCGGCCGGGCGTGCGCGACGCCGTCGGCGACTATATGGCCCGGCTTCAGGGCGAGCTGGAACAGTCCACCGCCTGCAACGCCCTGCATCACGCGGGCCAGCGGTTCGCCAAATGGCTGCTGCGCTGTCACGACCGGGTCGAGGGCGACACGCTGAACCTGACGCAGGAGTATCTGGCCTCGATGCTGGGGTCGCAGCGCACCACGGTGAACGAGGCGGCGCAGGGGCTTCAGAAGGCCGGCGCCATCGCCTATTCGCGCGGCCGGATCACGGTGCTGGACCGGGCGGCGCTCGAACGTGCCGCCTGCGAATGCTACCGCCGGGGCGACGACCCGCTTTAGTCCGCTTGGGCGGCCGGCAGTTCCAGCACGGCCTTCAGCCCGCCCATATCGCTGTCCGCCAGGTTCAGCCGCCCGCCATAGGCGCGGGTCAGGTCGTCCACGATCGACAGACCCAGGCCCGAACCCGGCGCGCTTTCGTCCAGCCGCGCGCCCCGTTGCATGACCGTGTCGCGTTGGTCGGCGGGCAGGCCCGGCCCGTCGTCCTCGACCACCAGGATCATCTGCCCCAGGCCGCTGCCGCCCGCCGAGACACGCACCCGGCGCTTGGAGAATTTGGCGGCGTTCTCGATCAGATTGCCCAGAATCTCCTGCAGGTCCTGACGCTCGCCCAGGAAGGACAGGCTGTCGGGCGCGCGCCAGTCGATCTCCACGTTCTTGTCGCGGAACACCTGTTCGATCATGACCGCCAGCTCGTCCAGCACCTCGGCGACGGGCGTGGTCTCGCCCAGGCCGTGGGCGGCGCGGGCGGCGGCGCGGGCGCGGCGCAGGTGGTGATCGACCTGGCCCTGCATGACCTTGGTCTGACGCCGCACCAGTTCGGGCAGGTCGCCGTGGGTCGTGCCCGCCTCGGCCAGCATGACCGAGATCGGCGTCTTCAGCGCATGGGCCAGGTTGCCGACGTGGGTGCGCTGGCGCTCCACTACCTCCTGGTTATGATCCAGCAGGCGATTGACCTGTTCGGCCAGGGGCTGGATTTCCAGCGGATAGGACCGCCCGATCCGGGCCGACTTGCCCTTGCGAACGTCTGCGATCTCGTCGCGCAGGTCGAACAGGGGACGCAGGCCGATCCGGACCTGGATGAAGACCGCCGACACCAGGCCCAGGCCCAGGATCAGCATCGCCGTCCAGGTGACGCGGGCGAACTGGCGCGTGTCGGCGTCCACCTCGGACCGGTCGATGGCGGCGATGAAGATGACCGGATGTTCGTGCCGGGGAATGGACTTCATGCTGGCCGCGACGCGCAAGGGCTCGCGCGTCACGTCGTCGTCCTTGGGGCCTGTGGTGTTGAAGGTGATCACGTCCCCGAACGCCGCATCCAGCCGGTCGGGCAGATCGGCCGGCAGGGTCAGATCATAGCTCCACAGCGAATTGGAGCGGGCCAGGCTGACCAGTCGCCCATCGGGCCGCACCTCCATGATCTGCCAGTATTTGCCGGACAGCAGCCGCAGGGTGCGGGCGTCCTGGATCTGGGCCACCACGTCGCCCTGAGGCGTGCGGCTGGCGCCGACCACGATCTCGTCGATGGTCTCGTTCAGCATGGCCCCCAGACGCCGCAGCGCCGATTCCTGGAAGGCCTGGGTCAGGACCAGGGCGGCGACCACCAGGGCCACCAGGATCCAGGCCGAGGCCAGCCAGATCAGCCGCCGCGTCAGCGAGCGACCGGGCCGCCCGAACCAGCGCCCCCAATCCTTTCGGCTCGATACCGCCTGCCCGGTCACGCCGGTTCGGATTCGCCCGCCAGAGGCGTCAGCCGGTATCCCAGGCCGCGCACGGTCTCGATCCGGTCGGACCCGACCTTCTTGCGCACCCGGCCGATGAAGACCTCGATGGTGTTGGAATCCCGGTCGAAGTCCTGATCGTAGAGGTGTTCGACCAGTTCCGTGCGGCTGATGACCCGGCCCTGATGCATCATCATGTAATGCAGCAGCCGGTATTCCAGTGAGGTCAGGCGCAGGGGCTCGCCGTTGACGCTGGCCCGCGCCGCGCGCGGATCCAGCCGCAAGCCCCCGCAAGCCAGGGTCGCAGAGGCGATGCCGGCCGAGCGGCGCAGCAGGGCCCGCAGGCGCGCCAGCAGTTCCTCGGTATGGAAGGGCTTGGTCAGATAGTCGTCGGCCCCGGCGTCGAAGCCCGCCACCTTGTCCGACCAGGCGCCGCGCGCCGTCAGGATCAGGACCGGCGTGGTCTTGCCGTCACGCCGCCAGCGCTCCAGCACCGACACGCCGTCGATCTTGGGCAGGCCCAGGTCCAGCACGACGACGTCATAGGGTTCGTTCTCGCCCAGATAATGGGCTTCCTCGCCGTCGGGGGCATGATCCACAGCATAGCCCGCGTCGCCCAGCGCCGCCTTAAGCTGACGCGACAGATCCGCGTCGTCCTCGACCAAAAGCACCCGCATCAGTCAGGCCTGCGACGTTGGTTGTTGTTGTCAGGACGCGCCTGGCCGGTGCGGCCGTCGACCACGACCTCGCGCACGCGTCCGTCACGTTCGACCAGGACGGAGTAGTTGCCGTCGCGGCGCGGTTGGGTGTCGATGGGGCGGCCGCCGCCGGCCGCGCCGCCACGGCGACGCGCCTCGTCCGGGCTGACGCGCGGAGGGGGTCGATCCTGCGACTGTTGACCTTGATCCCGCGACTGGGCAAACGCCGGCGTCGACAAGACGGGAGCGAAGACCATGGCCAGGGCCAGGGCGGGCGCGGCGACGATGAGGTTGGCGGGTTTACGGGACATGGCGACCGATCTAGGCCCAATCATCTGAACGGGCGCTGAATACGTCGTATAGTTTAAAGCCCGCGTCACGCCAAACCGGCGAACGCCGATCCTGTCGAAGTTGTCACCGACATGAACCGAATCTGATCGGCGCTGTTCAGAACCGGCTCAGCCGCCGGATGGTCAACTCTCCTCATCGCTGGTCACCCCGACCGGAGCAGACCGTTTCAAGGAGATCGCCATGCGCAAGCTTATCGTCCCCGCCCTCGTCCTGGCCGCCGTTTCGGTCGCCGCCCCATCCTTCGCCCAATCCTATCACCGCCCAGGCCCGCCTCCGCCCCCGCCGCATCACGGCGCCCAGCACGCCGGCTATGGCGCCTGGCAGTCGATCAACGCCCGCCAGGCCAACCTGGACCGCCGCATCGACCAGGGCGTCCGCAACGGCCAGCTCAGCCGCCGCGAAGCCACACGCCTGCGCGGCGAGTTCAGCAGCATCCTGCGCCTGGAGGCGAACTATCGTCGTGGCGGCCTGACGGCCTGGGAGCGCACCGATCTGGACCGCCGCTTCGACCGCCTGTCGGCCCAGGTTCGTAACGAGCGCAACGACCGCGACAACCGTCGCGGCTGAGTCTCCATCCCGTTGATGTCATGAGGGCGCGGCCGAAAGGTCGCGCCCTTTTGCATTTCGGCAAACCCGACTTCGGTCGCCTCTCGACTAGAGCGGCAGCTCCACCGCCAACACCGTCATCGCCATTTCCAGGCTGTGACCCGGCGCCAGTCGCTGCAATCCAGTCGGTTCCGACGACGGTGCATTGTGGGCGTCGGGTCGGTGGGTAACGGGTTCGACGCAGAAAAAGTCGGCGCCCGCCGGCGCATAGATCTGGGTCCAGCGCGCAGGCGCATCGGCCATCATCGTCACACGGCGACCGCCGCCCTCCAGCACAGCCTCGCCGGTCCAGCCGGCGTAGGCGTGATCGACGAAGGGTGCGTCGGCCAGGGCCAGACCGCTCGACCAGTCCGCGATCTCGGCGGGTGCCGCCAGGCGTTCGGGAATCTCGCGCGCGTCGGTGACCCAGACGCCATGGGCCGACAGGGTCAGTCGGCTATCGGCATAGCGATGGAAATAGGGATGCAGGCCCAGTCCGGCGGGCATGGCCGCCTCGCCGGCATTGGTCATGGACAGGGTGATCGCCAGGCCCTGGTCCGTCAGTTCGACGGTTTGCCGCGCGCGCCAGGACCAGGGCCAGCCGGCCTCGTCGCCGGGCCAGTCCAAGGTCATCTCGACCCGCTGCTCCTTCTGGTTCTCGACGGTCCAGGGCAGGAGCCAGCCGTCGCCGTGCAGGGCGTGGGGCGCGAACCGTTCCAGCGTCGGCAACTGGACCGAACGCCCCTCGAAGGCGAAGCGTCCATCGGCGATGCGGTTGGCGTAGGGGACCAAGGGGAAACAGGCGGTCTCCAGAATGTCGGTCGCGCCGTTCGGCGTGGGACGAAACACCGGCTGCCCCTGCCAATCCAGGCTGAGCACCGCCCCGCCCCGTTCCGGCGCCACTGTGGCTCGCCAGTCGCCTGCTTCAAGTCGGATCACAGCTTAATCCGGCTCTGCGGCAGGCCGGGCGTCTCGACGCGGGTGCGATAAAGGCCGCCCAATGTGGGCTGGTCCGCCCGCTTGTCGGCGTTCCCCAGCCAGGCCGTGGTCATATAGAGGTCGCGCAGGTCGGGGCCGCCGAAGGCGGCCTTGGTCACCGTCTGGACCGGCGCTTCGATCTTGCCCAGCGGTGTGCCGTCGGGCGCGAAACGCGCCACGCCCCAGCCGTTGAACAGGCCGACGTGAAGCACGCCCGCCGCATCCATGCTGGGGCCGTCGGCATAGCCGTCCTCGGTCACGGCGAAGACGCGCCGGTTGGAGATCACGCCGTCATGGTGGTCGAAGGCCAGGACGGTCTTCTTCAGCGTGTCGTGATGATAGAGGGTGCGGCCGTCGGGGCTGAGGCAGGGGCCGTTGGTGACGCCATAGCCGTCGTCGTGCCGCGTCAGCTCGCCCCGGAACCAGCGATAGAGGGCGCCGGTCTCGACCGCTTCGCTGTCGTCCATCGAACCGAACCACAGCGAACCGTCGGGCGCGACGAAGCCGTCGTTCAGACGGTTCTGCGGCCGGTCTTCCTCGACCGGCTGGATCAGGGTGAAGACGCCGGTCTCGGGCTCGAAACGGTGCAACCCGCCGCGCACGCCGCAGACCAGCGAACCGTCCTCGGCGGGCAGAGCAAATCCGGTCTGGTCCGGCGTGTCCCACGACTGTTTCTCAGCCGTCGCGGGGGTGTAGCGATGCAGCTTTCGACCCTTGATGTCGACAAACCACACCGCGCCACGCGCCGCATCCCAGACGGGGCCTTCGCCCAGCTCCGCTTGGATGTCCCAAACCAATTCTGGCTGGGCCAGTTCAACATCGCTCATAGATCAACTCGCCGAGTAGGAGGTCTTGATCTGGGTGTAGAATTCCACCGCAGCAAAGCCCTGTTCCCGGGAGCCATAGCTCGACTTCTTCGATCCGCCGAACGGCACGTGATAGTCGACCCCGGCGGTGGCCAGATTGACCATGGTCATGCCGGCGCGGGCGTTCTTCTGGAAGTCGCGGGCGTATTTCAGCGACTGGGTGACGATGCCGGCCGACAGGCCGAACTCGACGCCGTTGGCGACGGCGAGCGCTTCTTCGTAGCTGGCGACGCGAATGGTAGAGGCGACGGGGCCGAAGACTTCCTCGTTGTTGATGCGCGCGTCGGCGGCGGTGTCGGCGATCAGGGTCGGCTGGACGTACCAGCCGGGGTTGGCCAGCGTCAGGCGATCGCCGCCGGTGACGATGCGGCCGCCGGCCTCGCGGGCGATGTCGATGTATTTGTAGCTGGTCTCCATCTGCGCCTCGGACACGGCCGGACCCATCTGGGTGTTGGGGTCGAGCGCGTCGCCGACCCGCAGGGCGGCGACCTTTTCCGCCAGGGCGGCGACGAAGCGGTCGTGGATGCCGTCCTGAACGATCAGGCGGCTGGAGGCGGTGCAGCGCTGGCCGGTGGCGAAGAAGCTGCCGTCCAGGGCCACGGCGACGGCGCGGTCCAGGTCGGCGTCGTCTAGCACGATCAGCGGGTTCTTGCCGCCCATCTC
>Ga0190271_10002845_pt1 | contig 10673 bp, 6 predicted proteins | sample Popmic356T_FD_133747 | JGI IMG/M metagenome (GOLD analysis project Ga0190271, IMG submission 133747) | Populus adjacent soil microbial communities from riparian zone of Weber River, Utah, USA - 356 T | ecosystem: Environmental > Terrestrial > Soil > Riparian zone | place: USA: Utah | collected...
CGGACACCAAAGCCATCTTCGCAAAGGATCCGGCCGCGCTCGTTCCTGCCATCGTCGATTCCTGCCGCATCAAGGCCGACGTTGTATCCAAGGACGAGCGCGAGAGCGGACTTCGACGAATTCTCAATTTCGGACACACAGTAGGCCACGCGCTCGAGGCTGTTACACAGTACCGGCGGTTCAGACACGGTGAAGCGATCGCCCTGGGCATGCTTGCCGCCGCCGATCTGGCCGTCGTTCGAGGCGCGATGGCCGAGCGCGAGAGAGCGTCGCTTGCACAACTGATCGCCAAGCTTGGCCCGCTGCCATCGGTCACTGATCTGCCGGTTTCCGAAGCAATCGAAGCGATACGTCGAGACAAGAAGGTCGTTCACGGTCGCTTGCACTTCGTCATCGCCATCGAGATCGGCGCGACGATCACCGTCGGTGACGTGAGCGAAGACGAGCTCCGCGCAGTGCTCGTACGTCTCGGCCTGAAAAACTAGGCAACCTCGTTCTTCGTCCTTCGCGTTCCAAATCTGAGAGCCGTGTCCGCTTCTCGCACAGGCGATCCTGTGCACTTCGCGGTCCTGCATGGCAGTGCAATCGAGGCATTGTCAACGCGCTCGTTGACTAATCAGATAGTCCCGATCCGGCAAGCCGCGATACGTATGGTGGTTAGCCAGAAGGGGCTGCTTTTCCAGTCATTTGAAAGCGCGTCCTGGCACATCTCCTGCCTAAGCTCGGACCGAGCGGCCGTGTTGATGCACCGCCGTTCGGACTGTTTGAGGAGACTGCCGTGCGCACATTTGATGTCATCCGGAATCGAACAAAGATCACGGTCCTCGTGGCGGGGCTTGCCTGCTGCGCTGCCGCAATCAAGGCCGATGGACCGGGACACGTATTCACTTCGATCACGCCGTCATTCACGCAGGAACTGTATGGCGTGACTGCGAGCCCTGTCGTCGTCAACGGCGCCGACGGGTTCATGGGTGGCGTGGCGTTCACTCCCACCGGAGACGTGTGGGCACCCGAATGTGGAGGCTTCACCTATCACCGCTTCGATCGTCTGGGCAGCACGCCTGACGGACATGGCGGAACGGTTCGTCCAGAGACGCTGGTGGACCAGTCGACGTTTGCACCTCCACCAACGGGATGCGGCGTGGTGAACCATGGCTCGCAGTACCTCGGCATCGACGCCATGTTCGCCAACACCGATAGCGGGCTGTGGCCGCTCGATGCGACGACGGGCGCTCCGATTCTCGGAGGGCCGCTCAACTCGATGAGCGTGAATGCGGGCAACGGCCGCGGCATCGACCTCGACCCGATCAGCGTGCCCACCAACCACATCGTCTATCTCGGCGCGGATTGCGATCCCGCGATGCGGCCGACCGCGGTCGCCTGCACGTTGTGGGACTACGACATGACCGCCGGTTCGACGAAGGCGTTCGCGCGCTTCCATCGCACGGGGACGGAGACGTTCGAGAGCCTGTATTTCGCACCCGATGGCAGCAGCGCCTTCCTGTCCTATCGCGACAGCGGCGCGAACACGCAGGGTCTTGCCGTCATCAGCCGCCCCGCGGTGCTGATCACGTCGCGAAGCACAATCGATGATTCGCAGCTCGTTCGACGAATCGCGATGAACGCAATGCCCCAGGGCGTGGCGTTCCGCGCATCTGGCGATTTCGCTGTGACGCTCAACGAGAACGGCACGATGACCAGGCTGACCTTCCCGACTCTGAACTTCAGCGGTGTGCCGGCGCTATCGTCGTTCGCTTCCGGTGGATTCCGCGGCGGACTCCTTCGAGTTGGCGCCGATGGATGTATCTACGCTCCGCAGGGCCGGATGGCCGGCGACACGAGCGGCGTTCGCTTCGGCGACAACGCCGTTGCGTCATCTGACAGCATCGTTCGCGTCTGCGGCGGATTCGCGCCATCGCCTGGCGTGGCCAACGCCGCGTGGAGTCCAGAGCCTGGCAGCATTTCCGGATCGACGTTCGTCGACTACAACCGAAACGGAGTCAGGGACGCGTCCGAGCCCGGACTTTCGGGCGTCCAGATCTCGCTCTCTGGAGCCGACACCGGATCCGCTCTCACGGATGGCAGCGGCAGCTATACGTTGCCCAACGTTCTGAGCGGCCTCTATTCGGTGAGCGCACCAGTGTCTGTCAGCGGCTTGTCGGGCAACCCGACTCCATTGGCCGTTGATCTCGGTTCGGGTGAGCAACGCGCTGGCGTCGACTTCCCGTATGCGGAATCGACGCAGCCTGTGTGCACGGCGACCTCTCCGTCAGGCACTCCGACACGAGTCGATCTCACGTTGCGAGACGGCAGTGGCCTGCGGCGGGTCGTCGTGCGGACAGTCTCGAACTTCCAGGTCTCAGTGCGTGGCGGCGCAGCGGTTACCAGCCCCACGACGGTAGACTTCGCGACGGCAGTAACCGGCGACGTCGGCGTCACCGCAACTCGCGCCAACGCTGCACTCGCAGCGACGGTTGAACTCGACGTCGTAGATGCGTTCGGCAACCAGGTGAGCTGCGCGTCGAGTGTTCCGGCCAGCAGCACGCCCCCGCCGCCGGCGCCACCGAAGCCCGATCCGCCAAAGCCGCCGACGCCGAAGCCGGAGCCACCGAAGCCGCCAACGCCTGGCAGTGAGGATCCGATTCGCCGGGAGCTGACCGGTCAGGGCCGCGTCGACGTCGAGGTCGCGAGGCACGTCGCCAGCTCGATGAAGTACGTGACCATCCGCAACGGTAAGAAGGGTCTCGAGAGCGTCGAGGTCTTCGTGAACCATCGCTGGTTCCTGTCTGGCCGTCTGCACGATGGACAGGTCAAGACGTTGGATGTCAGCCGCGCGCTCGTGCCGGGCACGAAGAACAAGATAGTGCTCGTCGGCCGCGGAGCCCGTCACGACTCGGCCGTCGTAACGATTTCGTCCAAGCCCTAGGGCAACTTCCACACCGGTGCCATCAAAGGGGGGCGCGGCTTATCGCCGCGCCCCTTCGCTTTTTCCCACCCCTGCACGTTTCGCACACAGCATCCGATAGCCAATACAGCAAGCCCGATTGGCGAACTCCATCACCGACCTAATCTGTAAGCCCTGTTCCGTTCTGGAGCATCGCGCAGCCACGCGCAACGACTGTAAGTGACTCACCCACAATGACTAAGAGGAACTTCCGGAGCGGCGTATGTCTTGCTCTACTGCTGGGTATGGCACGTAACACCACTCGGCGGACGCGAATTCGCGAGGCGATGGACGGCTTCACGCTCATCGAACTGATGGTCGTGGCAGCGATCGCAGCCGTCCTCGTCGGTATCGCCATCCCGGTCACGGACCAATTCGTCCGGGCGATGCGCGCGGACTCGTCCGTGTCGGCAGCCACGGCTGCGATCGACATGGCGCACGACCGCGCAGTCAGCGAGCGCCGCAACTACGTTCTGACGTTCACCCCCCCCAATCGAATTGTGCTGGGGCGCCAGGAGATCAATGCGGCAGGCACGGTGATCTCAACGACACAGGTCGAAAGTTTCATTCTCGAAGGCGGTCAGACCTTCCTGAAGTTCACCGGTATTCCTGACACACCGGATGCGTTTGGCGCGTCGAGCGCCACGACGTTCACCGGCACGGCGCCCGTGATGTTCACGAGTGACGGCTCCCTCGTCGACTCCAACGGCGACGTCGTCAACGGCTCGATCTTCTTCGGTGTTCCCGGACAGCCGCTGACGCAGCGAGCAGTGACGATCTTCGGCGTCACGGGTCTCACGCACAACTGGAAGTGGAGGGGCGCCCAGTGGCTGGAATAACGCAACGTCAACGTCACCGCAGCCCGGAGCGTGCTGACGGATTCTCGCTGATCGAGATGATGGTCGCGATGCTGGTCCTGAGCGTCGCGCTCCTCAGCCTGGTTGGTGTGTTCACGATGAGTCTTCAGCGCATGCGGGCGTCGACACCGATGCTCATCGCGCGAGAGAAGGCGCGTGAAGCGATCGAGAGCGTGCACGCCGCTCGCGACACGGGCGAGTTCGCGTGGACGACGATTCTCAACGTGGCGGATGGCGGCGTCTTCCTGAACGGCGCGCAGTCGATTCGGACGCCGGGCATCGACGGCCTCGTCAACACCGCCGACGACGGCGCGATCGAGACGATGAACAAGCCGGGACGCGACGGCATCCTCGGGAATGCGGACGACGAAATCGTGGTGCTCAACGACTTCACACGCCAGATAGCGATTACGCCGCTCAATCTCGATGGCACGGCGACGTTGAATCCGAACCTTCGTCAGGTGACGGTGACGATTCGTTACCGAGTGGATCGAGCCTGGCGAACCTACACGCTGGTCTCGTACGTCTCCTCGTACTCATAGGAATACATGATGGCGATCACGCGACAAACTTCTGCTCTGCGGCTCAAGGGATCTGGCGGCTTCTCGCTCATCGAAGTCCTGATCTCGATGGGGATCCTGACGGTCGTCATCGGCGCCTCGCTCGCTGGCATGTCGAACATGATGACGGCCAACGAGATGGTGCTGCAGACGGCGACGATGAACAACTCGCTGCGCACGGGGATGGACCTGATCATCCGCGACCTGCTGCAGGTCGGGTCCGGTCTGCCGTCGGGTCACACGATCACGATCCCGAATGGCGCCGGATCGATTCGGGTGAAGATCCCCGGCCCTCCGGGAACGGCATTCCAGACGACCGCCGCCGATAACACGATTCCGGCTGTCATTCCGCGACCGGGCGCCGGTCCCACCATCAACGGCGTCCCGACCGACGTCCTCACGGTGCTGATGGCGGACAACACCTTCCTGAACGTCGCGTTGTCGGCTGTCGCGAATACGACGGTGGACATCGCCGCGGGACCAATCATCGATGTCGGCCCAGATCGCGTGTCGACGGGCCAGTTGATGATGATTTCCAAGGGCTCGTTCACGACCCTGGTGCAGGTGACGGCGGTCAACACGACGACGCGGCGCCTGACATTCGCCAACGGCGACTCGCTGAGCCTGAACCAGTCTGGTGCCGCTTCAGGCAACCTGACGGCGCTCAACGCAGCGGCACCTGTTAACAATGCGGCGGCCACCAACATCACGCGCATCCGCATGATCACGTATTACGTGGATGCGAGCACGGATCCGCGTCACCCGAGACTGGTCCGCCGAATCAACAACGGCCATCCGACGACGTTCAACAACCAGCTGGGAACGGCCGTCGCGATGGACATCGAGAACTTCCAACTCAGTTTCGACATCAGCAACGGGACGAACAACCCGGGCAACGTGAAGATGATCGCCGCCGATCTGACGACGGCGGGCGCGTGCTCGCCGGTGGCGTGTGCGTCGACGCAGATTCGCAAGGTCAACATCGCGCTGTCGGGCAGGAACCGCACCCTGGGCAACAACCCCAGGACGATCCCCCTGCGCAATACGCTGCAGTCGCAGGTTGCGCTGCGCGGTATGGCGTTCGTCGATCGATATCGCGGCTAGGTTGAGGAAAGGCTACTGGAGTCATCTGACATGAGAAAGCATCTGCGAAACGATGAATCGGGTATGGCGCTGCTGACAGTGCTCCTGGTCTGTATGCTGGCCAGCGCGCTGATGGCAGGGATGTTCGCGGCCATCTCGTCGGACCAGCGTTCTCTCGGTCTCGACCGCGACCAGAGCCAGTCCTACTCGGCCGCGCATGCCGGGCTCGAGAAGTTGACGACCCAGTTGGCACAGCTCTTCGTGACCGACTTCAGCCCGAGCGCGACCCAGATCACCAACGCGTCGGCCATCGCGCCCACCATCTCGGGCTTCAACTTTGTCGCGCCCGGCGGTGGCCCAGGCTACGCGGTGTCATTCAACGCCGACCCCTGCACCTGCCCGAATGCTGGCAATCCGTTGCCGAGCGCGAGCAATGACATCACGACCGGACCCTTTGCGGGATTCAAGGGGCTGATCACGCCCTACACGCTCACGGTCACCGCACGGTCGACGACCGGTGGCTCCGAGGTCCGTCTGCGCCGCGAAGTGCAGACCGTCGCGGTGCCGGTCTTCCAGTTCGGCGTCTTCGGTGAGAAAAGCCTGTCCTTCCACGCCGGTGCCGACTTCGACTTCGGCGGGCGCGTGCACACGAACGGGCACCTCTTCCTGGCAGAAGGAAGCGGGGCGACCCTCACGTTCCGGGACAAGTTGACGGCAATCGGTGAAGTCGTCCGTGCGGAGCTCGAAAACGGCAATACGATCACCGCGAGCGGCCACACCGGGACCGTGACCATTCCCACTGTCATCGGCTCGGCCTATCGCAACCTGAGCGCGAGTGAGGGCAGCAAAATAGGCGGTCCAACCAGCGGCCCGGTGACTGGCTGGAAAAACCTGTCCGAGGTGACGTACGCGACGAACGTGCGCAACACACTGACGGGAGCGAAGCGTCTCGATCTGCCTCTCGTCTCACAGGGCGCGCGACCGATCGACTTGATCCGACGCCCGCCGCTCGGTGTGAACGAGTTCGCCACCAATCTGCCGGTCTTTGGCCAGCGCTACTTCGCGATGGCGAGCCTTCGCATCCTGCTCTCTGACCGCGCGGCCGACCTGACAGGTCTGTCGACGATCACAGGGGGTGCCCCGGTGGCCCTCGACAGCACGTTTGTGCCGCCCGGCGGCATGCCGCCCGTTGCGCTCTCGATCGGTCCCACGCCAGCGGCACCGACGGTCCAGGCGGTCGGCGGCACTGGTACGACCAGTACCGGAACAGTCACGCTGAACGGCGGTCTCCCGAACTGGCTGCGCATGGGGAACAACGTCGCGACGCCGACGTTCACCATCGGCGCCAGCACGGTCACCAACTGCAACCTTATGACAGCCACGCAGATTCAGGGCTGCCAGGTCGCCGGCGCCACGACGCCGCTCAACACGAATTTCAACGTGACGATCGCGACAGGTGAAACGCTCACATTCCGGACCGGCAGCGGCGGCTCGGCGACGGTAGGCACGAACAGAACCATCACGCTGGTCTCCACGCAGAACCTGGCGCGAGCGACACGCCTCATCTACGCGGGCAATGCGCCGCTCACGTGCTCGGGCTATAGCAGCGCAGCGAATCAGCTGACTGGCTGCTACTGGGTGACTGCGCCGGCCGTCAACGCCGTCATCCAGTCACACGCGCTGTCCAATGCGGGACAAACGCTGATCGGTGGCTTTATCAAGATCGAGAAGCAGAACGCTGCGGGAGCTTGGTCGGATGTCACGACCGAGATCCTCAACCTGGGATTCTCTGCGCCTAATCAGGAAGGCACATCGGCGCCGTGCGCCGATCCGACACCGAACGCGGTGATCCGCCTGCAGCGCATGCGCGATAGCGGCAACCCTACGGCCGCCTGCGCTTACGCCGGTTCAACGATGGCCACCGACTACTGGCCGAACGTGCTCTACGATGCGCGTGAAGGCGTGTATCGTGACGTCGCCACGAACGCGCAGATGTCGATGGGCGGCGTCATGAATTATGTGGCCCTCGACGTCGGCAACCTGAAGCGGTGGTTGAGCGGTGCCATCGGCGCAACCGGCAACCAGGCGCTCAACAACAACGGTTACATCGTGTACTTCTCCGATCGCCGCGGCAATCACTTCGACGCCGCGGCCGGCGGCGGCTCTCCCGAGACAGGCGAATACGGCAACGAGGATTCCATCAACAACGGGGCCGGCGCCGCATCATCGGCACCCGACGGCCTTCTCGAGACTGGAGAAGACCGGAACCCGGTAGATATAGCGACCTATGTCCCCGTCCTCGAGAGCTACGGGGCATTGCCGAGTGCGGTGGCAGGCGTCATACCTGCGGGCGCACCTGGTGGGACCGTCGCTTTCAGCGCCGGATCCACGCCGCGCACGCTCATCCCCAACGGCCCCGCCGCGCGCATGAACAAGCAGGTGCTTTTCCGCCGCGCGCTGAAATTGATCAACGGCGGCATCAACGGCGGCGTGAACAACCTGCCGGACACGGGGCTGACCGTCGCTGCGGAGAACGGCATCTACGTCCAGGGCAACTACAACGCAACGGACATCAGCGTGGTCGCGGCACCCGATCGCCCGGCCGCCATCATCGGCGACGCGATCACGATCCTCTCGAACAACTGGAGCGACGTGAAGTCGTTGAACAATCCGAACGACATGGCGGCGCGCGACGCAACCAGCACTGGGTATCGATTCGCCATGATCGGCGGGAAGAGCATCGCGTTCCCGAAGCCGGGATGGGCGGCCGCCGGCGACTGGGGCACGGACGGCGGAGTCCACAACTTCATGCGTATGCTCGAGGACTGGGGCGGACAGACGATCTCGTATCGCGGTGCGATGATCAGCCTCTACACCGCGCGGCAGATGATCGGGATCTACAAAGCGAACTCGAACGTCTACGCACCAGGCACACGCGCGTTCGCGTTCGACACGAACTTCCTGCAGCCGACGCTGTTGCCGCCGGGCACGCCGATGTTCCGCGACGTCAACACGCTGCGCTTCCGGCAGATTCTGCGGCCCAACCAGTAAGAACGCTCAACGGCCAATTACCAACTCCCAACTTCCAACGAATTCAAGTTCGTTGGGGTTGGGAGTTCGTGTTTTTGGGAGTTGGAGTTTGGGAGTTGGGAGTTGTCGGGGTTCCGAAAGCCTAGGGTTCCGAAAGCCTATGCTTCCGAGATTCCGTAAGCCTTGATCTTCTGCATCAGGACCTTGAAGCCGAGCTGGAGAGCATGGGCGGCCTGCGCCTTGTTGCCTCCGTATTCTTGCAGCGCCACCGCGATCTTCCGCCGCTCCACTTCGCCGCTCAGGCGACGGAGCGCGTCGGCCATCGTTCCCGACAGATCGATCTGATCCCACGGGTCCGCCTGAACCTGCCCCATCGGCGTATCGCGGAAGGAGAGATTGAGATGCCGTTGATGAATGGTGTCTCCGTCGGCCAGAATCACCGCCCGCTCGATGCAGTTCTGCAGCTCGCGCACGTTTCCCGGCCACGAGTAGGCATTGATGTCGTCGATGGCCGATGACGACAGCACCAGCGACTTCTTGTTCAGATCCTTGCAGAACTTGTCGACGAAATGACGCGCCAGAATCAGGACATCAGTGCCGCGCTCACGCAGCGGCGGAATCTGGATCGGGAACACCGACAGCCGGAAGTACAAGTCCTCGCGGAACTGACGCTCCGCCACCCGCTGTTTGAGGTTGCGGTTCGTCGCCGCCACCACTCGCACGTCGACATGCAGCGACTGCGTGCCCCCGACGCGCTCGAATTGCTTCTCCTCGAGCGCGCGAAGAATCTTGGCCTGGAGCCCGATCGGCAGATCGCCGATCTCGTCGAGGAAGAGCGTGCCGCGATGCGCCAGCTCGAAGCGTCCGGGCTTGCGCTGCCCGGCGCCCGTGAACGCCCCCTTCTCGTACCCGAACAGCTCGCTTTCGAGCAGCGTGTCAGGGATCGCCGCGCAATTGATCGCGACGAACGGTCCGTCGGCGCGCGGGCTCAGCGCATGCAGCGCTCTGGCGAAGAGCTCCTTGCCTGTTCCGCTCTCGCCCTCGAGCAGCACCGTTGCGTCCGTCGCTGCCGCCCGATGGAGCTGTTGTGACACCTGGCGTAGCTTGCCGTCTTCGCCGATGATGCGCGGAGCGCCGCGCCGCACGGCCAGTTCCTCTTTGAGCACGATGTACTCAGTGAGGATCCGGCGCTGCGCGATCGCCCGTTCAACCATCAACAGCAGGTGATCGGGCTCGATGGGCTTCGCGAGAAAGTCCATCGCGCCCTCTCGCATCGCCGCCACCGCATCCTGGATGCTCCCGTATGCGGTCATCACGACCACCGGCAGATCCGGATCGAGCTCCTTCGCGGCGCGGAGGACGCCGAAGCCATCGCCAACGGGCAGCTTCAGATCGGTCAGGACAACGACGGGGCGGGTCTGGCGCAGCTCGCGAATCGCCTCGGGCTCGTCACGCGCTTCGAGCACAGCATGGCCGTGCGCCTCGAGGGCGTGCCTGAGCATGGTCCGAAGGGAATCTCTATCTTCGACTATGAGTACGGGGAGAGAGGAGGACATTGATGATTTGGTGATGCCTGATTATCGATTCGTTTTTGATTGTTGATTGTTTGACTTTTGATTTATTGGGGGGCTTGCGGGCACGCTCGATCGAGCAATAAATCAACAATCAGGAATCACCATTCAACAAGAAATCAACAATCCAGAATCAACAGTCACCAATGATTATCGAACCCAGCCGGCTGGAACACCTGCGCGCCGGGCCTCTTCCTGGATATCGCTGATGGCCTTGGTCTGCGCGGCGACTTCCTTCTTGACGCGCTCGATTTCGGCCAGAACGCTGTCGCGCTTGTTCGCGATCTGCTGTCGCTGTGCCGGGTCGTCGCGATTTACGAAGTCGGTCGTCAGCGCGTTCAGCTGACTCTGAAGGGCGTCAGCAAACGTCTGCGAGCGCTGCTGCGCGTCTCGTGCGTCCGCGATCTTTTTCCGCCACGTCTTCTCGTCACCCTTGTCCGCGCTGTCGTCGCTCGGAGCAGGGGCTGGTGCCGGTGACGAGGCCGCCGGCGTGGGCGTGCCAGTGGCACTGGTGGCCGGAACCGACGGTGTCGGGTCAGCCTTGAGCTGATCGTTGGTGTAGACCTTACCGGTCGATTTGACGGTCTTCCGCCGCTGTTCTTCCTTCTTGGCGACGTCGCCAAGGGAC
>Ga0190271_10002846_pt1 | contig 10671 bp, 8 predicted proteins | sample Popmic356T_FD_133747 | JGI IMG/M metagenome (GOLD analysis project Ga0190271, IMG submission 133747) | Populus adjacent soil microbial communities from riparian zone of Weber River, Utah, USA - 356 T | ecosystem: Environmental > Terrestrial > Soil > Riparian zone | place: USA: Utah | collected...
CCCACTACCAACACATAGATCGGCACGCTGGACCAGAAGGGATTATCAGTTGCAAAACTTGCCGAGGATAAGGACATGGACCTGCGTAAAACGCTATGGTGCTGGTTTTCGAAAGAGTTATCCAAGGACCAAATAGAAAAATTCAATTTTTCCCGGATACTTTGCTTCGAACCCGAAAAAAGAAGGGACGATGCTGCGGAATTTGTGGCAGATATATTCCGTTGCCTCAACAATTTTGTATTTGATGATGACGTAAACCATGTAGCCATGCCAGCCGTTGCTGCTGGTAATCAACGGGCTTCTATTATTAAAATTACAGAAGCGATTATTGAAGCAGCTACTTTCTGGTTGCAAAGGGGGCTTCCTTTACAATCCATAAAACTTGTTGAAATAAACGAACAAAAAGCAGAGGACCTCCGAAAAGTGTTTGCGAACTATAAAGCACAAGAATCTTTCGATATCAATACCGGGGCAAAATCGGATCGTCCAAAAATAGAACAGTTAGCTCCAGCGGCAGCCCATCAAGCTGAATCAGTTTCATTACCCTTTGCTCCGGGTCCAGCGTCAACAAGCAGGTCGATCACCGCAACTGAGCCAGTATCAATTATCAAACCAGCGCCAGCGCCGGTGGCAACAGAGCAATTTGATATTTTTATAAGCTATGCACATAAGAACAAGGACCATGTCCGTTATTTTATTGAAACTTTAAGGCAGAAAAATCCTTCCCTTCGTATATTTTATGACAGCGACAGTATTCCGAAAGGCGGTCAATGGCTAAAAGAAATTTCCCGTTGTATCGACAAGAGTAAAAAAGTATTGGTGTTTTTATCAAAAGAGTTTGATGAATCACCCGCTTGCTGGGATGAGTTCCAATGCGCGAAAGTGCGGCAAAACAGAACAGGTAAAAATATCATTATGAATATTTACCTGCTCGATCATCCCGAATTACCAACCATGTTCGAGATTTTTAATTGGATTGATTGCCGCGAGGCCGATAAACAAAAATTAGAAGGCGCGATTGCAGATGTAATTAATTCCCTGGAAAATTAGTCCCGTTACCCACCCGTTTTGTAAAGATAATTGCACCCGAATCTTTTCTGACCTGATTCCAACAATGGCATTACCATTACTCAATAATAAACCTATCTTTTATGTCCTCACTAAAACAACACCTCAGTAACGAATCGGATACAAAACGCATTTTATCGTTAGACGGAGGTGGTATCCGCGGCGCCATCACAATCGGCTATCTCGAACAAATGGAAAAAATATTAAGCGAGCGTTATAAAGATTTTATCGATCCCGCTAAATTCCGCTTATGCGATTATTTTGATTTAATTGGCGGCACCAGCACGGGCTCCATTATCGCAGCCTGCCTGGCAATCGGTATGAGCGTTAAAGAGATCAAAGAAAAATATTTTAAACTGGGTGGAATGATCTTTGAAGACAAGAATAAAATCTGGGATGTACTGCATATCCGTAAAGCATTGCGAGCCCGCTACGATGAAAAAAAGCTAAAAACGCATTTGAAAGAAGCTTTTACCGATGAAAATGGAAAAGATATTCTGCTCGGTGGCCCGCAAATAAAAACTGGTCTTTGCGTTTTTGCGAAAAGAGCCGACACAAATAGTACCTGGACATTGAACAATCACCCGAACGGTAAATTTTATAATGATCCAAAATGGGGGGAAAACGCTAAAATGCCTTTGAAAGATGTTGTACGCGCAAGTACCGCCGCCCCTACTTATTTTATTCCCGAAGTAATCGATGTAGGTAGCAAGCAAAACGCTGCTTTCGTAGATGGAGGGGTAAGTACGGCAAATAATCCAGCCTTATATTTATTAATGGTTGCTACACTAAAAGGGTTTCCTTATCAATGGAAAGGTGGAGAGAATAATATTTTTATTGTTTCATTAGGAACCGGTACTTCTGTTTTTAAGACTACTGTAGGCGATATTACCGACAATTGGATGCTTAGCTGGGCCGCTTCGATACCGGATATGCTGATGCAGGATGCAAGCTGGCTTAACCAAATTGTACTGCAATGGATTTCCCGCAGTGATACACGTAAACAGATAGATCTTCAGATCGGTAAAATGGAAAACGATGTGTTAGGTAATCAACCAATTCTTACCTATAACCGCTATAATGTAGAAATGAGTGTCGAAAATCTGGAAAGATTGGGCTTTAAAGAAGGAAAGGATTATGAAGACCTGGCACATATTATTGAAATGAGTCACGGTGAAAATGTAGAAATACTTTATAAAATCGGGGCGGCCGATGCAAAGAATGATATAAAAGCGGAACATTTCAGGCAGGCATTTGATTTGACACCAGAACTCGTTTCCTAATTTAATAATATGCCAAGAAAACCCCTGTGTTTTGTCTTAATGCCTTTTGGCACTAAAACACTTGCAGATAACCGAACAGTAGACTTTAATTACGCGTATAAACAACTTATCAAGCCGGCAATTGAAGCCGCTGATCTGGAACCGATACGCGCCGATGAAGAAAAGACGGATGGCATAATTCATAAGCCGATGTTTGAGCGATTGATCTTATGCGAATATGCGGTAGCCGATCTCTCGGCTTCCAATGCAAACGTGTTTTATGAATTAGGAGTACGACATGCCATAAAGCCTTTTACTACCACGCTCATTTTTGAAGGTACTAACCGGCTTCCTTTTGATGTAAATCTATTAAGAGGATTGCCTTATTATTTCGATGAAAAGGGATTGCTGAAAGACCTCGAAGCAACAAAAAAACAGCTAACCGATAAATTGCTGACGGCAAAAGAAAATCAGGATAAAGACAGTCCTGTATTTCAATTACTCGAAGGGTTTCCGGAGATCGATCAGTTGACAGCGGACGTGTTTCGCGACCAGGTTGAATATTCCGAAAAAATTAAAGAGGAATTAAGGAAGGCGCGTAATAATAAGAATAAAGAGGAAATAAAAGCGATCGAAAAGGAATTAGGCAATCTCAAAGATCAAGAAGCTGGAATATTAGTGAACCTGTTCTTATCCTACAGAAGCATAGAAGCGTTTGAGGAGATGATTGTTTTGGTGGAAGATAAATTCCCCGAGCACATATGTAATACAGTTATGATTCGGGAACAATACGCTTTCGCGCTTAACCGAAAAAACAAAGGGAGCCAGGAAGCAATTGATGTTTTGAATAAACTGATTGATGAACGAGGAGGTAGCAGTGAAACCTATGGACTTCTGGGAAGAATTTATAAAGATCGTTGGTCATTGATCAATAAACAAGCAGGTAGTGAATTAGAAGCGGAATCAGTTCTCGACCAGGCCATCGAAACCTACAATAAAGGATTCAGCATGGATTGGCGCAATGCGTTTCCAGGCATTAATGCAGTAAGCCTGATGGAAATAAAAAATCCACCAGATGAAAGAAAAAACAACTTGCTGCCAATTGTTAAGTTTGCGGTTGAGCAGAAAATGAAAACCAAAACTCCTGATTATTGGGATTATGCAACCTTACTCGAAATCGCCGTGCTCGAAAAAAATCAAGCGGCTGCCAAGGAAGCGTTGAAAAAATCAATACCGGCCATCCGCGAGCTTTGGGAACCAAAATCCACCATCAACAATCTCCAGCTAATCCGGGAAGCCCGGGAAAAAAGAGGGGAAGACGTGAAATGGCAATTAGTATATGAAGAAGAGTTACTGAAAAAAACCAAATGAGATAGCGATAATGTGAATGGTCAATAGTCAATAGTGAATGAATACCGCATTTGTCAATAGTTTCAAAAATGGAACAACGGTAGTTTAATTAAGCAATAATCCTACCTTTTTAATTAAAGTCCCATCCGAAACCGATGAGGCTTGCAGCTTGAAGCGAGCAGCTAGCAGCTTCTTTAAAATATCCCCCTCATCCATCAGTTTATATTATTTTCGCTCCCAAATCTACGTTCCGTATGCAGCTGGTTATTGAAGCAATTGAGGACATATATAGAAGGTGGAGCAAGAAACAATCTGAAAGGATAGAGTTGCTGCCCCAAGCAGGATCCGACAGACGGTATTTCCGCATTCATACGGGTGGGGAACCTGTTATTGCAACCCATGGAAATAACGTTCCTGAAAACGAAGCCTTTATTTATTTTTCGAGTCATTTCCGGAAACGTGAATTACCCGTGCCGGAGATTTTTGCCGTTTCGGACGATAAAACAATTTACCTGCAACAGGATCTTGGTGATATTTCTCTATTGAACAGGTTGGAAAGCGAAGGATTCACTCAATCAATTTATGATCTTTTTCATTTTAGCTTGAAACAGCTGGCAGGGTTGCAGGTAAGAGGCCACGATCAATTGGATTACTCACGTTGTCTTACCAACCAGGAATTTGGCAAACAGGCAATATTGGCCGATCTGCTTTATTTCAAATATTACTTTCTCGATGCCTTAAGAAAGCCCTACGATAAACAAAAATTACTGGATGACCTGGATGCATTAAGCAGTTATCTCACACATACCGAATATAAATATTTTATGTTCCGCGATTTTCAAAGCCGGAACATTATGATTCAACCCGATAACCAGGTTGGCTTTATCGATTTCCAGGGAGGAATGAAAGGAGCTCCTCAATACGATGTAGCCAGTATGTTATGGCAGGCAAGAGCCAATCTCCCCGATGAATGGAAGGAAGATTTACTGAACGATTATATGGATGCGTTTGAAAACCTTACTGGTCGTCCACTCGATCGAACCATTTTCAAAAGTCAGTACAACGGGTATGTTTTGATACGGTTACTGCAAGTTTTAGGTGCTTATGGATTTCGCGGACTATTTGAAAGGAAGGCTCAGTTTCTAACCAGCATACCACAAGCACTTACCAATTTAAAATGGTTCATTGAAAATCAAAGCATCGGCATCGCTGTTCCCGAGTTCCTGAAAGTATTGGGAATCTGTATCAGTGATGAAATTATTGAACGCTTCACTCCATTAAGAGCCACCGACGAAACGCCTTTAATCATTCGTATTCACAGTTTCAGCTACAAAAAAGGAATTCCTCCCGATGATTCGAAAAACGGAGGAGGCTATGTATTTGATTGCAGGGGCATATTGAATCCGGGACGGTTGGATGAATATAAAACACGTACAGGACGGGATAAAGATGTAAAAGACTTCCTCGAACAGCAAACGCGCATGCCCGAATTTTTAAACAGCGTTTTTGATATTGTAGATATTACTGTTGAAGATTATATTAAACGAGATTTTGAAAACCTTTCGGTGAGTTTTGGCTGTACAGGTGGTCAGCATCGTAGTGTATTTGCGGCAGATGCCCTAGCACGTCATTTGCGTAATAAATTCAATGTAAAAGTTGAAGTGAAACATATAGAACAGGAAGCCAAGAATTGGATCAATCTGCCACCGGCCACCAGTCCCAAAAAATCATCTGGAAAGCCCTGAGAAAAATGTAGCGACACTATGTATTATTTGGTTTTTATACCCCTCTATTTAGTTTCCTTACTTCCTTTCCCTGTTTTGTATTTTTTGGGAGATGCCGTGTATGGGCTATTATATTATATAGTAGGTTATCGCAAAGAAGTGGTGATGGGTAATTTGAAAATTGCGTTCCCCGAAAAATCCGATGCGGAACGGAAAAAAATTGCCAAACAGTTTTATCACAATTTCGTCGACAATTTTATAGAAACCCTCAAATTATTTTCATTAAGCAAAAAAGCATTCGGGAAAAGATGGGAATCCGATTTATCGGGTTTCGAAGCAGCCTATAAAACCGGAAAGAGCATACATGTTATTTCGATGCATAATTTCAATTGGGAATTTGCAAACTGGGGTATTCCCAAAGAATTCAAATATCCCTTTGTTGTCATTTACATGCCAATCAGCAATAAAGCTTTTGATAAGATCATGAAGAATATGAGAAGCAAGTTTGGCAGCATTCTGATTCCCGCTACTAATTTTAAGCGGACTTCTTTTCAAATTAACAAGCAACTACATGGAATGGCTAATGTGGGCGACCAGGCACCGGGGAATCCAGCTAAAGCTTATTGGCTGAATTTTTTCGGAAGACCTACGGCATTTGTAACAGGGCCTGAAAAAGGAGCGCGAATAAATGATGTGGCGGTTGTCTTCTGTACTTACTTTAAAACTCGTCGTGGCCATTATCGTTTGGAAACTGAATTCATTACAGCCGATCCGCGTAGTTTACCCGAAGGGGAACTTACCCGCAAATATGCAAAGTATATAGAAGATCGTTTACGGGAAAGGCCCGACAATTACCTCTGGAGTCATCGTCGATGGAAACACGACTATAAAGAAGAATATGGAAAATTACTTTAAGCCTTCTTTCTTTTCTTCAATTGCAGGTAATCGAAAAAGTAGATCACTTTTAAGGAGATATTATTATTCTGACTGGATTCAATCGTTTTACCGAAATTTTCAAAATAGTTATCGTCCACATAATTATTGTAAGCATAAACCGCGTCTTTCCATACGATATTTATAAAACTACCCGGGGCGAATTGCCAGGTATAAACCATATCGATATTAAAGTAGTTTACATTTCGGTCGGCATTTTGTGAAAAACTTGGGTCAGCAATAAGCTTCCCACTCGATTTTTCAAGGTTATAATAAGAATCATTCTTAACACTACTCAGGTAATGTCTTCCCCGAAACGTAATTCCCATTTTATTTGTGAAACTGTATTTAAGACTAAGAATATTTTCCACCGTTTTTACCCGACGCTTCCCGAAGACGGTACTATATGCATCGGACCATGCATAGCCTACACTATTAAACTGTGGCTGCAAGCCCAATTGATAATTAACCGAGAATTTCTGGTTGAACCGGTAGTTCTGAATCAATATGAAATCAACTGAATTATATTCATAGAAATTAAAGAAATGACGAGCGAAAACCTGGGTTATAAAAGAATAACGCTTTGCTGAATTACTTTCGAACCAGAAGGCTAAGGCAGAACTCATACCCCGGCGAAAATAATATCCTTCCTTACGCGGCTCGTAAAAATCATTCTCTTGCGGATTATAGTTGAACGACATCCCAATATAATTAAGCTTCTTTGTCTGCACATTCGCGTTTACATTAATATTCGCCCGCTGAAATTTTGGCTCCAGGTCGCCGATATGAGAATAAAGATGACTTATATATACATTAAAATTCAGGAAAATCCGGTTATACCAACCCTTTGGCTCCATCCATTTATATCCTAACCATGTACCATGATCAACAAAGTTATTATTGGTAAAATAGCCAAGATCATTATGGGAGTATTTGGTATCGGTTAATTCCTGCCATACATTAAAATTAAAGCGACCGCTAGTTTTGCCCATGTATATGCGGTGATTATACCCGCTTCTTGTATCTCCATTTGGTTCGTAATTAAATAATTGACTGCTGGCTACCTTGCCACCAATATTCCACATATTCTTTTTATCGTTGAAATCGAAGAGAGCCGCGGTTACATTCGCATCGTAATCGTGTCCGCTACGCATCACATTGGTATTGACCAATGAAATACTCGAGTTGTGTTTGAATGTTTGATCGAGCACAATTATATTATAATTCGTGAGCGGGTCTGTTTCCACTTTCCGCTGATCTTTACTACCCGTATTCTCGATAACTGCATATTGAGGTTTGGTAACCGCATTCAGAAAACCGATTCCAAGTCCATGCTGAGTACGTCCTGAAATTTTAGAGGCATTGATCAATTTAGATTCGGTTGGGTTTTTGATCACTTGCTCATCAGTTGCTACATTATCATACACATCATAAAGATGAATGGGGGTGCCCCCAATACGCCTTGAATAAAATAAATTGCCCTTACTGAAAAGCTCGGTTCCTTCTGTAAAAAAAGATCGGTTCTCATTAAAGCGAACTTCAAATGGTGTTAAGTTCAATACCAGGTTATCACTTTGTACCTGTCCAAAATCGGGGATCAGCGTTGCATCGAGTGTAAAAGCCTGATTGATGCCATACTTGACATCGAGGCCGCCGTTAATCTGCGTAGTAAGATTCTTTTGTCCAACCTGATTAGCTGGAAAATGATTGGCATACAAGGATAAATAAGGAGAAAACTGCAGTCGCAGGGGCGGTCTGATATTGGTAATTCCTGCCCAAAGCCCTTCCTGGGTAAGAAAGCCATTTACATTTGGGTCGATGGGGTTCCAGGTATATTGTTGTTCAGATTTACGTCGGCGGCGGGTGATATTCAAGCCCCAGTTTTGTACATCTTTCTTGGCAAAGCGGATGGCAGAATAGGGAATAAACATTTCAAAACTCCATCCATCGTTGTGAACCACTGCGCCACTTTGCCAAACTGCATTCCAGCTAAAGTCTTCCCCTCCATTATCTCCGGAAGGTGATGCTTTAGCATCCCACTGTTCATTAACAGGGGTAACGAAGTATTCAAACCCGTTAAGCTTATCGTAGTATGTATCAAAAATAATCCCCACATAATCGTTGGTGCCAAAACCGTCACGTCCTTTTAATTCCATTGCAATGCTGTCCCTGGTACGCTCATAACAATAGCCACCAAAGTAAATGCCTTCATCATCATACATCAGGTAAGTAACTGTGCGGTTAGAATATTCCTCTTTTCGACCAATTACTGGTCTGAATTCAATAAGATCCGTCATTATTGCGGCATCTTTCCAGGCAGAGTCATTTATCAATCCATCTATCTTAACTCTCTGAGTAGTACGATTAGCTTGTAATTGCCTCGGTGGGGGTGATTGGGCGAAACCATTTATAATAAAAAAAGTAATTATGATAAATATGGCTATAGTTCTGGCTAACATGGGTCATTGCTGGTTTCACGGTTAAGCATGTTCAATAGACACAACTATATGAACGAATTCTGAGGCCAAAAATAGATCGGTATCCACCGGATAAAATTTCTATTATCTGAAATGTAGTATTGGCTTGACAAAAGGTAAATTATACGAGTCATTAACATTTTATCGGGAATACTTATATCAAAAAGACAAGGTTTTTATTTTGATGTTGCATTAAAAGAAAAAACCCTCCAAGATGGAGGGTGCTACTGATAAATTATTAGTGAGAGAATGCCTTACCACACCAATGAGACTTACAGAAAAAAATTGTTTGAGCTAAAATATCGGAATATAAAAAGTAGATTTTCCCGCGCTTAATGTGCCTGAACCCAAAATGACATAAGACCCATTCGGAGCTGTAACCTTAGCATACCACTCAACTTTCTTTTGGTTACCTGGATTATGTACAACTATTCCCGGCAAGTTCGAATTACCCGGTCCGTTTGGATAAAACGCACTGACGGTTCCAACTTCCTGCGTACCAATAAAGAGTTTGATTGGATATGTATTAATTGAGTAAGCAACACCCCCAACGGTATAAGCGGGATAACGAGAAAAAAATACCACTTTTTCGAACTGGCAGCAGCCGCAGTCCTTTTCCGCTGCCACGTCGTAATTGGTGGCGCTGTAGTCCATGCAGCCAACGGGCTTTTTACACATTTCAAAGGAAGATAGAGTAGTAAACAAAGCGACAAAAATGAATAAACGTTTCATAAAAGAATAGTTGTGTTATTTAAAAATCAGGGGCGCCTACAATCAGGCTCGAAAACAACACAAATATGAATCGGAAAAATATTCCACCGGGGCGTCGTTTAACCCTGAATTTGACCGTGGTTTTCACGGTATTGGAAAATGAAATAACCTTTTCGGTTAGAGCTGATTGAAAAATGACAAGATGATGATAGCTTTAAGAAAATATTTTTAACCTCACAATTCCTTTTTTTATGAGAAAGTTTTTTTATCCTTTGTGTCTAATGTCAGCACTGGGTTTCTTATTTACAGCCTGTAATAATAATAAGGATTCCAAAACCACCGATACAGCCAACGCAGAAAATCAAGACGAAAGTTCATTTCTAAGGGGTTTAACGGCTGAGGAGAAAAAATTATTATATGATCTTGCGACCCAGATGAGAGATACAAAAAGAAAAGATACTTCAGAGTTAAAAAATTCAACAGCGTTCTATTTTTTTAAGACAGTGCTACGACCTAAGGATTTTGGCCAAATAGAAGAATATTACGCTCAGCAATTAGGTGCGCAATTCAATAGAAAAAAGGTACTGGTTGAACGAGGCTCCAGAAGATTGATGAGAATGGACCCTGCCGGTGAACGGGATACTCGTTCGGTTTGGATTCCAACTAGAGAATTTTATAGTTTTGTTGCAGATCTTATTCGTTATGAAGCAGATCATGAAAATGTAGTTACTGGTATTGAAATGGCATTTGGTTCTTATCGTTATGACAAGACATTGGATGACGCGAAAGAAGGAAATGGACGACGTATTAATGGCGATTCATTATCTGGAAGAACAACTTTATATTTTTTGGGTACTTACGATACCACAAAACAACAAACGCATTATAATGTTCTAAATCATAAAAAGATTCCAAATAAAATTACTGCTTTTGGACTTAAGTCGTCAGAGGGAGAGTACTTTAACCATGGCACACTTTGCCCAGATTCTTGCTCAACAAACCAATAATAATGAATTTCATATCGACAATGCCTGCATTTTTTTGGTTTGAATTCGGCTCATTAATTGCAGGCATTTTTTTCTTTAATCGATTAAAAGGTTCATACCTGGTATGGTTGATTCCTTTTTTATTGTTTATAACATTAAC
>Ga0190271_10002847_pt1 | contig 10670 bp, 7 predicted proteins | sample Popmic356T_FD_133747 | JGI IMG/M metagenome (GOLD analysis project Ga0190271, IMG submission 133747) | Populus adjacent soil microbial communities from riparian zone of Weber River, Utah, USA - 356 T | ecosystem: Environmental > Terrestrial > Soil > Riparian zone | place: USA: Utah | collected...
ACGCGGTCGAACTCTGCTTCCTCCTCGCGGATCGCACTGATGAAGCGGCGAACATGGTCGACAACGACGCTCGTGTCGCCCATGAAGGGTGCGTGTTCATCGCCCGGGAGTTCGACGACTTTCGCGCCGGCGATCCTCTCGCCGATGTAATGAGCCTGTTCGACAGGCTCCGACGTATCCGCGACCCGGTGCATGACGAGGGTGGGGACGCGGATCGTCGGGAGAACTGCCCGGATGTCGGTCTCATGGTTCATCTCCTCGATCGCCATCGCCGCTCCAGGGCTGGCCGACAGCCGCGCGTATCGGGCCCACGCCCGGACTCGCTCCGGGTCGGATTGCATGCGCGACGACACCAGGGCACTGTCCGTTCTCCAGAACTCTTCCGTGCCCCACTTGTTCTCGAGGAGCGACCAAAACGCCTCGAAGTGCTCGTCCGTCCAACCCCATGGGTAATCCGGTGACACGCCGTACTTCGCCCAGAGGCCAAATGTCACGAGCGCGGTAGTCCTTTCCGGGTAGGACGCTGCGAACATCGCGCATCGGCCACCGCCGTCCTCCCAGCCGAAGAGCACGGCCCGTTCGCTCTCGGCAGCGTCCATGACGGCACGGATGTCGTCCAGGCCCGCCTCCAACGCCAGAGCACCGCTCGCGGACGGCCTGTCCGAGAGCCCGGAGCCTCGTGGGTCAAAGACGATCAGCCGAGCGAAAGTGGCGAGCTCGCGGAGGAAGTCGCCGAGATCGGGCATCTCCCATAGGTATTCGAGGTTCGAGAACCAACCCGGCGCGTAGACAAGATCGAGCGGACCGTCTCCAACGACCTCGTAAGCGATGTGGAGCTCATCCACCGTCTTCGCGTAACGGATGGACCGGCTCGACACGGAACGATCCTAACCTCGTCTCTCGTACGTCCATAGGCCCGCGCTCAGGTGAGGCATCGGCTCGAGCGACATTCCCGCACACTCGCCCATGGGAGTAACCGCTGCCGTGAGAAATCGTCGGCTCCGAATCCTGAAAAATTGATGCATGCAGGCTGCGGGTTGCTCAATCAGGGTCGTTCAATTGCGGCGCTCCAATAGACGGCGTCTACGTTTGCCGCGCGAAGCCCGCGATTTGCCAGACGACCGGTTGGTGAGCGTACGCGAGGCGGAGTCCGCGCTCCTCGAGGACACCGAACATCGCGCTCGGTGGGTGGACGAACGCACGGAACTCTTTCCCGCGCAGCTTGAAGGCGAGGTTCTGTAGACCGATCAGAAGTCGCGAGATGGCGTTGCGAGGTGGATAGCTGAACACCAGGAGACGCTTCGCATGGTCGGCCGCTGCGCCGAGAAGCCGTTCGTAGTCCGGGTAGCAGCAAACGACTCTGTTGAGCACAACCACGTCGGCCGACGCGATTCCGCTGGGATCTGCGGCGATGTCGTGGATGCGTCGATCTACGCTTCCCTCGGCTCCCGCTTCGTGGAGGAGCTGCGCCGCCTCGTTCTCGTACGCAGCCGAGAGCTCGAGGTTGAGCGTGCGGGCAGCCCCCAGCTTCAGGAGCTCGATCTGAACCTCCCCGACTCCCCCACCGATCTCGAGGACGGTCGCCTCCTCGATGCCTTCCCGCTCGAGAAAGGTGATCAGCCGCCGGGCGGTCTTGTCGAGTCCGTGCTCTCGGTAACGCTTCGCGGCTCGATGCGCCATTCGTTGCGTGAAGAAGCCATCACAACCGCGTGGATCGCAGCAACCCGTCATTCCGGCAGCCTAAGTGAGCGCCGGAGCTCTGGGTCACCTCCAATCCTGAAACTTGATCTATGCAGGCTGCGGGTTTGCGCCCGCAAATCACCCCTACCCCCTCTGCGGTAGCAGCAGAGTTTGCTGTTGGCAAGTGGCCGGTGAACGGCTGTTTCCGGAGCCCGTGTTGCCCGGTCTGTTGCCCTCCGGGCTGGTCGGCTCAGCTCTCAAAACGCCAAAGCCCCGCGCTAGCAGGGCTTTCCTCGATGGGCCGGGTTGGGATCGAACCAGCGACCTTGGGATTAAAAGTCTTGACCGGACGCCTGCTGGTCGATGCAGCGAGCTCCAAGTGCCTGCAGCTGCCGGCTTTCGGCGCCGCAGCTTGATGCAACAGAGTGCGTCGTGCGGAGACACGCCGGTACTCCGCTCAGTACTCCGCCCGGCATGAGACGCCGCCCGCCGGGCATCGAGTACGCGCTCAGGCGTCGGAAAAGGATAGGAGGCGCCGGACGACGTCTGCAGCGTCCTGCGTGATCGCGTCGCCGTGGCCGACTCCGACGACGCGTGCATCGAGCGCGGCCATCCGCCGAAGCGAGTCGGCGTGCTGCTCGTGATTAAGCGTGAACGGCTTCCAACCAGGGCAGAGCTCGGGCCAGGTGGCGATCGCGTCCCCCGCGAGCAGCACGCCGCGCTCGGGCCAGAAGAACGCGAGATGACCGGGCGAGTGGCCGGGAGCGTGCAGCACCTGTAGCGGGCCGGCCGCATCGTCGTTCCCGATCGCGTCGTCGACGGGGCACGCAACGTGCTTCGGGCGGCCAAGTGCGAGTCCTAGCTGGAAGGGAAGGAGACGGAGCGATTGCGTTGGCCGCAGGGTGACGGGCTGCGCGCGGCGCTCGCCTGCAACGATGTCGGCCTCGAATTCATGGGCGAGGACTGTTGCCCCCGTCGTGCGCTTGAGCGCAGCAACACCCCCTAGATGCGAGCGGTGCGCGTGCGTGAGCACGATCCGCTCGAGGTTGCGCGGGCTTCGGCCGAGCTGGCGGAGCGCGGCGAGGACACCGCGTGCGTCTTCCTCGAAGAGCGTGTCGACAAGCGTCAGCTCGCCGTGATCGAGGAGGAACGCCCGTACGTGGCCGCCCTTCTTGCCGCCCAGAGCGTAGACACCGGGCGCCGCCTCGATCACTTCGCGACCGGCCTCCAGGGTGCGAACGGGTTCGCGACGCCCCGCAGAGCGGGCTCGAGCTCCGGAAAGTGGCGCAGGAGGACCCCGCTCATGCTCGTCTCGTTCACCCAGTCGAGGCCCTCGCGCGTGTAGACCCTCGGCGTGAAGTCGCGCGTGAGGAAGCGGTCGCTCTTGATCCGACGAGAAGCCATCAGGACGAAGACCCGGAAGGCCGTGTCGCTGAAACCAAAACCCTTGGGCAGCTGCTCTGCATAGAGGCCGATCATCAAGTCGAGCCGCTCGATGTCACCGTAGACCCGCCGCAACTCATCGGCGTGCTTCGGGTTGAGCTCCTCGAACGAGCCTGCCGGCTTCAGGTGAAAGAGGCGCCGGAAGTCGTTGTAGCGCGGAACGCCGCGCTCGCGGATGCGGAGGACGTCGGTGGCCGCGAGGTCAATCGTCGTTCCGTCAGGTCGCTCCAGGCTCTGGAGAAAGCGTGGGTAGTTGTGGAGGGTGATCGCGCCCGGATGTGCGCGCCCGAACGAGTAGAGGGAACTCGCCATCCCGAGCTCTTCGAGCCTGGCCCGCGTGCCGAGGACGCCGATCTCCGGGAAGGTCCGCTCCTGGAGCACGGCGTCGTCCTCGTGCGACCGGAAGACGTAGTCGTCGGGAAGAAGCGGGTGCATGCGATAGACGGCGACGAACTCCTCGGTCAGCGAGTAGGGAACGCCGTGGTGGTCCGTAGGCGAGCCCGGGATGCCGCTCAGCACGTCGCTTCTGCCGACACGGCCGACGCGGTTCTTCAAGCCCTCGCCGAGCACGCCCCACCAGTTCGCGCGCATCGCCCACGCCGTCGTCGGGTGGGCGATGATCCCTGGCGTCCACTCGACCGTGTGGATCTTCGCCATGAGGGCCGCGTTGACGAGGCGCGCGGTGTCGAAGAGCCGGTCGTCGGGCCAGGTCGGATGCGTGGCGCGAAGCCGATCGCAGATCGCGTTGTGCTCGAGCGTGAAGAGCGTGTGCAGGACGGCGAGGCCGAGCCAGAAGTTGGCCGCGACGCCGGCGAGATCCACGTGCTGCTCGAGATCCCTCGGGAGCAGCCCATCCGCGTCGAGGCGGAGTTTGCCGTCCTCGTGCGCACGCAGCGTCGCGGCAAGGCCCGCCTCGCTGCCGTAGATCTGCGAGCCGTCCCACCAATGGCTGTCAGCGGTGACGAACGTCGGAGGGGTGTCGCCGGTATGGGTGGGATCGCGGCGCGTGCGCGGGATTCGCATCGGCCGCTCGGACCATGGGTCGTCGTCTTCGAGAGCCACCTGCCACGGAGCGTGCTCCTCGTTCTTGCCATGGCTGAACCAGTCGTGGACCTCGAACTGGAGCCAGGCGCCGGCGAGAACGTTCAGAGTCGTCGCCGGGATGAAGCGCTCGCGTGTCAGCAGCTCGCGGCTGACGACGCGGGGGCTCGGCGTGAGAATCGCCGGCTCCGCCTCGGGCCATGTCTTGGCCAGAGGGACATTGCGCCCGAAGCGGGCGCCAGTGGCGCCCATCGCTGGATCGGAGAGGTCGTTGTAACTGCCATCCAACGTCCGGGCTGTGAGATGGGCTTCGCCGCCCGCCGGATCGGCGGCAAGCGGTAGGCCCGTACCGGTGCCGTAGAGGTTGCGCTCCCGCAGGCGCTGCCGGATGCCGATCAACGCGAGGACACCGACCGGCCGCGGAAGGTGATCCCAGCCGAAGCGTCGATCCAGGCGATACGACATCCTGGAGAGGAGGCCCATCAGGCGCTAGTCCGCTGGCAGGCTCTGGTCGCCCATGGTCTCGAGCTCAGTCGCGCCCGTCCAAGCCTGCTGGCCGAAGTCTCGGGGTCCCGCGCGAGTCTGTTCGAGGCCGAAGGAGACGTTGTCGTCGAAGAGCATGACGAAGGCCTGGAATCCAAATGCGATCGGCTCCTCGCCAGTGAACGTGATCTTCGACGAGTCACCCGAACCCGCCGACACCTTGGCTCCCCCTTCTACGAGACCCTGGATCTGAGGGACGTCAAGCTCGATCGCAACGCCGCTCTCGCGTTGGGCGACGATGGAGAGCGTCGCCGTCCGCAGCACGGCGGTCACGGCGGCGAGCTTCTCCTGGTTGAGCCAGTCTGTCGCCTGGCGTGACGTCGTAATCTGCGCCTGCTCAAGCCAGGTCTGTAACTCGAGCACGGCGAGTGAGTCCTGCGTGACGTCCTCGTACGTTACGGCCAGCGTCTTCGCGTTCTTCGCTTCGAGGCCCGCTCCGAGCTTGCCGGCACCGGCACCGAAGAGGGCGCCCAGGATCTTGAGGCCGAGGCCCGCCTCGACCTTCTTCTCGAAGGAGCGTGCGATCGAACCCGTGGGCTCCCCGCTGGTCGTCGCGGGCAGCTGAGGAGTCGACGAGAAGAGCATAGGGAGGCTCCCGACTTTCTGATCGAAATTGCCGTTGCTACGGAAGACCACGTCTGCGGGGGCGAAATCGCGACGAGGAAGCTCGACGGCGGTGAACCGGTACTCCTTGAGCCAGTTGTCGGCCACGCTACGTGAACACCTGCCGATTCTTTCTTTCATCCGGGCCCTCGAGCTGTGGATGCTGGTCGTAGCCGGCGTCGTCGAGCATCGTCTGGAGGCGCCCCGCGAGCTCCGCGTACGTGATCGTCGACCCCGCGTCCCGAATGGCCTTGAGTGCGTGATAACTCATTGCGCCGTGGTATGTGCCTTCGATCTTCGCGTCCCATGAGACCTCGTCGTCGCGGCAGCCCGATAGCAGCACGTGGTTCATGCCGGACTCCGGAAACACGATTCGGGTCCTCGGCGCCGCACGCCTGGGGTCGGCAAGAATCGGCCCGCTGCGCGCGAGCTTCGGAATCAGCGCCGGGTTGAGAAACCGAATCCGGAGGTCGTCGGCCGTGTGGTACTTGGATGGAAGCAGATCGTTCACCGGGGCGCGGGTATTCGAGCCCGAGTGGCACGAGTCGGAGATCACGGTCATGGAGACCTCTGCCGGCAGAGCGTCCAGGATTCCGCGGAGGTCGTCGTCGCTGAGAACCTCCTCGCGCGTGTCGTATGGGCAGATCACCTCGTCGTACGTCTCCTCGTCGCCGCTCGTGTCCGGGATGTACGAGCCGTGCGAGGAGTTGGTGAAGACCAGGACGTCGCCCGAGCTCGACCCCTCGATCAAACCTGTCAAGCCGTCGATCATGGCCCGCCGCGTGGCGTCGGAGTCCGTGATCACGGTGACGTTCGAGTCCGGAAACTCGAACTCCTCGACCAGCAGGGCACGCCACGCTTCGGCGTCGTTGACGCACCCCATGAGGTCGTTGCCCGGGATCGGGTAGTCGTTGATCCCAACGCAGACTGCGCGTTTGGCCATGGTCATCCTCCTGCGGGCGAGACGGCACCTCGATCATCCCGCGGATGGTCGGTTTCGTCAAACCCTCGAACGAGGGCCAAGCGCCCGCTCAGACCCACCACATGGAGTCGTGCCGCGCCCGGCGAACGCGTCGATCGACCTTGCGAAGCGACGTATCGGACGGGATGAGCAGGCCGCGGCCCGAGAGTCCGACGGTCCGATCGAGGTTGCGCAGGTACTCGCCGCTCAGCTCCTCATCATGGCGAAGCGCCCAGAGGGCCTGGCCGTTCACCCAGGCGGCGGCCCGTGCCGTCCGGACGTTCCACATGGCGAGGATGCTGTCGAGACGGTGGAAACGGTGCAGCAGGTGGTCGAGGGCATTGAGCCAGCCCGTCAGGTATCTGCGCTTCACGCGTCGCTCCACGCGGGCCAACACGTCGTTCACGCGCTCAAAGTCCGAGTGCTGCGGCGAGCCGAGAGCGGGCTCAGTCCGGCTCTCTGTCCACGTCGTGACGAGTGCGACCGGCAGGTCGCGGTTGATGTGAGCATTCATGCCCGCCAGCGCGAACTGGAGCGGAGCGACGCCACGGCTGGAGCGACACTCGAAGAGGGGTGCCCACGCCCTCGGTGTGTCGCGCGGGTTGCGCTCATGCGCTGCGAGGGCGTTGAAGAAGAGATCCGCGAAAACCACGTCGAGCCTGTGCAGGAAGCCCGGATCGGCGAAGGTCGCGGTCTCGAGCTCTCCCACTACGGCCCTGGTCACGTCCAGGTAGAGGAGCGTGAAGCAGGCGACGCCATCCGTCTCCGGAAGCGGCTCGAGGATCGACTCCATCCGGGCAATCACGCCCGCGACGGAGTCCGGCTCGCCTATGTCTCGCACGTCCTGCGGTACGACAGGCCGGGGACGAGCTCTTCCCATTCGGCCTCGCTGAAGTCGCGGACGACCAGTCCGCAGACCTGTGACTCCAGGTCGACCAAATCGCGCCAGAGGATGCCTTCCCACAGTCGAACTGTCGTATCGTCGCCGCCGGAGGCGATCGTGCGCCCGTCGGGCGTGAAGGCGACGCCGAAGACCGCGCCGACGTGACCTCGCAGCGGTTGACCGAGTGCTCGGCGACCCGCAACGTCCCACAAACGTAGAAAGCCGTCCGAGCCAGCAGAGGCGAGCGTGCCTCCGTCGGGGCCGAACGCGAGGTCTTCGACGTTTCGGGGGCCATGCGCTCGGAGTGGCTCGCCGAGCTGCTCCCGAGTCGGCACGTCCCACAGCCGTACCGCTCCGCCGACGCTACCCGAGGCGAGCGTATCCCCATTCGGTGCGAAAGCGACCGCTTGGACGATTTCTCCCTCGGCGAGCGGAAGCTCGCCGTCAGGTGCGTGCTCGGCGACGTTCCAGAGTCGGAGAGCTCCGTCGGAGCCGCCGGAGACAAGGGTTTGGCCGTCCGAGCTGAAGGCGATGTCGAGGACTTCCGCTTCGTGGCCGGCGAGCGGCTCGCCGATCTGCTCCTTCGTCGCGACGTTCCAGAGACGGATCGACCCGTCCGAGCTCGCGGACGCCAAGACGTCGGCGTCGGGGCCGAAGGCGATGCTCGCGACCGCGTCGTCGTGGCCTGTCAGCTGCCCGGCCTGCCTGGTCCCCGGAACGTCCCACAGCCAGATCGAGCCGCTGACGTCACCGGCCGCGAGGAGCCCCCCGTCCGGGCTGAAGGCGACGCTCTCGATCGAGTCGGTGCGGCCTTGGGCGACCTCTCGCAGCGATGTCCGCTTCTCAAGATCCCACAGCCTGACCGCGCGGTCAAAGCCGCCGGAGGCGAGGGTGCCGCCGCCGGGATCAGCCGAGACCGTCGTCACGCGGTCCGTGTGGGTGCCGAGGACCTCGCCGAGAGGGCTCGCCGCGCCGGCGACCCAGAGCCGGACCGTTCCGTCGTAGCCCGCCGACGCGAGCGTTCCGTCCCGGGCGTATGCGACGGCGATGACAGCGCGCGAGTGCCCGCGCAGGGGCTCCGCGGAGACCTTGCGCGTGCGCACGTTCCACGACCTCACAGTGCCGTCGTAGCCGGCTGCGGCCAGCGTCCGGCCGTCGGGGCTGAAGGCGACGCTCCAGACCTGGCCCGCCCCGGGACGCAGAGGCTCTCCGAGCGGCTGACGCGTTTGCGTGTTCCAGAGGCGGACCGCACCGTCGAGATCGGACGATGCGAGCGTGCGGCCGTCCGCGCTGAATGCAACGCTTGCCACGGTGCCTGCGTGACCCTCGAGCACGCGCTTACGCCGCTCGGCTGTTCGCAGATCCCAGAGAAGCACGGTCCGGTCGCCGCTCCCGGATGCGAGGGACTTTCCGTCCGGGCTGAAGCCGACGCTCCAGACCGAGCTCTGATGACCGCGAAGCGGCGGGCCGACCGCCTTGCGGGCTTGCACGTCCCACAGCCGCACCGTGTCGTCGGAGCCGCCGAAGGCGATCGTCCGGCCGTCCGGGCTGAACGCGACGCTCCTCACCGCTCCGACACCCGCATCGATCGGCGCGCCGAGCGGGCTCCCGTCCTCGACCTTCCACAGGCGCACGGTTCCGTCGAAGCTCGAGGATGCAAGGGTCTCGCCATCGGGGCTGAACGCGAGACCCCATACCTCGTTCGCGTGGCCGACGAGAGGGTCGCCTACCGCCTTCCCGGCTCTTGTGTCCCAGAGCCGCACCGTGCCGTCGAAGTCGGCGGAAGCGAGGGTACCGCCGTTCGGGCTGTACGCGATCGTTCGAACTCCATCCGCGCCGCCACGCAGGATCGTCGTCGCTCCAGAGCGGCGGGCAGCCTGTAGCGCTTCGACCATCGCGCTCGAGGCCTCTGCGGTCGGGCTCTCCCGAAGCGCTTCGAGCGCGAGGAGGAGCGACTGCTCGACGTGGTCCTCGACCTGTGCCCGTGCCCCCGAGGCAAGGGCGAGCGAACTGGCGGATCGCGTGGCCTCCTGCGCCTCGCTTCGCTGCACCAGCGCCCAGATGCCGAGCGCTGCAAAGACTGCGACCAGAGTCATGAGCACGCCGCCGATTCGCAGGTAGCGACGCACCGTCGCGCGGCGTCGCTTTTCCTGCTCGTACTCGCGGCGCCACTCGAGGATCGGCTCGGCGAGGACGTCATGGAAGAGCTCGTAGCGTGGATCGCCGCCGGTGTGCGGCGGCGGAACGCGCCGCAGGATCCGACCCGCCTCGCCTCGACACAGCTTGTCGAGGACCGCGGACGCCTCCGGCGCGGGAAGGCCCGTCCACTCCGACAGATCCGTGACCTGATGGGCGATCTTCGTCCTCGATCGCGTGACGAGGAAGCGGAAGAGGTCGGCGGCGACCGCCTGCTCCTCCGGTGTGAGTGTGCCGAGTGCCTCGAGCAGATGGTTCTCGACGATTTGCTGCGGGCCGCCGAGCGCAGCCAGCCCAGCGAGTGTCAGCGAGTGCGACCCCGCGTCGGCAGTCGCCCGCCACAGGCGCTCCATGACGAGCTGGAGAAATGGTGCCTCGACCTGCTGCCCGTCTCCGACGACCTCCGCGTCGCGGCTGCTCCGCACGAGGGCGAGCCTGCCGATGGTCGCCGCATCGACGACTGCGTCGACGAGGCCGGGCTCGAGCTCGAACGGAGGCTCGCCGGGCAACCGGCGGTTCCACACCTCAACCGGCCCCTCGATCGCGCGGCGCGCCGCCGCACGATCGAGATGAGGGACCCGGACGTAGTTGGCGAACAGGCGCGGAATCGCACCCTTGAAGCGGTCGAGCTTCGCGAGGCCGTCCTCCCTGATCGACAGGAGGATGTGCACGTGAAGGTCGGGGTCGTTGACGATCGTCGGGAGCTCGCCCGCAAAGGTGCCGGGGCCGTCCTCCTCCGGGTGATAGAGAAAGTAGTCCTCGAACTGGTCCAGGATCACGAGGAGCGTGCGGACGCGCTCGGTCAACGAGCTCAGCGATTCGGTGACAGAGTTCCCCGGATCGAGGACCAGCTCGCCGCCCTCGAGGCCCTCGGCGGCCGAGGCTCTGATCGTCTCCATGAGGGCGTGCAACGGATCGTCGCGCCACGCGGAGAACACGCAGACCGCGAACGGTGCGCGCTCCTCCGGAGCGGTCCGCGTTTCGCGGAGCTCCTCGCGGAGGTCGCGCATGACGCCTGCTCGTAGAAGCGACGTCTTCCCGACTCCGCTCGCACCGTAGACGAGCGTCAAGCGCGCGGCCCTGAGGTTCCCGGCGACGATTCGCGTCTCGCGGTCGCGACCGAAGAAGAACGCAGCGTCGCCTTCGCCGTACGGGACGAGCCCGACGAACGGCGTCTCGGGTGTCGCGTCGGCAGCCCTGGAGTCGTCGCTCATGGCGGCGATCCGGTCGCGAAGACCTCCTCTTCCAGCCGACCGATGTACTCGTCGAGCGGCACGTACAGGAGGTCCACGTCACCGCGGTCTCGCCAGAGGGCCTCCT
>Ga0190271_10002848_pt1 | contig 10665 bp, 10 predicted proteins | sample Popmic356T_FD_133747 | JGI IMG/M metagenome (GOLD analysis project Ga0190271, IMG submission 133747) | Populus adjacent soil microbial communities from riparian zone of Weber River, Utah, USA - 356 T | ecosystem: Environmental > Terrestrial > Soil > Riparian zone | place: USA: Utah | collected...
GATCGACGTGTCGGCGCGCGAGCTCGGCCGCCGCACCTGGCCGGCGATCCCGCTGACGAGCTGGCTCGGCAAGTCGTTCGACACCTTCGCGCCGATCGGCCCATGCATCGCCACCGTCGACGAGATCAAGGATCCCAACGACCTGATCGTGCGGTTCTGGGACGACGGCGTGCTGCGCCACAACTACAACACCGACGATATGGAGCACCGCGTGCCGGAGCTGGTGGAATGGGCCACCACGGTGATGACCATGAACTCCGGCGACCTGATCGCCTGCGGCACCAATCACGAGGGCCTCGGCTTTCTTCAGGACGGCGAGACGGTGGACATCGAAATCCAGAACATCGGCAAGATGACGCTGAACGTCCGCGATCCGCTCAAGCGCACCTGGGAGAAGGGCGTCTACATGGGTGTCGACTCGACCAACCCGGACGCGGTGAAGCGCCACCGCCCGCAGGGCGGCCCGACCGCGACCGGCGCGATCTAGCATGAGCAAGATTTCGCTGACGCTGGCGATCAGCCACTACGATCACGTCACCGAGCTGATGAACGGCCGCGTGCCGGTGGAGGGCGTCGATCTGACGCCGCTCAATCTTCAGATCGAGGAAATCTTCTACCGCATGTTCAACCACCGCGACTTCGATGCGTCCGAAGTCTCGATGGGCAAGTTCTCCTCGCTCGCCTCGCAGGGCAATTCGCCATTCGTCGGCATTCCGGTGTTCCCATCGCGGGTGTGCCGGCATTCCTCAATCTACATTCGCAAGGACGGCAGCGTGAAGCAGCCGTCCGACCTCAAGGGCAAGCGGGTCGGCATTCCGGAATGGGCGCAGACCGCGTCGGTCTATTCGCGCGGGCTGCTGCAGCACCAGTACGGCGTCGATCTGAAATCGATCGAATGGGTGCAGGCCGGCGTCGATCAGCCGGGCCGGCTGGAGAAGGTGAAGCTCACTCTGCCGGCCGGGCTCAAATATTCGTCCGCGGTCGACAAGAGCTTGAGCGGGATGCTGGTGTCGGGTGAGATCGATGCCGCGCTGTCGGCGCATCCGCCGGCGTGCTTCGAGGAGGGCCATCCCAACGTCGCGCTGATGTTCCCGGACTATCTCGAGATCGAGCAGAAGTACGTCAAGGACACCGGCATCTTCCCGATCATGCATGCGGTGGCGATCAAGCGCGAGATCGTCGAGAAGCATCCCTGGATCGCGGCCAATTTGTTTGCCGCGTTCGAAGAAGCGAAGCGGCGGAGCATCAAGCGCGCGTTGAACAACACGTCATCGGCGCTGCCGATCCCGTGGGGTTACGAATACGCGCGGCGCATGCAGGAGATCGTCGGCGAGGAGCTCTTGCCGTACGGCATCGACGCCAACCGCAAGACGCTGGATGCGTTCCTGCAGTACGGCTTCGAGCAGGGCGTGCTGCACAAGCGGATGCAGCCGGAGGACTTGTTTCCGCCTCAGGTGCACCGCAGCTTCAAAGTGTAGAAAGTTAGCCCAGCGCCGCGACGCCGGCCTGCGCGACCTGCTCGTCCTCGTGGGACTGCACGCCGGACACGCCGATCGCGCCGACGCATTCGCCCTGGTGCATCAGCGGCAACCCGCCCTGGAACATCGCGCCGGCGGGAAAGGTCGCAAACGCAGGCTTCTCCTTGACGCGATCCTCCCAGAACTTGGTCGGCCGCCGCGTCAGCGCCGAGGTCAGCGCCTTGTCCATCGCGACCTTGGCGCTGATCGGCCCCGCGCCGTCCATGCGGTCGAGCAACAATGCCGCGCCGCTGTCGTCGACGATCGCGATGGTGACGTTCCATTTGTTCTTCTGTGCCTCCGCCTTGCAGGCGGTCATCATCTTCTGGACGTCGGTCGATGTCAGGGCAGGTCTGGTACGCATGGCGTTCCTCGCACGTTCGGATGAAAATGGAGCGGTAGAGTTTCGGGAAATCAGGGGCGCGTCAATTGGCCTGGGCGGCCTGCGGTTTGCTCAGTCGCCCAACGCGTTGAGCAGGAACACCGCGCTGATCAGGGCGCCCGGTTGCAAGCCGATCGATGCGAACCACGTGTTGAAGATGAAGGTGATCTCGCCGCCGCGAATGATGTTAGCCAGCGCCGTGTTGACGGCGAGCCGCAGCGCCCAGTCGCCGCGCGGCAGCACGATCGCGTAGGGCTCGATCGAGAGGTCGTCGGGCAGCAGCCGGACCGTCTTGGGATCGGTGAACTTGGCGCCGATTAGCAGCAGCTTGTCGCTCGCATAGGCGTCGGCCTTGCCGCCCTCGAGCGCGGCGATGCCTTCGGCGCGATCTTTGACGCGGACCAGCGTCATCGGGATGCGCTTGCTCACGGTCTCGACCGCCTGCTCGTTGCTGGTGCCGGCGACCACGGCGACCCGCTTGCCGCCCAGGTCGTTGAGGGTCTTGATGTCGGAACTCGCCATCACGGAGACCCCGGTCGACTCCACGAACACATAGTTGGAGAAATCGACCTGCTTCATGCGCGACAGCGTCACCGTGCTCGCGCCGCACTCGATGTCGGCCTGGCCCTTGGCGACGGCGTCGAAGCGCGTTTGCGAAGTGACTGGCACCCATTGGATCTCGATGCCCGTCACCTTGAATTGCTTTTCCAGCGACGCGACCACGGATTTGCAGACGTCGACGGTGTAGCCGGTCGGCTGCTTGCGGTCGTTGACGAACGAGAATGGCACCGAGTCGACGCGATGCGCGATCTTGATCTTCTTGGTGCTGACGATCGTCTTGAGGCGGCCCTCCAGCGCTTGGGCCGCGGCATCGTTCGCAGCGGCGACAAAGGCGAAGGCGGCGAGCGCGTACGCAATACGGAACATCACGATCCCCCAAAAATATGGCTGACGCATTTGTACTGCCGCGGACAGGGGCGTGGCAATCGCATGGCTGTAAGCGAAAAACGCCGCGCATTTTTACGCGGCGTTTCCATAGACTCGGTGTTTGAGAGCTATTCCAGCCCGGTCGGAACGTTCTTGTTCTCGCTTTGCAGCTTCATGCCGGACGCCTGCGCCATGGTCTCCATCAGCGTGGCGAAATCCTTGGCGAGGTATTCCTCAGGGTTCTTCTGCGCCATCGCGTTGCCCATGTGCATCTGCAGGATCTGGCGCGTCGCCGCGGTGATCGGCATCGGCACGTCCACGTCGTCGGCCATCGCGAGGCCGAGGTCGAGGTCCTTGCGCAGCAGCTCCGGCGTGAAGGTCGTGGTCCAGTCGAGGTTGACCAGCGCCGGCGACTTGTAGGCGGTGAACATCGAGCCCATCACGCCGTTGTTGAGGAAGGCGAGGAAGGCGTGGCGCGGCACGCCCATCTTGTTGGTAAGCAGCGTGATTTCGATCAGGTTCTGGATTACCACGCCAAGCATGACGTTGTGCGCGATCTTGCAGACTCGCGCCAGCTCGCCGTCGCCCACGTAAGACACGCCCTTCGGCGCGAACACCTTGATGATTTCCTCGGCCTTCTTGAACGCGGCCTCAGGGCCGGAGCAGACCGACGAGAGCTTGCCTGCCTTGATGACCTTGGCGTTGCCTGAGACCGGCGCGCAGACATAGTCGGCGCCGCGCTCCTTGAGGCGCTTGCGAATCTCGACCGACTCTTCGACCGCGATGGTCGAGCAGTCGACGAACACGCCCGGCGTCTTTTTGCCGGAGAGCACGCCGTCCTTGCCGAAGTAGACCTGCTCGACGTCCTTGCCCTCCGCAACGATGGAGAACACGATGTCCATGCTGGAGAGGTCGGACAGCTTGTCGACGATCTTGCCGCCGGACTTGGCGAGCGGCTCCGCTTTGGACTTGGTGCGATTCCAGATCGAGACGTCGTAGCCGGCCTTCAGGAGTCGCTCGGCCATCGGATAGCCCATCCGGCCCATGCCGATCCATCCGATCCGTTGCGTGTTCTGCGCCATAACTCGCTCCTTGCATGAAACCGGTGCTGCGAGTTCTGCTAGCACGGGCATGCGCGGGGCGGCAATGTGCGCAAATTGCATGTCGGCGCGCGCAAGGCTGTGATAAATTCCTGCGATGGTTCGTCATTTTGTATTGGGCGTTGCTCTGCTCGCGGCCTGTTGCGGCGAGGTTTGGGCGCAGCCTCCGGGGCCGGGCGATTCCGCCAAAGCGATGGCCGGCACCTGGGAGTTCACCAACGCCGACCGCGACAAGACCTGCACCATCACGTTGCGGCTCGAGCCGGTCGCGGGCGGCATGCGGGCGGAATTCGACAAGGCCTGCGCCGCCAAGTTTCCATTTATCGGCGAGATCGCGGCCTGGACCTTCGTCGAAAACGACTTCCTCCGCCTGGTCGACGCCAAGGGCGCCTCGGTCCTTGAGTTCAACGAGGTCGAGAGCGGCGTCTATGAAGCGCCGCGGCCGGGCGAAGGCATTCTGTTCATCCAGAACGCCGGCGCGGCCGGCCCGCCGTCGCGCACCGCCGCGGAAGTGACCGGCGAGTGGTCGATCGTGCGCGGCGCCGGCAAACCGGTCTGCGGGCTGACACTGTCGAACACCGCGGCAGGCGACGGCTTCGCGGTCCGGATGCGGCCGCCATGCGATGCGTTCGTCACCCGGTTCGCGCCGGCGATCTGGCAGGTCGAGCGCGGCGAACTGGTGCTCAAGCCCTCGAAGGGCAACCCCTGGCGCTTCGAGGAGCAGGACGCGACCACTTGGCAGCGCGTTCCCGCGACCGCCGATCCGGTCCTGCTGGTTCGTAAATAATCGAGAGACGCGCGGTGCAGATCAGCGGACAGAAAAAGCTCGAACGCATGCGCGACGGCCGCGCCGTCTACATCGGCGCCGAGCGCGTCGACGACGTGACCGCGCATCCGGCGTTCCGAGAGGGCGCGCGAACCGTCGCCGGGCTGTACAACCTCAAGGCCGATCCGGCGAAGCGCGACCTGTTCACCTTCGAGGAGGACGGCGATCGCCACCCGCTCTACTGGCTGCGCTGCCGCCACCGCGACGATCTGGTGCGCCGCATGCGCGCGATGAAGGCGATCGCCGACGCGACGTACGGTTTCGTCGGCCGCTCGCCGGATCAGGTGTCCGGTCTGGTCACCGGCCTCGCGATGAATTCCGGCATTCTGGAAAAGCTGCGCGCCGGTTTCGGGCAGAACCTGCTCAATTACTACACCTACGCGCGGGACAACGATCTCTATCTCAGCTTTGCCGTGACGCCGGCGAGCGGCCGCAAGAGCGCCGACCTTTTCCCCGGCCAGCAGCGCGACGATCCAAACCTGCAGGTCGTCGCCGAAGACAGCGACGGCGTCACCGTGTCTGGCATGAAGATGATGGCGACCAGCGCCATCTACGCCGACGAGATCCTGATCGGCAACCTCACGCCGATCGAGGACCAGTACAAGAGTGAGGCGATCACCGCCGCGATGCCGCTCAACGCGCCGGGCGTGTCCTTGTGGTCGCGCCAGCCGTATGCGCTCGCCGCCAAGCACGAGGCGGACTATCCGCTGTCGTATCGCTTCGACGAGACCGACAGCGTATTGGTGTGCGACCGCGTGAAGATTCCGTGGCAGCGCGTGTTCCTGCACAACGAAGGCAACATGTCGCGGCGCATCTATATCGAGACGCCGGCGAACTGCTATCAGAACCATCAGTCCAACATCCGGTTCTGGTCCAAGATGGGCCTGATCGTCGGCGTCGCGAGCCGGGTGTGCCAGGCCAACGGCACCGACAAGATTCCGGCGGTGCGCGAAGTGCTCGGCCGCATGGCGGCGTGGGAAGCGACCATCGGCGGGCTGGTGCAGGGCCAGATCGAGGCGTGGGAAAATTGGCCCGAAGGCTACGCCACGCCGAACCGCCGCATCATGTACGGCGCGCTGAACTGGTGTCAGGAACACCACACCGAGATCATCGACACGCTGCGCACGCTGCTCGGAGCCTATCCGATGGTGATGCCGGCTTCGATCGAGGTGGTGAACGATCCCACACTGCGCGACCGCTTCGAGCGCTGGTGGAAGACCGCCTCGATCAACGCGGTGGATCGCCACAAGCTCTACAAGCTAGCCTGGGACCTGGTTGGCTCGGAGTTCGCCGGCCGGCACATGCTCTACGAGAAGTTCTACGCCGGAAACTCGCTGATCGTACGCAACCAGAGCGACCGCGAGGCGCCGTGGGAGAAATTCCACGACACGGTGGACGGCTTGTTGGCCCGGATCGAAGTGTCGCCCGACGGCCAGAACTGAACTCCACGGTTCGCGTGGGCGGGTGCCCCTTGTGTGGCATCGGCCTCCGCCGCACAATTGGGCCGAAGCGGGTGACGAATAGCGCCCGAAATCTTCGTCAGGGAGGACACCGTGGTCAAAAGGCTGTTGCCATTGCTGGGTCTGTTCGCCGCCGTGCTGGCGGCTCCGGCGCAGGCGCAAGAGATCAAGCTGACGCTGGCGGATCAGAATTCGCCGCAGGCCTGGGGGCCGAGCAACGCGCTGCAGCCCTGGGTGAAGCAGATCGAGGCCGCCACCAAGGGCCGCGTGAAGATCGAAGTCTTCCCGTCGCAGACGCTGGTGAAGGGGCCGGACATGTGGCGCCAGGTCCGCGCCGGCGTGGTCGACATCGGCTGGTGCTTCCACGGCTACTGGCCCGACCAGACGCCGCTTGCGGACGTGATCACGCTGCCGTTCCTGCCGGTGAAGTCCGCCGAGCAGGCGAGCGAGGTACTGTGGAAGCTTTACGAGAAGTATCCCGCGATCAAGAAGGAATTTTCCGACACCGAGCCGCTCCTGCTCTACACCACGTCACCTTATTTCCTGCTCACCACCAAGAAGCAGGTGAAGACCTTGGACGACGTCAAGGGCATGAAAATCCGTATCCCCGGCGGCCCGCCCACCGAAATGGCAAGGGCCCTCGGCATGGTGCCGACGCCGATTCCGATGCCCGACATGTATCAGGCGCTCGACAAGGGCGTGGTGGACGGCATGGGCGTGCCGTGGGAGGCGGTGCAGGGTTTCCGGCTCTACGAAGTCGCGAACAATTACACCATGGTGCCGATGTTCACGGCGTACTTCTCGATCTGCGCCAACAAGCAGAAATGGGCAAGCCTGCCGGCCGATGTGCGTGCGCAGATTATGAGCGTGAGCGGCCTCGCCGGCGCGAAGTTCTGGGGCAAGAACTTCTTCGACACCGCGGAGGAGGACGCGCTCGTCAAGATCAAGGCCGGCAAGCACGCGATGAATCGCTTGGATCTGCCGCCGGCCGAGGTCGCGCGCTGGCAGAAAATTGCGGGCGAGCCGCTGTGGGACGCGTGGGTCAAGAAAATGGAGGCCAAGGGCCACAAGGAGGCCCGCGCTATCCTCAACGACGCGCTTGAGATGCTGAAGAAGTGACGCCACGCACGCTGTCATCGCCCGCGAAAGCGGGCGATCCAGTACACGCGAACAGGTCTTCTGGGCACAACAGAGCCTCATGACGAGACGTGGATACTGGATGTCCCACGTTCGCGGGGCATGACATCTGAGGATGTAGCGGCGTTGGCGGCAATGAGCTCTCCGATCAAAGTCATCCTCCACCGCTGCGAGCTGGTGCTCGTCTATACCGCCGTCGCGGCGGCGTTCGCGATGATGCTGCTGACCAGCGCCGACGCGCTGTCGCGCTACCTGCTCAACAGTCCGATCCTCGGCGCCTACGAGATCACCGAGAAATACCTGATCGTGGCGATGGTGTTTCTCGGGCTGTCGTACGCCTACCGCGGCGGCGTGTTCATCCGGGTGACGTTCCTGATCGACCGGCTGCCGCGCAACTGGCGGATCGCGGCGGATCATTTCTCGCACGCAATATCGATTTTCTACAGCCTAATCTTCCTGGTCGCGACTGCGCGGCAGGCGTGGCGGGCGCTGTCCGACGCCACCACCATGAGCGTGCTGCCGGTGTTGATTGGCCCGGCCTATTGCATGGTGCCGCTTGGCTTCCTGGCGCTGGCCATGCTCATGCTGGTCGACCTGCCGCGTGTGCGCGAGGGCAGGGCGCTGCTGTTCGCGCAAGAGGGGCCTGAAAGCTGAGCATGGCTTCGACGGGGCCCCTCATCGTTCTGGTGCTGATGCTGCTGCTCGGCACGCCGATCGCGGTGGCGCTCGCGGTCGCCGGGATGCTCGGCATCTATCTGGTGACCGGCGATTTCGACAAAGTGCTCGGCATCCTCAGCCTGGTGCCGTACAGCACGGTGGCGGACTACGCGCTCACCACCATCCCGATGTTCATCCTGATGGCGTATTTCTCCGCCTCGAGCGGGCTGGCGCGCGACCTCTACGGCGCGGCCGCCGCGTGGCTGTCGCACATCAGGGGCGGGCTCGCGATCGCCACCGTGTTCGCCTGCGGCATCTTCGGCGCGATGTCAGGAGCGAGCACCGCCGCCGCCTCGGTGATGTCGAAGATCGCGATGCCGGAGATGCGCCGCCACGGCTACTCCGAGGAACTGGGCGCCGGCGCGATCGGGGTCGGCGCCACGCTCGACATCCTGATTCCGCCCAGCATCGCGATGGTGATCTACGGCATCGCGACGCAGACCTCGATCGGCAAGCTGCTGATCGCCGGTATCGTGCCGGGCATCCTGGTCGGGGTATTTCTCTGCGCGATGATCTATGTCTGGGTCCTGGTCGCGCCCCATCATGCGCCCGAGGCGTTCCGCACCCCGCCGGCGGAGCGCTGGGCCAGCCTCGGCCGGGTGTGGCCGAGCCTCCTCCTGATCGTGCTGGTGCTGGTCATGCTCTACAGCGGTGTCGCGACGCCGACCGAGGTCGGCGCGCTCGGCGCGCTGCTCGCCGCCGTGATCGGCGCGGCGTTCGGGCGGCTCAGCTTCGCGGGTTCTGTCGATGCGCTGAAATCGACCATTCGCACCTCGGCGATGATCTTCCTCATCCTGATCGGCGCGACGGTGTTCGGCTACTACATGACGCTCAGCCGCATCCCGCAGACGGTGGTCGCGCTGGTCACCGAGATGAACCTCAATCGCTGGGTCGTCATCATCGGCATCGTGGTCGCCTATTTCGTCATCAGCATGTTCATGGACGAGATCCCGCTGCTGCTGCTCACGCTACAACTGACGTTCCCGCTGATCACCGCGCTGGGCTTCGATCCGATCTGGTTCGGTGTGCTGTCGATGCTGATGGTGGCGATGGGGCTGGTCTTTCCCCCGGTCGGGCTATTGGCCTTCATCGTCAGCGCCACCGCGGGCGTCGACCTGATGAAGGTCTATAAAGGCTGCAGCATTTTGATGCTCGCGATCGTGCTCACCACAATCCTGGTGATGGTGTTCCCGCAGATCGCCTTGTGGCTGCCGGCGACGATGCGGTGACGGGCCGCGCGTCCGCGTCTAAATGAGCTTCAATCCCTTCAAGCTCGCATGGCCGTCCTTGCCGACGATGATGTGGTCGTGCACGGAAATGCCGAGCGGCTTGGCGATCTCCAGGATCGACTGCGTCATCTGGATGTCGGCGCCGCTTGGCGTGGGATCGCCGGATGGATGATTGTGCACCAGGATGATCGCGGTCGCCGACAGTTCCAGCGCGCGCTTCACCACCTCGCGCGGATAGACCGGCGTGTGATCGACGGTGCCGGTCTGCTGGCGCTCGTCCGCGATGAGCTGGTTGCGCTTGTCGAGGAACAGGATGCGGAACTGCTCCTTGTCCTCGAACGCCATCGCGGTGCGGCAATAGTCGAGCACCGCCGACCAGGACGACGGCACGGTCTTGCCCTGCACCTTGCCGCGCGCCAGCCGGCTCGCGGCGGCCTGCACGATCTTGAGCTCGGTGACGCCGGCTTCGCCGAGGCCTTTGACCTCGTGGAGACGCTGTTCGGGCGCCGACACCACCTCGGCAAACGAGCCGAACTTGGCGATCAGGGTCTTGGCGAGCGGCTTGACGTCGCGCCGCGGCAGCGAGCGGAACAGCACCAGCTCCAGCATCTCGTAGTCGCTGAGCGCCTCGGTGCCGGCCTCGCGGAAACGCGCGCGCAGCCGGTCGCGATGGCCGAGATAGTGCGGCGGTGCTTCGGCAAGCCCCGGCCGATCGCGGTTCTTGTCGCCCCTCGCAGGCATGACCCCACCTGAACGCAACTGCCCAGTCAGGATGATCGCAGAAGCGGCGTTTTGCAATCAACACGCGAACGCCGCGCGGATCAGACTTTGTAAGGCGGCTTGTCGAGCCCCTTTGGCGAGGTGGTGAAGATTTCGGCGCCGCTCTTGGTCACGCCCACCGTGTGCTCGAACTGGGCGGACAGCGAGCGGTCGCGGGTCACCGCGGTCCAGCCGTCGGACAACACCTTCACGTGCGGCCGGCCGAGGTTGATCATCGGCTCGACGGTGAAGAACATGCCGGGGCGCAGCACGATCCCTTCACCTGGCCTTCCGACATGAACGATATTCGGCTCGTCGTGGAACAGCTTGCCGAGGCCGTGGCCGCAGAAGTCGCGCACCACGCTCATGTGCTGCGCCTCGACGAAACTCTGGATCGCGGCGCCGATGTCGCCGGTGGTGCCGCCGGGCCGGATCGCGGCGATGCCGCGCATCATCGCCTCGTAGGTGACCTCGATCAGCCGCTCGGCGCGGCGCGGGATCTCGCCGACCGCGTACATGCGGCTGGAATCGCCGTGCCAGCCGTCGAGGATCAGGGTGACGTCGATGTTGACGATGTCGCCCTCCTTCATCGGCTTGTCGCCGGGGATGCC
>Ga0190271_10002849_pt1 | contig 10665 bp, 11 predicted proteins | sample Popmic356T_FD_133747 | JGI IMG/M metagenome (GOLD analysis project Ga0190271, IMG submission 133747) | Populus adjacent soil microbial communities from riparian zone of Weber River, Utah, USA - 356 T | ecosystem: Environmental > Terrestrial > Soil > Riparian zone | place: USA: Utah | collected...
CCAAGGCGCTGCGCAAGGCCAAGCAGTTCTTCTGGCTCGACGTCTCCTCCAGCACGACGAGCCCCGGCGATCTGGCCGAGGCGCTGGACATCCCGGACGGGCTGCTGAGCTTCGGCGCCCATGCGTCGGCCCGCAAGTTCGTGGCGGACGGGGAGCGCGTCGCCTTCGGGATCTCCTGCTATCTCGAGTCCGACCGGCCGCGAGCTGGTGCCGCCTATCGCCTGCACCCGGTAGAGGTCGGGGTCGTGGTCACCGGCGAATACCTGCTGACAGTGCATCAGGACCGGCTTTCGCTACCCCAGGGCCTGGAGCCCTACATGCCGGAGGGGCGGAGCGAGCAGTACGCGGTCTACGCGGTTCTCGACGCGATCGTCGCCAGCGCGTTCGACGCGCTGAACGAGGTCGAGGAGACACTCGATCGCCTGGCGGTGTCTTCGGCGGACCTGCGTGCCGGCCGGCCGCGAATGGCAACCCTTCGGGAGACCAGTACGCGGCTCTCGGACCTGAGGCGCGAGGGCGCGCCCCTGAGGGGCCTGTTCGAGCGGATCGGCGTGGAGATCACGCGCATCGAGGGCCTCGAAGCTGACGACGAGGACTACTTCGAGCGCATCAGCAACCAGATTCATCGCCTTGTCGACGCCATCGACGCCGCCGCGGACGCGATGGCAAGGCTGATCGACCTGCGCCTGAACGAGACGTCGTACTGGCTGACCGTCGTGGCCACCATCTTCCTGCCGCTCACGTTCATCACCGGATTCTTCGGCATGAACTTCGGGTGGATGGTCGACCACGTCGACACGGGATTGGCCTTCTGGCTGCTGGGGGTCGGCAGCCTCCTTATCGGCGTGGCGCTGATCTGGTCGCTGATCGTGCGCGGTTCTCCCGTCCAGGGCGGGGATGACAGCGCCGACGCCGTGCGGCGCCCATAAGGGCGCCCGGCGCGGCGTGGCGCTTGGGTCAGTCGACCGCGGTCGCCTCGACCAGGACGAGCAGCGGTGGCGCTGCCAGCCGCGCGACGCCGAGAACGCTGGTCGCAAAGCCGGCGCCGGAGTCCTCGAAGCGGCTCGTCAGGCGTGTCCAGTGCTTGAAGAGCTCGTCGACGTCGGTGGTGTAGACGTTGAGCCTCGCGATGTTCGACACGGTCATGTTGGCTTCGGCCAGGACGGCCTCCAGGTTGTCGAGTGCCAGCTCGAGCTGCGCGGCCATGTCGCCCGGATGCTGCGGGTTGCCCTCGGCGTCCACCGCGTCCTGTCCGCTGCAGATGAGCTGCCTCTGGTTCCCGTCGACCAACTGGGCCTGATCGAATCCCAGCTTGCCCGACCACGCCCAGGGGTTGATTGCGGTGCGAGTGGTCACGTTGTCTCCTCGGGGATCAGTTCTCGGGTTCTTGGCGTCGGAGATGCACCACCAGCCACGCGCGCGCCAGCAGCAGGCCGGCGCCCGCGCCCGTAACCGAAGGCAGCAGCTCCTCTACGGGCACGCCTCCCACGTGAGCGATCACGATCACGAGCTCCCGGGCTCATGCTGCGACCGGTAGCGCTCGACCTGCTCGTCCATGGCCCTCGCGTTGGCCTCCTTCACCTCGGGCGGCGCGTCGTACTCGTCGTGGCGGCTGACCCATTCGGACGCGCTCTGCGGGTAGCCCTCGGGCGAGTCCTCCCACTCCTCCTGGCGGCCGAGCGGGGTAACGTCGAGATAGGCCCACAGGCCGCCCAGCGCCTCGTCGCCACGGCCGTCGGTGAGGTACGTGCGGAAGATGCGGTCCTCGTCGTCGCGGAAGAAGACGTTGGTGCCGTGCCACTCGCCGACGTCGAAGTCGGCGTCGAAATCGTCGGTCAGCGTGTACCACGGGATGACCTCCCAGCCCATCCGCGAGCGCCAGCGCTCGATGTCCGGCTGCGGAGCACGCGAAACGAACGCGATCGTCGTGTCGCGGGCGTTCAGATGGGCGGGGTGGGTCACCTGGTCGGCGACCCAGGAACAGCCTGGGCACCCACTCTCTGGCCAGCCCGCCACGCCGGGCTCGTAGAAGAAGCGGTAGATGATCAGCTGACGGCGTCCCTCGAACAGGTCGAGCAGGCTCACCGGCCCGTTCGGGCCCTCGAAGCGGTAGTCCTTGTCGACGGCCATCCGCGGCATAAGGCGGCGCTCGGCGGCAAGCGCATCGCGGGCATGGGTGAGCTCCTTCTCCTTCACCAGCAGCTCGTCGCGCGCGGCCTTCCAGTCCTGCGGCGATACGACCGGCGGCATCTTCATTGCGATTTCCTTCTCTGGTCGGGTACCTCATATGTTGAGACACCAGCGGCGCCGAGAACGGAACGAACGATCCGTTCCGGGCTGCGCTGGTGTCGTTAGAGGCGATGACCGTGAAGAACGAGGCTGAGGCCGAAGCCAATCTCGCGCGTGCGCGCGCGGGGGACGAGGATGCGTTTCGGGAGCTCACGGAGCCCCACCGGCGCGAGCTACAGCTCCATTGCTACCGGGTTCTCGGCTCGCTGCAGGACGCTGAGGACCTCGTTCAGGAGACGCTGTTGGCTGCCTGGCGCGGGCTCGAGCGCTTCGAGGGGCGCGCTTCCGTGCGCGCCTGGCTGTACCGCATCGCGACAAACCGCTGCCTGAACATGCTGCGCGACCGCGGGCGCCGCCCGCAGGAGGTACCGCCGATGGCAGCGCCCGAGCCGACTCGCCGCACCGAGCCGCTCTGGCTCGAGCCCTATCCCGATGCCCTGTTCGAGGGAGTCGCAGAGACCTCAGCCACGCCGGACGCCCGCTACGAGCTGCGCGAGGCGGTCGGGCTCGCGTTCGTCTCGGCGCTTCAGCAGCTGCCGCCGCGCCAGCGAGCCGTGCTCGTGCTGTGCGACGTGCTCGGCTTCAAGAACGCGGAGGTCGCGGACATGCTCGACACGGGCGACACCGCGGTGAAGGGCGCGCTTCAACGAGCGCGGGCGAAGGTCCGCTCGCAGGTGGAAGCCGGCGACCGCGAGCGTGCCCCGGCGCCGAACTCCGCACGCGAGCGCGAGCTGGTCGGCCGTTTCGCAGATGCCGTCGAGAGCGGCGACGTCGACGACGTGGTCGCGCTGCTCACCGATGAGGCACTGCTGACGATGCCCCCGCAGCCACTCGAGTACTGCGGCCGGCAGGCCATCGCCGCCTTCCTGCGACACCGCGCCGAGCTGCGTGGCGCCGCGCTACAGGTTGTGCCGACTCGCGCCAACAACCAGCCGGCGTTCGGCTGCTACCTCCCCGACCCGCACGCGGGGATCGCCCGCCCCTACGGAATGATCGTGCTCACGCTGGAGGGCGACGCGATCGCCGCCATCACCTGGTTCAGCGACACCGGAGTCCTGCGTCACTTCGGACTGCCTCGGACCCTGCCGAGCCGTTGAGCGGCTACCCGAATGTGAACGCGTAGGCCTCGGCGCCCGGCTCGAGGAAGCTGATCTCGAACGTCCGCTCGCGGACCTCGTCGTGGACGCGCACGAGCTGGTGCATGCGGCCGTGCCGCAGCAGGCCGTTCCCGTCCTGGTCGACGTCCTCGCCATGCGACGGGCTGGGGGCCTCGCCGTCTACGAGCACGCGGAAGGGAATCGGCTCCCGGGCCCCCGGGGACATCACGAGATGCACGTCGCGCGCGTGGAACCGGTAGGCGATGCTCCCTCCGGCCTCCTCGAGCACGATGTTCTCCTGCCCGATCGTCCATTCGCCCGCGAGCGCCCAGTGGTTGAGTCGCAGGTCCTCCGGCGACACCCGTCCTCCGCCGCGCCCGTAGCCGAGATACGTCTCGGGCGTGAGCAGATGGTCCCAGTCGGCCTCCGCCTCCGGACCGCGCCCCTCGACCGAGACGAGCTCGCGCTCCACGCCGAGCATCCCCTGGATCACACGCTCCGATTCCTCGTAGCGCCCCTCGCCGAAGTGCTCGTCGCGGATCACGCCATCCGCGTCGACGAAGTAGAGCGCCGGCCAGTAACGGTTCGCGAACGCGCTCCAGATCGCATAGTCGTTGTCGACCGCCACCGGGTACTCGATCGCGCGCTCCTCGATCGCGCGGCGCACACCGTCGACGTCGTGCTCGAACGAGAACTCCGGCGTGTGGGCCCCGATGACGATCAACCCGTCATCCCTGTAGGCCTGCGACCAGGCCCGGACGTATGGCTCCTGGCGCAGCCAGTTGATGCACGTCCACGTCCAGAAGTTCACGAGCACGACGTGGCCACGCAGCTCGCCCGGGCCGAGCGGCTCCGAACCCAGCCACGCGCTGGCCCCGTCGAGCGAGGGCATGTGAACGTGCGCGGTCAGGACTGCAGGAAGTCCAGGAGGTCGGCGTTGATCGTCTCGGCCTGCGTGGTCGGGCAGCCGTGCGGGAATCCTTTGTACGTCTTCAGCGTCCCGTTCTGCAGGAGCTCGGCGGACAGTGGTCCGGAGTCGGCGTAGGGGACGATCTGGTCGTCGTCGCCGTGCATCACCAGGACCGGCACCGTGATCTTCTTGAGGTCTTCGGTGAAATCGGTCTGGGAGAAGGCAACGATACCGTCGTAGTGGGCCTTGGCTCCGCCCATCATTCCCTGGCGCCACCAGTTCTCAATGATCGCCTCCGAGGATTCCACGCCGGGCCGGTTGAAGCCGTAGAAGGGGCCGGACGCCAGGGCACGGTAGAACACGGACCGGTTGGCGGCAAGCTGGGCCTGGAGGTCGTCGAACACGCTCTTCGGCAGGCCGCCGGGGTTCGAATCGGTCTGCACCATGAGCGGCGGCACCGCGCTGATCAGCACCGCCTTCGCCACCCGGTCCTCGCCGTGCCGGCCGATGTAGTGCGCGACCTCGCCGCCACCGGTGGAGTGCCCGACGTGGACGGCGTCCCGGAGATCGAGATGGGCCGTCAGCGCAGCCAGGTCGTCGGCGTAGTGGTCCATGTCGTGGCCGTCGCCGGACTGGGTGGAGCGTCCGTGCCCGCGCCGGTCGTGGGCGATGACGCGATAGCCGTGCTGGAGGAAGAACAGCAGCTGCGTGTCCCAATCGTCGGCGGAGAGCGGCCAACCGTGACTGAAGACGATCGGCTGGCCCGATCCCCAGTCTTTGTAGAAGATCTCGATGCCATCCGGCGTGGTGATCATCCCCATGCGCTGCTGCCTCCGTTGATCTGGGCGCTGACGCCGAACCCGCGAAGGCGCAGCCTAACCGGGCCGCCGCGCTGGACATAGATCGCGTAACGATGTATCGTCACGCGTGGCATGCACCTCCGGCCGGCCAGCTACTTCGTGCTCGCCTCGCTTCTCGATGGGCCCCTGCACGGGTACGCGATTTCGGCGCGGGCGGAGCAACTATCTGGAGGTGATGTGCGACTCACGGCCGGCACTCTCTATGGGGCGCTCGAGCGCATGGCTCGGCAGGGCCTGGTCCAGATGGATCGCGAGGAGACCGTCGACGGGAGACTGCGCCGCTACTACCGGCTCAGCGACCAGGGACGCGACGCGGTCATGAGCGAAGCCGACCGGCTGGCGGCCGCCGCCAGAGTGGTCAAGCGGCCCCGGCCGGCGCCGATTCGGAGCGCGGTGTGAAGCCGCGGCTGCGAGATCGGCTGACCTCCATCGCGGCGCGGACCTTCCCGCGGTCGCACCGCGGGGACGCGCGTGTCGTGCGCGACTGCGCGCGCGACGCCGTCGACGCACGCGGTCCGCGCGCGCTGGCGCGCGAGTCGCTCGCGATCGCCGGCGCCGGCCTGCGAGTGCGCCTGGCCATGGACACCAGGGACGTGCGGGGCGCGCCCTGGCGCCCTGCCCTGGCCGCTTTGACGCTCCCGCTGGCCGCGGCGCTGCTCTGCGTCTGGACCTTCGGCTTCCTTCCCCTCTACGACCACTGGCCGCTCGGCGAGGGCTGGGCACTGCTGCTGAGCGGGTCAGTCCTCGCACTGATCGGGGCCGCGTTCGCGGCGCGCTGGGTCGTCCTGCTGGGGGCGGCGGCGATGTTCGTGGCCGCCGGCGCGCCGTACGTCGGCTACGGGACGGAGAAGGCCCTGTCCGGCACCCCGACCTTCTTCCCGGGGTCTGGCGTCGACCTGGGCGCCGCCTCGCTGATCCCGGCGCTGCTCCTCGCGGTGGGGGCGCTCAGCCTCCCGCGGCGGCCGCAGCGCTCGCTGCGAACGGTGCTGGACCGCCTGCTGCTCGGACTGCTGCCGACCGCGGTCGCGCTCGTCCACCTGCTCCCGCGCGAGGCACCGCAGCCGACCACGAGCTTCGTGTACGACGAGCTCCCTGCGCGGGGAAGCAGCGTGGCCAAGCCCGAGGTGGTGTTCGGCCCGCCCTACGAGTTCCCCCAGCTCACAGCTTCGAAGCCGCTTCTGACGGCGCTCGGGATCGCACTGCTGGTGGCGGTCGTGCTTAGCTGGCGGGCGTCCCGCACCCGCCCGGAGGCGGCGCTTGCAACCGCGCTGGTCCTGGTCAGCGTGGCCTGGCCGCTTGCCTGGACGATGCACGGCTACGCCGTGTGGCCGCAGATCATCGTGCCGCTCGGCGTCGCGTTCGCGCTCACCCTGCGTGCAGCGCACGCGGCTCGGCGCTCGTCCGGCAGCGCGGAACTGTCTCCGGAGCCCGCGGCGAGCCCACCGTAGGCTCCGCGCTTGTCCAGGTCACGCCACGCCCGGTCGGAGGCTGAGCTGAAGCACGGCTGCGAGCCGCCTCCTAGGCGCGCGGCTGCGGTTCAGCGCGTCAGCCGACCGCCCAGGAGAGGCGGCTGGCCGGCTGAACCCCGTTCCCGCCGTTGAAGACCCGCTGCTTCCCAGAGCCGTTGGCGTTCATCACCCAGATCGATCCCTGGCCCTGCAGTTGGGGGTCGCCGCAGTCGCCGGCGCACTGCATGTAGGCGATCTTCTTGCCGTCGGGCGAGTAGACGGCATCCACGATGCCGGTCTCCGCGCCCGACACGTTGGTAAGCACGCGCAGGCCCGTGCCGTTCGGCCTCATCGAGACGATCGTGCGCTGGCCGCGAAGGGCCAGCAGCGTCTGGCCGTCCGGCGCCCAGGAGGGGCCGAAGAACTTCGCCGAGAGGCGCGCCGTGATGTTCGTATTGCGCCCACCGTTGCGGACGAAGAGATCGGATTTCGCGATGCCCTGTCCGTTCTTGTTGTAGGTGACTCGGTAGAACGCGAGGCGCGCGCCGCTCGGCGCGTACTCGGGACTACCTGCGCTCTGCAGGCGCGTGGCACCCGCCACCGTCTTCCGATTGGCGCCGTTCGCCCTCATGGTGGCGATCACGGACTGGCCCCCCGCGCCGTACTGCACCACCGCGAGCGCAGAGCCGCTCCGGTTGATCGACGGCCAGACGTGCGCGGGAGCCGAGGCTTGGTCCGCGAGCTGCCGGCCCGTCCCGTTCGCGTTCATCCGGTAGATGTGGCTCGGACGAGTGGTGGCCCGGTCCAGGCTGTCGAAGTAGATCGTCTGCCCATTCGCAGAGAAGTTCGGGTCCTCGTTCCAGACCGCCCCGGTGGTCGTCGTCAGCTGGTCGAGCCCGGTCCCGCCTGCTGAGACCGTGAAGATCTGGACCGTCCTTGTCTCGGCGTCCAGGGCGTCGAACGCCAGGAGCCCGTTCTGCCCCGGGAAGCTCCCCCAGGCTGGGCTTGAACCGCCTACAAGCGCAGCAAAGAGCGCTGCGAGGACAAACACCCTGATCGTTGTCATCGGCGATTCGTACCCCAGATCTGCCGTACACGTCAAGCAGACGAGGTCGTGCGCACTCGGAAGGGGGTCCGTTGGGGAGCTGCGGAATCGCCGCCTGTTCAAGAGGCGACCGCCTGAGGGAGACTCGGCACAGGTCGCACTCGCAGTTGCACCCGAACCTCAACAGGAAAGGCACCCAATGAAGATCGTCGTCATCGGTGGCACCGGGATGCTCGGCTCGAAGGTCGTCGCCAGCCTCCACGAGCACGGCCATGAGGCACTGGCCGCGTCTCCCCAGTCCGGCGTCGACACGATCACCGGCGAAGGGCTCGCGGAGGCCCTTGCAGGCGCAGAGGTCGTGGTCGACGCATCGAACGCGCCCGTCTGGGACGACGCGGCGGTGCTCGAGTTCTTCCAGACCTCGTCTCGCAACCTGACCGAGGCGGCGGCGAGCGCCGGAGTGAAGCACTACGTCGCCATGTCGATCGTCGGAGCCGACCGGCTCCCGGAGAGCGGCTACCTCCGCGCGAAGGTCGCCCAGGAGGAGGTGGTGAGGAGCGCGGCGGTCCCGTTCACGCTCGCTCGCGCCACCCAGTTCTTCGAGTTCATCGGGCGCATCGCCGATTCGTGCACCAGCGGCTCCACCGTCCGGGTGACCCCGGCCCGGTTTCAGCCGGCGGCGGTTGCCGAGCTCGGCGCCGCCGTGGCGGATGTGGCGGCGGGCGAGCCGGCGAACGGGATCGTCGAGGTGGCCGGCCCCGAACCGCTCGGCATGGACGAGGCGGTTGCGCGCCTCCTGAGCGCGGGGGCCGACCCTCGCACGGTCGTCACCGACCCGGAGGCGCCGTACTTCGGAACCGTGCTCGACACCGAGTCACTGGTCCCGCACGAGAATCCCCATCTGACTCGCACGCGCTTCGACGACTGGCTCTCACAGCCTTAGCGAGCACCATGCCGCACCGATTCGACGACCACGAGCAGGGTCAGGAGCGCCGTGAGCAGCGCCGAAACGAGCAGCCCGTCGACATCGGCCGCAAACGGCACGGCGGCCAGCAGTGCCACAAGGGCGATGACCCGCGGCCGGCTCTGCGCCTCTCCCAGCCTGGCGGCACAGGCCATCAGGCCGGCGAGGAAGAGCGCGGGACCCCCGAGAGCGACGAGCGCACCAGCCTCGTGGAGACCGTCCGTCGGGTGTGCGATCACGAGTTCGTCGCCGACCGCGACAAGGACGATGCCGGCGATGATCGGGAGATGCAGGTAGGTGTAGATGTCGCGGCCGATCTGCCCTCGCTCGTCGGCCGTGGCCATTCGGATCCGCTCCAGGACCGTGCCGGCCACCTGGCCGAAGTACAGCCACCAGAGCGCCGTCGATGAGAGGAAGGCGAGCAGGAGCGCGGCGACGACCGCGACGCTCAAGCCGGTGTCCGAGGCGGTCGCGGCCGCCAGCACGATGCTCTCGCCGAGCGCGATGATCACGAACAGCTGGAAGCGCTCGCCGAAATGGGCGCCCTCGATCTGCCACTTGCTCATGGGCGTGCGTCCAGCCCGAGGGACCCAGTAGGTCAGCAGCGGCGCCGCCAGATCGAGCCCGAGCGCACCCAGCCACAGCACCCAGCGCAACCCCTCGCTGTCGACGACGCCGCCCGCGACCCAGAGTGGCGCCGAGAGCAGGCTCCAGGCCAGGATCTGGCGAAAGTTCTGATTGAACTCTCCACGCGGGGTGACGGCCACCACAAAGGCGTTCCGCCCGATCTGCAGCCCCGAGTACGCGCACGCGAACAGCAACGCGTAGTCGCTGAATCCCTGTGGGATCGCGACCGACATCAGCAGGCTCGCCAGCATCACGAACACCAGCACGAGCCGCACCGGAACGGTGTCCGGGTCGAACCAGTTCGTCATCCACGTCGTGTAGTTCCACGCCCAGTACAGCGCGACGAGCATGAAGGCGGTCTCGGCCGCGCCCGCCCAGGTGATGTCATCGAGCAGGTGGTGCGACAGCTGGGTGACCGCGAAGACGTAGACGAGGTCGAAGAAGAGCTCGAAGAACGTCGCGCGCTGTTCGCCCTCGGTCGGCGTGCGGATGATCGGCAGCTGCGGAACGAGGGGGGGTGCGCCGGGCGGCGCACCCCCGTGCATGGTTCCGGCCATTCAGGCGGGCAGGGCCACCGTCGCGGCCTCGATGATGAGCTGTGCGGTCTCCTCGGGACGCGAGACGGTGATCGCATGCGATCCGCCCGGGATCTCGATGGTGCGGCGAGCGCCGGCGCGCTCGGCCATGAAGCGCTGGAGCTGGGCGGGGATTATGTGGTCCTCTTCGCCGATCAGGAAGCACGAGGGTACCTCGCGCCAGAGCGGCTGCTCGCCCGAGCCTTCGGTGAGCGCCTCCTGCGTGGCGGGCCGCTGCGTGGTGGCCATCAGGGCCGCCTGCGACTCGGGCACGTCCTGGCAGAACACGTCGTGGAAGCTGTCCAGAGCGATGTAGAGGTCGGTCATTCCGTCGCTCTGCGGCACCGGCCGCGCCGTCTCCTCGCCGAGCATGCTGCCCGGGAACATGGCCGCGAGCTGGAAGCAGTGCTCACCGGGCGCCGGGGCGAATCCATTGGCGTAAACGAGTCCGATGATCTCGCCGGCGTCGGCGGGGACGTTGGACATCACCATGCCGCCGTATGAGTGGGCGGCGAGCACGACGGGGCCGTCGACCGCGCGAACGACGTCCGCGACGGCGGCGGCGTCCGATGCCAGACCGCGCAGTGGATTGGCGGCGGCGATCACCGGATGCCCGGCGTCGAGCAGCGGATCGATGACGGCGTCCCAGCTCGAGGACTCGGCGAACGCGCCGTGGACGAGAACGATGGTGGGCTTCATGGGAAGCTCCTTCCGGGTTGGGGTCAGTCCTGCTTGGCTGACTGGCTGAGCCAGTCCTCGAAGTGGGTCGGGGCGATGCGTGCGTCATCGCCGGGGGTGAGGGTCTTGTCGTCCAGCTCGGCGCCGAAATAGCGGGCGTGAACGTCGGCCG